>Ga0187771_10003090_pt1 | contig 11584 bp, 12 predicted proteins | sample 0116_SJ02_MP15_1_FD_133139 | JGI IMG/M metagenome (GOLD analysis project Ga0187771, IMG submission 133139) | Tropical peat soil microbial communities from peatlands in Department of Meta, Colombia - 0116_SJ02_MP15_10_MG | ecosystem: Environmental > Terrestrial > Soil > Wetlands > Peat | place... | reverse complement strand
GGCACTGATGGAACTCCCCTCCGTGGACGGGGGCGTCTTCGGCCCCAAGTGCGGCAGGCTAGACCCTGACAAGCTGGTGAGATTCTACGCGGGGGAGTTCGTGAAGGCTGGCGGGAGGTTCGCATACAGTACCGATGCGGCGGCTCTGGTCGTTGGGCCTCCGAAAGAACTGGGGATTGATGGGGAGCCGTTCGTATGGCAGGACTCTCAGGTAAGAGGGGTCGCCGCTCAGGGTGCTGTCAATGGTACCCTCCGTGCGGAAACCGTGGTACTAGCTGGAGGGGCCTGGGAGAACGAGTTGCTGGAACCGGTCGGAATTGACGGCCACGTCAAGGCCAAAAAGAGACAACTGTTCAGCGTGCAGGCGAAGGGCAGCCCTCTTCAGAGCCTGCTCCACTCCCAGGGGTTCAACCCTTTGGGGTTGCTTCCGCTCGTAATCCTGCCCAAGTCCGGTGTACACTTCAAGCCTGTGAGCGAAGAGAACGACTTCTGGATTGCCTGTGAAGATGATGTCAACCGACCGTTCATCGACATCCCCGACCATGACCTTGAGCACTACAGGGCAGAGAGGGAATACTACGAGAAGAGCGTCTACCCTGTTCTGATGTCCTACTTCCCGGAGTTCAGAGGTTCAGGGGTGAAGGCCATGTGGGCTGGACTCTACTCATACAACACGGTCGACAACCTCCCCTTCGTTTTCAGGAAGCAGAACCTAATCGTTGTCGGAGGGGACAGTGGGAGCGGGATTATGAAAGGAGATGCACTCGGAAGGGTGGTTAACTCGGTCTACAGGGACGAGGAAGAAGCAGTCTTGTACGGCGACGTGCACTATCGAACCTCCAAGCTTGGTTTCGAGCGAAGGGATGTCGAAAGAGAAGAGTGGGTCATCTAAGGCGGAGGGGACGTCCGTGAGAAATGGGGTCGGCCGGATTTGAACCAGCGATCTCAAGCGCCCGAGGCTTGAAGCCTAGACCAGACTAGCCGACGACCCCTATCTCGCGCCTCCGTGGTCGTCCGTTTATATCCTATCGCAGGTTGGTCAGTAACTACCCCGGACGCCTTCGGCTAGGCTTGAGGCGAGCCGCTTGGCGCGTTGCTGTTGTTGCTGCACAGGATGCAGCGGTGATGAGAAACAGGCCGGCTCTCAAGGCGAGCATTTATAGCCTGAACGAGTGGGCTGAAGCTCTCGATGTCTGAACAGAGAAAGACCGTCATCGTCGGCCAGAGCAAGCCCCTCCTCAACTATGTGACCGCGTGTATCACCATGTTCAACGGTGGTGCCAAGCAGGTGGTCCTGAGGGCGAGGGGAGAAGCAATCAACATGTCAGTTGAGGTGGCTCAGGTGCTGAAGAAGCGCTTCATGAGCAACGTCCAGATCTCCAACATAACCATCGACGGTGAGAACGTCACTTCCAGGGACGGAAGGCAGCTCAACCTCCCTGTGCTCGAAATCGAGCTCTCGATCCCTCCGGTGTAGCGTCAGTTTCAGGCCTGAGAAGATTCCGTGTCGTAGCCCATTCGGGTAAAGAATTTTAGCCCCAGGTGCTCGGGTGCGCTTCGAAGCTCTTTGAAATCTAGGAGATTTGCCAAAGTCAATGGAAAGCTACCGGGATCGAAGGCGTCGGTGGTGGTGCGTAGGACTGCCAAGTACATCTCGCCATCCTTCGCGCGGTTCTATCCTCTCGTTGTAGATTCGGCTCATGGGTCGCTGGTGAAGGACGTGGACGGTAATCAGTTCATCGACTTTGCGGCCGGCATAGCCGTGTTGAGTACAGGCTCGACGCATCCCAAGGTCGTTCAGGCCATTCAGCGGCAGTCAGAGAAGTTCGTCCATTTCTCGTATACTGACTTCTACTACGAGAACATAGTCAAACTCTCTGAGAGGCTCGCTAAGGTGGTCCCAGGCGATTCGCAGAAGATGGTGTACTTCGGCAACAGTGGGGCTGAGGCTATCGAAGCGGCGATGAAGCTAACTCGCAACGCCACCAAGCGCCCCATATTCCTGGCACACTCTGGTTCGTTTCATGGGCGTACCATGGGGGCACTGAGCCTGACGGCGAGCAAGCCGATGCAGAGGAAAGGGTCCCTGCCTCTCGTCCCCGATGTGGTCCACTTCCCATTCCCCTACTGCTACAGATGTCCTTGGAAGCAGACATTCCCGGAGTGTGACTACTACTGTGTAGACTACTTCAAGGAGCAGTACCTAGAGAAGTTCGTCCCAGTGGACGACGTTGCCGCCTACTTCTTCGAGTCGATTCAGGGTGAGGGAGGCTACGTCCCGGCTCCGCCTGACTACTTCAAGAAGATGGAGTTCCTTCGCAAGGATGGCGTCCTCTTCGTAGACGATGAGATACAGACTGGTGTGGGAAGGACAGGGAAGTTCTTCGGGATAGAACACTATGGTGTTATCCCGGATGTCGTCACCATCGCCAAAGGGATTGCTTCGGGACTCCCCCTGAGCGCGACCGTGGCCAAGGCAGAGATTATGGAAAGCTGGAAGCCGGGGCAGCACGCTTCGACCTTCGGGGCGAACCCTGTGGCCGTGGAGGCGGCTCTTGCCACCTTGGACGTCATCAAGTCGGAGAGACTCCTGGAAAACGCGAACCGGGTCGGCGGGAAAGCGAAAAAGAGACTCCTGGAGATGAAGGAGAAGTACGAGATCGTAGGAGACGTCCGAGGGATGGGGCTGTTCGTGGGCGTGGAGATCGTCAAAGACAAGGTGACAAAGGCCAGAGGAGAGGCAGAGGCGAAGCAGATTATGGACTACTGCTTCCACCACGGCCTCCTCGTCATCATGGCGGGAAGGAACTGCCTCCGGGTCATACCTCCGCTGAATATCTCAGAAGACGAGATGGACGAGGGTCTGGACATACTGGAAGAAGGCATCGCAGCCGTAAACCCTGCCTCGGCATAGCCATAGGCCATGTACGACTTCGAAACGTTGCTCGGAGAGCTGCTTCAGAGCAGACCCGAGCTGAGCCGCGAGGAAGTGCAACGCCGGATAGAAGAGAAGAAGCGGACGGTGGGGGCGGGCTACCTCACGGACCAGGGGGCGCTCTTCCTTGTGGCCGGGGAGCTGGGCGTCTCGCTCAGGAAGAGCGACGCGTCCTCTGACATGACAATCAAGGACCTGTACATCGGCGCCAATGATGTGACAGTCGTCGCCCGCGTGCTCGCGGTGTACCCTGTTTCAACCTTCGACAAGAAGGACGGCGGGAAGGGGAGGTACCAGAGGCTTGCCCTGTTCGACGGGAAGGACTCGGTGAGGCTTACGGTCTGGGAGGAATCACTCGAGCAGGTGGAGAAGCTGGGTCTCGGGATCGACATGCCGGTCAGGGTTGCCAACGCCTACGTCAAGCAGGGGCTTGACGGCAAGCCCAACCTGAACCTGGGCAAGAGAGGGAGGATAGAAGTGCTGAAGGATGGGAGCACCTCTGCCAAGCTACCTTCGGTCTCGACCGTGTCTCAGAAGCTCCCCAGCCAGATGAAGGAGGAGTCGTTCGTTGCCCTCGACTGCGTGGTGAGCTCTGAGCCGCGGTACAGCGAATTCGTGAGGTCGGATGGGTCGGGAGGGTCCCTCTTCCAGTTCGGCGTTTCCCAGGGCGGCGGGAAGGAAACGAGGGTCGTCATCTGGAGCCCGACTGCTAAGCCGGAGCTCAAACCCGGCCAGAGGGTACGAATCACCAGCGTCAGGTCAAGACGTTCGAACGACGGAGGCTTCGAAGTCCATGGCGATGCCGGGAGTACCATCGTTGTGGGGCCCCCTGCCGAGCGGTCGGAGCTGAGGGTTGCGGCGACGAGCTCGAGCCAGACGGCGAAGTTCGTCCTCTGCGTGGGGAAGGACAAGAGGGTGAAGTTCGTCGAGGTCTGGAAGGGCGTGGTCGAGCCCATACAGGACGACCTGGTCGGCGTCACCCCGGACGAAACCCGGGAAGAGAGGCTCGTCTGCAGGACCAGGGAGTCGCTGCAACTGATGAAGGACGAATCATTCCCGCAGCTGACCGACCTCTCGACAAAGATATCGGAGGTCAAGATTGAGGATGTGTCGATAATGGTGGAGGTCATCGCGCTCTCTCATGGAAGCGTAGACGACGTGAAGCTGAGAGACGGGTCGGCGGTGAAGAAGGGGGAGCTCGTGGTCGGAGACGACACGGGAGAGATCAAGCTCGTGGCCTGGAGAGATCTAGCAGGGAGAGTTTCTGGGATTCAGCCTGGAGAGCGTCTAAGGATTGTTGGTGCGGCGCCGAAGTCCACGAAGATGGGAGGGTGGGTCTTACAGCTGTCCGGTCTAAGCGTTGTGGAAAGGCTCAGGAGCCAGGGCTAGGCTTTCGAGCGCCTTAGGGCTTCGTATTCGTATACGAAGACTATCACCAAGCCTACAATGAAAAGCACTATCATCGCCGTGCTCAGGAAGTTGTAGTAGCTATTGATGTCGAGGAAGGGCAAGTGCAATTCGGAGGCCGCGACCCGGGCGTCTCATAATAAGCGTTGCTGGGAGCGGCAGGACCAGGATTCGGCGTTCGCATTGTGATGAGACTTTTAATCCCAAGCTGCGACGCCGTGCGCAGTGCCGAGGTGGCCTAGCCTAGTCATGGCACCAGCTACACCCCGTTGGGTGAAACTCATAATCCTGGGCTAGGAGAAGAGATCTGGGGGTCGGGGGCGCGAAACCAACCGACGGCGCGTATCCCCCCCTCGGCACCATCATGCTTGGGCAGAGCCAAGAAGTTGTAGGAGAGCCACGGGTGGGATTCGGACCCACGACATCCACCTCTTTGGGTAGCCCATACCAAGGTGGCGCTCTAGCCACTGAGCCACCGTGGCACTCGAGACGGCACCGTCCGAACTCGATTTTTAATTGTTCGTGATTAGGACGCCCCGTTCTCCGCTAGCAGTCCCGCGAAGCCTGTAACGCCTTCACTCGTGACCCAAGACTGGGTGCGGCCGGTATGGCTCCTCGAGCCTCTTGATTTCACCGGATTTGAGGTGGACGTCGACGGCTTCCACGAGTTCCTCGAGTTGTTCCACCCTTGTGGGACCTATGATGGGCGACGCCACTCCTTGCTTGCTGATGAGCCAGGCGAGTGCCACCTGAGCCGGCTTGAACCCCTTCTCCTTTGCCACCTCTACAAGGCGTTCGACCACGTCGAAGTCCTCTGGTCGGAAGAACCTCCTGCCCAGATGGACGTCGGTCTTGTATCTGATTGTGTCTGGCTTCGCTCTCCGCCGGTATCTGCCAGTCAGGAATCCCCTCGCAAGGGGGCTCCATGGAATCAGAGGAATGCCCTCTTCCCTGCACAGGGGTATCATCTCCCTCTCCTCCTCCCTGTAGGCGAGGTTGTAGTGGTTCTGCATCGTCCTGAACCGCTCAAGGCCTAGCCTATCGCTGGTGTAGAGCGCCTGGGCGAACTGCCAGGCCCACATGCTCGAACCGCCCAGATGGTCTACGGTGTTCTCCTTCCTTACGGCTTCAGTCAGGGTCTTGAGCACTTGTTCAATCGGGGTGTTGTAGTCCCAGCGGTGGATCTGGTAGAGGTCCACCCTGTCGGTCTTCAGGTTGGCCAGGGACCGCTTCAGGTTCCGCTTGATGTGCTGCCTGCCAAGTCCCCGGTCCTGAGGCCCATCCCCAGTAGGAAGGCCGACCTTGGTCGCGAGGACCACCTGATTTCTCCTCCCCTCAAGCGCCTTCCCTACGATTTGCTCCGACCTGCCGTTCGAATAGACGTCCGCTGTGTCGAAGAAGTTGATGCCGAAGTCGACGGCCCTGTCAATCATCCTTCTCGAGTCCTCGTATCCGAGCGTCCATTCGAAGCCTTCGGCGTCGGGTCCCCCAAAGCTCATGCAGCCAATGCAGAGCCTTGAGACCTTCAGGCGCGTGCTCCCGAGGGTCGTGTACCTCATCGGATGCCGCCCGGGCTCCAGCCATCGTTAAAGTTTAGCCAGCAATCTTATTCCTCCGGGCGCTGGGCGGCTGCCTCATGGAAGTGCTGACGCCCAAGCAGCTAGGCTTTCTCAGGGGCCATGAGTTATGCAGGCTGGCAACGGCTTCCAAGGACGGCCTGCCGCATGTCGTGCCTGTGATCTATGCTCTCGACGGGGAGGATGTCATCGTCGCCGTGGACTATGGGACCAAGAAACTCGGCAACCTCAGGCAGAACAGGAAAGTGGCGTTGGTAGTAGACGAGTTCAGACCCAACAGAGGCTTGATGATCGAAGGTGATTGTGAGATACTGGAGAGGGGGAAGGAGTATCTCAGGCTTCTGCAGGTTCTGTTCGAGAGATTCGAGTACTATAGGAAGAACCCCTGGGGCGAAGGCGAATCCCCGATTCTCAGGATCAGACCTGTCAAAGCGGCGATGTGGTAGGCCCTCAGGCGAGGGTTCCCGTTCGGCGCGCTTCGTATGATGACATCAACCCCCGGGCGGTGCACCCTGGGTCAAAGGGCTCTAGGACGGACGAACAGGTCTCGGCCAACAGTTCGATGTAGCGGCCTGCGTCATACTTCGCCTGGTCTTCAATCATGTCGAGCGGCGTGGCCCTCTTCGAATCTTTCCCCTTGTAGTCTGTGACGACGTATCGTATCCCTTCCCCTGCGTGCAAGGACGCGCCCTCCCCCAGGAGCTGATTCACTGCCGAGTGCTGCACCGTCATCGTGGCGTACTCTTCTGGGGCCTTCGAAAGGTTGGTGGTGAAAGCCAGCTCGGAGGCAGGAACTTCGTGCAGTGCGAGCGAATCGGCGTGTCTCAAGAAGATTTGGACGCACTCCCGGACCACGCCCTTCGCTTCGGTCACCGTGTCTGCGCTCGCGAGGACCTTCAGGATCTCCATCTGGCATCTGGCGAAGGCCGGCGGGGTGTCGTGGCGCCGCGCCTCTATACCCCTCACCTTCAGCTCGCCGTTCTGATATACCCCGAAGTACCTGTTGAGCACAGGTGTGATCGCGTCTACCTTCGACGGCAAGAAGGCCACCCACTTGTAGATTCCTTCGAATGTGGTGGCGAAACCGGTCTCCGACTCGATTGCGGCCTTGAGCTCGAGGTAGTCGCTCTTACTGGCCCCTGCTTTCTGGACCCAAAGCGAGTCCACGATTCCGTGCATGACCTCGAAGCCCCGCCTCTCAGCTATCCTGGCTGTGTCGAGCAGTATCTTCCTGTCCCAGGCGCAGACCGCGATGTGTGCGTCGATGCGGCCAAACTTTGCGTTGTTGAATCCGAGGTAGCCGAAGGTAGTGACCCCCAGCCATTTCAGCGCCGCCTGCCTGGCGTTGTATCTGTCGTAGTCTGCCCCGGTGGCTTGCTTCTTGAGCTTCTTGTAGTGGAGCCTTTTCTCCACTATGATTTTGATCGCGAGCGGGACGATGCCCTCCCTCCTCTTGCACACGTTCCAGCCGAGTTCCGGCACCCGATTGTCCGAGTCGGGGCAGCAGGAGCACTTGACAGTCTCTGCAGAGATGTTCTTCCTGTACATTATGTTGGGATAGAGGGCTGAGAAATCCAGCTCGCCAACGCCTTCGTGGACCCCGACCTTCGGCTCGAAGATGAAACCGCCCCGGTCGGCAACCAGCAGCTCGTTCCTGTCCTTGAAGTGCTCCACCAAGGTCGGCTTCCACGGGACGAGCAGACCTATCTTCGACGCGTGGTAGAATTGCAGGCTTGACAGGGCCTTCCCTATGCTCGCTCTGCTGGAGGTGTGGAGGGGCATGCGGCAGATCCTGCTCAGCTCGAAGAGGCCGTCGAAGCCTGCTTCAGAGTAGGCGAATGATGTGTTGACGTCGATGTGCACCCTGCCGCGGAGCTTCATGGCCGACGGCCTGTAGTGTATCCGTCCGTAGCTGAAGTACGAGGTACCCGCCTTGGACGGGAGCTTCATCGCCGTCCCGTCCCTGTCGAGAACCAGCCTCTCAGCGATGCCGTCGGCTTCGGCGCGCTTGATCAGATAAGGGAGGAGAAAGGTGTCGCCGTCTCTGGTGAGGATGAAATCTGGGTCGGCGTCGCGGACCGCTTTCACAAGCCCGAGAATCTTGGCCGCCTCGCTGCGCCCGCTCATCGTGATTTTTTCATCCTCTTTTTCGAGCGTAATTGACTCGATTCTGTCGGTGAAGCGGGGTAGCTTCCCCTCCTTGGCTACCTCCACTTCGAGCTTGACCTGTCTCAGCTCAGGCAGCGCGTAGTCGTAGTCCCAGACGTCGTCCTTGAGTTCCCATTTCAGCCTGCCCCCGCTCTGCTCCACCTCGCACAAGGCGAGAGGGAAGAGGTCGCGCTCGTAGAGGTAGCTCTGGCCAGGAGGGATGTCTGCGTTATAGAGCCTGAAGGTCCCGAAGGGCCCGAGGCGCTCGATTCTTCCTGCCACCTGCTGGGCCTTCTGCGCGTCCTTGAGCCTCGCTTCGACGACCTCGGAGTCACCGGCGTCTGTCACCCTCTCGCGCCGCCTGACGGTCCTGGTCCACTCGAAGTCGTGGCGGAGCGTCTGCAGTGAGACGTCGAAGTCCGATTTGACGTCGGCGCCTATGAATATCGAGGGCGACCAGCGATCGACCAGCCTCACGGCCTCGCCGTTTTCGAGCTTGAGCCAGACGACAATCTCTCCAGGATTGCCTGGATAGAGGTCAAGTATCCAGCCGCGCATCTTTCTCTGCCTTCAGTTTCTCTACTTCTGACGCCAGCCAGACGATGGTCTTGTGCTGCACCAGCAGGAGGCTCATGAAAAGGGCCTCGGCCGGGAAGGGGGAGTCCCTGGCCTGGATCGCTGGGAAGTACTCGTAACAGAGCCTGAGCATCTCGTTGAACAGCGCTCGATCCTCGGCCCGCAGTGCGTCGGCGAAGCGCTGCCAGCTGTCGAGTTCCTCGATGATCTCGCCGTCGGAGAGCGTCATCCACCACCCCCCGTGGGTCCAATCTGTGAGATTATGCCCATCGACCGCATGAGTGTCCTGTAGTGGTGGAAGATTATCGCCATGGTCATCCCTTCGAACTTGGAGGACCTGACTGCTGCGGAAGACGCCGACGCGTACAGCCTGGCGGAACTGAGCATTTCGTCGAACACAACCCTGTCTCCACGCGGGAGAGCCCTCCTGAACGACTTCCATTCGGCGGCCTCCTGAGCCTCGGCTATCCTGAACGACGGTATGGTCCGTCCCATCTAGCGGCCAGCCTCCTGTTTGGTGGCTCTGAGGAGCTGGCTCAGCCGGAACGTTGTCGCGGCAGGAAGCCTGTTCCTGTGTTTGAGGAGCTCCGCCCTGATTCTGATTCCGTCGGGCGACAGATGGACCAGTGCGTCGGCCCAGGAAGCCGCCAGGTCGTCGTGTTTGTTGGGTGAATTCAGAGTCGCAATTATGAGGGCGTGCCTCTTCACCTTCTCAATCCCCTCTTCTACCGCGGCCAGGACGCGCCTTGCCTCCCTCTCGTCGAGCTCGGGTTCGTTGAAGGTCCCGAGGACATCTGAAATCACTACGAGCTTGGTCCCGTAGTCTTCGACGGCGCGTACAAGGTGCTCAGAGACGAGGGCGGCGAGCTGGTAGAACGTGAAGACGCGGCAGGAGGCCACGCGCCTCATGGCAGCGGCCGGCCTGAGGCCCCTCTGTTTTGCGAATGAAGAGAAGAGGTACGGGTCTGAGCGGTTCCCTCCGTCGATGAAGAGGACGGCGGAATCGAGGCCACCTGCCTCGACTGGGAGCTGGGCCCTGAACGTGGCCAACTCGGCCACGACTGACGATGTTTCTCCGCTGAGCATGATCAGACGCCCTTCGGAGAAGGGCCTCAGCAGGGAATCGAGCCGGGGGAAGCCGAGTGAGAAGTGAGGAATGGACGAGGCCTGCTGGAACGGCGCCTCCTTCCTTTGTGCCGGCGGGGTTGTGGTCAGAAAGACATCAGACCATTCGTCGGGCACGGGGGCGAGCCTGCATTCGATGCTCCCGGTGAGCGGGCGTCCGCAACCCATGCACAGTCCGCCGGGCGAGTCCATGGTTCCACTGGTGGGCCCCAGGTCACGCCTGACCTGCAGGACGCAGTTGCAGCTGGAGCAGTAGTAGACGAAGCGCTCCCTTCCGCTTCCTGCCTGGTCGTAGAGATAGTGCAGCCTGGGCAATATGCGAGCAGGAATTTTTGCGGGGATTTAACGCGAGACGCCGAAGCGGCGCCCTTGGGCAAGAGGGAGAGATGCGAAAGTGATGAGAGGCGGTTCAATGTTATAAAGCGAAGATTGGGTCGCCGGGGCGACGCGGGGGTCGCCCAGCCTGGTCAACGGCGTGAGGCTCAGGACCTCATCCCTTAGGGGTTCGAGGGTTCGAATCCCTCCCCCCGCACCACTGTGAATTTGGGCCTCGGAGAGGATCTGTAATCTGGGCATGTTGAAGCGAGAGCTGTTTCGAAACGAAACCGCAGGGCGGTTCGGAGGCTATGCTGTCTTGGGGGCGGCAGACGGCATTGCGGGACTGGCGGAAGCTGGCTTTGGAGGAGCAGGCTGGCCTGTCATCGTCGCAAGCGCAGACCTGCCCAGCTCGGTCAGTTGATACTTGGCCGGGTTCCCGAAGAAATCGATTTTCTGTTCGACGAATCCCAAGGCCATGAGCTGCCTTACGACCCACAGGGTGGTCCATTCTGAGCTGTCATTGAGCGCGTCGGGAAGCTCCGCGTTGCTCACTCCTTCCTTACTCTTGCCGATGGCCGCAAGGGCCGCCACGAGGTGGGGCGACTCGGACACTTTCCTGAGTGTCTTCCTCTGACCCTTCGTTTCGGCTGGCCAGACCCAGAGCCCTTTTGGCATCAGCGAGGGCGACTGATAACTGCTCATAAATCCTGCGCGGCTGGGATTTAATCCCGTTTACGACGTTGTCAGTAGTTTTTAGTTTTGTCAGAGAAGTAAACGCTCGCCTCCGATGAGGTTGGAAACCATGGAAGTGGTAACCGAATACGCTGACCAGAGGACAGAGCTCGAGGAGAAGATCAGGTCGCTCGAGGCCGAGAAAGCCTCGCTCCTTGCCGACGTCGCCTCCCTGAAGGAGAAGATAGCCACCTTCGAGCTGGAGAAGTCTGCCAACGCCCTCGAAAGCGAGGTGCAGGCGCTCCGGACGGAGAAGGCTGTGCTGGAAGAGAAAGCCGCATCGTACGAAGCCGAAGCGGGGTACACTCTTCCACCCGTCGGAACCGAAGGAATCTAAGGCCTAAGCCTGGAAGCCTTCTGCTCGAGTTCGCCCTTTTCTTTTCTGAGGAATGTGACGAACTCTTCAAGCTCGGCCAGCTTTGCCTGCAGTCGTTTCAGTTCGTGCTCCTTGGCCGCCCGACTCATCGAATCCTCCATTTCCCTCTGCTGCTGGACCATGCCCTGGACCTTGGCGTTGAGTTCCTCGTTCCCTTTCTTCACCGAGCTGAGCTCGTCCTGAATCGACTTGAGTTGCTCCTCTGCTACAATCAGGTACCTCTGCCTACTTATCACAGTTGGAAACTTGGTGCCACACTTGCTACAGGTGTACATCCCGACCTTCCTCTCCGTCATGCCGCGTTCTCCTTGAACGGGCTCAACTATGACATTGAATGATCGAGTGGGCAGCGCCTCTTTGTTCCCGCATTTCGGGCAGTTTGGCAATCGC
>Ga0187771_10003089_pt1 | contig 11587 bp, 10 predicted proteins | sample 0116_SJ02_MP15_1_FD_133139 | JGI IMG/M metagenome (GOLD analysis project Ga0187771, IMG submission 133139) | Tropical peat soil microbial communities from peatlands in Department of Meta, Colombia - 0116_SJ02_MP15_10_MG | ecosystem: Environmental > Terrestrial > Soil > Wetlands > Peat | place... | reverse complement strand
TTCGGATAATTTTTTATTATCTGCTGAAGAATCAGTCTCGCACTTGACTTATCACCGAGATTCAGGAAAGAGAGTCCCTGTTTTAACAAAGCGTATGGAACCTTATTACCCTTTGCGTAGTTTTTGACGACTTTTTCGTATTCAATGATAGCCTTTTCATATTTATTCTCAAAATAATAACACTCCCCAATCCAAAATTGAGCATTATCGGAATATTCTGTGTCAGGATACTGCTTCAGAAAATTTTGAAACTCAGTCCTGGCTTTCTCATACTTACCTTCCTTAAAAGTTTCATAGGCTAATGCATATATCGATTCCTTGTCTGTTTTCCCTTTTACGGCGTTTTTTGCGGCTGTCTTTCCTGTTTTATCACCCTCTGAGTGGTTTTCCTTTTTCCCAATATCGAGGAAGTTCTCTATGAAATTTATCTTAAATGATACATTATCCAGCTTTTCCCTTATTTCCTTCAGTACTGAGATGTCTTTTTTTAATCCTTCGGTAATCCCTTTCAAGCTCTGGATACTGTCTTTCATTTCAGTAATGTTGGCATTGACCTCAGTTTGACTTTTTCGTAAAGCAGCAGCCGACTCGTTCAGCTTTTCAATATCTTTTCGGACACCTGCATTATCCTCTTTTAAAGTGAGGACCTTCCGATCAATATCCCCTTGAATCCGCCTAAGATCGCCCGTCGAAGCACAACCTACAATGAATATGAAATACGCGAGCAATAACAAAAGTACGCTTTTTTTCAATTGCTGCATCTCCCCATCATGAACCTTTAATAAGTGTCACGACAAAATGGTCCCTCCTATTTTTTGCCCAAGCATCTTCATTATGCCCTGGATCCAGGGGTCTTTCCTTGCCATAACTTATCGTCTTAATCCTTTTCACATCAATTCCGAGTTCAACAAGATATTTCATAGCTTCCTTAGCACGTCTTTCTCCAAGCGCAAGGTTATATTCAGTAGTCCCTCTTTCATCACAGTTGCCTTCAATGAGCACATTATAATTTTTGCTTTTTGTAAGCCAATCCGCAAGCTGCTTAAGAATGTCCCTAGCTTCAGGTTTGAGATTGAATTTATCGAAATCAAAATGAATATCTTTAAATGCGATCTCCTCTTTTGCAGATACGGCCTTTTCCTGCGTTGCTTCTGCCTCGCCTGCTTTTATTTCTCCTTCCTTGAGCGGCTTTGACACTTGAGGAGCTTCTTCCGTCTTGCCAACTTTCTCTTCAGTGGAGACCGCCTGTTCTTTTACAGTCGACTTTTTAGCACATCCGGTCATAAACATTATCGAAAAGCATAGTATTAAACCTATTATCATTATTATTTTAAAATTCCTTTTCATCATGTGATCTCCTTTCTCGATTGGTTGTAACTTTAATTTCTACTAATTCGATACTCTCTAAACCATAAACTGACTTAAAGGTCAACCATAAAAATCCCAAGTCTTACTTTTTTTGTTGTCACAACAAACAGTTGCAATTCCATGTGCACGACCGCACCGGCCTTTTCGCAATAAAGATTCATTTTGAGGACTTGATTTGCTGTGTGACAGATCATATCTTTGCAGATGTGAGAAGATTCATCATTTTAAAAGGAATTTATCTGTTGAGGTCACTTCCTGGGGGACCAGGACGGGCTTATGCAACCACTGGCATTTTCGTACAATATCCTCATATTTGATCCATTTGCGTTCATGATACAAATTCTGCATTTGCCGTTCCCGATTGAACTGTAGACTAAATATCTGCCGTCCGGAGACCATGAAGGTGATTCATGGTTCACATTATCTAAAGTAAGTTGCAAAGGTTCGCTGCCATCTTCATTGATGGAAAATATTTGGAAACGGTTATTTACCAACCCTTCATAAGCAATTCTGTCACCCTTCGGTGACCAGGACGGAGACGTGTTATAATTTCCGTTATAAGTAAGTCTCTTGATGTTGTTCCCATCCGAATCCATTATATATATTTGAGGCGAACCGGAACGATTCGAAGTAAAGGCAATTTTTCGGTTATCAGGCGACCAGGTAGGTGAAACGTCGATGGCAAAATTTTTGGTAAGACGTTTGATATTTCTATTGCCGAGATCCATAATATAAAGATTTTCGCTTCCATCCTTGCTCAGGGTTAATAGGAGCCTTTGGCCGTCGTTCGACCAGGAGCCGGACAGGTTGATCCCTTCAAAACCAGCAATCTTGTCGGCCTTTGCACCATTAACGGCCTTTATATAGAGATCAGGATTTCCATCCTTGTAAGACGTAAATGAAATATATTTACCGTCAGGTGACCAGCGCGGTGATAGTGTAAGAGACTGGTGATTAGTCACTTTAACAAGATCGGTGCCGTCGAAGTTGATGGTATAGATGTTTGAAGTTTGGCCCTTCTTCAGGACAAAAGCAATCTTTGTATCAAATACACCCCTATCCCCAGTCAGGGCATAAAGAATTTCACCGGCAAACTTGCGCACCATTTCGTTCTTGTCCTCAACCGTCCCCGTGTACCGTTTGGCAGTGATAATTTCTCCTTTCACTACATCAAAAAGACGAAACTCCGTAATGAGATCCTTGCCGCTATACAGGTAAGAACCCTTTACCAGGTATTCTGCCCCAATGGCGGTCCAATCAGCAAACCTGATAATCTCATCTGTTGAACCAGTCTGTTTTTGATCTTCAAGAAAAGCCTTTTTGCTTATAATATTAAAAAATCCCGTCATACTCAGATATTTTGACAGGTTATCAGAAAACCAGTTTGACAGGTCCTGCTGGCGTCCTTCCTCAGTCGTTCTTTTAAAATCTGTAATAGCTATAGGAAATTTTTGAAAGGCAGGCGAATTAATATCTATATAAACCTTGCCAAAGGTGCTAATGGGCATACACAGAATGATTAATACACACATTAAGCACAAAATTAGTATGCGTCTGCCGATTCTGCCGTTATTCATACCTGAAATGCGTTACCCTTTATTCAGTGTTGTTCAAAATTTTTATCGGAATTCCGACGAATGGAATCTAATGCCTACTGCAATGCTGTTGTCTCTAATCCACTGCGGAAGAGGAGGAAATGGACTTGCTTTTTTGATGGCCTTCATTGCCGATTCATCAAAATAACGATTGCCCGAATGTTTTTCAAAACCCAAATCCACCACTGCACCGTTCTTGAGTATCCTTGCCTGGATAACAGCCTCGATATTTGCCTTCGGTAATATGCCTTGAGGCAGTGCCCATTTCCCCTTGATCCTTGACCAGATTATCGTGTAATACGCGTTCATCTCCCTGCCGGATTCCGCATTGTCCATCCGGCTCGATTGTGCCTGCGAATCTGTCGTGCTTACCGAAGCGCCCACCTTCTTCCTAATATCATCGATTGCTTTATCAACGTTACTAATCTGCTTTTTGGGAACATCAATTCTTTTAATAGGAACAGATGGAATAGTATCTTGACGTTTTTTCAAAATGGCGGATTGATCACTGGGAATTGTTTCATTGATCGTTTTCGAAAATGCCGTTGCTGTTTTTTGCCCCTGAAAAAGTTCAGAAGAACCGATCAGATTAACGGAATAAACAGGACCGAATGTCCATCTTGGAGAGGGAAGCGAAGGTGAAAAGAAAATAATGGCCAGCACAATTGTATGAATCAACAGAGATATAAAAATCATTCTATTGAGGCTGATATCGTTGCCGTCTTGCTCCTTTATCATCCTACGATATGTCATCTTGATTCCTCTGGTGCCTCTGTGATCATCCCCAGTTTGTCAACACCAGCCTTTCTAACCGCGGACATCACTTCAACCACAAACCCATAAGGAACATTTTTATCGGCCCGCATAAAAACCTCTCTATCGATTCTGTTGGCAAATATGCTTTCCAGTTTCGCACCGAGATCAGTAATAGTGGTCTTATTCTTGTTTATATATATCTCTTTCCCACTGTTAATAGTCAATACAAGTTTCTCCTCATTCACGTCAATACTCTTAGACTTAACCAGGGGAAGATTAACATCTATTCCCATCTGAAGCATTGGGGCCGTTACCATAAATATTATCAGCAATACCAGAACGACATCAACAAGCGGGGTTACGTTGATGTCGGCTAAAAGCTTGCTTTCATTGTTACGTTTTCTTCTGGATCTCATAAATAATCTATTTTCTCACATAATATCTTTCTATGATATTTAATACCTCAGAAGCAAAATTATCCATTTCCGTGGAGATGTTTTTGATCCTATTGAGGTAATAGTTATAAAAAATGACAGCCGGTATAGCGGCTGCAAGACCAGCAGCAGTAGCGATAAGCGCCTCTGAAATGCCCGGTGCCACAACAGCCAGCGTTGCTGAGCCCCTAGTACCAATGCCCCTGAATGTATCCATAATACCCCAGACTGTTCCAAACAGGCCGATAAACGGTGATGCGCTTCCTGTTGTTGCCAGGAACCCGAGAGTACTTTCGAGTTTCGTCGCCTCAGAGCTGCACGCCCTGTTCAGAGCTCTCTCCACATTATCTATACCTTTCATCTCCAATTGCGGCTGAGATAACTCTTCAGTTTCCTTGGTTGATGTTGATCCCCTTATAGCTTTGGTTATCTTGACTAGTTCCGCATAGCCGGCCTGAAATACTTCTGCAATACAAGAGTGTTTGTATTTTTTGGCTTCAGGGAAAATATCGGCGATCTTGTTACTTCTCATATAGAAATCTAAAAACATATCATTTTCCCTTTTTACTTTTTTAATGCTTCTATATTTCAGAAAAATTATGGCCCATGAAACCACGGAAAAAAAGAGGAGCAACAGCAGAACAAACTTTACCATCAACCCCGCATCCAGGATCATGTTGAGAAGACTCCCATGGAAATGTCCTCCAAGGGTCCCGGTAACAGAAGATATCTCTTTCACTTTATTTCTCCTAAATCAATTATTAACGGAACTGTTTGTTTCAGTTTCGCAAAATTCCATATGCTGTCCTTTATTTTATTCTTCCCTGGGTTAAACGAGGGGCATGCTATGCAGTGCATGCCAATATGCTCCTCATTTCCTGGCGAGTTTGTCCCGAGCCTGCCGGAAGATGCGGCTTGCGTCTATGCTTTTACGAAACTATTTCTTTTTACCTGAATTTGCGACTTTTTACAAGGTCATTAGCTGTAATGGAAAAAAATGGAATTGTCAACAGTTTTAGGATAAAGGGCTTTTACAAGAAGGTCTTCGAGAACAATCAACTTAATGAAGAACACAATAGTAAAGACACAGGTTGATAAGAATAATTACAAAAGTTCCGGTGTAAAAGCTACAACATCATCGATAATGGGCGAATCACAAAAAATCATTGCTAATCTATCCACTCCGAGGGCAATCCCAGCTGATTCAGGTATGGCTATGTTGTTTTGCAAAAGAAACCGTGGTACCGGATAAACTGATTTGCCGATTGAATGCCGATAATCCTCAACTTCCTTAAAACGAGCATGATACTCGTCCGCATCTGTAAGTTCAGAACACGCATTGGCTATTTCCTTCCCTCCGATATACAACTCAAATCGTTCGGCGATGGCAGGCTCGTCTATTTTGGCTTTTGCCAGGGCTGATCCTGATACTGGATAGTCATAGATAAACGTGGGTTGTTCCCATCCCAGATGAGATTCTATATAGTCCACCATGATCTCATCGAAGCTATTTTCCTTAACGACTTCTTCCATTGGAACCGGTGCATACCGGGTAAAAGCCTCTCTTACGGATATACTCTCCCATGGTCTTTGTAGCTTTATTTTCTTACCCTGGTAATGAATCACTTCTTCATTGCCAAGACTACTGGCAATAGACATTATCAAATCTTCACATTCCTTCATCAACAGGTGATAGTCCGTCCCCCGGCAATACCACTCCAACATTGTAAACTCAGGAAGATGGCATGAACCTCGTTCCCCTTTACGGTAACACTTGCAGATTTGAAATATCCTTGGATAACCCGCCGCAAGCAGCCGTTTCATATACAGCTCAGGAGATGTATGTAAAAAAAGATCGCCACAAGGAATCACGTCTATGTGTTTCTCCGGGATTGGTGCCGGGATTAAACTGGGAGTTTCTACTTCCAGATAATCCTTACTGACAAAAAAATCCCTTATGGCCTGGAGCATCCTGGCGCGCGCCCATAAGGCATCTGGTTGCTTTAACAAGTCGTGGCTATCTTCCATCAATAGTTCAATCCTTGACCCTTGTGAGATATTCGCCACTCCTTGTATCAACCCTGATCTTTTCCCCTTCTTCTATAAAAGGAGGAACTTGTATTTGATAACCTGTTTGCAGGATTACCGGTTTTGTTTTACCTGACACAGAATCGCCCTTAGCCCATGGTTCAGCTTTTACTACGACCAGTTCAACAAAATTTGGCAGGCTTACTTCCAGAGGTTTATCCTCAAAAAAGAGAATTTCCACCTCCAGATTATCGATCAAGAAATTTTTTGCCCCTCCGACCTGACTTTTAGTGAGAAAAACCTGCTCATAACTTTCATTATCCATAAAGCAGTATTTTCCCTCTTCTTCATATAGGTACTGCATTTTTCTCTGCTGGAGGTCCGCCGGCTCAAACGTATCAACTGACCTGAACGTCCGCTCAAACTGGGCCCCCGTAATCATATTCTTCAATTTAGAGCGATACAGAGCCTGGCCTTTCCCCGGTTTTACAAAGTTGAATTCGGTGACTATATAAGGTTCGTTGTCCAGTTTAATCCTTAAACCTTTCTTTAAATCACTAGCGCTGTACATGTCAGATCTACTCCTTTCATCCTGATCCTAGTTTCTTAATTTACTTTATCTCTCTTGTCAAAAAAATGTTCATCCGTCTTAAGTCTTTCTGCCGGAAACGAGGAAAACGGATGAAGAGGAAATTTACCTTTGCCCCCTGGGACGTCATAAACATATTGTGGTATACAGAGACCTGATACATTTTTCCACAATTTTTCCATGATACGCATCCCCGATGATATGTCAGTACGAAAATGGTCCGTACCCTTTACCGGATCACAATGAAACAAGTAATAGGGCCTTACGGAAATCCGTTGAAGTCCATAAAGCAGCTCCCGCATCGTTTCATAACTATCGTTGATACCTCTCAACAAAACAGATTGATTTGAGACAGGAACCCCCGCTTCCAGAAGCATTTCACAAGCACGCCCCGCCTCTGGAGTAATCTCATTCGGGTGATTGAACTGTGTATTGAACCAAAGCGGACGGTATTTATGCAGCATGTAACATAGTTGTCGAGTAATTCTCATCGGCATGACCACCGGGATACGGCTTCCTATACGCAAAACCTCTACATGGGGAATAGAACGCAAAGATCGCAGAAACCACTCAAGTGTGTTTTCCTTCATAGTAAGAGGATCACCGCCGGAAACTATAACTTCACGAACATGCGGTGATCGGGAAATATAATCAACCATGGACCGGAGATATCCTTTGTTGTATTCCCTCGCATCTATCTTCCACATTCGCTTACGATTACAGTGCCGACAGTATGTTGCACAGATATTTGTAACAAGTGCGACACAACGATCCGGATAACGATGCACCAGACCTGAAACCCGCATGTCTCGTTCTTCTTCCAAGGGATCAGTTGCACCGCCTAATGAAAAATTGGTTTCCTTCTGATCGGGGAAGCACTGAAGACGAATGGGATCATTGACATCTGTTGCGTTCATCAGAGAAAAATAAAAGGGAGTTATGCTAAATGGATAATATCCGGCAACGGTTCGCCATTCATTGAGCCTTGCCGGAGTCACGTTGAAACATCCGGCTAATTGAGCAATGGTTTGTATCCGGTTATTATATTGCCACTTCCAATCAAGCCATTCTTTCTGCGATACGCCGGCCCATGAACCTATAGAGTTGGTGTGGTTTTTATATTTCATAGTCTGAAAGATTTTAAAAAAGTTGATTTCAATAGTAAAATTTATAAATCAAACTATCATTTATTACAAATGAACATTACAAATTCCGTAATAAAAAATGCTTTAAAAATCAAATCTGAAATAAAATGTTGCTTTCTTTTGGCATTATACTTTATATAGAAAATATGAGGAAATAAATTATTGGTGAATAACTTAATCAATGAAAAGAGCATATACAAGACCTCACCTGAACGAACAATACTACAAAATTTAATTGATTTCCGGTTACGAATTGAGCCCATTGTTTTATAATCATTATGGAAATGTTCAATTAGCAGGATAGCCTGCTCGATGAGCGTAAACCTTATACGGAAATTATTAAGAAGCGTTGGAAGAATTGAGTAAATGATTGGCGCCTTCTTAGACATTGCATAATGATGCAGAATAAGTAATAATAAATTTATTGAGAAGATAGGTTATCAGGATTCAATGCGGAATGTAACTGAACAGATAGTAAGGGAAGGAATCAGAAGTAAATGCGCCCATATAGGCTTGATACAAGTTTTTAATGCTCTAAAGTATATTCATGTCAAATGATTCTCACCACTTTGACTAGGAGGTACGATCTTATTAACCGGAAACCTCATTTATTGAATCTTCAATAATTCCATTTATGCCATAATGAAATAGTTTTGTATCAAAGGAGATTGCGTCTATGAAATCAATATCGAAAGATGATCTGAAATTTTTAATGAACAAGCAAAAAGGACCCTGCATCTCATTATTTATGCCAACCCACCGCGCGGGTGCTGAAATCCAGCAAAATCAAATCAGACTCAGAAATTTACTTCGTGAAGCAGAAGAAAAATTACTGGCAAGCGGCCTCCGGCCAGCAGAAACGAGGATACTGCTTGAAAATGCTTCCGGACTTTTAGGTAATGTCATTTTCTGGCGACAGCAAAGCGACGGCCTCGCAATATTTTTATCTGCCGCTGTATTTAGATACTACTGCCTGCCGATAAGTTTTGATGAATTGATAGTAGTCTCTGACCGTTTTCATGTTAAACCGCTTCTGCCGGTATTAAGCGGTGACGGTCGCTTCTATATCTTGACCCTCAGTCAAAAAGGCAGCCGTCTTTATGAAGGTACAAAACAGAGTATAATGGAAATTGAACTTGAAACCATCCCCAAGAGTCTTGCTGAAGCCCTTCAGTATGATGATTTGGAAAAACAAATCCGCTTCCATAGAGGATCGGCAAGGAGTGGTGAACGTGGATCTATGCTTTCAGGCGGGGGGGCTGAGTTGGACGATGCAAAGGACAACCTTTTAAAATATTTCCGTCTGATCGACAGAGGCTTACATGATCTCCTGAAAGATGAACGGATACCCCTGGTGCTGGCCGGCGTCGATTATCTCTTCCCTATATATAGAGAAGCGAATACATACCCTCATCTTATGGATGAAGGAGTCACAGGAAATCCAAAGGGAATAAGTGCGGAGCATCTGCACAGCCAGGCATTAGAGATTGTAAGACCATATTTTCAAAAGGCCGAAAATGACGCCATCGCCCAGTATAGGCAATCTTCCGGCACAGGACTGACTTCCAATGATGTTAAAGATATTGTCCAGGCAGCATATCATGGCCGGGTTGCATTGCTCTTTATCGCCATAGGTCACCAGCAATGGGGGGTTTTTGACCAGGAATGCAATGAAGTGATATTACATGATAAAATGGCACCCGGCTGTGAGGGCCTTTTAGATTTCTCTGCGATCCAGACCTTCTTAAATGGCGGCGATGTTTTTTCGCTTCCTCGAGAAAAGATGCCTGATAATACTCCGATAGCGGCAGTGTTCCGCTATTGAAAAAGATACTTAACTCCAGACCCCCTGCAATAAATCACTCGTATGGATTTGCATAGACGAAAATTAAACTTTGCACTGTTTTCCGTTTTATCAAATACCACTCTCGTAATCATGAAGCTTGCTGTCGGATTGATGATCGGATCAGTATCCATAATGTCTGAAGCTATTCATTCCGGCGTTGACCTTCTGGCTGCCATTATTGCCACATTCTCCGTTAAGACATCCGGTATACCTGCCGATACCAGGCATCCGTTTGGCCATGGAAAGGTGGAAAATATTTCGGGCACCATCGAGGCACTGCTGATTTTCCTTGCAGCCATATGGATCATCTTAGAGGCTATAAACAAACTTCTGCACCCAGTGCCAATTGAATATGTGAGCTGGGGTATAGTCGTGATGGTAATCTCCACGGTGGTTAATATAATCGTATCAAAAATGCTCTTTAAAGTCGCCAAAGATACTGACTCCATAGCCCTAGAGGCCGATGCCTGGCACTTACGAACCGATGTATACACATCTCTCGGCGTCATGGTAAGCTTGGCCATGATCTGGCTGGGTCACCAGATCACGCCTGATCCCAATATCTATTGGCTTGACCCGGTTGCTGCCATAGGTGTTGCTTTACTGATCTTAGGAGCCGCTTACAAACTGACGGTTCAATCGGTCAGGGACCTTATGGACGTAAAACTTCCCGCCGAAGAAGAGGCCTGGATACGCAACCTGATCACAACACACCAGCCCATAATACACGGCTTTCATCAATTACGCACACGGAAGGCTGGAAATGTCCGCTTCGTCGATTTTCATATTAAGGTCGATCCTTACATGTCTGTCGAAGAATCACACCAGATCACCGATGAGTTATCCGCAAGCATTGAAAATCATTTTCCCAAAACAAGCGTCACTATTCATACCGAACCCTGCGATGGCAACTGCGTTGGTAATTGTCTGACCGGATGCCTGCTGAACGAAAAGGAACGGAAGTCTGTCATGCAAAGAAACAGGAGAAGTTAATTAAGATGCAAAGGCAGTGTTTAAAAAACTCATTTTTCAGAGACTGTTCAAAAATGTTCAGATGCGAGGTGCGCAAGGGCCGAGGCGCGGAGCGTATATTGTAAATACACAAGCACTGAGGGCCGCAACGCAACAAAGCATCTGGACGTTTTTCAACAGTCTTTAACCCTTATATATGAACCTTTCGAACAGCTTATGGAAAGGAGTCCAGGCTGAATCAGCGTCCCTGGATTCTTCGATGAATTCCTGGAAGGCGTTGACCTTTGCATCGAGATCGTCGATATAGTGCACGATTAATGCCTCCAGGGTCTTGGGGCGTTTCGGTGATCCAAATTCTTGAGTGCCATGATGGCTCAGAATAAGATGGCGGAGCTCCATGGCCAATTGCTCTGGAAAGTCTCCTAATGCGGCAATCTTGGCATCCAGCATCTCTATGCCAATCACAATATGGCCGATCAGCCTGCCCTGATCGCTGTAATCAAAGATGCTGTCATACGAGTATTCATAAATCTTTCCTATGTCATGGAGTATCCCGCCGGTTATCAGTAGATCCCTGTTGATGCCCTGGTAGTGGTTTGTTATCTTATCCAATAGACGCAGTACAGAAAGGGTGTGTTCAAGGAGACCGCCAATATAAACATGATGAAAACCTTTTGCAGCAGGGGCCTTCTTAAACATGACTGCTATCTTTTCGTCGTTGAAAAATATATGCAGCAATGCACGCAGGCATGGGGTTTCAATTTGATCGACAAACACCATGAGGTCCGCAAACATCACATCGATGTCAACTTTGGCGACCGGTAAATATTCAGACGGATCGATGTCTGCCTCAT
>Ga0187771_10003087_pt1 | contig 11590 bp, 7 predicted proteins | sample 0116_SJ02_MP15_1_FD_133139 | JGI IMG/M metagenome (GOLD analysis project Ga0187771, IMG submission 133139) | Tropical peat soil microbial communities from peatlands in Department of Meta, Colombia - 0116_SJ02_MP15_10_MG | ecosystem: Environmental > Terrestrial > Soil > Wetlands > Peat | place... | reverse complement strand
GTAGTTGGCCTCGATCATGGCTCCTCGAAGCACTTCGTAGGTGGCGCGCACCAGGGCGGCGCCCGGAGAATCGCGATGAAACATGAACACGCGCGCCTCCGAGCCGAGATTGACCAGCCCGTGAGCCCGCAGGCGGTCGAACAGGCGCCGCCCGCAGCGCCTGTCCACGCCGCCGTCCTCCAAAACCTTCATCAGGGCGACTTGCGTGGGCAAGAGAACCTCACCGGGACTGGCGGCCGGATCCGGGGGCATGGAAAGGCTGTCGTATTCTTCGCTTACCAGCCAGCCGCCGGGCTTGAGAGCGGAAATCATGCGGGCCAGGGCCGTCCCGCGAGCGGGAAGATGCATGAGCACCAGGCGCGCGTGCACCAGATCGAAGGCCGCTTCCGGCAGAGGATCCGTGGCAACGTCGTGACGGAGCACTTCGAGGTTCGAGAGGCTGAGGGATTCCAGATGGCGGGGATCGATGTCGGTGGCCAGGACACGTCCCGCGGGGCCAACGCGATGGGCGAGCCAACTCGCGATGGTACCGCTGCCGGCGCCCACTTCCAGGCAATGCCAACCGCGCTGGACGCCGCACGCTTCCAGGTGGCGTATGGTGCCCGGGTCAAACACGGCGGAAAGGGCGGCGAAACGTCCGGGCACTTCCCTGGCAGCATTGTCGAGAAGGTAGCGGGTGCGCGACCCACCCGTCGCACTGGTTCCCATGCGCCCTCCGGCCGCGCGGGGAAGTCGTGCCCCTGCGGCCTTCTCCCTTGCCCGGGGGCGTCTCCCCGTTGATCCTGTCCACGCCGCCCCCGAATTGACTGGTATTTAGTCGGGAGCGATTTATAATGCAAGTTCAAAAAACTGTACAGTTGATGAGAAAAACTCAATGATTGATTTCACCTCCCGGCAGCTCCGGGCCTTCCTGCTGGTGGCGCAGCATCGCAGCTTCTCGCGGGCGGCGGGAGCGCTGTTCATCACCCCGTCGGGCTTGAGCCTGTTGATCCGGGAGCTGGAAAACCAAGTGGGGGTGCGGTTGTTTGACCGCACGACGCGCCATGTTGCGCTGACGTCGTCCGGGACCGAACTGCTCGCGGCGGTCCAGCGCAACCTGCAGGAGCTGGACGGGGCGATTTCACAGATCGGGCGATCAGCGACCGAAACTGGGATTTCGATATCGATAGGGACGCCGCCCTTGCTGATGGCCAGTGTCGTGGCACCCGCTATCAAGGAATTCCAGTCGCACCGGCCCAGCCTTCGGTTTCAGTTGTTCGATAGCGACAGTGCCAGCGTCATGCAAAAGGTTCAGTCCGGCGTGCTCGATATGGGCCTGGGTGTTTTCGTCAAGCATCTACCCGGCGTCCGGCTAGTGCCATGGTTTCGTTTTTCCCTGGTGGTCATACGCGCGGGCAGTTCCGGGCAGTCCCGCCGTGCCACCACCACTTGGTCCGCCCTTAAAGGAGAAAAGCTAATCTCCCTGCCGCGATCCATTCCCTTGCAGCAGCTTATAGACAGGCACCTGGCAAAGGCCGGCGTCCCGTATCAGCCGCATCTCACCGTGAATTATCTGAATACACAGATAGCGATGGTCGAGGCCGGGCACGGGATCGCTCTCGTTCCTTCATACGGACACATCGCGTGCCGGGATCGAGGGATTGTGATGAGCCGGCTGGTGAATCCCGTGGTGCACCTGGACTCCTACCAGATCCGGCACGCAGGCAGAAAGCTTCCACCTGTTGCCGAAGAGTTCGCCTCTTTCTTGCAGAGTTATATCGCCAGTTGGGCCAGGCGCTCGGGAATTCTCTAAACCGGGCGCGGGGGAGAGAACCGAAAATTGAAAAACGGTCCAGGAGGGCAAGCCTGCCTTCACGGACGGTGGCTGGATTCTGCGGGTTGAGTATCGACCTGAGCTGCAGCGAAATGAAAAAACGACCAGTCGAGACGACAAATACGCATATTGGGGTTCTCAAATATTGGGCGTTTGGGTCGGAAATCGAAGGGCAAATCGAGTTAACATAATCCGAAATCGCTACGAAAATCGAATTCAACCGTAGAAAATCGTATCCCGTAACTGCAAGCAGGAAAAGGCGAAAGCGAAGCAGCAGGTTCCGCTGCGGCGATGAAAACCGTTACGGCACCCGCCTGTGGCCTGCCGGCAAGGCAGGGACGGGCAGGCCCTCCAGCAGACGGCGGGCAGGCCGGGGGGCATCATCGGAAGGCGATGCTGGCGCCGCGGCGCCAGCGGTAGAGCCACCAGGTGGACGCTCCGGCCAGCAGATGCTTCAGCGTATGGCCGCTGAGGAAGAATCGCGAAAACATTTCCGGGTCATGAAACTCCGCAACTTTGGCGAGAGCATACAGCGCAACCGCTATCCAGAGTTCGTTCCTCGCCGGGATGTCAAAGAACAGGAGCGCGATGGGAATCATGGTCATGGTCAAGAGTTGAGCCAGCAGGTAGGGCCGCAGATCGCCGGCCACGTGCCACCAGACCACACTCAATAGTCCGGCAATCACCAGCGGGAGGAGCAGGCGCCGGCCGACTTTTGCGCCGAAACTGATCTCGATGATCAGGGCAAGGAGCGACATGAACGCGACGGTGATGGGCGCGCGATCCCACACCAGATGCGGATTGTCCGGCGAGAGGTGGTAGTAGGCGGAGCCGAACGTGGTGAGGAAGATTCCGGCGAACAGGAGGCGCGAGGCAAGGTCGCGGAAGGCGCGAAGTCCCAGCAGGCCGGCGACAGCGAACGGAAGATTGGACACCACGTTCCAGAAGTTGGGAATGCCCAGCAGCCGCCGGTGATCGGCGAACGCGTGATAGCTTTCCGGCTGGGCGATGGGCGGCACGAGCGCCCAGGCAATCAGGCCGGCGACCAGCGGCAGGAAGAAGAGGAGCATACCGACGGTGCGGCGAGGAACCATCTCACAAATGAATTGCCCGAGAAGGATACCCGGCTTTAGGGGCTAAAGCCCCATTTCTTAGGACCCTCGAATGTCGGGGCTGAAGCCCCGACCCCCGAAAGCCGTATATGAGCCAGGTTCGACACATCGAGACGACTGCTGCGATGGTAGCAACTGGAGGTTCGCAAACAAAGGCAGTAACTGCTGGGAAGGGGAAATTGCTTTTGTTGGACGCTACTCCTGGCGAAGCGTTCGCGCGGGATCGATGCGAAGCACTCCGGCGCAGGGGATGGCACTGGCAATCGCGGCGACGGCGACCAGGAAAGCGGCTGCGCCCGCGAAGGTGACCGGGTCCAGCGGAGAAATGCCGAACAGAAGCCCGCGGATCAACTTCTGCGCCGCTGAGGCGCCGAGGAGTCCTATCGCCGCGCCCGTCGTGGCCAACTGCAAGCCCTGCTTGAGGACAAGCCAAAGAGCGGCTGCGGGAGTCGCCCCGACCGCAATGCGCACAGCCAGTTCCTGCCGGCGCTGCGCGACCAGGAACGCAATTACGCCATAAATGCCCACCGCGGCGAGCGCCAATCCTCCCGCGGCAAACGTAACGAGCAGAGCGGTGGTGAGGCGCTGTCCCCCGGTTTGTTGTTCCACCAATTCGTCCATGGTTTGCACTTCCGCGAAGGGCATATCGGGATCGAGTTGGTGAAGCTGACGGCTGATTTGGGGAGCGAGCAAGCGGGGCTCTGCGGCGGCCCGAATGACAATATCCTTGAAGCCGTAGTTCACCGCGGGGTGCTGCGCATACAGGACGGTGATCTGCGGCTCCGGTGGAAGCGCGAGTCCAGCGTTCCTGAAGTCACCGACGACTCCGATGATGGTGACGTCCGCGGAGTCGGTGATATTGGCTCCGGGAGGAATTCCCAGGGACGGCGGAGGTCCGATGTGAATCTGCCGGCCGATGGGATCTTCCGCGGGGAAATAGCGGCGACGGAACTCTTCACTGATGAGGGCCACGGGAGGACTCGCGGCGGTGTCCGAGCCGGCAAAATCGCGGCCGCGAAGCAGAGGAACTCCCATAGTCTTGAGGAAATGGTCATCGGCGACGCCGAAGCGCGCCGTGGGAATGTCTTCGAGTTGCGTTGCAGTGCGGCCCGGCAGGCCGAGCATTTGCGTCCAGCCCTCGTTGGGCGGGTAAACGGTGGTGACGGTGGCGTCGACGACGCCGGGCAAAGCCCGCACCGCGCGTGCAAATTCGTCGCAGAAGCGCGTGATGGCGCCGGGATCGGGATAGCGCACACCGGGAACATAGAAGTGGCCTTTCAGCAAATGGTCCTGGCGAATTCCGAGTTGCTGGCGATCCAAACGCAGAATGCTCTGAACCAGCAGGCTGGCGCCCACGAGGAGCATCAACGACATGGCCATTTCCGTGGCCACCAGCGCCAAGCGCAGGCGGCGGCTCCGCGGGCCGGCGCTACTGGAACGTCCGCCCTGCTTCAAGGCGTCCACGAGGTTGAGGCGGGTGCCGGTGAGCGCAGGCGCGAGACCAAACAGAACCGTGGTGAGGAGGGAGACAAACACGGTGAAGACCACGACGCGCCAATCCATGGTGATGGAATCGAGTTGCGGCACATCGTTCAGACGAATCCCGCTCAGGGCGGCCAGTCCCGTCTGCGCGAGAGCCAGTCCCAGCGCGGCTCCGGTGAGTGACAGCAGCAGAGTTTCCGCGAGCAAGTGCCGGACCAGGCCGCCGCGTCCCGCTCCCAGGGCAGCGCGCACGGCCAGCTCGCGCCGGCGGGCGGAATTGCGCGCCAGGAGCAAATTGGCCAGGTTCACGCAGGCAATCAGCAGGATGAGGCTGACTGCCCCCATGAGCAGGAAAAGCATAGGCCGCAGTTTTCCCACGCGTGTATCGGCCATACGCTGGATGACAACGCCGATTCCTCGATCGATGGGATACTCGGCCCCCAGTGCCGCGGCGACGGCGGAGAGATCGGCCTGTGCCTGGTCGAGCGAGACGCCCGGCTTCATCCGCGCGATGGCGGCGTCGCCGCGTCCGCCGCGTCTGGTTTCCGACCATTCATCCGGCCTTATGGCGAAGGGCGTCCAGATTTCGACCGGCCCGGGCCGCCCCGGCTCCATCCACTCGGGAATGACGACCGGCATGACGGCAACGATCGTGTAGGGCTCGTCGTTGATTATGATTTTGCGTCCGAGGATGGCTTGGTCGCCGGCGTAGCGGGTTCTCCAAAGGTTGGCGCTGATCGCGGCGACGTAGTGCTTGCCTTCCTGATTCTCCTCGTCGGTGAAGAGCCGGCCGAGAAGCGGCTGGACGCCCAGGATTTCGAAGTAAGCCCGGGGGACCAGGCCCACGCGCATCTGCTCGGGCTCGGCGGCGGCATCGCCGTAGCTCACGTTCTTGCGCCAGGTGTCGTAGGCGACCATCTGTTGAAAGCTATGACTCGCGCGCGCAAAGTCGCGCACGTCGAGCGGGGACGGTCCGATCCAATTGCTGTTGCCGCCGCGGCTGCCGCCTTTCGTGGAGTAAATGCGCACGATCCGGTCAGCGTCTGGAAAGGGCAGCGGCCGCAGCATGAGCGCATTCATGGCGCTGAAGATGGCGGTGTTTGCGCCAATTCCCAAAGCGAGAGTGAGCACAGCCACGGTGGTGAACGCCGGGTTCCTGCGGAGGGCCCTGGCACCGTACCGCAAGTCCCGAACAAATCCTTCCCACCAGCGAATGCTCCAGACTGCGCGGACGTCTTCAGCGACCAGCGTTCTGTTGCCGAAAATCCGGTGAGCCGCGTAGCGGGATTCCTCAGCCGATAGGCCAGACTCCTGCTGCTCCTCCGCTTCCAGTTTCAGGTGGGATTCCAACTCGCGGTCCAGGTCCTCGAGGCGCTCGCGCCGCCGCCGGACGCCACTGAGTTGCTGGAGAAGCCTATTCCAACCGCTCATGGTTGACGTCCCCAGGCCGGCCACATGATTCTGGCCACCGCCGCCGCTACTTGCTTCCACCGCGACTCTTCTTGAGCGAGGCGTCGTTTTCCCGCGGGCGTCAGGCGGTAATACTTGAACTCACGATTGCGTTCTTTGGAGATTTCCCACTTGGAGAGGATCCAGCCCTTTCGCTCCATGCGATGAAGAGCGGGATAGAGGGAGCCGTGCTCGACCTGCAAGACGTCGTCGGTGGTGCGCTGGATGTGCCTGGCGATCTGATGGCCATGGGCGGGCCCGAAGAGGAGGGTGCGCAGAATGAGCATATCGAGGGTGCCCTGCAGGAGATCGGTCTTCGCGGGAGGGTCTTTCGGCGCCATGGTGGTAGACATTCTACCCTCATGAAGGTAGACGCTCTGCCCCTCATTCCGGTTACAGAATTCCCGGGCGGGGACGGGGGTGCTGAGCCGGAAGCAAGTACACAGCAAGGTAGGGCGTTCGCAGGCCGTAGCGGATAGAAAATTGCGCGCGGCATGGACGTTGCGCAGTGCGCGGGCGTCTCCCTAGAATCAGGCATCAACCCAGGGCCCGTCATGTCGGCTCCCCCTTCCAACCCGGCAGAGCGCACCCCTTCGTCTCCCGCGACTCAGGCAGCAGGAAGCACTCCGCCGCCCAGTTCGCGTGAACTGGTGGCGGCGCAGGAACGGCGCGAGCAGGAACTGTGGCGATGGTGCCTGCTCCTGCTCGTACTGCTGGCGGTGGCGCTGGGCGCGGAGTTCGCCCAGCATCTGGAAGAGCTGAACCTGCAAATCGCGGCGCTGCCGGTGGTGGTGGTGGCGCTGATCGCCTGGCTCGCGGTGCTGGTGTGGCGCAGGCGATTGCGAGTGGTGCGCGCGCGCCGGGAACTGGTGGAGGCGCAGTCGCAGCAACTGGCCATGGCTGTAGGGCTGCCCACCGCGCGGGAGTTCGAGCGGCTCTATTACGTCATCCAGCGGTCACAGCAGGGCTACCGCGACCTGATTGACAGCTTCGAGGATCCGGTGCTGGCGCTTTCCCTGCAGGGCGAGATTCTGGCTGCGAACCGGCGGGTGGTGGAAGTGTTCGGCCGCGAGTTCAACCAGGTGATCGGCCACCCGCTGGATGAATTCGTGAGCGAGCCGACGCTGGCCGCGGCGCAGGCGGCGCTGCCGCGATTTGAGGAGCGGCGGCACTGGTTCGGCGTGGTGCGGGCGCGGCTAAAACCCTCGGGAGAGCTGCGCTTTTACGATTGCGTGCTGCACGCGGTGGTGCGGGATGGGCGCACGGCGGGGATCAGTTGCCTGGCGCGCGACGTGACGCAGGAACGGCAGAACGAAGCGCGCTTTGCGGAATTGTTCAACTCGTTGCAGGAGGGAGTGTATTTCACCACGCCGGAGGGCGAAATCCTGGACGTGAACCCCGCGCTGGTGCGCATGCTGGGGTATTCCACGCGCGAGGAGCTGTTGAGCAAGAACGCGAAGGAGCTGTTCCTGGATCCGGCGGAACGCGCTGCTGTCACTTCGGTGCTTGAACAGCAGGGGAGGCTGGTGTCGCGAGAGGTGGTGCTGCGGCGAAAGGACGGAGGGCGGGTCACCTGCCTGGACACGGCCACGCTAGTGCGCGATTCCGCCGGCCGGCCGGTGCGCTACCAGGGCATTCTGGTGGACATTTCCGCGCGGCTGGAAATGGAGCGGTCGCTCCGCGAGCAGCAGGAATTCGCGCGGCGGCTGATCGAGAGTTTTCCGGACCTGATCGTGGTGCTGGACCGGCAGGGAAAGTTCACGTTCGTAAGTAACCGGATCCACGAGGTGCTGGGGCTCGCGCCGGGAGACCTGATGGGGGTGCGGTACGGGACGCGGGCGCATCCGGAGGACATTTCGCACCTGGACGGGCTGGTGCACGACATCCTGAACGGAAACAAAACCAACGACACGCTGGAATACCGGACGCGGCATCGGGACGGCACCTGGCGGATGCTGCGGGCCACCGTCGCGCCACTGGCCGATTCCGCGGGAGCAGTGACCGGGATGGTGGCGTCCCTGCGGGACGTGACGGAGCTGAACCGTCTGGAGCAACAGGTGATGCAGAGCGAAAAGCTGGCAGCCATGGGGCAGATGATCGCGGGAGTAGCGCACGAGCTGAACAACCCGCTGACGGCCATCCTGGCGGTGAGCGACATGCTGCGGGAGCATTCCGAAGACCCGGGCCACCGGCGGCAGCTCGAACTGCTGCACCAGCAGGCGCGGCGCGCCGCGGACATCGTGCAGGACCTGCTTTCCTTCGCGCGTCCGCCGGCGCCACGCAAAGGGCGGGTGCAACTGGCCGAGGTGCTGCGGCGGGCGCTGCACCTGCACGAATACTCGCTGCGGCGGAACAACGTAGCCGTGGACTTCCTTCCCGAACGAGGGATTCCGGATGTGCTGGGCGATTCGAACCAGCTCATCCAGGTGTTCTTGAATCTGGTGGTCAATGCGGAACAGGCCATCCGGGAAGTGCGCGAGAGCGGAACGATCCGAGTGCGCATGGGGCGAGGCACGGCGGATACGCCGCAGGTGTGGGCGTCGATCCAGGACGACGGGCCGGGCATCCCGGCCGATATTCTCGAGAAAATTTTCGATCCGTTTTTCACCACCAAGCGACCCGGCCGGGGCACGGGACTGGGCTTGAGCATCTCCATGGCCATCGTGCGGGAGCACGGAGGAGAAATCCGCGTTCAGCCGGCGCCGGGAGGGGGCAGCGTGTTTGAAGTGACGCTGCCGGCCGCTCCGGCAGGCGAGGGGACTGAGACCGCTTCCGGTCCGCGAGGGCTTGGGGAATAGTTCGAGACTCCCTACCCGCCGCGACGGGCAAACTGTGGGCAGGCCTGGCGAAAAGCAGTTGTGAGTTGAGTTCCGGAGGGCTCGGAAGGGCGGCGAGAGTTACTTCTTCGGCGCCGCGCTGGCCGGCGGATCCACGCCGAAATCCCAGAGGTAGAGATCGATCACTTTTTCCTCCACGGCTTCGACGAAGGCGTATTCACCGGGTTGGAGCTTCTGGCCCATTGTGTAGCGAAAGGTGCCGCGGCCAACGGCCCAGCGTTCGAGAAGCACCTGGTCATCCTTGGTTCGCGATTCCCCGACGACGTTCGTATTGATTTCCGTAATCAGCCGCGAGCTTCCGCGGACGCGGGTGCGGAGGAGCACGATGGCCGGCTCGCGCTGGTCCGCGGTGCGGAAGTAGAACTCGGGGTTGGGGTCGCGAATGCGCAGCTTGGCGTGGGCCCCTTTCAACTCCACATTGTGTTTCGACGGCACGACGGGAACCGGGGTAATGACCTGCACGAAGAGGCGCTTCATGCTCAGATGGGAATCGGCGAGGTCCTGCGAGAGGGAAGCGATGGCTCCATTGGCCACCACGTAGAATCCGGGCGCGTCGGGCAGGAAGACGCCCGGGGCGACCTCGACGGAGGCGTCAATGTTCAGGGAGGCGGCGCGCTCGTTTTGGCGGATTTCCTGAAGCTTTTCGTCAATCTGCTTTTTTCGCGCGGCGTCTTCGGCTTCGCCTTTGTGGGTCGCGTCCCAGTCCACCAGTTCGGGCGGGATCTCTTCCCAGGCGCCGCGCTCGACGCTCCAGTAGCGAACGCGGCCGTTCTCGATTTTGTATTCGCGAACGAGCAGGTAATTTCCGTCTTTGAGGAACAGGCGCTTGCCCTGGGGGAGCGGGACGGGCACGGTCTCGGGCGAATCCGTCGGCTTTTCCTGCTCGGGCGGGGACTGGGGAGAAGCGGGGGGCTGCTGCGCCAGGGCGAGGGCCACAGGCGCGGCCACCAGGGCCGCAACCAGCCAGCGGAGTGTGGGCTTAACGTTCATTTCGAATCAGGATGCACGGCTTCCGGCCCTGGGCACTGGCTGAATGGGTGATGCGCCTTGCGCCCGTGAAGGTTTCCTGCGGCCCGCGGCGATCAACCTTCGATGCGTACGCCCCGCCAAAATGCGACGTGGTTCTTAATCTGCTGCGCCGCGGGGCTGGGCTCGGGGTAATACCAGGCGGCATCGGCATTGCGCTCGCCGTTCACCTCCACGTCATAGTAGCTGGCCTTGCCTTTCCAGGGACATTGCGACGTGGTTTTGCTGGGCTTCAGGTATTCCCGGTGGAGGGATTGGGGCGGGAAGTAGTGATTTCCCTCGACGACTACGGTCGCGTCGCTTTCGGCAATGACGGCTCCATTCCAAACGGCTTTTCGCATGTTCCGGCTCCCGGGATTCCATTCTACGCGCGCAAGGCCCGTTTCCGTCAAAATGACTCACTACTGTGCATCCTGATCGGAGCGTGCCGGCGCTGGGGCTGGTCCACCTTGGCCGCGAGCCAGGGTAGATAGGTGACCTGCTGGAGCGCGGGGCGACAGAGCCCGCGGTATTTTGAATCTCGCCCGGAAGCAGTGGATGGAAGCGGCGCTGTGTGGTCTCAGTTGAATGGTGGAGGAGGGAGAAGCGGAGCGCGGCGCGGCTCGCCGCGGGCTCCGCGCACGTCAACGTCTTCAAACAGCAGCGACGGAACCACCACCGACGTGGGCAGCCCGCCCTGGGCTGAGCCGAACGCCGAAAGCGCGGTCGAGGCGAACCCGAACTGCTGGCTCTGCATGTAATTGAACGGCGTGAAGTCGCTGCCAATTCCGGCGATCGACCGGAGCGCGCGCAGGTTCATCCCGCGCAGCAACGCGCCACGCAACGGCTCCTCGCGGCCTCCGTCCACATAGACGCGATAGATCAGCAGCGGCAGGCGGTCGCCGACGCCGGCGCCTCCGGCCATTTCTCCTACGTACTCCTGAAAATCCTCCTGGCGGATGATCGCCACGGCGGGATTGTCCATTTTTTTGACCACCAGGCACCACGCGCGCCCGTCCTGGCGGCAGAGGTCGAAGAACTGCTTCCGCAGCGCTTCGGGGCTCTTTGTCTCCGAGGCTTCCAGGAAAAGATTGCTCATCGTGGCGCGCGGATCGCTCAAGTAGTAGCCGCGGCCGTGGCCATTGGAGACCTCGAAATCGGGGCCGGGACGCCGCGACATCAGGAGCTGTTTGAGCGTTCCGCCTTCCACGAGCGCCACGCGCTGCGCGCGCATTCCTTCGTCATCCACCGAGTAGCCGCCGATCAGCGGCTTTCCCCGGTAATCCCTTCCCGCCGGATCATCCACCAGCGAGACACCCAGCGGCAGGACGCGCGTTCCGATCCGCCCGGTCCATTCGCTCCTCCCGCCCACCCGTTCCAGCAACTGTTCGAAGCCCTGCCGGGCAGCCAGCGGCGGCCGCGAGCCGCCCACCGACGGCGCGAAAATCTGAGCGAGTAGCGCGCCGGCCGCGGGCGCTTCGAAAAGCACCGGGCCGGAATAGTCCGGCGCGGCGGGACCGTCGCGCAGCGCCATCAGGTCGCGGGCGGCCTTCTCGAGCCCTTCGCGGACCACGCTCGGGGGCGGCAGTTCCGCGGGGGTATTGGCGTAGGCGGCATAAAAATTGTGCAGCGGATAACCATCGTCCGACTGCGTCTCGAAGCTCGCTTCAATCGCCGCGACCTCGCGCGGCACGCGCACCTCCGTGCCTTCGCTGGTCATCAGGTAATAATTCATCACCGTCATGTGATAGATGACGCGGGAGCCGTACAGCTCCGGGAACGACCGCAGGACAGAGGAGGCATCGCGCGCCTCCTGCTCCCAGTTTCGCGAGGTCCAATTGGCGGCCAGCTTCGGCTCCACGTCTTTCACGGGCTGCTCGCGCGAAAAATCG
>Ga0187771_10003086_pt1 | contig 11595 bp, 8 predicted proteins | sample 0116_SJ02_MP15_1_FD_133139 | JGI IMG/M metagenome (GOLD analysis project Ga0187771, IMG submission 133139) | Tropical peat soil microbial communities from peatlands in Department of Meta, Colombia - 0116_SJ02_MP15_10_MG | ecosystem: Environmental > Terrestrial > Soil > Wetlands > Peat | place... | reverse complement strand
GATACGGCATTGAATGCTTTTTCCAATGCCGATTTGCCATTCGAGCAGTTGATGAACCACCTCAAGATTGATAGGAATCCAAGCAGGAATCCCGTTTTTCAGGTCATGTTGCAGGTCTTGTCCTCTAGCGCTCCAACGATCGGCGAGCTTGAAACCAGTAATTTTCATTTCGACCTGAAACTTGCTCAGTTTGATTTAGCGATCCATTTTTACGCGGAATCAGGGAGTCAGCTGGTGCGATTCGAGTATTGCACAGACGTGTTTCGGTCAGAGACGATCGAGAGGCTGTCTTCGAGCTTTCTGCAGCTATTGCAGTCCGTTGTTGCGAATTCGCACCAGAAAATATCAAAGATGCCCATTCTGTCCGAATTTGAAAGACATGAGATGCTCGCGTCCTGGAATGACACATATAGGGATTACCCCCTTGATCAGTGCGTGCACAGTCTCTTCGAAAGGGCCGCGAAACGTACGCCGAATCGAGTGGCGGTCGAATGCGGCGACGAATCACTGACTTACAGGCAATTGAATGAAAAAGCAAATCGGCTGGCCAACTACCTGCGCGAATCCGGAGTCCGACCGGAAAGTTGCGTAGGAATTTTCCTCGAGCGCTCCCTTGATTTGATTGTCGGATTGATCGGCATTCTCAAGGCAGGGGCCGCCTACGTCCCTATGGATCCAGCATTTCCTCCAGAGCGTTTAGCTTGGATCATGGAGGACGCGGATGTTTCGCTTCTGGTCACCCACAGTCGCCTTCTGCAGGACTTGCCGCGATCCGGCGTGAAGACGGTTTGTCTGGATGCCGATTGGGAGGCAATCGAACACACTGCAAAAGACGATCCCCGTGTTGTCCTGTCCCCGTCAAGTCTGGCCTACGTCATTTACACATCCGGTTCCACGGGAAAGCCGAAAGGCGTGATGGTAGAGCATCGATCGGTTGTCAATTTTCTCTTGTCTATGCAAGAGGAACCAGGCTTCGATCAGAATGATGTGCTGGTCGCAGTGACAACTATTTGTTTTGACATTGCGGGACTCGAGATCTTTCTGCCTCTTGTTTCAGGAGCAAAACTGGTTGTTGCCCAAAGGAGTGAGGTGATCGACGGCTCAGCTCTTTTGGAGAGAATTTCTAACAGCGCAGCGACCGTTCTGCAGGCTACACCAGCTACTTGGAAGCTGTTGCTAGAAGCGGGCTGGGAAAAGAGCCCCAAGCTGAAAATGCTATGCGGAGGGGAGGCATTGCCGCGGGAACTCGCAAACCGCATGCTTCCCCGCGGCGCTCAGCTCTGGAATATGTACGGACCAACGGAAACAACCATATGGTCATCGTTAGAGAGAGTTCGGCCGGGGACGGATGGCATTCTGATTGGGCGACCGATTGCCAACACGAAGTTTTATATCGTGGATAAGAACTTGGAACCGGTGCCCCGGGGTGTGGCTGGGGAATTGCTGATTGCAGGGGACGGGCTGGCGAGAGGATACCGGAACCGGCCTGATTTGACCGCCGAACGATTTGTGGAGACTTCTTTCTTAGCTCCTGGAGTCCGCGCCTACAAGACCGGAGATGTTGCACGCTTTCGTTCGGATGGTCGCGTTGAGTTGCTGGGACGTCTGGATCATCAGGTGAAGGTTAGGGGATACAGGATTGAGCTCGGAGAAATTGAGGAAGTTCTTTCCCAGCACGAAGCCGTAAACGATGCAGTCGTCATGACTCACGAAGACCAGGATGGTAACAAACACCTTGTGGCTTATTGCATCCCTGTTGCACGCGGAAGACTTCAGCCGACCGATTTGGCGCGGTTTCTTCAGAGTAAACTGCCCGAATACATGATCCCCTCCTGCTTCGTCGAGATGGAGGAATTTCCGCTGACTCCGAATAGCAAGATCGATCGGGAGGCATTCCCAAAGCCAAAGCAATTCGGATTTGAAGCGAACGTTCATTTTGCGGAACCGCAAGGTGAATTGGAACAGCATTTAGCCGAAATCTGGCAGAAGGCGCTGCGAAAACCTGCTATTGGGGCGAATGACAACTTTTTCGACCTGGGTGGGCATTCCTTGCTGGCTGCCCAGGTATTCGCGCAGATGGATCGCCACCTGGGAGTGAAACTCCCGCTAGCCCTCCTATTCCAAGCTCCAACCATTCGACAACTGGCCGCATGCATCAGACAGAAATCACCGAAACATATTTGGAAATCGCTGGTTCCGATACAGACACGAGGAAACAACCCCCCAATCTTCTTGGTTCATGGGGCAGAAGGCGATGTACTTTTATATAAAAACCTGGCCCGTAGCCTTGGAGATAATCAGCCCGTCTACGGTCTCCAATTCCGAGGCTTGAATGGTAATGGAAGGGCGGAGATCACGGTAGAGGAGATGGCGACGTGGTACAAGGAGGAGATTCAGAGCTTGCAACCGAAAGGACCATATTTCTTGGGGGGATATTGCCTGGGGGGAACGATCGCCCTTGAAATTGCACAACAGCTCCGAAGGGGAGGGGAATCAGTTGCCCTTCTAGCGATGTTCGAGACCTACAACATCGCCGGGCATTCAAAAATATCCTTTCCATTGAGAACGATTCATACAGCGCAGAATCTGTACTTTCATCTGACGAATCTGTTGTTGAGCTTGTCGAACGGAGGCTTTGGTTTCTTTTCGGAAAAGCTAGCGGTCGAATTGGGTAGAGCTAAAGTGACGTTGAATATCCTGTGGTCGGAAGTACAGAAGAAGTTAAGGTACAAGGGCGGCTTACAGTATCATCACCGACAGACGCGGATAATAAACGATCACGCCTATGCGGTTTATCACCCACTTCCATATGACGGCAAAATCACACTGTTCAGAACCAAAACGCATTATCGTGGTTTCAATAGCAAAGACTTTGGCTGGGGTCACATCGCCCGACAGGGGGTTGATGTAGTGGAAATGCCTTTCTATCCCCGAGGAACTCTAAACGATCCATTTGTTGAAGATATCGCAGAACGCCTGAAAGTGGAGATTGACAAGATACTCTCCGCCGTTCGCATCTAGTTGCCAAAATCTCCTTTTCCCATTCCCGAGTCAACTCAGGGAGCAGACTTACCTTCTCTAAGATGGCTGCCACAGAAATAATTACTCGCAATCGGTCCGTTCCCGTTTATCCACCGCAGAATGGGCGAACGATACGCTTGGAATTGGGTGCTGAAAATGTGAGTGTGGTCTAGATGTAACAAATCGTGTTTTCGAGAAGTTACCTATGGATTGTAAGAAAACAAGGATCCTTTACATCGCGGGTTGTGACCGAAGTGGCAGTACGGTTCTCGATCAAATATTAGGACAGATCCCCGGCTGGTTTACCGTCGGTGAGTTAGCAGACTTTTGGGATCGAGGAGCCAAGCAGTTCTGCGGCTGCGGCCATGTCCTCACGGATTGTGACTTCTGGCGTCAGGTGTTTGTAACAGCCTTTCAGAGGACCCCAGACCAATTTGATTTTGCGTCGGTTTCGGCCTTGAGGAATCGCTGCTCTCGATCTCGACAGTTGTACCTCATGACGAATCGCCTATTGAGAAGGTTTGTCGAGCCTTCACTTGAGGCCTATATAGATCTGATCAGGAGACTCTATTTTGCCATCAGTACCATCGTAGGCACCAAAGTCCTGGTCGATTCCTCGAAACTGCCGTCCCATGCTTACCTCTTAGAGCAGACGGGTCAGGCGGAGGTGTTTGTTGTCCATCTCGTCCGCGATCCGCGTGGATGCGCATACTCTTGGCTGAAAAACAAGAGGCATATCAACCCCGCGGTTGGCGACTTTCCCCACTGGCATCCGGCAAGGACCTCGTTGAACTGGATTTACATCAATGGGGCAATCAAGCGACTCTGGAGTTCTTCACAAGAACGCTACCTGTTGTTACGTTACGAGGATTTTATTGCGCACCCCGAGGACGGTGTGCGTCGGATAACTCAGTTTGTCGGAAAAAATGCACCTCGTCTTCCTTTTCTGTCGAGTCACACCGTGTCCTTGGCGCCTACTCATGGCGTATCAGGAAACACTGTGCGGTTTGACACCGGACCGGTGCAGCTGAAACTTGACGACAAATGGCGCACAGCCTTGAGTCCAATGCACAGGCTGCTAGTGACGACGCTTACGGGTGCGGCGCTACTGAGCTACGGGTATAGTTTCGGTAGTTCCGCGCCAGTGATTCAAAGAAACTTTGCCCACTAGCGCTGAGTGCGGAAAGGTAAGAGCGATTGATGTTTTCACATCTGCTCGGTAGATTGGTCGCCAAGATAGCTTTTGCTGCTCCCGGTGGACATAGTTTACGTCCGTGGCTGCATCGGCTGCGAGGGGTCGCGATTGGCAGGAACGTTTGGATTAGCCAGTTTGTATACATCGATGAATTGCATCCCGGCAACGTAACGATTGGAGACAATTCCAGCATTGGCCTCAGAACCTCCATTTTCACGCACTTTTACTGGGGGCCCAGAAGGCCAAAGAGTAACGGAAGAGTTGTTATCGAAAAGGATGTTTTCATTGGTCCACACTGCGTCATCCTGCCGAACGTGACGATTGGTGAAGGAGCCGTAGTCCGGGCAGGAAGTGTAGTGAGCAGGAACATTCCACCCCATGCTCTTTGGGGCTCTCCTCCTTCCGAGATGCTGGGTGTCGCAACCGTTCCATTGACCCCGGAACACACGTATGAGGAATTCACTCGCGGAATCAAACCGCGAACCCGTGTGGCGGGTCACCGAGAGGCCACGACGGCAAAGTGAAGTACAAGGAACTGGGGAAGACTGGAGTGGCGCTCCCTGAGGTTGCGCTGGGAACTTGGCAGTACCAAGGTGGTGTTGAACCTCTACGTACCGGGATCTCCCTCGGGGCGAACTTCATTGACACGGCTGAATCTTACGGTACTGAGGAAATCGTTGGGCAGGCGATAAGTGGAATCCGCGACAAACTTTTCATTGCTACAAAAGTATCTCCCCGCCACTTCAGGCGGGCGGACGTGATTCGAGCGGCTGAGCAAAGCCTGAAGCGTCTGCACACAGATTATATCGACCTATATCAGCTCCATTGGCCAAACTACACGGTGCCCATTGCGGAAACTATGGCTGCTATGGAAGAGCTTGTGGAGGCTGGAAAGATTCGGTTCATCGGAGTCAGTAATTTCTCGGCACAGGAGATCACGAAGGCTCAGGCGGCCTTGGTGAAGAGTCGGATCGTCTCTAACCAGGTTCGCTACAACATCGTGGACCGAACCATTGAGTACGGTCTCCTGGAGTACTGCGAAAGACAGCAGATAACGGTACTGGCTTTTAGTCCCTTAGCCACCGGGCTACAGAACATCCGCCGGTTCGACAAGGGCAATGTTTTGGGCACCATCGCTGGTGTGGTGGGAAGAACCCGAGCTCAGGTCGCGCTGAACTGGTGCGTTTGTCGTGCGCCAGTCATTGCGATATTCAAAGCCAACAAAGCTGAGCATGTCATAGAGAATTGTGACGCGTCAGGGTGGAGGCTCCAGCCTGACCACATTCGGGCCCTCAATCGAATACCCTTTCGCCGACGTGGACTGATTGACAGGTTAGCGCGCCGGCTGGGGCGCCGCACTCTGCAGAGATTTGGTCGGAACATCTAAGTGGGTCACCTGCAAACATAAGCTTCTATCTACGTTACGAGGTGAGGGTTCGGATGCAGGATATCGCAGTCACGGTTCGAGACTTTATTACAGAAAACTTTTTCTTCGGGGATGGTGTCGAGCATTTTTCGAACGACGATTCATTCTTTGAAAAAGGGCTGGTGGACTCGGTAGGAATCCTAACCCTCGTGGAATTTGTCAGAGAGAAGTACACTATTACGATCGAAGATGAGGATATTTTGCCGGAAAACTGGGATTCCGTACACCGCATCGCGAGCTTCGTCGAAACGAAGCTCGGCTCGCGCCTAGTCGGAAAGGGGGATACAAATCGTGGGGTGTATTCCGCAGAGTAATATGACTACGTCTTCGGTCTTTTCGTCAAAAGTGCTTGAAATTGATGCCGAGACAGTCACTCAAGGGATAGTGAAGGAGATCCGCGAAATTGTATTCCACCGATTGCGGCGGCGGGGCGCTGTGATCGGACTCTCCGGAGGGGTTGACAGCAGCGTGACGGCGGCTCTCTGCACCCGGGCCCTGGGTAAAGATCGTGTACTTGGATTATGCATGCCAGAGGAAGAATCTTCAGGGGATAGCCTAAGGCTCGGTCGCGTACTCACGGCAGCTTTAGGCATTGCAGAGTTGATTGAAAATATCGGGCCGGCTTTAGAGGCTCTTGGTTGCTACCGCCGAAGAGATGAGGCCATCCGCAAGGTGATACCGGAATATGGAAAAGGCTGGAAGAGCAAGATTGTTCTGCCAAATCTCGTGGATCGCTCAGCTTATCCGCTTTATTACGTGGTTGCGCAGTCACCGACCGGTGAAACGCGGCATGTCAGACTTACTGCTGATTCCTACCTCGGTGTTGTAGCGGCTACCAACTTCAAGCAACGGACCAGAAAAATGCTCGAGTATTACCATGCAGATCGCCTCCATTACGCCGTTGCAGGAACCCCTAACCGGCTGGAATATGCGCAGGGGTTTTTTGTCAAGAATGGGGACGGATCGGCCGACTTCAAGCCGATTGCACACCTGTACAAGTCGCAAGTGTTTCAGCTCGGCAAGTATCTGCAGGTACCAGAAGAAATACTGCGGCGCCCGCCTACAACAGACACATACTCCCTTGAGCAATCTCAAGAGGAATTCTATTTTTCTCTTCCCCTAGAGACGATGGATCTCTGCCTTTACGCAAGAAACCATGACGTCGCTGCTGCCGACGTAGCTGGCGCAACTGGATTGTCAGTCGAGCAGGTGCAAAGAGCTTACGCGATGATAGATTCCAAGCTGACTTCCACAAAATATCTCCATCTTCCGCCGCAACTTATGGAGAAAGTGGACGAGGTTCATGTTGGCTTCGCGGGATAGCTTGTGAGAAATCGCTTTTAGGCTTGTAGGGAATTGCACAAGATAATCGGACGAACTTAGTACTGACACTTTCATGTGTGGTATTGCCGGACTCGTTAAGTTGGAACAAACCTCCGTAGAGCCTGAGTTGCTATGGGGGATGATCGAAGCACTGGCCCACCGCGGTCCAGATGATAACGGTGTATTTGTGAATTCCAATGTCGGACTCGGCCACGCCCGGCTCAGCATCATTGATCTGGCGGGCGGGCACCAGCCGATGTCCACCGAGGATGGTTCTCTTTGGATAACGTTCAACGGAGAGATCTTTAACTACATCGAACTCCGGCAAAACCTGCAAAAAAGGGGACATCACTTTACTACACAGTCCGATACTGAAGTAATTCTGCGCTTGTACTTGGAGAAAGGCAAAGACTGCGTTCATCACCTCAACGGCCAATGGGCATTCGCTATTTGGGACACTCGCGACAAAACGTTGTTTCTCTCTCGCGACCGATACGGTGTGAGACCACTCTTCTACACATTCTCGAATGACAGCTTCATCTTTGCCTCGGAGATCAAGGCCATCTTGGCCTGCCCTGGGGTAACGCGGGAGATAGACCTCCAAGGCTTAGATCAGATATTCACCTTCTGGGTTAGCTTGCCCCCACGGACTGCCTTCAAGAACATCATGCAACTCCCGCCCGGCCATGCACTTACCCTGAGGGAAGGACAGATCAGCATCCGTCAGTATTGGCAACCCGAATACGTCAGTACGGAGGAACTTGCACAGGACCCGCCCGGACAGAAGGCAGAGGAATTGTTAGCTCTGATGGAGGATGCAGCCCGAATCCGTCTTCGCTCCGACGTCCCGGTAGGCGCATACCTGAGCGGGGGCATTGATTCCACCTTTACGACGGCCCTAATCAAGCGATTTGCCCAAGATCGGCTGCGAACTTTCTCGGTGGCCTTCGAGGATGCCGCCTTTGATGAGAGTTCCTACCAGCAAGAGGCCAGCACCTTTCTTGACACCAGCCACTCAGAAGTTCGTTGCCATGCCGGAGACATCGCAGCAATCTTCCCAGATGTGATATGGCACACGGAGCAACCTGTCCTGAGAACCGCACCAGCGCCCCTCTATCTCCTCTCCAAATTAGTTCGGGACAGCGGATTCAAAGTCGTATTGACCGGTGAAGGTGCCGACGAGATTCTTGGTGGCTACGACATATTCAAAGAAGCTAAGATCCGTCGGTTCTGGGGAAGAGACGTCGATTCTAGGCTCCGTCCGTTGCTGTTGAAGCGACTCTATCCGTACATGGACAATATTCAAAGGCAGCCCGAAGCTTACCTCCGGCAATTCTTTTGTGTTAGGCGAGAGGATTTGGCCAACCCCTTCTTTTCCCACTTGCCGCGCTGGGAACTCACATCAAAACTGAAGATCTTTTTCTCGCATGATGTGAAGCGAGAGTTGCAAACACACAACAGCTTGGATCAGCTGCGGGAGGAACTACCAAGATCCTATTCTCGTTGGCCTGGTTTTTGCCAGGCTCAGTATCTGGAGGTGGTGTCTCTGCTCTCTGGATATATTTTGTCCTCCCAGGGTGATCGGATGGCGATGGCTCACTCGGTGGAGGGACGGTATCCTTTCCTCGACCACCGGGTGAGCGAATTTGCTGCAAAGTTGCACCCGTCTTTGAAGATGAGGGTTCTAAACGAAAAATTCTTGTTGAAGGAAGCCGCACGAGGGAAGGTACCTGCGTCGATTCTCAGTCGTTCCAAACAACCGTACCGCGCCCCAGATGGCAAAAGCTTCTTCGGCAAGCGCCCACCGGACTACGTCGACGAGTTACTCAACCCCCGGATGCTCAAGAGAGCGGGCATTTTTGACCCCGATCCGGTTGCAAAACTAGTTGCTAAGTTCAAGGCAGGCCGCACTACCAGTACAAAAGACGATATGGCCTTGGTAGGAATTCTCTCGACACAATTGATGGCTTACAAGTTCTTGGAATCCGTTCCAGCAGCCACTTCAGAGATGATGACCGCAAGAAGCTAAATCGCCGCAGTCACGAACATGTACTCCTACAACGTTGCAGACTACCTGCTGGAAAAAAAGGGAGAGAGCCAGGAGGCATTGCTGACTCTAGAGGGAACTTATACCTACGGTCAGCTGATCGCGGCTTCTGCTGATGTGGCGGAGTATCTGATAGGAGCAGGTGGCTTCAAGGGAGATCGCGTGCTTCTTGTCAGTGAAAATGGGTTCTTTTGGGTTGCAGCGTACCTGGGAATATTACGTGCTGGCCTTGTATGCGTACCGCTGCCGGCGACCATTCCACCACACGACCTCGAGTACATCCTTGAAACCGCCGAACCACGGTTTGCCTTCCTTCAGAGTGGATTTGCAAACAAATATGTACATCGGTTCCAGGAGACCAACGTCGTCACTGACAATAGACTTGAAAGCCGGGATGGAATGCCTGAAAGGCCGAGCCTAAAACAAATACGGCACAAGATACGGCATAGCAGGCACTCCTTGCCAGCGGTTAAGGGTACTGATTTGGCTGCACTCATGTTCACCTCAGGCTCGACCGGTAAGCCACGGGGGGTCATGGTATCCCACCTGAACATAAGAGCCAATACTTGTTCCATCGTTGAGTACTTGGGACTGACTGACGAGGACCGAATCATGACAGTGCTGCCTTTCCACTATTGCTTTGGCACTTCCTTGCTACACACCCACTTGCGTGTTGGGGGTAGCCTCGTACTTGATTCGCGCTTCCGGTATCCGGAAGTAATCCTGCAGCGTATGCGCGATACAGAGTGTACGGGCTTTGCTGGCGTGCCCAGCCATTTTCAGATATTGCTGCGAAGTTCGAGCCTGAGAAAGAAAACCTTCCCACATCTACGGTACGTGCAGCAGGCTGGCGGACACTTGGCACCACTCTTTATTCGTCAACTACAAGAAGCCCTACCGGCAACACAGGTCTTCATAATGTACGGCCAGACGGAAGGGACCGCACGGCTTTCCTACCTTGCGCCGGAGGCTTTGAGTACAAAACTGGGCTCCATTGGAAAGGGAATTCCCGGTGTCAAGCTTTCTGTTCTAAACAAATTGGGCGAAGTGGTAAGACCAGGGGAACTAGGTGAGATCGTCGCCGAAGGTGACAACATAACGCTCGGTTATTGGCGGGCACAGCACGAAACAGCAAGTTCGTTCCGTGATGGCAAACTTTACACGGGTGATATGGCGACGGTAGATGAAGATGGTTTCATCTACGTTCTAGATCGGGCCAATGACTTCTTGAAATGCGGAGGGAAGCGTGTGGCTTGTAAGCAGATCGAAGACCAGTTGCTGGAACATAACGAACTAGTCGAGGCGGCCGTGATTGGCGTTCCTGACGAAATTCTCGGTGAAGCTGTGAAAGCCTTTGTGGTTCCACGCACGTCCAATGGGGATGGACTTAGAGATAGCTTGAACGATTTTTGCAAGAAACGCATGCCCCCGCAGCTTGTTCCGAAGGAGATCATCTTGTTGCCGGCGCTTCCGAAAAACAGTGCCGGCAAGGTGCTCAAGGGAAGTCTGAGGAACATGTAATAGGTCCCTGAGTTTCTGCGGGAGTTCAGCGAAACTGTGAAGACTGTGCGAATTCTCGATTTCGTAGCGTTGTTCGCAGCATCTCTGATCGGAGATGTATGGAAAGTTTCATCCTCCTATTTCCTGGGAGCTTCCAGTGGCAGCAGGGATTGAACATGGCATCGAGGCTTTTGCTCACGTGAACGGGAGAGTGCCAACTGCTGAATTGTACCTCTATGGCGAGGACCGGAGAGAGAGGGTATCCGAATTGAGGCGATTGGTACGAAACCTCGGTTTCGATCAAAGCGGTACAAGAATCATGGAATTCATGTCCCAAGGCATTCCGGCGGTAGTTTCCCGGACGAAGCTTGACAGCTTTTACTTCAATGAAGGAGTTGTACATTTCTTCAATTCCGGCGACAGCCGTGCCATAGATACCATGCTTGACGTAGTCAACAAGAAAGAGCTGCGGGAGACACTCGTGAAGCGCGGCTCTTAGTATGTTGAAGAGAATAGGCTGGGGTCGCAAGAAGAGGGACTACCACGACTTAGTCAAATCGCTTTCGACTGAGCTGCTTTCGATGACAAGTAGCTGCGCAAGCCATTCCTGCTGCGACAGTCGAAACCCGTAGAGTTGATCAAGTGCGGGTTGTTTCTTGAACTCATCCTCATCGACGACGGTCGAATAGGAGACATTAGCGAAGGTGAAGCACTTGGTGGTAGTGACGGGACTCGCATCGGCGACACAGGATGAACGTCTGCTTCGATTCGCAGACTGGATGGGAGTTCCAACGAAGAGGGTTGCGATTGAGAACGCAACTGCTCCGATAGAGCAGTTACTGGACGAATCCCAATTGTCCAGATGTTGTTTGGCGATGAGTGCAGAAACTTTGAGACTGATGCAGGGGGTAACGGAACCTTCCCTCCTCAAGGTCTTGATAGAACAACAATGTGGAGCTTTGCTAGTCTTTGGCTGCTGCGATCCGTTACGACACAAGAGCGTCCTCTCGTGGCTGACGATGGGTGCGGTTTCTGGAGTCATCCCAGCTGATGTCACGGATGTTTTTCAACTGCCGAATGGCG
>Ga0187771_10003084_pt1 | contig 11597 bp, 5 predicted proteins | sample 0116_SJ02_MP15_1_FD_133139 | JGI IMG/M metagenome (GOLD analysis project Ga0187771, IMG submission 133139) | Tropical peat soil microbial communities from peatlands in Department of Meta, Colombia - 0116_SJ02_MP15_10_MG | ecosystem: Environmental > Terrestrial > Soil > Wetlands > Peat | place... | reverse complement strand
GAGGCGATTACGGGCGCACGAGGCCTGGAAGAATACCAGCAGTCCGCCGATCTGCTGGCGCGGCTTGCCAGCGAGTTGAACGTCGGGAGTGACGCAGTTCTGGGGGCGGTCGAGAAGCTGGCCCAAACGGCCAAGGAGTTGGAGAAGAAGCTGGATACGGAAAAGCGCAAGGGCGCCCTGGGGTTGCTCGACGAGTTATGCCTCCAAGCGCAAGTTGTTGGAGGGATTAAAGTTGTGGCTGCGGAAGTGCGCGATGTGGACCGCGAAGGGCTTCGGCAGCTTGTGGATGGGCTGCGGCAGCGCTTGGGCTCTGGCGTAGTCGCGCTTGGCGTCTGCCATGACGGCAAAGTGTCTCTAATTACAGGAGTTACGAAGGACCTCACCACACGACTGCACGCCGGAAAGCTCGTTCAGGCCCTGGCCAGACAGGTAGGCGGCACTGGGGGTGGCCGTCCAGACCTGGCTGAGGCTGGCGGAAAGGACACAACGGCCCTAAAAAGTGCCTTGCAGTCCCTCCCTGCCCTAGTCGAGCAATCGTTATAATTCAAGCAAGCGCCAGAAGCGTGTCCCTCGGGAGACACCTCCCGGGACCGGCACGGGTATTTGCGAGCAAACGGAAGCAGGGTCGTTCTGCTTTCCCCAAGGGACGACGATGGCACGCAGGGTGGCCTGGGCGACTATTTCCTTGGTAGTGTTGGGCTTACTGCCGATTCGAGCATTTGCCCAGATTACTCAGGTGATCGAGCGGGATGGCCGCAGGATTTACATCAATGCGGAACCCCCGGCCAAGCTCAGCCTTCAGAAGCTCGGTCCGCCTGCAACCATCTATCTTCCCGCCGAATCTTCCTTCACGGGGAGGTCCCGCCCAGCCGTATTTCTTGACCGCGACGGGGCGGAAAAGATCATTCGAGAGGCCGCCGAGAGGCACAACGTAGACCCGGCGCTGATTCGCGCCGTCATTGAAACGGAGTCCCAATGGAATGCCTCTGCCGTCTCTCGCAAGGGCGCGGCGGGACTGATGCAGTTGATTCCGGGAACAGCACAACAATACGGCGTGACGGACCTGTTCAACCCGATACAAAACGTGGACGCCGGCGCACGTCACCTCCGCATGTTGCTTGATCGTTATTCAGGCAACCTGGATCTTGCGCTTGCGGCGTACAATGCAGGGGAGGGAGCCGTGGATCGGCATGGCGGCATCCCGCCGTTTCGGGAAACACGTGATTACGTCATGAAGGTAACCAACGCCTACTTCCGGCCCGGTTCCGGCCGTCTTGCGAACTGGTGGACCGCTTCGCGACCCATCTACAAGGAGACCGACGAACGGGGCCGGGTGGTTTTTTCGAACGAATAGATGATGATGACGTTCGTCCGGCCACGCACTTTCATTCGCGCAGCGTCCTTGCGCTTCGCGGCGGCGCTTTCCTTCTCCGCGTGCCTTGCGGCCGCTCCTGTATCCGCGAGCAATGCTTCCCCGACTGCGCGCCGGCAGTCCGCTCAAGAACAGTTCGGCCGCGCCGAAGCTCTGCGCGCTGCGCTCGATTCGGAGGCCTCCGCCAATCGCGGCCTGGAGGAGTACCGGAACGTTGTTTCTGCTTACCACCGCGTTTACTTGATCACTCCAAATGCCCCGGAGGCCCCGGAGGCCATCTTCGCTGTCGCGCAGGTTTACGAAGAGATGGGGGGCAAATTCGGCAGCAAGTATTATCAATCCGCAGCGGACACCTACCAGTTCCTCATCCACGAGTATCCTGGCAGCCAGCACTGTCCCGAGTCCTTGCTGCGTCTGGGCCTCCTGCAAAGCGAGGAGCTGAATCTGCCCGACCTGGCAGCGAAAACCTATCGAGAATACCTGCGGCTTTATTCGCGCTCGCCCCGCCGGCGCGAGGTGCAGGAACACTTGGCCGATTTGGCTCTCAATGGGAGCGCGGCTGCGCCAGCCGCGGAGGACCCGGCGAAGAGTCCTCTGGCGAAAACCATGGGCGCAGGAGCCGCTGCCGCGCGCACGAGCGCAAGCGCTACCAAAGGACCGGAAAGCGCAGCGCGCGCCGCGGAGGTGTCACGCGTAAGCCGGATTACCACCATGACCCGAAACGGTGCGACCCGCGTGGTCATCACCTTGGATCACAGGGTGGCCTACCAAAGCGCCCAAATCGCTCATCCTGACCGCATTTATTTCGATCTCGACCAGGCTCAGGTTGCCCCGCGGCTCGCCGGACACACTATCAGTGTCAACGACGCCTTGCTCAAGGAAATTCGCGTCGCACAAAACCCAGACGGGGTTGTGCGCATTGTCTTCAACGTAGACGGCGTAAGCGACTACAGGGCTTCTCTGCTGGAGCATCCGACGCGCTTGATCGTTGATCTGCACGCGACAACAGCTCTAGTGGGAGGGCCGGCTCGCAGGGAATCGAGTGCTGCGACGACAACGGGGCGCGCAGATGCCGCGCCACGGCCGGCCGATGCGTTCCACGACTCGCCTATTCTGGCCGCGCCTGCCGGTGGCACGGCGCCCGCAAGAACCAGGGCCACGAGCGCGGCGCTTTCCACACACCTCGGTCCGCCGCCTGCCCCGCAGCCCACTCGCGACGGTCAGCAATCGCTCACGCGAGCCCTCGGCCTCAAGATCGGGCGTATTGTGATTGATCCCGGGCATGGAGGCCACGACACAGGCACGATTGGGCCTACCGGATTCATGGAAAAGGACTTATGTCTTGATGTAGCCTTGCGCCTCGGCAAGATCATCGAACAGCGCCTGCCCGCTGCCGGGGTCATCTTCACTCGGCAGGACGACACTTTCATCCCCTTGGAGGAGCGCACCAAGATTGCCAACGACGCCAAAGCTGATCTCTTTCTTTCCATTCATGCCAACTCGAGCGAAAACCGCGAGACGCGCGGCGTGGAAACCTACTACCTGAACATGAAGGGCACCGCCGAGGCTATGCAGGTTGCCGCGCGGGAAAATGCGAGCAGCGACCAAAGCGTCCACCAGCTCCAGGAACTCGTCGCCAAGATTGCCCTCGGGGAAAAGGCTGAAGAATCCCGGGAGTTCGCCGCCGATATCCAAGAGTCGCTCTTGCGCCGAGTGCAGAAGGCCAGTCGCGACATCAAGAACCGCGGCGTGCGCCGCGCTCCTTTCGTCGTATTGATTGGGGCCGATATGCCTTCGGTGCTCACAGAGATTTCTTTCCTCAGCAACCCTAGCGACGAGCAGCTCCTGAAAAGGCCAGAAACCCGCCAGCGTATCGCCGAAGGGTTGTACCAGGGAGTCGCTCAATACTTGCAAAGCCTGAACAGTCTCACGTATAACCTGCCGCGCCGCGATTCCGCCAGCCGAGCCGAAGGCGTTGCTCAATCCGGGAACCGGCGATAGTCTGTTGGTGTCGAACTAGAGGGGTTGGGAATGCGCGGCTCACGGCTCATTCTGGGATTACTCTTCATCTTCGGAAGTCAGTCTCCGCATGCTCCGCGCTTCCTGCCAGACCGCTTTGGCGGCTGGACCGCCTCCAGTCCTGCCGTCAAGGTTGCGTCCACAATTCCGGGTTGGTCTCCCGCCGAGGCCGGTGCACTTCTGCGCGAAACGGGTCTGGTTGAGCAGAGCAGCCGCGCGTATGAATACCAGTCCCAGACGGCCACGGTAACCCTCTACAGGATGCGCGATCCCAGCGGGGCCTATGCGCTTTTTACCTGTGCCCGGCCCGCGGACGCCGTGGATAGCGATCTCGCTCAATATGCGGCGGTGTCGCGCGGCCAGGTCATGCTAATGGCCGGCAACCTAGTAGCTTCGGTCACAGGCTCCCAGGAAGCATCCCTGGCCGATTTGCGCGACCTGGCTGAGGAGCTGAGCCAAGTCGCCGACCATTCGCCATTGCCGCCGATTCGCGATTACCTGCCACCTCGCGGGAGAATTCTCGGCAGTACCAAATACGCCATGGGACCGGTTGGATTGCGGTCGGCGCTCGGCGATCTTTCCTCGCCGGGCCTCACGGGGATAGAAAGTGCGCTTGGACCCGCCGGGGAAGGCGCCGAAGCTGTATTGGCGCGCTACAAGGTGAGAGACCACGTGGTCACATTCCTGATCGCCGAGTTCCCCACTCCTCAACTGGCGGAGAAGGCGCTCACGGAGGTGGCCGCTCCCAAGGCACAAGGCGCCGCGCCCCCGGAGCTGATTGCCGGGCGCAAGAGTTCGCTGTTGTGCGTTGTCTTCCAGGCGAAGTCTTTCGAAGAAGCCCGGGCCCTTTTGCGGGCTGTCCCTTACGAAACAGAAATCACCTGGAATGAGCCAGCCTACAAGGCTACCGATGCAAGCTGGGGCGTGATCATCCTGGGCATCGTATTGGGCACGGGCGTGCTGATGGCCTACGCAGTTGTTGGCGGACTGGGCTTCGGTTTGTTGCGCATCGTCACCAAGCGGCTTCTCCCTGGCAAGGTTTTCGATCGCAGTGCGCAGCATGAAATCTTGCAGCTTGGCCTGTCCGGCCGGCCCATCGAGTGGAAGGGTTTCTACTGATCCTTCCGCCGTCTCCCCAAGACGGATTCGACGCTCTGGAGCACCTGGGAGAGATAGTGTTTTTGTACCAGGCATGCAGTCAATTCCCGAGGCAAGAGTTACCCAAGGTAAGCAGAAACGACAGGCGTTGAACCCTTCAGTGCGAACGACAGTGCCTGCATCATATTGATATCAAGCTACTTATCCTGATCCAAGATGGCACCAGGCATGCTAAAAGCCTACAGTGCTGCGCTCGCAGTCCTAGGACTGAACTTGTGATCGGCAAAGGCGGCTGCCGGCCCTCCGCCAGGAGCCGGAGGCAGCTAGACCATGAATGATGACCCGCGTCTGCCCCCGCACCTTTAGCAAAGCGCAGAAGCCGCGAGCCAGTCGCTCCGTGATCCGGTGATGCCGCGGCGGACCGGGGCAAGCGCGCCCAGGAGTGATCTGCAATCGCCAAGATGAAGAAGAGGAAGGCCGTGAACTTTCAGCCCGCAGATTCCACCTCACGGTGGAAAGAACGGTTGGCCGCGCTGCGAAATACGCTGCCGATCTTCCGCATGGCCTGGGAAGCCTCGCCGAGAATCGTGGCCGTCAACGTGGCGGTGAGGCTGGTCGTGTCGCTGCTGCCGCTGGCGATGCTGGCCGTGACCCGGCTCATCATTGACGCCATCTACCGTCACTCGGCGGCCCATGCGGCTCTCCCCGGAGCGTTTTGGTGGTGGGTGGGGCTGGAATTCGCCCTGGCCAGCGTGGCGACGATCCTTGTGCGCGTGACCGACTACTGCGATGTGGTTCTCGCCGACAAGTACGCAAAGCATGTGAGCGTGCGCATCATGGAGCACGCCTCGCGCCTGGACCTGGCGGCTTACGAAGACCCGGTGTTTCAGGACAAGCTGGAACGTGCGCGCGTGCAAGGGACGGACCGGCTGCTGATGATTCAGGCCGCCGGGCGCTTGATCCAGCAATTGGTCACGACCGCAGCCATGGCCTTCGCCATTTGCATGTTTACACCGTGGCTGCTGGTCGCCTTGATCGTTTGCGTCGTGCCCGCGTTTCTCGGTGAAACCCATTTCGCTTTTCTGGGTTACTCCTTGAGTTTTGTCCAGACGCCGGCGCGACGCGAGATGGAATACCTGCGCATCCTCGGCGGGAGCAAGGAGAGCGCCAAGGAACTGAAACTGTTCGGGCTTGGTCCCTATCTGGTCGAGCGTTTCGCCAAGCTGGCCATGCGTTTGCACTCCGAAACAGCGCACTTGGCGCGCCGGCGCCTGTTCGCCGGCTCGCTTCTGACCCTTTTGGGTACCCTGGGTTATTACGGCACCTACGCCTTTGTCATTTACGAAACCATCGCCGGCCGCATAACCCTGGGTACCCTAACTCTGCTGTCAGGAGCCATCGCGGCCGCCAGCTCGAACATTCAGCTGGTGTTTTCCACCTTCTCGACCATCGCAGATCAGGCGCTCTTCGTTGGCGACCTGCTTGACTTCTTCGCCGTCAGGCCGCGCCTGGCAGCCGAATCCGGCGGGCTTCCTGTGCCCCGGCCCATACGCAAGGGGTTCGAGTTCTGCAACGTCTCCTTCGCCTATCCGGGCGCAAAGCGCCTGGTACTCAGCGGCGTGAACTTCGCCCTGGACCGCGGCGAGCGCATCGCGCTGGTTGGCGATAACGGCCAAGGGAAAACGACCGTCGCCAAACTCCTGACGCGCCTTTATGACCCCACCGATGGCCGGATTCTTCTCGACGGCGCTGACCTGCGCGATTACGATCTCGACACCCTATGGCGGGAAATCGGCGTCATCTTCCAGGACTTCATGCGCTATGACCTCACTGCCTCCGAAAACATCGCCATGGGCCGTGTGGAAGAAAGGAACAATATTTTCCGTATTCGCTCGGCGGCGCAGAAAAGTCTCGCCGAGGAGGTCATCCGCAAGCTCCCGAGAGGATACGAGCAGCGTCTTGGCTGCCGTTTCGACGGCGGAACGGATTTGTCCGGGGGCGAATGGCAAAAGGTGGCGCTGGCCCGGGCCTATTTGCGCAACGCGCAAGTGCTGATTCTGGACGAGCCCACCGCGTCGCTCGATGCGCAGTCCGAACACGAGGTATTCCAGCGCTTTGCCGAACTGACGCGCGGCAAGATGGCCGTACTCATTTCGCACCGTTTCTCTACCGTGCGCATGGCCGACCGTATTCTTGTCTTGCAGCATGGGCGGATCGCGGAAGAGGGTGCGCATGAAGAGTTGATGCGCGGCGGCGGAAAGTACGCGGAGATGTTTGAACTGCAAGCCGCCAGTTACCGGTAACCGGGGGAAGATGGAATGGGAGGTAGCGCGGAGTTTGTCTGGAGCCTGAAGAGCACGCGGGAATGGTCCACCGCTCTTGAGGAAGAAGATCCGGCACCCGGCGCGGAAACGCAAGAGGGGGACGCGAACTCGCGGCGGGAGCGCATTCGGTGCGCCGCAAGAAAAGGCGGCCTGGGGACGCGCGAGCGGGCCAATCGCCGGGTTCTAGTTCCCTTGCTCCAGGACCTAGCAGCGAAAGAAGCCCAAATCGCCGACGCCATCGAATCTCAGAGAGAAGAGGAAACCCCGGGATCGCATCCCTTGAACGAGGGCCGCGCGCTTGCGCGGAATGCAAAAGGGATCGAAGAAAGCTGCGTCGAGGTCCGGGCCGCGATGCACAACGCCACTGGGCTGCCGCTTCTTGCCGGCTGCGGCGAAGAGAAACTTCGCGTCTACGAGGTAGCCAGGCGCTTTCTCGAAGCTGCGGCGTTCCGTTTTGAAAAGAGCGAACTGCTTGCCTTTCTGAGCGTGCTGCAGGAACAAACGGAACTCTCGAATGCTGAGTTGTGGGCCTTGAGAGGGTTCCTAAACCTGGTGCTTCTCGAAAGCGTTGCCCGCTATGCCCGGGATTCGAGCTGTGCCGGGTCTGGTTCCGGCGCCGGAAAGAGCGATGGTCCGGCAAACCTGGTGGCCATCCTGACCAGCCTGCACCGGTTGCGGCTGACGAATTGGAAACGAGTCTTCGGCCAAGCCAGTCTGTGCGAGCGCGCGCTCTCGGAAGACCCGGCGGGGGCCTACGACGGGATGGATGAAGCAACCAAGCGCGCGTATCGCCAAGCGGCCGGGGAAGTCGCGCGGGAATCGCGGTGCAGCAAGTCGGAAGTTGCGCGGCGCGCCGTGGCGCTCGCACAAGCCCGCCATGACCTTGCGGATCCTCGCGCGGCGGCGCGGCGCTTGCATGTGGGCTTTTACCTTCTGGGCGACGGGCGCATGATGCTGGAGAAGTCGCTCAGCGTCAAGAGTTCCTGGCTCAAAGGGGGCAGGGAAGGCTTGAAACGCCGGGCGGACAACCTCTATTTGGTGGGGATTGAGCTAGCTACCCTGGGGCTCATGTCCCTGGTAGTGATGGGCGGGCGCGGCCGCGCGCCCTCGTTGTTCTTGGTTGGCCTGTTCCTCCTTCCCGCTGCGGAAAGCGCCGTGGCCATCGTCAATCAACTCGTGGCCTTGTTCGTCAAACCGAGGGCTTTGCCAAAAATGGACTTCTCCGCGGGCATCCCCGCGGCTTGCAAGACTCTAGTCGTTGTCCCCACGCTGTTAACGAGCCGCGCCCAGATGAAACGCGCCGTGCGCGATCTGGAAGTCCGCTTCCTTGGAAATCGCGACGCCAACCTTCATTTTGCTCTCTTGACTGACCCACCCGATGCGCCCGCGCAATTCGACCAGGGGGACGCCCTGGCCGTGGAATGCGCGGAAGCCATCGAAGCGCTGAACCGGCAATATAGCTCGGGGGGAAAGGGGTCGTTCTTCCTGTTCCATCGCCACCGGGTCTTCAATGCCCGTGAAGGAATCTGGATGGGGTGGGAACGCAAGCGCGGCAAACTGCTGGACTTGAACAATCGGCTCTTGGGTGTAAGGGACAATTTCTCCGTGACGGCCGGGGATCGCGGCCTCTTGCAGGGGGTCAAGTACGTGATCACCGTGGATGCCGATACCCAGCTTCCCCGCGATGCGGCAAGAAAGCTGACCGGCGCGATGGCGCATCCGCTCAATCGCGCCGTGATCCACCCGCGCCGGAATATCGTTGTGGAAGGGTACGGGATTCTCCAGCCGCGCGTGAGCGTGAGCATTCACTCGGCCAATCGTTCCCACCTGGCGGCGTTTTTTTCCGGCGACTCCGCGTTTGACGTGTACACGCGAGCGGTCTCCGACGTTTATCAGGACCTCTTTGGCGAAGGCATCTTCACCGGGAAGGGCATTTACGACGTGGATATATTTAATCGCGTGCTTCAACATCGGTTCCCGTGCAACGCCATTTTGAGCCACGATATGATCGAAGGCTCCTACGCGCGCGCCGGCCTTGTTTCTGACGTCGAGGTGGTGGACGACTATCCTTCGCGCACGGCCGCCCTCAGCAAGCGCAAACACCGCTGGGTGCGCGGAGACTGGCAAATCCTCTTCTGGCTCTTCCCGCGCGTCCCGGACCGCTTCGGCAACGTTGTGCGCAATCCGCTCAGCTTGATCTCCCGCTGGAAGATTTTGGATAACCTGCGGCGCAGCTTGACCGACATTGCCGTCCTGGCAATTCTGGCCGCAAGCTGGGTGTTCTTCTCTCGTCACGCGCTCTACTGGACGCTGGCGGTGCTGGGGATTTATGCGCTGCCGGCCTACATCCCCTCCGTGATAGGGGTTCTAAGGAGCGGCAGAGCGCTGCTCAGCCTGCGGTTCTGGCGAGCTTGGCTGGCCGATCTTTCCGCGGCCTCGGCCCGTCTCTTCCTCAAGTTGGTCTGCCTGCCGCAGCAAAGCATGGTGGCGCTCGACGCCGTGGTACGGACGGGCATTCGCTTGGCGATCACACGGCGCCGGCTGCTCGAATGGGAAACCGCGGCCGACGCGGAAAACGGCGCACGGAGAGGCGGCCCTATTGACCTGTATCTGAGGGCCACGCCTTGGGCCGCGCTTGCCGCCGGTCTCTTGCTGGCGCTGTACCGTTCGGACACCTTCTTAATCGCCTGGCCGCTGCTGGCGCTGTGGGTCTGCTCCAAAGCCTTTTGCAACTGGCTGGACGAGCCGCTCCTCCAGGACGGTTTGCGAATTCGCACGCGGGACGCCGCGCTCCTACGTTCCGCGGCCCTGCGTTCCTGGCGATTCTTCAGCGAATTCAGCGACGCCAAGGAAAACTGGCTCGTGCCAGACATCTTCAAAGAAGAAGGAGAACTGCTGGCCCATCGTGTTTCTCCGACGGACCTAGGACTCCTCTTGAATGCTCGGATTGCCGCTCTCGACTTGGGGCACACGACCATGCCGGAATTCGCCGCGGCTAGCGAAAACACCCTGGCTAGCGTGCGCGGCCTGCCCAAAGCGAAAGGACATCTATATAACTGGTACGACACGAGTACGATGGAACCCGTGGGCGATGCATTCCTCTCCGCGGTGGACAGCGGCAACCTGGTTTGCTGTCTTTGGACGCTCAAGCAAGCATGTCTCGAAGAGCTGGAGCGTCCTATCTTCCGCAAGGAACTGTGGGTCGGAATCGGCGATCACGCCCGGGTGCTCCTGGAGCTTTCCCCGGCGAGACAAGTCCGCCGCGCCGTTCGCGCCGTGGAACGGCAGATTGCCCGCGAGGAGGAGTTTTCGCTGCGGCGGGTCGCTTCCTTGCCGGACCTTGCGCAGGCCGTGAATACGCTTCTCCAGTCAGTTTCTTCCGCGAAATCCGCCGACCTTCCTTGGTGGGCGGCGCAAATGAGAACGCGGGTGGAGCAGTTGCAAAACCTCGTCGTGCGTTTCGCGCCCTGGGCTTCGACGAGATTCCGCACGCTCCGCGCCAGCGAAGAACAGAAGTCTCGATGGATTGCCGGAATGAGCCTGGCCTCCTACGACCAAATCGCCTCGGAAATCGAGGCTACGCTCGACGCGGAAAGCGCGTGGCCCGGAAAGCCCTACGCGGCCGAAAATCTCTGCCGCGACTTGCTGCGCGAAGCCCTGGCCGCCGCCCGCGAGGCCGCCGCGAAGGCCGCCCGCTCGCTGCGCGAAATCGCCGCCTGCGCGGATCAGCTCGCCGACGGCATGGACTTCTCCATTATGTACGATTGTCGGCGCGAGCTCATGACCATCGGGTATGACGCCGCGCGCCGCTCAGCCAGCGATCATCACTACGACCTGCTGGCCTCCGAAGCCCGCGCGGCCGTTTTTGTCGCCGTAGCCAAGGGAGAAATTCCGCAGGAAGCCTGGTTCCGCCTCAACCGCTCGCACGTCCAAGCCGGCGGCCAGCGGCTCCTGCAGTCCTGGACGGGCACAATGTTTGAGTATCTCATGCCCTCGCTATGGATGAAGTCGTCACCGGGCACGCTGCTGGATCGCAGCATGGCTCGCGCCGTTCGAGTTCAGCAGGAGCACGCCCGGCGTCTCTCCGTGCCCTGGGGTTTTTCGGAATCCGCGTGCAGCATTGTAAGCGGCGATGGCCATTATCACTATTTCGCCTTCGGCGTTCCCGCACTGGCCCTGCATACGTCCGGGGAAGAGCGCGTGGTTGTCTCTCCCTATTCCACCTTCCTCAGCCTGATGACCGGCTCCTGCGAGGCGCTGCGAAACCTCCGACGGCTGAGGAAGCTCGGCGCCGCCGGCCCCTACGGTTTCTACGAAGCGCTGGATTACGGTCCCAGAGACAGTGTGGATGCCCGGCGCCCCGCCTTAGTGCGTTCCTGGATGGCACACCATCAAGGTATGTGCCTGCTGGCTGTCGCCAACGCGTTGTGCCACTCCTCCATCCAGCGCCGCTTTCACGCAGAACCCCGAGTGGCCGCCACCGAACGCATTCTGCACGAAAGGGCCTTCGAGCCAGCCCCGGAAAAACCCGCCCGGGCAAAGCGGCCAGCCGCGCAACCCGCCACTCGCCTCAAGCGCAAGCCGCTTGTTTGGGCCGGCGCCGCATCGGTGCTGCTCGGACAGATTGCCCCGAACGGACGCAGCGAGTAACCGGAAGCCAACGCAAAACGAACTTGCCTGCGCGCGGTAACGGGCTTGCTCATTCGTCCACGCTCCGGGCATCCTCCAGCCGCGGCAGATGATCGGCCGGCCGGGCCCACCACACGTAGAACGTGGGGAGCAGG
>Ga0187771_10003083_pt1 | contig 11601 bp, 10 predicted proteins | sample 0116_SJ02_MP15_1_FD_133139 | JGI IMG/M metagenome (GOLD analysis project Ga0187771, IMG submission 133139) | Tropical peat soil microbial communities from peatlands in Department of Meta, Colombia - 0116_SJ02_MP15_10_MG | ecosystem: Environmental > Terrestrial > Soil > Wetlands > Peat | place... | reverse complement strand
GGCGTTTTTGTTCACGAAGCGTTTGGGCATTTGGCCGAGGCTGACTTGGCCCTTTCAGGCGGTGTTTTAGCAGGCAACTTGGGCAAGAAGGTCGGGTCTGATCTGGTTACGTTCTACGACGACGGCACCATCGAAGGCTCCTTTGGCGCTTTCAAATATGACGATGAAGGAGTTCAAACCCAGAGAACATTACTCATAAAAGACGGCGAAGTCGCAGGTTTGATGCATAACCGTGAGACCGCCCAAAAATTCAGCGCTGAACTCACGGGCAACGCAAGAGCTGAAGATTTTCGGGTAGAGCCAATCATCCGCATGCGGTGCACGTACATGGAGCCCAGAGATCAATCCTTTGAAGAATTAGTCGAAAAGGTCAAGCAAGGATACTACTTGAAGAGTTTCAGGGGTGGACAAGCAAACCTTGACGGCACTTTCCAAGTCGGAATCCAAGAAGGTTACGAAATAGTCAACGGCGAAGTAGGGGCGCCAGTACGTGATGCATCAATCAGCGGTAACACGCTTGAAACTTTGCACAAAGTTGATGCCGTTGGGAAAGACTTTCTGTTGGATGCTGGCAGGTGCGGGAAAGGACAGACAGCTTTCGTCTGTGATGGTGGACCGCACATAAGAGTGAAGGAGGTTGTTGTAGGTGGCAGTACTTAAAGAAGATCTGATGGTAAGTTTAGCGGAAAACGCAGTAAATCAAGCCTTGAAAAAGGGCGCTTCAGAGGCGGAGGCTTACGTTTACGAGGGACAAGCGACAAACATCGGCATTGAACTGGGGCAAATCAGCAAGACTAACAGAATAATTGACCGAGGATTAGGCATCCGTGTAGTCGCCAGCAAAACGTTGGGTTTCGCTTACACAAACGTCATCGATGACCCAAACGCTATAGAAAGCGTAATCGTTAGGGCTTTGAATGCTGCAAAAGCAAGCAAACCTGACCCGGAGTGGAAGGGGCTGCCGGAAAAGAAACCTTACGCTTCGCTGGAAAAAACGTTTGATGACAAAGTTGTTGAACTTGAGTCCGAGGAACTGGTTAATGTGGCTTCAACCATGTTGAACGCTGCTGGGCAAGTTGATAGGCGTGTCTTCCCCATCGAGGGTGGAATTGGCGGCGCTTACATTTCTAACGGCATCGCCAACTCGAACGGAATCTCGGGTTTTGACAAGGGAACGATTATGGAATGCAGCATGGCAACCTTGGCTAAGGAAGGCAATGCGGTCACGCCGGTTTGCTTTGAATTCAACGCTTCAAGAAGCTACGAGGTTGACCCAGTTTGGGTTGGAAAAGAAGCAGCTAAACTGGCGGTTTCAGCACTTAAAACCAAATCGGTTGAAACCAAATCGACAACTCTAATACTTACGCAATTCGCGTTACAGGACCTGCTTGCCTACACGCTGATTAACGCTGTAAGAGCCGATAACGTGCAGAGAAATCAATCTCCTTTCAAGGGAAAAATCGGCGAAAAAGTGGCTTCTGAAAACCTCACAATTTATGATGACGGCTTATTCCCAGGCGGTCTTCGCACCTGGGCTTTCGACGGCGAAGGAGTGCCTCACCAGAAGACAGCGGTTATAGAGAAAGGTGTTTTGTGCAGTTTCCTTTACGATAGTTATTCGGCTAAAAAGGAAGGAAAACAAAGCACGGGGAACGCTGGACGAGCAGGATACCTGTCCACGCCCAGCATTGACACCACAAACTTCCACGTATCACCAGGAGACAGAACGAGCGATGAAATGATAAGCGAAGTTGATGACGGCTTGATAATCTATTACCTGCAGGGCGCTCACAGCAGTAACCCTGTAAGCGGCGAATTCTCAGTGGTTGCAACTCCGGCTTGGAAGATAAAGAAAGGGGAAATAATTCACAGTAGCAGAGGCGTTATGTTGGCAGGCAACATTTTTGAAGTGCTAAAAAACGTGAGCTTAGTCGGCGGCAATGAGCGGCAGATTGGGCAGCTGATCTCTCCGTGGATTCAAGTTGAAAATGTGAGGGTGATAGGAAAGTAGCGCTTAGGCCTCATGCCCAGAAACTGATTGAGTACTCACCTAAAACACCCTCGTATATGCGCCTGGTTTGCTGTGCGATTTTTTCCCAATCGTATCTTTCTAAAACTTTCTTGTACGCGTTTCCCCTGATTCTTTGTCGGTAATTATCGTCAAGCAGAACCTTGTTTATTCCCCATGCTAAGGAGTCAGGGTTGTTTGGGAAAACTTTAACTCCTGTCACGTCATGCTCGATGATTTCGGATAAGCCGCCAGTGTCAGATGCAACAACAGGGCTTTTTGCTGCCATAGCTTCTAGGGCGACGATTCCGAACGGTTCAAAAAGCGAAGGCACAACGGAAACGTCTGCACATTGTTGAAGTTTCAGCAGAGTTTGTTCTTCAAGGAAGCCTTCGAAAAGAATTTTATGCTCAAGCCCCATGCTGCGAACGATGTTCAGAAGTTGCTCTTTCATATAGCCGCTACCGACGATTATGAATTTAGCGTTAACTTTGTCCAAAATTTTGGGAATAGCGTTGATTAAGATGTGGATACCCTTCTCGTAGACTAGCCTTCCAACGAAGAGCACTATTTTTTCTTCTGGCAACGCGAATTTATTTCTGAAATCCCTTAAGTCATCGGCAGCATCTCCGTAACACTTAGTGTTTACGCCGTTTGGAATCATGACTAACTTATCATTTGGAAGTCCGAAAGCCCATTTAACGTGTGAAATCATGTAATCACTGCAGCAGACCACCTTCCACGCTTCGTAAGTCAGCCACGCTTCTGTTTCATGAATCATTTTTTCAGTATCTGTGTGCAATCCGTCTCTTCTGCCTATTTCAGTTGAATGCATTGTCACCAGAAGTGGTTTTCGAAAGATGTGTTTGAGTCCTATCGCCGCGTTTGCTACAAGCCAGTCGTGAGCGTGGAACACGTCGATTTTGTTCCCAATTTTTCTCGTTAAGGCTGCTGTTTCCTTTTGCATGTTAAGGTTCATTAGGTAAACCCATGTGGCGAAGTCCGGCGCTGGATTCTTGTATGAGTCAATACGGTAAACTTCCACGCCGTCAATTACCTCATGCGATGGTGCATCTGGAAAATCGCAAGTTACGACATAAACTTGTACTCCCTGTTTTGCTAAGCTCTTTGACAGAAAGTAAACATGAGGCGAAATTCCTCCAATAACTCTTGGCGGAAACTCCCAACTGAGCATCAAAACTGACAAATCGTTTTTCATTTACCCTTCAAGCCTCCGTGACGGCGTGGTAAAGTGCAAGAATTTCTTTTATCCAAGAATTTTGCACCGTTGAAACTACAAATATTTTTTCCTTGGGAACATTGTAAATTCTAATGATTTCGTCACGCATCCATTCTGATTTAACGCAGACTTTTTGTGATTCATAAAAACCAAGCCACTCGATACTTTTGATCGCCATGTTATACGGCGTATTTGCTGGGTGGGATCGATGATCCTCCAAACTTTCAACGGAATAAATAAACGGTATGCCAAAACCGTTTTTCAAAGTCACTGCTGCCGGAATAAAATGCCAGTCATAAACATCGATTAGATCAATTTGTTTCTTAGCTTCGTAGTAAATGTTGGCTGCTGCTCTTTCAACCTCTTGGTTAAGCGTTAAAACCCACGTTAAAACTCCAATGTGAGTCCGAACAGGATTTGATACTCGGACAGTTTGTACGCCTGTTGGTTCTCGAACGGAACCTGTCGTAACATCGTCATAAGTTACAACATTGACGTCGACGTTATTGCTGGCAAGTAGACTTGATAATCCTTTTACGTACTCTGAGAGTTTACCTACAATCCTTGGGGGATACTCCCAAGAAAAAATAATGATACGCATGTGTTTCCACTACGTGAAAAGCGAGCAGACCTTAATTATTCCTCTTCCATTAAGATAATAGCGTTTCTTTCCTTCATTATCAACAAAGCTTTCGGCAAAACCTTCAGCCTTATACTTGTCCAAGATGCTTTCGATTTCGTTTGGATCCTTCTGGAGAAGCCTTGCTACTTCTTCGCCTCTTCTCGCCAAATCAGCGGCCGTGGCGCATAAGTTGTGCAGTGTTTGCAGAACCTTGTCTGGAAAGGGAAGTTCTTCTCTCATTATTGATGCACCGTTACGTCAACTAAATAGGGTAACATCTCTTATAAACGCGACAGTTCCTAGAAAAGCCGGGTTGCATCCTGCGTTTGCTTGTTCAATGTTGCATAACGCTTCTTCGCGAAATTCAATATTGTTTTTCTCAGTTTTTCGCCTTTTTCTTTTGAATGCTGAAGCTCCTTGAACTGGGACGCCAATTTCCCGTCTCTGAGAGAGTTTTGCGCCCAGCTTTCAAAATCGCTGTTTTCGGAATGGAAACTGATTGCTTTTGCGTCAACTTCGTTAAGCGCTTTAATAAATCCCTTGAGGCTCCAAGCCATGATTCCAGTGTAATATTCCTTTCCAACGCCTGTGTAGAACAAGAAGGGCTCGTTTGCCGTTATGATGTACAATTTAAGCCTTGCTTCAAAATCGTTTAACAACGTTTGAGCAACCGCGAAGGCGTCCATGGGCGATTCGTAGGGACTAAAGTATGAATGCACTTCGCCTGGTCCTCCACCCGCAGTGAACATGTAATATAAGTGGTCGCTTGTTTGGAAGTCACGCCATAGCTTGAGCAACTCAGCGTCGTCGGCTTCTTTTATGAACGGCTCTAAGCCGCGCAGTGTCGTGTAGTACGACCACTGCATTACGTTGCCAAGCCAACCGGTCTGGTCTCTTTGCACGTCTGCCCATGAAACAGCGCCTTGGGCTTCGGGTACATCAATTTCACCTGATGGTTCATGCTTGGCCACTACTTCGGAAGGGGTCGCCATCTGTAAATTGTCAAACTTCAGTATCTCGTCTGGAAGGTGCTGCAGGAAGCTGTGGATGCCTGTTTCGGGCCAATGATGCTCGCCGAAGGTCTCGTAGTCGGGAAAAATGTTGATGCATTGCCCCGACGTGCTGGCCAGCCAACCTGCATACTTATCGGCTGTCAGCGGCCATTCAGGCCACCATCTTGCTGAAAACCGAAAACCAATATCGTCCGTCAGCTTGTAGTTGCGAAGCAGTACTCGAATTTTTTTTGCACCTTTCGGAGCGTAGATGTAATTGGGGGATTTTCCGCCGAGGATTTTCTCGATGCCTTCAGTATAAATGCCTCTGTAGCCTAATGCCTCAACTGTTTTAGCGATTGTGTTGTTGTACAGGAGTTCGGTGTTCTCGAAAACGTTCGCTGTATAGCCAAGCAGATCCTTTACGGTCTGCCTGTGCATTTTCGCCTGTTCCACAAACTCTTCTTTATCGGGATACAGACTGGCGATTGAGTGGTAGTAGGTTTGGTTTAAGAATTCCACACGCCCAGTTGCGGCGAGTTGCCTGAACGTTTCAAGAAGGTCTGAGTCAAACATTTCGCATTGCTCAAGGAAAACGCCCGAGACACTGAATGAAAATTTAACCTGCCTACGCTCATGCTTATGATTGTCAATTGAGTCGAGCAGGATCTGGTTAGAGGGAAAATAACATTTACGTGCGGCACGCTTGAAAATTTCTTTGTCACTCTCATTGTCAAAGTAATAATTGAACAATTCCTGCTTGGTCAGACGCCTGAAAACTTTGCCTTCCCAAACCAACTTGCGCTTTAACCTGTGCGGTTGGTGAACCTCAAACGTGAACACAACATCCGTCATAACACTTCGTCCCTGAACACAAGATATCATGAGGCACATTTATTTCTAATTTGTCATTCTTTCGCTGTAAATGGGTCGCATGATTGCAGGCTTTTTAAAATTTAAAGGGAAAAGCGTCCATATTCAAAGTTTTAGGCGCTTTGATGCGATAGTAATGAACGGTTGAGACAGAATGGGAGCCTTGCAGATGGAAGACAAAGTTTAGAGTGCAGAGCTTTTGATTTAAGCAGAATTGAAAAAGTGCTGGGACAAAAAAATTGAGGAATGGCTATTTTTTCTTTTCTTCTTTCTCTTTCGGCTTTGAACCGATTTCCACCAGTTGGATGTTAACTTGATAGTTTTTTTCGCCGACCTGCATCTTTCCGTAACCGTGAAAGCCTTTGCTGCCGGTGCTGAAGTTTTTCTGGTTTAATATGAACTGTTGCTTTGACCCGTTTAACAGGATGGTCGCCATATTTGGTGGTTGTTCACTCATTCTAACGTCACCTTTATTCTGGATTATTATCACTGTGCCTTTTCACCTTTTCGCTCCGATTACCCCGCGCAGTCAAAAAACGGCTTACAATTGAGTGGTAAGTTTCGTGATGATAGTTTGGCTATTAAGATAACTCTTTAGTGTGTGTTTAGCTATGGTTTTTTTTGTTTTGTCTGTGTGCGCGCAAGAGTATGGTATAGGAGGGTAAAGCATATACGGAAAGTCAATACAATTCGTCGATACAGTCGGCGGGGCCTATGCCTAAAGTGTTTAGGGTTTAACCGTCTACTATGTGACCGCAAGCAATTAGAAAGATGACAAACTCGCAAGCTAAATAGATACACTCTTTGCGATTCGAAGGGCGGTTTGCTGGGCTTAAGATAATACGAAGCCGATTATTACCCCAATTATGAACCCGATGCTCAGCGGCAATATGCCAATTATGAGCGCCCCGTATTGATACGCTAATGGACCGTACTTTACTGCGAGATTTTTTAATGCACCTAGACTCAGCCCGAAGAGACCTAAGTAAGCGGCCACGAAGACTACAATCGCAGCTATGATGGCGATCTTCAGGAACAGGTGCAGAAGATAGCCTACAATTATTCCGATTATGAATATAATGATCATGATCGCAATTGGCGGCAAACCCGCGATTCTTCCAGAAGTTATGAAATGAATCAGGTCACTCAACTCGCTCATGATTCAGCCTCTTCAATAGTTTACACAAACCACGAAAGAATAGTTCCTAACTTAGAAGTATAAATGCTTTGGCATCGACGATCACAAGCCTAACAACGTCTTGGATGAATCGAGCGTAAAAATCATGAATGTTAAGATGCCTGAAAAGACAAGTGCTGATGCCACATTTGCCGGGGAAGACTTAGTTGGAAGCATCCTAATTGCGCGGTAGTTAACTCAAGTTGATCTTACGAAAAGGTTGGTGCGGTCGCCGGGATTTGAACCCGGGATCATTAGCTTGGAAGGCTAATGTCCTAAACCAGACTAGACGACGACCGCGCTGAAATAGTTTCAGCCTCAGCGAAATTTAAGTTTATCTGGGTCAAAGGCAGCTCAGCGAAGCCCACCATCAACCCCATCTCTACCAGAGAGAAGCAATATGCGTGAGATCAGCAAATACATAGTTGAAATCTTGATTTTATGATGGAATAGTATATCTTAGTCCGCCTGCGGTTATAACGCTGGATTTAGTTGGAAGATGAGTTTGGGAAAGGAAAAGCGTAAAGTTCCAAACAGCCGAATTAAGATCCTGACCAAAGACGCAAGGCAAATGGTCAACGGACCTTATTATTGTCCGAAATGCCGAAGGGAAAATCTGCAGATTCTGGCCGACCTAAAAAGCAAGAAAGTGTACGCTTCCTGCAGATGCGGGCTTGAATGGCCGCTAACCTATGCGCCCGTTTTCCAGCCGATAGATTACTACAACAAGTTCAGGGACGCTTGGAAAAAGCAAAGCTACGGCATAATCAAACAAAAATAGTCTAAAGGTGCTCAGGAATCCAACTTTACGTGTAGAAAACTGCCAAAAACAAACTAACTAATAAGTGAGACACCCGTAAATAAAATAGGGACAGCCCATTGACAGAAGCAAAATTAGAATTCACTCGCCTGTTCAACATCTTGGGAAACCTTGGGCTTCTCATATGGATGCTGTTTGCTTTCATCGGCGTGCTCTTTTACAGTCAAATTTACGGTTGGCTTTACCTGATCGTGGAAGCCGGTGTAATTTATGGGATTCTTCGTAGGCTCGGTTGCCGCAACTGTAGCAAGTGCAAAGTGTGCACAATGGGCTTTGGAAGGTTGGCAGGCGTGTTCTTTGGAAAAGGAATCATTAAAAAAGAAAGCACCGGGAGGAGGATTGGGCTAATAGCTTTCGTCTATTTCCTGTTGCTTCCACTTCCAGCAGCCATTTTGGTTTTATCGATGCTGCAAGATTTTTCCGTTTTGAAAGCCCTAGTGCTCGTTTGCCTGTTAGCAATAGGTGCCTACAGCTTAACAACCTGGTATACGCGTTCGACAGTTAATAATTAAATTGGATTTGGGAATAGTTTTAAAAATGCTTATTCGATTCATGTAACGGATGTTGAAGATGGTCGAATGAGAAAGCCGCCGTTGCGCCGCAAGCCACTGGATCTGTTGATTGTTGTTGCGTTGGCGTTTCTTGCTTGTTCCCCAATCATTTTCTCTTTCGGAGTTACTGCTCAAACTCAAGAACAAACCCAGTTTTACAGCAGAGAGTTTGCTTGGAATTACGGCGGTGAATATTGGATTTGGAACCTAAGCGTTCCGACGACATTGTATGAAGCATACATAGCGGTTCCAGATTCGGTGCGAACACAAATTCCGCTTTCAGGCTTTGGGTACTTCACAACAACTCAAGATTCTTACTTACAAAGCTTAGTGGCAAAGATAAACGCGACGGCAGCACGGCAGGGATACAGTCCATATCAGGAAGTGAACTTTGTCTTGGCTTTCGTGCAGAGCATACCGTACGCGACTGACTTAAACAGCACAGGTTATCAAGATTATCCCAGGTTTCCAGTAGAAACCTTAGTCGATAACGTTGGTGACTGCAAAAGCCACTCGATACTGTTTGCGACGTTAACGCTCATGCTGGGTTACGGGGTAGTCTTCATTAATCCTCCAGACCATCTAGCAGTCGGGGTGGAAGGGAATAACCTTCAAGGTACCTATTGGACGTACGATAACCAAACTTACTATTACTGTGAAACAACAGGGGAAGGATTCACAATCGGTCAACTGCCCGCCCAATTCAATGGCGAAAGCGCTTACGTCTACCCGATAGTTACGAGTGAACAGTACGTTGTAAACGTGCAGTCCGTATTAGCAATAGAGCCTAATCCGTCTTCTGCCCCTTACGGTCCAAATACCCCGAAAACAACGTCAATCATCGGACCAAACCCTACGGCAACACCTTTGCCTACTCTCGCTGGGCCAACAATCCAACCGGTTCAACCTGTGTCATTAAACTTAATTTCAGATGACCCCGTCTTATTCGTGCTGATCGTAGCCGCAATCGGTCTTTGCATTGCTGCAGTGATTAAACCGATAAAAATCAGCCGGGGAAAAACGGTTCCTCAGCAAACAGTTTCTTCGGAGACAAATAGCCCGAAAGCTGAAGAAGCAAATTTAGCGAGAAATAAATTTTGCATTTATTGCGGCTCAGGCAACAAGCCGTTTGCACTATACTGCGAGAATTGCGGTAAAAAAATAGCATAAACCTGAGCAAGCTTTACTGTCTATTCACGTTGCCGGTTAGTTCACGGTTTAACAGCACATCGAACGCTCCTTGGGCGAACTTGTCAATTCCAGAATAGGCGTAAGCGGCGACAGCAATTTCTAAAACGATGACAACTGAAAGGAAGACGACAAGAGCCTTTGTCAGATTTACCAAAGCTTGAGCAACCGCAAAATCCAGGTTGCCGTTGACAGTTACCAGCCAACTCCAAAACGTAGGCTTGCCAGTAACCATAAACATGCTTAAGTCAAGAGCCATCCACAAGCATAAACCAACTAACACAGCAGCTAAGGAGCAGCCGATTATTGTTAGGTTTTTCCAGTCTGAGCTAAGACGGGAAGAACAAGTTACTTGCGTCCCAGAATCAACATCTTTAAAGGTAAAATCCACGGTTTTTTTGGCTGTTGTCGGTGACATTCCCCACAGCGATCCCTGCTTAACGAGGATGTGCTTCGGCGGATCTTCAGAAATTATTTTACAGTCTTTCTCAGCAAGAGAAGCTTTTAATTCTGCATATGCTCTGTCGATTTCTATGCTGAAAGTTCGCTTAAGCAACCAATGCACCATTCAGACTTGAGCATTAAGTTGCTACTTTGAACCTAAAAAGCTTGTTCTAATGCCTGGGCTTAGCCTTGAACCCCCTAATCTGCCTACGTGCCGTAGCTCGCTGCCTCTCGAGATTCTTAATCCTAGCATAAAGCTTTGACACCTTGGTTTTAGATGGCACCTTAGACCTTGGTGCATGAACACGCACGGGAGTAAACGGCTTATTAATCTCAAGTTGACGCTGCCTGGGCTTCTTGAATGGAACATTAATCACTTTCTTGAATACGACGTAGCCTTCTTTGAGGCTTACTTCTTGCACTTCCCAGCCGGCGTTCAACCAAGCCTTAGCATGAGCGCTAGACGATGAGTTGCACCACCACGCCGTATCCCTGAAAGCGCTCATTGGAAGGTTACTACCAATTAAACCATCTATTCTTGCAAATGAAAGCTTTACCGAGCTTGTGAAGGAAGCTCTGAACCTTAAATGTCGTTCAAGCCCATCATACTTGGATGGCGACAGCGGCGAAACCACTCGCCTAGCACAATGCAAGCATAACATCGCATTTGAATCGCCTGTGGAGACGTCGGGTACCATGCAGTCCCGACAGAACAGTTTCTTGCAGCGTTGACACTTACGCATGTAAGCAACATTTAGAACCCTGCCGCAGATTCCACATTCATCCTTCAACGATTGGTCAAACCTTCATTAAGCGAAAGTGAAAATCGCTTCAACAACACTTGTTTTTTTTGGCATATTAAATTTTCAGTTGCTTTTGTGCCTTTTTCACCTGCAAAAACGTTTCCATTGTTTCCTTCGCAAGTTAACCGTCTTACTGTACCTTTGATTTCTTCTCCTACCAAACCAACAAGCTGTTTAGCTTATCAATAGCCAACAACAAGACCACGCAAACACCAAGGCTTGCAATTACTTTAACACGGCGCAAAAAAGAATTCCAAAAGAAGTGGAAACGAAAAGAATTGGTTGATTAAGCTTATCCTTTTACCACTGCAAGCGGAACAAGCCTTGCAACCTTTGTAGCAATCCCAACCTTATCACTGACGTCCGCGACCATGTCCACGTTCTTGTAGGCTGGGTCGGCTTCCTCAGCCAAAACTGAAGCACTTGCGGCGCGAACAACAATTCCACGCTTCTCCAAACCTGATTTTATGTCTCCACCCCAATACTGCCGTTTCGCTGCTGAACGACTCATCATCCTACCTGCTCCATGCGCTGTTGAACCAAAAGTCAAATCCATAGCCTTCTGCAAACCCACCAGAACCCAAGAGCTTGTGCCCATGCTGCCCGGAATAAGCACCGGTTGCCCTTCACTGCGATAGTCGGGCGGAATATCGGGGTGCCCCGCTGGGAAAGCACGTGTGGCACCTTTACGGTGAACCCAAACTTTCTTTTCTGCGCCGTCAACGTTGTGGGTTTCTACTTTTGCAATGTTGTGGGCTACGTCATAAACGAGTTTTAATCCAAATTGCTCAGGCGGTTCATGGAAGACCTGTTGGAAGCTTTGTCTAACCCAGTGCATGATTGCATGGCGATTAGAGAAAGCATAGTTGACAGCGCAAGCCAT
>Ga0187771_10003082_pt1 | contig 11605 bp, 5 predicted proteins | sample 0116_SJ02_MP15_1_FD_133139 | JGI IMG/M metagenome (GOLD analysis project Ga0187771, IMG submission 133139) | Tropical peat soil microbial communities from peatlands in Department of Meta, Colombia - 0116_SJ02_MP15_10_MG | ecosystem: Environmental > Terrestrial > Soil > Wetlands > Peat | place... | reverse complement strand
CTTCCGCTATATCACATAAACGCTGAGTGCGTGACCTTGATTCCAACGCTGACGAGTGGCGGTTCAGTAGTCGTGCCGCATGGATTTGTTGTCAGCGAGTTTTGGAACTGGCTGGATGACTACCGCTGCACCTGGTCGGCCTTGGTGCCGACAATTATCTCGCAACTCCTGGACTGGAAGGACCCAAAGGCGGAAGGCCGGGCAGCCGCCTTCCAGCGCATCCGCTTCTTGCGCAGTTCTTCGGCGCCGCTCTCGCCGTCGTTGCACCGCGAATTCCTCGACAAATTCAAGCTGCCGCTCATCCAGGCGATGGGGTCGACGGAAGCAGGCAACGTCTTCTCGAATCCCGTCCCTCCGGGCGGCAACAAGATTGGATCGCCGGGTCTGCCGTGGGGGTTTGAGGCCAAGATCGTCGATCGCGACGGCGCCGAATTGCCGGTTGGAGAGCCGGGCGAAGTTCTGCTCCGCGGCGACGGGATGATGCAGGGCTATTACAAGGACACGGTCGGAACAGCGGCGGCGCTGGACTCTGAAGGATGGCTGCACACCGGGGACCTCGCCTACCGGGACGAGGACGGTTACTTCTTCGTCGTTGGCCGCTCGAAGGAGTTGATCATCAAAGGTGGAGTGAACATCGCTCCCAAGCAGGTCGATGAAATTCTGGAATCGCATCCCGCGGTATTGGAAGCCGCCGCAGTTGGCGTGCCTGATCGGTATGTCGGCGAGGACGTGGTCGCGTTCGCCGTCTTGCGGGACGGAATGAGCTGCGATGAACGAGAGTTGCTCACTTTTTGCGAGAGCCGCCTCGGCCACTTTAAAACGCCGACCCGCATTCATTTTGTTGAGGATTTGCCAAAAGGGCCTTCGGGCAAGGTGCAGCGGCTAAAGTTACAGGAGAAAGCGAATCAACTTTCTGCTTCTGAGCCGGGTTCTTGTCAAGGCGAGACGGCGGGGCGCGGCGACGAGCAGGGTTCTCGCGATGGCTCGACGGCGCTGTCGACTCCGATCGAGCAAATAATCGCCGAGATCTGGGCGAAACTCCTTAGGCAGCCAAAGGTGGACGTGCATAGTAACTTCTTCGCCATAGGCGGCCACTCACTGCTGGCCATTCAATGCTTTTCGCTGCTGCGCGAGAAACTGCCCATTGTCCTTTCATTAGCGGATTTCTTTGAGAACGCCACCGTCGCGCAGCAGGCGGCGTTGATTCGAAAACGCCTGGGTCCCGGCGATCTCTCTTCCGCGGAGTCGACCATGGCCTGGGAACAAGAACTGCTGCAGAAGGTTGGTCCGCCCGCGGCGGACGAACCGATTCCGCCCCGAGATCGCTCGCTCCCATGTCCTCTCAGCCCCAACCAGCAGCGGATCTGGTTCATGGAGCAGTTGAATTCCGGAGTGCCGGTCTACAACGAATCTGAGGCGGTGCGGCTTCGGGGACAGCTCGACATCGACTTGTTGGAAAAGGCGCTGAACGTCATTATCGCGCGGCACGAAATCCTGCGGACCACGATCCAGGTCGTCGGCGATGAGCCCTTGGCTTTTGTCCATGAGAGCTGGCCGTTGCGGCTCAAGCAGGTTGACTTGAGTTCCCTGCCGCTGGAGCAGCGCGAGGCGGAAGTCGAGCGTTTGCTGATCGACGAGCCGCGGCTTCCATACCGTCTCGAGACCGAGCCTGGAATCCGCGTCACCTTGCTCCGTTTGGGACAGACGGAGCATGTCTTGATCTTGATGATGCATCATCTCGTTTGCGACTGGTCGTCGGAAGGCGTTTTGTGGCGCGAACTGTCGGCTTTATATCGCGCCGGCCTCGGCGGCCAGCCGCTTGACCTGCCTGCCTTGCCAATCCAACACGGCGATTACGCGGTCTGGCAGCGACAACAGATGACGCGGAAAGAGTTGGCCGAAGACTTGGCATACTGGGAGGAAAACTTGCGCGGCGCCCCCGCCCTGCTTGACATGCCGACGGATAAACCTCGCCCGCACGCTATTTCCTATCGGGGCGCGCGGCGACGCTTCCAGATCCCGACACCATTAGCTCTGGCCCTGCGAGATTGCGGTCGGCGGGAAAAGGTCAGTTTATTTACTCTATTTACTGCGGCTCTGGACACTCTGCTCCATCGCTACACCGGGCAAGAGGACATCCTGTTGGGAATTCCACTGGCCGATCGGGATCGTCCGGAACTGCAATCGATGATCGGCTTTCTTTTGCACACTCATGTGCTGCGAACGCGGCTTTCCGGAGACCTGAGCTTTCGGGAACTGTTGGCTCGAGTACAAAAAGGGGTACTTGATCTTTATGCCCATCGCTCTCCGCCCTTCGACCAGGTGGTGGGCAGAGTCCAGCCCCAGCGGAACCCGAGTTACTCCCCTCTCTTCCAAGTGATGATCAACTGGCGTGACCGCGATCAGCTACTCTCGTTAATCGGGTTGGACGGACTGGAGGTCGAGTCGCTTCTTGCCGAGAGCAGAATCGCGAAGTTCGACCTGGCGATGATGCTAACCGATGGCGGTGACAGCATCGATTTGGAAATGGAATACAGTACCGATCTGTTTGATGACGCGCGCATCGAGCGCATGGTCGGACATTTTCGCACCCTGTTGGAAGGTGCAGCTACGAATCCTGAACAACGACTCGCCGACTTGCCGCTGCTGACGAGCGCCGAGCGCGATCAACTGCTGACGGAGTGGAACCGGACTGACGTTGCCTATTCCACGGATCGTTGCGTGCACGAGCTCATCGAAGAGCAGGTCGAACGCACACCGGACGCTATGGCGGTGGTGTTCGAAGACAAACAGTTGACGTTTCGCCAACTCAACGAACGCGCCAATCAGTTAGCCCACTATCTGCAAAAGTTGGGCGTGGGGCCGGACACGCTGGTGGGCATTTGCGTCGAACGTTCGTTGGAGATGGTGGTCGGCTTAATGGGAATTCTCAAGGCAGGTGGCGCGTTCGTGCCAATGGACCCCGAATACCCCAAGAAACGACTGGCGTTTATGGTGGAAGATGGGGGAATGGGCGTTCTGCTTACGCAGACGCATTTGGTTGATTCCCTGCCTACACACCAGGCCCGGATCGTTCGGCTGGATGGGGACTGGTCGGCCATCGCCGCGGAAAGTCCAGCTCGTGTGCGTAATACTGCAACGGCGGGCCATCTCGCCTACATGATTTACACGTCGGGGTCCACCGGCGCTCCCAAAGGCGTTCTCGTCGAGCATGGCGCTCTTGTCCAACACTGTGTTGAATGCCGAGAATTCTATGGGTTGAATTCCGAAGACCGGGTGCTGCAATTTGCATCGCTGAGTTTCGACGCGGCCATCGAGCAAATTCTGCCGCCATTGCTCAGCGGAGCCTGCGTGGTGTTGCGCGAGGCGACCGTTTGGGCGCCTGACGAGTTTCGGCGGAAGCTTGCGGAGTTGGGCCTGACAGTGATCAATCTGCCGCCGGCTTATTGGCGCCAGTTGGCGGAAGAATGGGCCGACTCCGCCGAACCGATTTCTGCCCGCCAGCTACGGCTGGTGATCATCGGCGGAGACGCCATGTCGGCGCAGACTCTGCAGTTGTGGCGCCGGACGCCGCTCGGCAGCGTGCGCCTCTTGAATGCCTATGGGCCGACCGAAGCGGTTATTACGGCGACAAGTTTTGAAATACCGGCGCATGGCCATGAACAGACGCCGTTCGAAAGAATCCCCATTGGGCGTCCGCGTGGCGCTCGCCAAATCTACCTGCTTGATCGCTGGGGCCGACCGGCGCCGGTCGGGGTGACAGGTGAATTGCACATTGGGGGAACCGCGCTGGCCCGCGGTTATCACAACCGGACGGAGTTGACGGCCGAGAAATTCATCGCGGAACCCTTCAGCAACAAAGCGGGAGCTCGGCTCTACCAGACAGGCGATTTGGCCCGATACTTGGCGGACGGCAATATCGAATTCCTGGGGCGCATGGACCAGCAGGTAAAAATCCGTGGCTTCCGAATTGAGTTGGGAGAAATTGAATCAGCCCTAAGTCAACATCCGGCTGTCAGGGAAACCTTGGTCGTGGCGCGAGAAGACGAGGCGCAAGAGAAGCGGCTCGTGGCTTATGTGGCGGCCAAAGGGCCGGTGGAGCCGAGCCCCGGTGAATTGCGTGGTTTTTTGAAGGAAAAGCTGCCCGAATACATGACTCCTTCGGCCTTCGTCACTTTGGACCACTTCCCGCTGACGCCGAACGGGAAGGTGGACCGGAGAGCCCTGCCGCAACCGGACATCCCATCGAGCCCGGCTGGGTTCGAGCCGCCCGTCTCGGCGACCGAGAAGGCGTTGGCGAAGATCTGGGCCGAAGTCCTTAATGTAAAGCAGGTCGGGCGCCACGACAACTTCTTCGCATTGGGCGGCCATTCGCTTTTGGGGACCCAGGTCATTTCGAGGATACGCAAGCTGTTTGGAGTGGAAATAGGAGTGCGCAGTCTTTACGAGGCCATGACTGTGGCGACCATGGCTGAGACCATCTCCGAGGCACAGTTTGAGCAGGATAAATCTGTGCAGGCGCTGCTGCATCAGGAAATCGAAGGGTTGAGTGACGCCGAGGTGGAGGCCGAACTTGCCAGGCTAGGAGACGGAGGAAATTAGTACGCCGTAGGAGGGAGCCAAGATGCCTGAATCGCAGAATACGCTCTCTGAAAAGAAGCAAAGACTCGTTAAATTATACATTAAGGAGGGTAGAGCCAGCTCGAAAATGAAAACGATTCCTCGCAAAAAGGAATCGGATCCGGCGGTGTTGTCTCTTGGGCAAGAGCGGCTGTGGTTTTTGGATCAATTGGAGCCGAACAGCGCGGTTTACAACATTTCGAGGGCGCTTCGATTGAGGGGTGCGCTCGACGCGCCCGTGCTGCAGCGATCCTTGGGCGAGGTGCTTCGCCGTCATGAACCCTTGCGGACCCGCTTCGAGGCGGTGGAAGGCCGCCCGGCGCCGGTGATCCAAGCCGCGGCGTCCCTGGAGATGCCGCTTGTCGATTTAAGGGGTCTAGCAAAACCTGAGCGCGAAGAAGAGGCTAGGCGATTATGCGCGGAAGAGGCGCAACGTCCCTTTGATCTGACAAAGGACCTCTTGCTGCGGGCTAAGCTGCTTCGACTGGGCGCGGCGGATCACATTCTTGTTTTGACGATGCATCACATAGCCTCGGATGGTTGGTCTGTGGGATTGCTGGTCCGCGAGTTGAGCACCCTTTACGAGGCCTTTGTTGAAGGCAAGCCTTCGCCGCTGTCGGAGCTGCCGGTTCAGTACGTGGACTTTGCGGTGTGGCAGCGTGAGTGGCTGCAGGGGGAGGCGCTAGAAAAGCAACTTGACTATTGGAGGAAGCAACTGGAAGGAGCCCCAGCCCTGCTGGAGTTGCCGACCGACCATCCGAGACCGGCCGTGCAGAGTTACCGCGGCGCCTTGATGCAGCGGGAGTTCCCAAAGCCCCTTTTGGCTGCGTTGGGGGAATTGAGCCGGCGCGAAGGCGCTTCGCTGTTCATGACATTGTTGGCGGGCTTCCAGGCGCTATTGCATCGTTATACCGGCAGTGACGACATTCTTGTGGGGTCGCCCATAGCGGGGCGCAACCGGACGGAAGTCGAGCCTTTGATCGGCTTTTTTGTCAATACCCTGGTCCTACGGGGCGATCTGTCGGGCAACCCTTCTTTTCGAACCTTTCTTGGCCGGACGCGCGGGGCGGCCTTGGAAGCGTATGCCCATCAGGACGCGCCGTTCGAGAGATTGGTGGAGGAATTGCGTCCGGAACGGGACATGAGCCGCTCTCCCTTTTTCCAGGCAATGTTCGTTTTGCAGAATGCTCCGAGGGAGGCGGCGCAATTGGCGGGCTTGGAAGTCACCGCAACGATGATCCACAGCGGGACCTCCAAATTCGACTTGACCCTTTTTGTCAGGGAGCATGGGGGATCGCTTCAGGCAGCGGTCGAATACAACTCAGACTTATTTGAGGCGGAGACCATCGGGCGACTGCTGGGTCATTACCAGACGCTGCTGGAAGGAATAGCGGCGAATCCGGACCAGCGGTTGTCGGAACTGCCGCTGCTAACCAGCGCCGAGCGCCATCAGTTGCTGGTGGAGTGGAACCCGGTTCGGACCGGGTATCGGGAGGAACAATGTCTTCATGAATTGTTCGAGGCGCAGGTCGAGCGGACGCCCGACGCCGTTGCGGTGGTATTTGAAGGGAGCACGCTCACTTACCGCGAGCTCAACCGGCGTGCGAACCAGTTGGCCCATCGCCTGCGGGAGATGGGGGCGGCGCAAGACGCCTTGGTGGGACTCTTCGTAGAACGGTCGCTGGAGTTGGTCGTGGGAATGCTCGGCATTCTGAAAGCTGGAGCGGCCTACTTGCCTTTGGATCCAGTGTACCCGAAGGAGAGGCTTGCTTACATATTGGACGACGCCCAGCCCAAAATAATCCTCACCGAACAGCGCCTTCTGGATCTGTTGCCAGCGAATGGGGCGAAGAGAATCGCATTGGACTCCCGGAGCGAGCTCTTCAGTGACGAGAGCTCAGAAAATCCCGAGCGCATCGTGCAACTCGATAATCTCGCTTATGTCATTTATACCTCGGGGTCGACCGGGAAACCAAAAGGTTCACTGGTGACCCATAAAAATGTCGCTCGTCTTTTTCGAGCCACCCAAGATTGGTATCACTTCGGCCCTGAAGACGTGTGGACGCTCTTCCACTCTCACGCCTTCGATTTTTCAGTTTGGGAAATTTGGGGCGCGCTGGCTTACGGAGGTCGATTGGTCGTCGTCCCGCACCTGGTAAGCCGGTCTCCCGATGCGTTTTACGAATTGCTGCGTAAGGAAAAGTCACGGTCCTGAACCAAACGCCGTCCGCGTTCCGCCAGTTGATCTGGGCCGAGCACGCTTGCGGAAATGGTGGCGACTTGGCTCTTCGCCTGGTTATTTTTGGCGGAGAGGCTCTGGAGATGCAAAGCCTGAAGCCGTGGTTTGACCGGCACGGCGATCAACGCCCGCAATTGGTCAACATGTATGGCATCACTGAGACCACGGTTCATGTCACCTATCGACCGCTGTCGACCACGGACTTGACCTCGGGCAGCGTCATTGGCATCCCGATTCCCGATATGCAGGTTTATATCTTAGATCGGCAGCGTCAATTGGCGCCGATTGGGATCGTCGGCGAGATGTTCGTCGGCGGCGCCGGCCTATCACGTGGCTACTTGAACCGGCCGGAACTCACGAGCGAAAAATTCATCGACAATCCATTCAGCGATAAGCCGGGCGAACGGCTTTACCGGTCAGGAGATTTGGCTCGTTATCTCCCTAGCGGTGACATCGAATATCTCGGGCGCATTGATGACCAAGTGAAAATTCGCGGTTTCCGGATCGAGCTGGGAGAAATCGAATCCGTTCTCTGCCAGCACGCGGCGGTTAGAGAAGCCTCGGTGGTGGCGCGAGAGGACGAGTCGCGGGAAAAACGATTAGTGGCCTATGTGGTGGCCAAAGGGCCGGCGGAACCGAACGTCAGTGAGTTGCGCGAGTTTTTGAAGGAAAGGCTGCCAGACTACATGGTCCCTTGGGCCTTCGTTACACTGGAGCGCTTCCCGCTGACGCCAAATGGGAAGGTGGACCGGAGAGCCCTGCCGCAACCGGACATCCCATCGAGCCCGGCAGGGTTCGAGCCGCCCGTCTCGGCGGCCGAGAAGGCGTTGGCGAAGATCTGGGCCCAAGTTCTTAATGTAAAGCAGGTCGGGCGCCACGACAACTTCTTCGCGTTGGGCGGCCATTCGCTGCTCGTTGTCCGGGCGACTGCCGAAATTAACCGGGTGCTTAAAGCCAACGTGAGGGTTGGGGAGGTTTTTGCCAACCCGACGATACGGCAGCTCGCCAAAGCGATCGACGAAAGGCAGCCGATGGAGCGCGGCCGGCATGGGGTGATTACATTGCAGGCGGGCGATGCAGGGCCGGCCGTGTATTTCATTATGGTCTCTCACGAATTTCGCCTCGCACGACTGTTCGGCGAGGGGCGCCCTGTCTTTGCTATCGAAGGGCCGTTGCCGACGAAATGGCTCACAGCCGCGGCGAAGAACCAAGTCTCTGCGTTGCCGACGATGGAGGAATTTGTGGCGCCTTACGTGGCGGCGCTACACGCCCACGCGGGAGACGCTCCCTGCATTCTGGCGGGGTTCTGCCAAGCCGGATATCTGGCCTTTGAGGCGGCATATCAATTCAAGAGGCAGGGCGGCAACGTCGAATCAGTAATTCTGTTCGATGTGTTCGCCAAAAAAAAGATAAGTCTAGGTTCAGGGGCTCTCCTGAGACTGCGGCAAATCCAGAAGGAAGCGCCGAGCTGGTCGGCTGCTCGGTTTTCCGAAGTGGGCGGTTACTATGCAAGGGCCTTGTGGCTCAAAAATCGACGACTGTTTTCAAGGGCGGCGGACGCGCTACGTTCGACGCTCGTTCATTCGCCTGAAGAAGAAGAACAGGCGCCGTTTTTTGATGAGCAGGGCGCCACGATATCGTGGCGCGCCTGGATCCGCTGGTTAAAAACGATGCATAAGTCTTACGCCCCGCGCTGCTTGGACAGCCGGGGGGTGCTTGTCCGGTCGGTAGTTCAACAGGATCTGCATCCGGCGTACAGCAGCTTGTTCTGGAAGGACTTATTCTCTCAAGGCATAGAAGTCATCGACGTATCGGAAGGCCATCTATCGTTAGCGCGGGACGCCGAAAAGGCGCTGGCGTTGAAGCTAAAGATGGGCGATTTGCTAAACGGGCCTTATGCGAACCATGTAAGCGAAACCTGATTCGCCCGGTGGAGGAAGCGCGCGAACGGGTCGTGGGCAAACGACGATTTATTTGGACGCCCTGTGTCAGGGAAGTTGTCTGGCGCTTGAATTTGATCTGCGGTTTGGCGGGTGGGATAGGACGATGACGTGGCGCGGTAACCACGGCGAGCGCCTTCGGACCTTAAGAGCGGACCAGGCGCATCTATGGACTGTGGGAACAGATGGTCCGGTTGACGCTGCGATCGCTTGTCGCATTCAGGGAATTCTATCGACAGACGAACAGACAGAATCCCAGCGTTTTCGTCGCGCCAGGGATCAGCACCAGTTTATCTTTGCCCGAGCATTAGTCAGGTTGGCGTTATCGCAATACGTCCCCATTCCTGCGGGTGATTGGCGTTTTGAGCGGAATCATTACGGCAAGCCGTTTGTGGCTTTCCCCCAGGTCTGGCCGCCATTGCGGTTTAGTATTTCGCACACTGAAGGCCTGATAGTGTGTCTTGTAACCCGGTCAGGTGAAGCTGCGGTAGACGCGGAAAAGATCGAGTACAACCGGGATCTGCCGCTCGTGGCTCGCGAAGTATTTTCCCCATCTGAGCTAATAGCGTTGAGTGGACTGTCGGGTTGGAATTGGACAACGCGGTTCTTCGACCTTTGGACGCTCAAAGAAGCGTATTCTAAGGCCCGGGGCCTGGGGTTAAGTTTGACGTGGAGAGACATCAGTTTTGAACTCGGCTCGGACAATTCAATATATGCGAGTTTCGCTTCCGCGCTAAGCGATGATCCCTCAGTTTGGGCATTTTGGCGCCATCCTTTGTCGTCGCGACACACAGTCGCGGTCGCAGCGAAAAGAAATGGTCATAGTATGCGCGAAATAATACACCGTTCTGTCAGTGTTGACGCGTTAAGTCTCAATTTAGTTCCGGTTCCGAATGATGAGGGCGCTGATGCGACATCGTATGGCGTCCGATGAATGGTCATTGTTGCGTTGACCGAAGTTGGCTCTGAGGGCAATTGAATGGCGTATCATTGGGATAATATAACGTAAGGAAATAGTTATGCTTGCCTCGCCGGCGTGCTCGAAAAGCTGTCGGAGGATCCGGCCAAGACGGTCGACAAGCTGCTGCGATGGAAATGGAAAGCCCGCGCAAACGCCGCAGCTCCGCCCGTCCGTACGGATAAGTAGAAGACCCCACTCACAAAGCGCACGAAAAGTCGAAAAAATCTTGAACCGAGAATTGGCGGCTCGGACGGAAGGGATCATTGTGGGGATTAGCGTGCGAGGCGAGCAGAACGAATCCGCGGCGCCCGTGAGCAAGCTGGGTCCCTGCGACGATGATCGTCAACTGCGCTCTGCTCTCGGGCTCATTGTTTAGCCCCTCAGCGGCAAGACGAAACGGGTTGACTCCAGAAAGAGTTTCTTGAGCAACTAGACGCCCCCAAAAATTGAGGCCGTGTATGGCTTCCCTAATGCGGCTCCATTTGTTTTCGGAAAGCTCTGGAGCAATGGCCTGAAGCGTCTCTCTCGATTCTCGAGAGAGGCAGCCAATGTGGATATGAAGCTGGTCTTCGCTCCGCCAAAAGCGTGAGTTTACAGCGACGGCGACATCGTCATGCGCCACCGGCTTGTGATTCGCATCGGACAGAAACCTGCGGGCGTTCCAAGCGTTCTCGAAATAGTTGGGAGCCTCCAAAGTCGAAAGTAACGGATCCTCAACCCCGAGGATCCTTCGCGTAGGGGACAATATGGTGTCTGGCTTTCCTATCGGCGCACGCAAGATAACGTAGCCGCGCTCCTCTCCCTCGGATATATTTACTTCGAGGCATGGGAAGGCGGCGCCTGTTAAAGCGTGGATGGTGACGCAGGTCCGCACGACCTGCCAAAGCGCGCCGCGGTCTCCTTCCGCAATGGCTGTTTGCGCTGCAAATACGTAAGCGGCGCAACATATAGCCGCGAGTCTTGACAAGCTCGACTTCCTTTCAATATGGCGGGCATAGCGCTTATGTTTCGCGCCGCTGATGCTATATCAGCGGCGGCCCGCGGCGAAGTCGCCTCACTTCTTGCTGTGATCGGCACGGCATGTTGCCCCGCGTCGAAGCGCTTAATGTCACCGGCCTGTCAATCGGCCCTTTAAGTGCGGCGAAGAGTCAAGCGCTTTCTTTGCAACCGAGAGGGGTAGAAGCGCGCGTACCGGAGCGCTCCTCGAGCGGAGTTTGCGGGGGCGCGTAGTTCGGCGAGCGCGGTGCTGTAGAGATCGGCCTCCATAAATGAGCTTTTGATCGCGTTTCAAAGCCGATGCGCGGCGCATGAGGCGCCTGCCTGCGGATCAATTCGGTCAGTGCGCCCAGTGTAGACTTCGACTTTCCCTCGAATACCAGACGCCCTTGTTCGTCGACAATGCAAACGGAGATCTCTTTCTGCGAGACATCCAGACCGACATATTGTTTCATGGCTTCATCCGGACATGCCGATGCGGCGCGTCTTGAAAATAGCCGAAGTCTCGTGGGGTAGGCTCGGCGCAGCAATTACGTCATCGTGTCCAATTCTGGCTGTGACGCACATTTGATGACGGCGCTGTGCGGACTTCTGCGGCAAGCCAGTGATATCGGCAGTTTTCGCCAAGCGCCTTCTTACGTGACGGCCATGGCGCTTCAGCCGATGCCCAGGGGAGCAAAAATCCTTGCAGCGACAATCGGTTGTCCAACCGGCAGTCGGATTTCGTCATGGAATGTGAATCAGAGCCTAATGCTGACCCGCGATCGCCGTCGAAAATGGCGTCAGATGGGATATTCGGCCGGCCGTCGTAATCCCAACTCTTTGTTGAGGTGCTGCGCTTCAGGCTGG
>Ga0187771_10003081_pt1 | contig 11605 bp, 10 predicted proteins | sample 0116_SJ02_MP15_1_FD_133139 | JGI IMG/M metagenome (GOLD analysis project Ga0187771, IMG submission 133139) | Tropical peat soil microbial communities from peatlands in Department of Meta, Colombia - 0116_SJ02_MP15_10_MG | ecosystem: Environmental > Terrestrial > Soil > Wetlands > Peat | place... | reverse complement strand
TGCGGGTTCCTCGCCAACGCGGCAGGTGGGGGCTCCCTCGAAATAGCCCACGCATGCGGGCTGGCGCTCGACCACTCCGCCCTCAACTTCAGAGGGGAGTACTGGGTCGTTGACGAGCCCTTCGCCTCCAAGGTCACGTCCAACATCTACCGGCCCCCGAGGTTCCCGCAGTATCCCTTCCTTGACCCTCACTTCGTGGTCAGGGCCGACGGCTCAAGGCAGATCGGGCCGAACGCGGTCATAGTCCCTGGACCCTACGTGTATTCGGGTGTGGGGCTGAGCAAGATGGCGTCTTACCTCCAGAGGCCCATCGAACCCAAGGGGCGGCTGTTCATGAACGATGACTTCCTGTCCCTCGTCGCTGGGGAGTGGCGGAGCTCGCTCTCGAAGAAAGCGATGTGCGAGCGGGTCCGCAAGTTCGTGCCCGGCCTTGACGCAACTATGCTGAACAGGCGAGCAGTGTTCGGAGTCAGAAGCTCCGTCGTCAATGCCTCAGGTTTCGTCCCTGAAGCGATGCTGCTGCACGGAGAGGGGTCTGTGCACATAGTCAACTTCAACTCTCCGGGGGCAACAGGCGCGCCTGCCTACTCGGCTATGGTCGTGGATGGGCTACGTGCGCGGGGAGAGCTGAGCGGGTTGAGGAAGAACCCGACGCCAGACAACTTCCCGGGGTGGGACTTCGCCTCGACGATCGAGCGAGCCAACGCGCCCTAGGCGTGTGCTACTCCAAGACGTGAATGTTGCGTTTCGCGCACATGTCCTTCAGGATTTTCGGCCAGACCGTAACGCTCACTTCCCCAAGATGTGCCTTCTTCAGTAGCAGCATCATCGTCCTAGACTGCCCTATCCCTCCGCCTATGGACAGGGGCAGGTCCCCACTCACGATCCCTTTGTGGTAGTCGAACTTCAGGGAATCGAGCTGCCCGCTCAGCCGCAACTGTTTCCTGAGGGAAGCAGCGTCCACCCTGATCCCCATGGAGCTGAGTTCGTGGCGCCTTTTGGTCACAGGGTTCCAAACCAGGATGTCCCCGTTGAGCCCGTGCATCGGCCGTCCGTCCGCTGACTTGGTGGGGGTCACCCAGTCGTCATAGTCCGCTGCCCTCATCTCGTGAGGATGGCCATTCTTCAGGACCCAACCGATCCCGATAATGAAGACCGCATGATGCTCCTTCAGCAGCGCGGTCTCCCTCTCCTTGCGAGGGAGGTTGGGGTACATCTCGAGTATGTCTTCGGCGTGGAAGAACTCTATCTTCTCCTCCATGTCGGGGTACTTGCCCTTCAGCTTGGGGTGGAGCTCCTGGACGTAATCCTCGGCTCCCTTGAGAACCTTCCAGATCCTAGTCACGGTCTGCCTCAGGTAAGGGAGATTCCTCTGATCGGCCGAGATCACCTTCTCCCAGTCCCACTGGTCCACGTAGGCGCTGTGGTCGTGGTCCAAGAAGTAGTCCTTCCTTACGGCCCTCATGTCTGTGCAGAGCCCCTGCCCCATCCCCATGCCGAGCTCTTTCAGGGCGAACCGCTTCCACTTCGTCGCAGCCTGGACGATTTGAGCGTCGACGGGGTGCTTGTTGTAGTCGTTCGAGATGTGGAACTGAACAGGCGTCCGCGTGCCGTCCCTGTCCAGCATGTCGTTGATCCCGCTCTCAGCGTCTACTATCAGGGGGACCGTGACCATCATCAGGTTGAGCTCCTTGCTGAGGTGATTCTCGATGTACCCCTTCGCTTCGAAGATCGCCTTCTGAGTCTCTTTACGGTCCAGCAGCGACCTGTACCCTGTCGGGAGTATCTTCTCCACTTCTTCGTAGGTGCCGATGCCTGGACCGGCGAGGTCCTCTTTCGAGCGTTGGGGTTGCATGAGGGCGCGGGTCTTCATTCGCCATTTAAGGCCACTCCCGAAACATCAACCCGCGGTTCGATGCCATTGCCTCGGGTTGTGGTTGTCCGCCCGGTCCGGCCCGACCGAGGAGTTACCCTTGGTTTCTTCCGCAGTAGCCGAAGACGACTCCTCCGCTGAGCCTCTGGGTCGCCAGAGTTTCGAACCCGCTCGCCTCCATGGTCCCGACGATTTCGGAGTCCCAGGAAGTGCCATTGACAAGCGAAGGGATCTTGCTGAAGGCGAAGGCCGCCCCCCTTCGGGCGCGTTTCATCAGGTACCCGGCCGCGCCGAGCCCTCCCTGGATATACACCTGGAGGAACGGAGCGGCTAGTCCGTGCGGCTTCGCGAAGTCATAGAGAACGACCATGGCCCCCCTCCTGCTGACCCTCCCGAGTTCTCGGGCGAGGCAATCAACGTCTACATATTTCGCGACGTAGCAGCTTACGATGGCATCGAATGTCCGATCCCTGAACGGGAGTGTTTCGGCGTCGCCATTGACGAGCATTTCGACGTTGGGGAGCTCCTTCGACCTTCCCGAGACGAGCATCTCTCCTGTCAGATCGAGCCCGACGAACCTACACCCTGAGTTCGCGAGCCGCTCCTCGAGGAGCAAAGTGCCGCACCCCAAATCGAGAACAAGCGAGCCCCGCAGCCCTCGCACCCACTGCGCCGCCCATCGTTTCCAGTACCTGTCCTGAAACATCGTGGCGTAGTCGGCCGTTCTATCGTAGGATTCGGCCAGCCCTCGGAAAAGCTCCATCGCAGTGCCTTGCTTCTCTCCGCCCGCTCTTCCCACGTGGGCCAGCCTCCCTGTCCATGCTTATTGTTGTTCCCCGCCCCTTGGCCCCAACGATTCAATAGTCGCGAACTGCTGGGACGGACCTCTTGGGAGGAGACGAGGGGACAAGAGTCAACGAATGGTTCGTACCGAAGGCGGGCGGGAGGAGGTTCAGGCTGCTCGTCGGGCTCTCCTTCTACCCTTACTCGCTAATGAACGCGAGCTATGTGCTCATAGGGTCCCTGCTCGCCCCCTCAATCCACTACGACAGGATGGCCGGGATGGCCGTAGTTTACCTCCTATCCGTGGGGGTGGCGGCGCACGCGCTTGACGCCATGGGCCCGAACAAGCCGTGGGGAGAGTTCCTCTCCCGTCGCCAGCTTGGGTGGCTGGCGGCTGGCGCCCTGGTCCCTGCCTTGGCCATTGGCCTCTACTACGCCATAGAGGCCGCGCCGTTACTCATCCCGCTGGGGCTCGTGGAGCTGTTCTTTCTGCTCGCCTACAACTTGGAGCTCCTTGGCGGGAGGTTCCACACAGACCTCTGGTTCGCAGTGTCCTGGGGGTTCCTCCCGGTCTTGGCGGGATTCGTCGTGCAGACAGATTCGTTGAGCCTTGCTTCTGTGGCCGGAGGGTTCTTCGGCCTGTTCACCGCCTTCGTCGAGATTAGCGCCTCGCGGCCATACAAGTCCCTGAAGCGTCAGCCCGGCAATGCCACAGCGCCCGTGGCTGACAGACTCGAGTCGATCTTGAAAGGGATAGTCGCAACCGTTCTGACCACCGCGCTGCTCCTCCTCATCCACGCCGTTCTCGGTTGAGCCCGTCGTCCTTTAGGTGACAACCAAGAAAAGGTAAGCTGTCTGCTGCACGCCGCCATTCGTCACCGTAACAGCCACCGTGTAGCTGCCCTCCTTGACCCCCTGGCCTATTGTGATGTTGACCGCCAGGGTGAAGGGGGATGCCCCCGGCTGGATCAGGTTCGTGCTCGGGGTGATAGTAATGGCAGTGGGAGTTGACTCCGGATTCTCCGAGTCAGAGGAGTTCACCCCCATCGGCTTTGCCCATGTCCCGCTGACAGTCAGTTCGAAGGAAGCGCTCCCTCCCTGGGCGACTGACTTGCTGTTCGTCCCCACTGCCTGGACTGCGAAGCCGGGGTTGTAGTTCCCGTCGAGGAATCCGACGTAGTTCCCAGACATCGAAGTGAACCACAGGCTGTTGTTCGCCCCAAGCGCTATGGACACGTCGTTCTGCACGCCGTCGAAGTTGGTGATGGGCGGACTCGATTCGCTGTACTCCGTGAGCGTCCCAAGCGTCGGGCTGAGGAGGGCGATTTTGTTGGCGTAGTGCTCGTTGAACCATACGGTGTTGCCGGTTGCCTCCACCACGTACGGGAGGGTGGTCGGGGACCAGGGAACCAATGACGTCGGATACCGAGTCCAGGTCCCTGTCGCATAGTTGTACCTCGCAATGCTTGCCGCCTCATGCTGGGCGACGTAGAGGCTCCCGGCCGAATAGGCTACGCTCGTTGGGAGCTGCAGGTTGTAGTCGCCTCCCACTCTCGTAGGGGTTATCGCTTGGCCGACATTCTCGGGATTGAACGAGTAGACGTGCCCGTTGCACACGCAACCATGCGTGGTGGCGTTCTCTGACAGGTTGATGGCCGAAAGGTACGCCAGGGTGGAGTTCACGAATTCCAGCTGGAGGGGTTCGTCGTTCCCCATCCCTTGAAGGCTGATTATCTGAAGGCTCATGTTCGTCTGGATTCTTCCCAGCACTGCTGGCAGGTTGTCGGAGGTGAACCAGAGGGCACCGTCCGGGCCGACCGAAAGCCAATAGGGGAAGTCTGCCTTGCCGGTCACGTTCACCAGCTGTGCGCCCCCGCCCGACGGGTTCACCCCCCACAGCACATTTCCGAACTCCTCCGCGGCCCAGACCCTTCCGTTCCATAGGGCGATCCCGGAGCTGCTGTAAGGGGGCACGCAGTCAGGAGGAGATGGAGCGGTGTAGCCGGGCCACGGGTACTCAACCAGGGTGCCGTTCGAAGGGTAAAGGTGTGCCACCCCGGGGATTTCCTGCTCAGCGAACCAAACCGACCCGTCCGGCGCCATGGTTACCGCGTCGGCCCACCTATCGGGAGATGGCAGCTTGTACTCCGTTACGGCCCCGAAGGTCGTCCTGGAGGTCTGGCTCCTCAGGATTGTCGTGCCGCTCAGAATCTGGCAGGTCGGGGCGCTGCTCGTGAAAAACACCTCGTAGGTGACGGCCGACCCGACCACCACGAGCACTAGCACTAGGACGGCGGCGACGACCCTAACGGAGACCAGTGCGAGATCACCCGCCTATCTAGGAATACGCTTCGAAGCTCTTCCCCAGGGAGCCGAGGGCCATCTTCTGCTCCAGAATCTCGTTGGCGCCTTCATAGATCATGGTTACCCTTGTGTCAGCCAGGTGCCTCGCGGGCCTGTTCTCGAGGGAGTACCCGTTGGCGCCGAATATCTGGACTGTCCTGTTAGCAGCGTCAAATGACGCGTTGGCTGCGAAGTACTTCGCCCTGGTGCAGGCGAGGTCTGTCATGTCCCGTAGCTCAGTGCTCTTGGGGTTCTCCTCGTACTTCTGCTTGATGAACGCGGCCTTGAGGAGCAACAGCTTCGCTGCGTCTAGGTTCATAGCCATCAGCCCGATGTGCCTCTGGATGAGTTGATGCTTCCCGATCAGCTTGCCGTGCTGCACCCTGACGCTGGCGTACCTCACAGCTTCGTCGAGGCAGTCCTGGATGACACCGACGCAGCCGGCGGCGACGCTCATCCTGCCGTTCATGAGCCCCGAGAGCGCCACTGACATCCCCTTGCCGGGTGGGCCGAGCATGTCCTCCTTCGACACCTCCGCCTTGTCGAGATAGACCGTCGAGGTGTCTGCCGTGGGGATGCCGAGCTTGTGAGGGATGATCTCCGCCTTGTATCCCGGGGTGGAGGTGTCCATCACGAAGGCGCACATCCCCTCCCTCTTCCCCTTGGGGTAGGCGAAGACGAGTATGTATTTGGCAGTGGAGCCGAGGGAGATCCACATCTTCTGTCCCGTGAGCAGGTACTTCCCCCCCTTCTCCTCGAAGTAGGTGGTGAGCGCCGCAGGGTCGCTGCCAGCGCTCGGTTCCGTCAGCCCGAATGCCAGGACGGCCTCCCCTCGCGTGGCCGGTGGAAGGAACCTCGACTTCTGTTCCTCGGTCCCCCAGTGCTGAATCGTCATCTGGCCCAGGGCCATGTGGACCGAAAAGAACGTCCTGACCCCCGTCCCCTCCCTACCAATCCGCTCAACCGCCAGCGCGTAGGTCATCATGTCAGCCCCCTGGCCGTCGCCGTACTTCCGAGAAGTAGGAAGCCCCAGGAGGTGCGCCTTTGCAAAGAACGGCCTGATCTGGTCATTTATCCTGTGCTCGAGGTAGAACTTGTCTTCAATTGGGCGGAACTCCTTGCACGCCCTGTCGACCTGCTCGAGAATCAGCGATTGTTCCTCTGAGATGTCGAAGTTCATCTTCGAGAGGTTCATGTGCTCGTCTTGTTCGAGCATGCTTGTCTACTCCTTCCACCTTTCTTTGCGTACCCTTTCTCTCACGTGTTCGATGATCTCTGCGAATGAGCTTCCGGGCCCGTACAGGCCTGTGATCCCAAGCTTCCGCAGCTTGGGCTTGTCCTCGTCCGGTATTATCCCGCCCCCCACCACCACGATGTCCTTCCCGCCCATCCTGTCGAGGAGCCTCTTCACCTTCGGGAATGCGGTCATGTGCGCCCCATTCAGCAACGAGAGGGCAACTACGTCCACGTCCTCGTCTATTGCCATCCGGGCGACCTGCTCGGGGGAGGGAAGGAGCCCGCTGTAGATGACCTCCATCCCGGCGTCCCTGAAGGCCCTGGCAAGAACGAGCACCCCTCTGTCATGCCCGTCCAGCCCTGGCTTCGCGACGAGAATCCTGATCCTCTTCTGAATGGCGGCAGACTTGTTCGCCAAGGTACACTCGAACGCGGCCCCGAGGGCTTCAAAACCTTTGCTGGTTGCCTGTTGCCTGTCGCAGTTAGAGGAGCATCGGCTCTTTGAAGGTGCCCCAGGCCTTCCTCCCTACGTCAACCACTTCACCTAAGGTGGCGTACTGGGTCACCGCCTCGAGCATGGGGTAGATGGAGTTTGCATCTTCGTTTTCGAACGCCCTCCCCATTTTCGTCAGAGCTGCCTTCACCTTGGCTTCATTCCTCTCGCCCCTGACGGCGGCGAGCCTCCTGACCTGTCTCTTCTGGGCCGCGAAGTTGATCTTGAGGAACTCTATGGGCTCCTTCTCCGCCTTCGAGTACTTGTTGACCCCGACGACGTGGTCCTTCCCCTCCTCGACCCGCTTCGACAGCCTGTAGGAGTTCTCGGCAATCTCACGCTGGAGGTACCCCGTCTTGATTGCCCGGAGCAGGCCCCCTGCGGCTTCAATCCTGTCGAAGTACTTGTAGGCCTCCTCCTCCATCTGCTCTGTGAGCCACTCCACGTAGTACGAGCCGCCGAGGGGGTCGATGACGCTTGCCACGCCTGTCTCCTCTGCGATGATCTGCTGGGTCCTTAGGGCGACTTCTACCGCCTGCTCGGTGGGGAGCGCCCAAGCCTCGTCGTAGGAGTTGGTGTGAAGCGACTGGGTCCCTCCCAGCACCCCTGCCAGCCCCTCGATGGCCGTCCTCACGATGTTGTTCAGAGGCTGTTGCCAGGTGAGGGAGGCCCCGGACGTCTGCGTGTGGAACCTCATCAGCAAGCTCCGCTTGTCCTTGACCCCGTACTTCTCGCTTAGTACCCTCGCCCAGATTCTCCTGGCCGCCCTGAACTTCGCTATCTCCTCGAAGAAGTCCATCGTCGAGTTGAAGAAGAAGCTGAGCCTCGGCGCGAACTGCTCGACTTTGAGCCCCGCCTCGAGGCCAAGCTCCACGTAACCGAAACCGTCGGCCAGGGTGAACGCCAGCTCCTGGGCTGCGCTCGACCCGGCCTCCCGGATGTGGTACCCGCTTATGCTGATGTAGTTCCAGAGAGGCATCTCCTTCGTGGCGAACACCATCAGGTCCCTGACGAGCCTAAGGTGCGCCTCCGGAGGGTAGACCCACTCCTTCTGGGCGATGTACTCCTTGAGCATGTCTGCCTGGACGGTTCCCCTGAGCTTGGCAAGAGGAACTCCTTGCTTCTTGGCGACCCCGGCGTACATGCATGTCAAAACCGTCGCCGGCGCGTTGATCGTCATGGAAGTGCTGACCTTGCCCAGCGGGATGCCGTCGAATATCACCTCCATGTCCCGGAGGGAAGAGACGTTGACACCGCACCTCCCCACCTCGCCGTGCGCCCTGGGGTGGTCGCAGTCGTAACCGTACAGTGTCGGCATGTCGAAGGCTATGCTCAGGCCGGTCTCGCCGTGCTCGAGGAGGAGCTTCAGGCGCTTGTTGGTATCCTCAGGCGTCCCGAACCCAGAGAACATCCTCATGGTCCAGATTTTCCCCCTGTACATCGTCGGGTGCACCCCCCGTAGGAATGGAAAGACGCCAGGGAACCCCTGGTCAGCGTAGTCGACGTCGGTCACATCAGCCGGAGTGTAGATCGGCTTCAGTGGAATTCCTGACGCTGTCTGAAATCCCTTCTCGCCTTCCGCTTGCTCCTCCAGAGCTCGGCCGTAGAGGCTGTCCTGCCACTGCTTCAGTCCCTTCCTGATGTTGTCGAGTTCGCGTTTGCCGTACAACGAGCCCGCTGCTGCTCTCTTCTCGACTAGCGACTTCACCTTGCGTCCCCAGTAGGAGTCCCTGCCTCCCCTAAGCAATACGGGGGTCGCGTCCCTCCTGCCTAAAGATAAACGATGCTTTCAAGCAATAAAAACCGGAGCCGAGGGCCGGTGGATGCCTCCTTGGAATTCAAAAGACTCGCTGCGCTTGTGAAGAAGGGGGACAGGGTGGCTCTCGCCAAGGGGATAACGCTGGCCGAGAATGACCCTGGCGAGGGCTCGCGCCTCCTCGCGCTCCTCGGGCCTCCGGGACAAGCCTTCGTCGTTGGCATCACAGGGCCGCCGGGGACCGGAAAGAGCAGTCTCGTCGACAGGCTAATCGAGTCATACCGCGCGAAGGGGTTGAAGGTCGGGGTGATCGCCGTGGATCCCACCAGCCCAATCACGGGAGGTGCGCTCCTCGGAGACCGCATCCGGATGACCAGCCATACGGAAGACAGGAGCGTATTCATCCGAAGCATGGCTTCCCGGGGGTGGTCGGGAGGACTTTCGCGCGCGACGACCCAGGTCATCAGGCTCATGGACGCCGCCGGCTACGAGTTGATCCTCCTCGAGACCGTCGGCATAGGTCAGTCCGACATCGAAGTCGTCGGCGTTGCCCACGCAGTGCTCGTCGTCCTGATGCCGGGCCTGGGTGACGACATCCAGGTGTCCAAGGCCGGGCTCATGGAGGTCGGAGACATCTACGCGGTCAACAAGTCGGACCTCGAGGGTGCCGACTCGATGGTTGTCAACCTCCTTTCGGTCTTCCGAGGGAGCCCTCGGTCTCCGCCGGTGCTCAAGGTCTCGGCCCTCTCCGGGGGAGGAGTCGGGACCCTGACCGACGCCATCGAGGCCATCCGCTCGAGATTCACCAAGGGAGACAAGGCCCTGAGGCTCAAGAGCATCAGAGGGATGGTGGTCGAGACGGCCAGGGGCGCCGCGCTGCAGCGGTTCGCCTACGTCTCAGAAGCATCCGCAGACCGCCTCGCTCGGCAGGTCATGGACGGCGAGTTCACGGTCGAGGCCGCGGCCGCTAGGCTGGCCCACTGACTACCTATCTTCCATCCGCTTGTACTTCAGCCCCATCGGCCCGACGTAGACCGAGTCCGGCCTGATGAGCTTGTTGTCGACTAACTGTTCGTCGTAGTGTGCCATCCATCCGAAGACCCTGCTCGCCGCGAATATCGGCGTGTAGAGGGGCACCTCGATGCCCAGCTCGTAGAAGATGGGCGCCGCATAGTAGTCAAGGTTCGGCGGAATCCTCTTCTTCTCCCACATCTCCTTCTCCAGGGTGTCGGCGAGGCGGTAGAGTCTGTCGTCCCCTCCTCGCCTCTTGAGGAGCTCCCTGAGGTACTCCTTGCACAGCCTCGCCCGCGGGTCGAACTCCTTGTACACCCTATGCCCGAAGCCCATGACCTTCTTTCCGTCCCTGAAAGCGTTGGCCAAGAACTGAGGGGCCCTCTCGGGGTCTCCAATCTCGAGGAACATCCTCATCGCTGCCTCGTTCGCCCCGCCATGGAGGGGCCCCTTTAGCGAAGCCAGCCCCGCGGCCGCCGCGGCGTAGGGGTCCGCGAGTGTGGAGGCTACCACCCTGACTGTAAAAGATGATGCGTTCATGTCATGCTCCATGTATAGAATCAGCACCCGCTCGAAGACCCAGCGCTCGTAATCCGAGGCCACCTTCGTCGTGAGCATCTGCAGGAGGTTGTCCGAGAATCTGAGGCCTGCCTTCGGCTTCCGTGGGGCTTCACCTTTGGGGACTCTAAGGCTGTTGGCAGCTATCACTGACATCTTGGATTCCAGAGATGCCTCCTGTTCCTCGCGCGTAGGCTCCCTGTCGATGCTGCCCAGCGAGGACACCGCCGTCCGGATGGCGTCGATCGGATCGGCGTCCCTCCCTAGCCCGCGCATCAGTGTAAACACTTCCTCCTCAACCCGGGACTTGGCTGTGAGCGCGGCCGAGAACGGCTCGAGTTCGCCTTTGGATGGAAGCCTGCCCCGCAAGATGAGGTAGGCCGTCTCCTCGAAACCCGCGTTGTTCGCTATCTCGGAGATGGGGTAGCCTCGGTAGATCAGTGAACCGTCGGCGCCGCTCTTCGAAATCCTCGTATCCGCGACCGAGACCCCGGCAAGGCCCTTGGGCGCCCTGAGGGGCTCGGGATCCTCCTTCATCTGGTTCCTTTCCTCAGCTTCTTGGCAGCGGACATGGCCCTCGCGTCCGCTTCCTCGTACCTGTAGTAGTCGATGAGCTCGTAGAACTCCTTCCTCGTCATCAGCGACTTCAGAATCCCTTCCTGGGTGCCTTCGTCTCTGAGCCGGACGAGGGTCTCCTGTGCGGCCTTCATGGAGGCTCTGAACGCAGTCACCGGGAAGATGACCATGTTGTACCCCATCTTGTCGAACTCCCTCGCCGTGATGTACGGCGTCTTCCCAAATTCCGTCATATTGGCCATCAATGGGAGTCGGATCTTCCTTCTGAACTCGGCGAACTCCTCCCTGCTCTCCAGGGCTTCAGGGAATATCATGTCGGCGCCTGCCTTCGCATAGGCTGCGGCCCTCTCTATGGCGGAGTCCAACCCTTCCACAGTCCTGGCATCCGTCCTCGCTATGATGAGTAGCTCCCCGCGCGCCGCATCCTTGGCCGAAATCAGCTTCTTCACCATCTCATCGGTTTCGACGAGCTCCTTCCCCTCGAGCTGGCCGCACCTCTTCGGGAGCTTCTGGTCCTCGATGTGGATGCCAGCCGCGCCCGCCGTCTTCAACTCGTCCACAGTCCTGGCCACGTTCAGCGCCTCCCCGAACCCTGTGTCGGCGTCCACGACCAAGGGCAAGGAGACCTGGGATGTCACCTGGCGGGTGGCAGACGCGACCTCGGTGAGAGTCGTCATCCCCAGATCCGGGAGCCCCAGCAGGTTCGAGTAGCCGGCGCCCGAGAAGTATAGCGCCTTGAACCCTACCTTCTCCGCGAGCTTGGCGACGGCCGGACTATAGACTCCGGGTGCGACCACGATCTTGCCCCCGCCGAGGAGCTTCTTGAGGGCGTCAGCAACTGTGACCAATCTTGTCGATTCTCCGCGGCCCAGGCTCGTGTTTTATCTTTGTCCCCGTCAGCGTTAAATCGCGCACTCGGTGCCTCTGCTCGTTGCTCGACTTCGTCTCACACGGGGCGCCACATGACGTCATCCTC
>Ga0187771_10003080_pt1 | contig 11606 bp, 13 predicted proteins | sample 0116_SJ02_MP15_1_FD_133139 | JGI IMG/M metagenome (GOLD analysis project Ga0187771, IMG submission 133139) | Tropical peat soil microbial communities from peatlands in Department of Meta, Colombia - 0116_SJ02_MP15_10_MG | ecosystem: Environmental > Terrestrial > Soil > Wetlands > Peat | place... | reverse complement strand
TTCGTTGAGAGTTGGCACGATAACTCGCTATTCCACCGCGCCGTTCAGGAGAAGATCGAGGCAGCGCTTGGACGGTTCTCAACCTCTAGGAAAGTCGAATTGCTGTTTACAGCGCACAGTCTACCCGAACGAATAATTCAGATTGGCGATCCCTACCCTACTCAGCTTCAGGACTCATGCCGTGCGGTCGCGGCCTTACTACATCGTGAGGAATGGTCATTTTCATACCAAAGCGCGGGGCAGACCCAGGAGAAATGGCTCGGCCCAGACATCCTCGAGTTTCTACGTGGATTCAATGATAGCCGCGGCCCCAGCGTTCTAGTCGTGCCTATCGGCTTCGTAGCCGACCACCTTGAGATATTATACGACATTGATGTGGAAGCCCAAGACTTCGCACGCAGCTGTGGCCTGGACCTGAAAAGAACCGAATCGCTGAACACAGATCCAACCTTCATCTCCGCCCTAGCCGACATTGTTCGGAAACGGGTCGACCGGGTTAAGCGGTCTTAGCGGCTTCTCGGCATACATGTTCCGTTCACAAGGGTAGGTCGTGTCCGACGTGAAACTACGCGTAAGGACCACGATGCGTTTGAGCGCGTTTGGACTAAACTATAAATGAAGACCGTCGCCGATCGCTCACTCGGTCAAGATGAAAGCACTAGCACTAGCACCACTTCACCTGAGTGGCAAGAAACTCGTTGGGATTATTCTCGTCGTGTTTGTTCTTGCCAGCGGGGTAGTGGGGTATGTTCTACAGACTCAGTCCGCCGCTGGTCCCATTATCGGCGGATACGGAGTGCCGGTCCCTGGTCCAATGCAAGGAATCCAGCAACAGACTACATTCCTAGCATATACGAGCACAGTCGCCTCTACTGTTGGTCCAAACTCAACCTCCTTCGGGGGACGGATGTTAGAATTGGAGGGCGATATGACGATTCAAGTCGCCGACTCGAAGGCTGCCGCCGATCAGGCTTCGCAATTGGCGGCATCGCTGGGTGGATACGTCGCTTCCTCATCCTTCGACGTTGGAAGCGCAACCGCGAATCTGGTGTTGGAGGTCCCACAGAGTAACTTTTCTCTGGCAATGCGCAGCTTATCAAGGCTTGGCGCCGTTAAGACACAATCAATCTCAAGCAACGACGTGGCGGGAGAGTACGTGGACCTTCAGGCGCAGCTCGAATCCTACGTTATCGAGAATAGAGCTCTGCTTCGAATCCTGAACGAAACAACCACAGTTACCGACGCGCTGAATACGGAAAACGCAATTCAGAGCGTTCAAGCCCAAATCAACGACTTGAAAGGCCAGTTGCTTGCGATGCAAAGTCTTGTGGCTTTCGCAACTGTAAACATGCAGCTCATTGAACCACCCCAGAGCCCGACCCTAAGTTTCAGTGATGCACTGAATTCAGCCCTCCTAGCCTTCTACACGGTCGCGAAGGGCATGTTGATACTTGGAGCGTCGCTTGTGCCGGTGGCGGCCGTGTGCGGAATCATCTACCTACCCTACAGGCGTTTCTCGCGGAAGAAGCCTGAGCAACTTGGGGCCAAATGATTGGGAGAGTCCGAAGGCGAAGACGTCAGGAAGCTGCTTCGTCAAGTTTTTCTGATTCGCATAGCCCTCATCTCAAGCTTTGCAGTGGCATTGGCTGCGACAGTGCTTCTGTTCGTTCCTTCACTCTCTTCTCTTCCGGGGTATGAGCATTTGGTCGCTAGTTCCGCTAATCAAACCGTAGCCGCGAGCACGTTCCTTGCTTCGACGCAAAGTCGGACAACCTACGAAGCTTCTACCGCAACCGTCACATTCTCGTTTTCGAGCACGGCTTCCTACTTTCCTGGACCATACAGCGTAACTCCACAGTCGACGGTTATCCAGTATCCCGCAAGCTACTATGGGTTCACCGCTCTCATCTCATGGGTCGGCTTCGGCGCCGCCTTGATCTGGCGTGGTCGCGTTCGCTCGGTTTGGGGTAAGAGCAGGTTCAGCTATGACACGTTCCGGCTGCTAGTGAAGATGCGGGGAGCCCACACACGCTTGAACCTAATGCGGTCGCTAAACCCGCCAAAGAATAAACTTCAGCTAGCAACCGCACTCGGAATTGACTGGAAAGCCGTCGACAGACACGTTCAGGTTCTCAAGAAGAATGCCCTCATCCAGGTAGCTACCACCAACGGAACCGCAACCTACTACGAAACAACCCAGAAGGGAAAAGACCTCATCGCGCTCCTCGAACAGTTAGACGCGGACAACCCCGCTTCCGATTGAAAATCTCAGAGCGCTTTGGATAAGGCGACTATAAGACATTCGTCGGAGGGGGTGTTTGACACCATCCAGCACATGGATGTGCTTGTGAAAGAGCCTCGAATGCTTGCTTGAGGTTGAAACGTATTAATTGCCCGGAAACAAGGCTCTCTGACGGAATGGGGCGGTGGAATAGCCGTGGTGTTAAGGGTAGGTATCGTTGGACTCGGCAAAATGGGTATCCTGCACGCTGCGATAGTAAACGCACTCGCTGGAAGCTCAGTTGTAGGAATCTGCGAAAAGGAGAGGGTTCTCGCCGGAGCAGCGAGGAAGATCATGACGGATATTCCAATCTATACCAACGTTGAGGAGATGGCGACAAAGACGAAGTTAGATGCGGTCATGGTTACGACACCCATCCAAACGCATGTTTCAACCATTCGAGCTCTCTTGGCCGGCAGTAAGGTTGCTGTATTCGCCGAAAAGCCGCTTGCCCTGAACGCCTCTGAAGCTTATGAAATAGCGGGAGTCGCTGACAAAATGAGTGTAGTAAACATGGTCGGCTTTCAAAAACGATTTTCTCCAATCTTCCAGCGCGCGAAATATTTCCTAGAAAAGCGAGTGATAGGTGAGATTCAGGTTTTCAGAGGACAAAGCTATCATTCCGATATCTTACACCAGGGGTCCGGGTGGCGTTTCAAGAAAGGGGCCGGCGGTACGCTTCTGGATTTTGGCCCTCACATTCTTGACCTCCTACTCTGGTATTTTGGTGAGGTTAAAGTGATTTCAGCGGTAGAGCGGTCTTTCTATTCCAAGGATGTCGAAGATTATGTTCACGCAATGTTGGAGTTAGATTCAGAGGGATTTGGAAGCGTAGATGTATCTTGGAGCGTAAGGAACTATCGCCTTCCCGAAATTTCGATCGAAATCCAAGGGACGGAGGGCACCTTGAAAGTGACTGATGACTTCATGAAGATCGAAGTTGACAGAGGTGTTGACGGAGTTATTGCTGCCGGGAAGCATAACTTTCAGAAACCGGCGTTCAAGACAAATGTAGAGTTTCTTCTAGGCGATCCGGAATTCACCCTCGAAGACAAATCCTTTCTAGAATCAGTTGAGGGAAGACGATCAGTTCAACCCGACTTCAAGGCTGCAGCTAAGGTGAACGAGCTGATCAATAACATCCACGCTAAAGCACTCGCCGAGAGAGATTAGGTCGAAAACATTTGGGCCATAAGACGCCAGAGATCGATAAGATCCTGCTTGGTGACAATCCACTTATCGGGGTAGATCATCTCTCGCAGGAACGAGCGCGAGAGCGCTTGGAACGACTTGATAACAGCAAGGTCGTCGGAGTGATTGATGCTGCTCTCGCAAATGGTGCACAGGGTTTCCTTTTCTCAACTCATCCTACAATATACGCCGCGCTAAGTAAGATTCGCGAAAGAAAGACTAAGACAAGTCTAAACCTATATCCGCTTCTACCGTACGCCCAAACCTACGTTCGTATCGCGACAGAGAAAGGTGCTCTCGGATTAGCTCAAGACGTGCTGTCTAAACTGAGTTGGAAGGGGAAAACGAGAGCTATAGCTGCAGGCCTAACCATGGCAACAGCAGACCCCGCAGCTATCTTATGCGCATATGTTGACGCTGAGCTCGACCTTCTCTCAAGTAACGCTCCAAGAAATGCGGAAATGAAATCCGTAATCCTGCACGAGATCATCACAGACGTAGCGATCAGCTTCCATGCGAGGAAACTCCTAGAGAGCTATGCTGATCATATAATGGCGAAGTATCATGTTAAGCCGGGATTTGCGACCCGAAACTTCCCTAGATTCGTTTCATGCGCTAAGGAGATTGGGCTAGAACTGAACGAAATCGTGGTGCTGACACCTTTCAATAGGGTTGGGTTTCAAATGAACCCGAGTCAAGAGGCTTGCGAAGAGTGCTTGGCTGAAATTGGGGATTCGAATGTGATCGCGATGAGCATACTCGCTGCAGGTTATCTGAAGCTGGAGGACGCTGTGCAATACATGGAGCGGTTGGAGTGCATCAAATCTTTCGTTGTTGGCACGTCGACAGAGGATCACGCGAGGGAAACCTTTACCTATCTTTCGCGACATCAACCTAAGTGGCCGGCAGCTGCTGCCTGATTGCATTACGGATTATGGTTGGGCGTGGGATGGCGGAGCAGAGCAATCGCTTGCGTGCAGCCGTTCAGAAACTTACTGAGGCCATCTGGAACTTGGACCAAATCGTGCCGCTAAGCCCTGAGCTGAAAGATCAGTACGAACGCATACGGGTGGCACGAGAGGGCTTAATGAAAATGATCAGGGAGGAAAGAAAGTGATGCCGACCCGGTCCAAGTCGATGTTGATGGCGAATAAGTTGAAAGTTTCAGCTCAGGACATTCTTAGCGTGATCCAGTAATCGCCACCGTCTCCCAGCACTACGGTGCGGCTTCCACCCACCGTCCAAGAATAGTAGCTAGCCCAGGTTGCCTGGCCGTAGGCTGTAGCGGTGATCGAGTCGATTGGTGTCGGAGTTCTGACTGAGATGGCAACCTCACCTCCATACGGGCTTGATGCAACGCCGAGCAAGTTTCCCGAGGGGTCGTAGAGTGAGACTTGAGTTATGTCCAAGCTGCAGGCGTAAGCGAAGAAATCCACGTGGATAACATAGTCAACAGTCACACCTTGGGCGATGACTGGGGGTAAGAGGAAACAAGTCATGAGGAGTGATAATGTGAACCCTATCACATGAGGTTTCACTGCGTTCGCCCCTATTATTTTCAAGTCTTGGGACGTAGGCAACCCCGTCTTAGCTTAAGGGTTGCAGTGAAACGACCCCGCCCGCGTCATACCATTGAACAGTTATTCCAATCTGGAAAGTCTGCGTAACATAGCCGGGGGCTGAGAACGTGATTGTCCCAAATGTTCCGTACGGATATGGGAGCTGCCAGGACCCGTCTGGGCCTGTACTGGTGGTTTGCGCATCGCCACATCTTGCAGTTTGGACCGTTGCCGCCAAAGGCAGTCCGGTGCTCGCACTATACACTTTTCCGTAAAACGTCCTCGACTGAGCATTCACCGCCGGGAATCCATACGCGGCGACAGTTAGAACGAGCGCGACTAACAGAAATATTGGCCATCTGTTTATTCGCATGCGGCCTACCTAGGATTTACTTGGGCATCTTAAGTTATAAACGTCGCCAGCACCTACCGATTCTTCTAACGTTTCTTCAGCGTTAACTTGTATGCAACTGCTACAACAGCGGCGACGCCAACGACGCTAGCAGCCACCAACCACTGGAAGTCGTTGGTCTGCTGTACGGAGGCGCCTGGAACGTCCAAAGAGAATTCGCCCTGTTCCCACAACCGCACGTTTCTTGCGGTCAAATACGTGATCTTGACTAAGAGAGCGACCTGCGGTATGCCGTTGGTCTCGTTTGCGGCTTGAATCTTCGCCGGAATCGCCAACTCGAACGTCCAAATCGCAGATTGCAAGTAGTTGAGCTGGAAGTTACCCATCCCCTCGGAATGGGCCAGTTCCCATGTTCCGTTCAGGCTTGGGTCCAAATATGCGTCGCCTTCTGACAGATAGATGTCGGATGGGCCAACGTTCAAGATCTCAATCTTCAACTTGGTTATCTGACCCGCCGGCGCAACATATTGACCTTGACCCTGTCCAATCAACGTGAGGTCAAGCTGGGGTGTGGCCTGCCCAATGACTGTTGGAGCTCTCACTAAGAGCGGTAACATGAACAGTATCAGAAATACGTGCTGCCACCGTTCCATATCCATCTACACCATCACTGATCTGTCGAGTATTCTATTACGCTTCCAACTTCCTTTCCGTCAATTTTGAATCCGTGAGTAGTCGCCTTCATATGCTATTGGTGATTGAAACCTGTCTAGCTCCGAGAGTGAGGCCATGAGCAAATCAAAAGGCAGTTTCGCCCGTTTGGGTTGGAATCCTCCCAATTCTAGCACCGTTAAGTTCCTAGTCAAATTCGTCACCAAACTTTTTACTTAACTTCAGAAAGTTAACATGGGGATTGGTATGTCGAGCCGTCTCTTTGGTAGGACTGTAGCCCTAGTCTTCCTCGCGCTGACGTTGGCATTGGTTGTTAGTGCAGCGAGCGTTAACGCATGGCAGTCTCCTCCCTATCCGTTTCCTCCAACCTTCCCGGTAAACACTTTCGATTTTACGCTCTCCGCGAGCGCCACACTCCTCAAGATTCAGCCGGGTGAAAGCGGAGCCGTAGTAGTATGGCTCAACCTGTATTGCCCAAATTCGACGACAACTATCAGATGCGACTCGACGGTCCTCCAGAGGGTAGACCTGACGGTCTCCGGCTGCCCGGGAGGAGCCTTCTGCATCCTCGACAAGCAGGAAGTCCTAATGCCTCCCCTCTACCAGGCAGCGAGCAACTTGATCATCTACACCTTCTCAACCACCCCAATCGGCGCCACAACCATTACAGTCACCGGAACAGACCAGTTCGGCCAAACACATTCAGTATCCGTCGGCGTAGTCGCCTGTTACTGCTAGCCCGTTACTGCTAACCACCCAGCTATTCGCGCAGGGTCGTTCCTCGGAACGCGGCTTGAGGGAAACGACCAGCAAATGGAGGATGAAAGGTGGCCGAGTTCAGGATTGCTGGATGAGCTGGTAATGGGCTGGGCTTTCGCCCATGTCTGAGTAGGTTAGAAGGGTAGGTGGGGTTGGTTGAATCGAAGCAAAGCTTGCCTCCGCCAACGATGTGAAGCTTGAGAAATCTAGGACTCTATTCACGTCAATTCGAATCGAAAACGTTGGAACTTGTACTGGTAGGGTTAGATAGAATGTGACGACACGATACCCACTGGCGACTGGAAGCTGAAGCTGGACGTTGGCCATATCGGAGAATGGCCCATAATAGCCGGCTGAGACAACAGCATTCAAGGCGTGTAATGTTACGATCACGGTTATGTCGCTTTGACCCGTATTACGGATGAGTATTTGGGTGATATCGATCGTACCCGGCTGGTAACGTGAGAAAGCAAAGAGTCGATAATCGCGGCGAAGATCGCGGGTTCTCCCAAACGTGTACTCAACCAAAGCCCTGTTAGACAGCCCATACCAGGCGAAGCCAGCGATTACGGAGGCTGTGATCAGTAGAATCACAAGAGCCACTAACGCTCTTTTTCTAACTTTTTTTCGTTCAACTTTAGCTCTGGTCTTGGGCAAAGGCAATCACCCATATCTCTATCAAACGTGGTATGAGTCTTACATGATTGAGTATTCGTCGATATACATTGAAGTTACGCCGCTGGCGAATGCCTCGGTATCTCTCTGAGTCGCTTTGCCCTCCGGTGATGTGAACGCTGCCTTCATACTTTCAACATCATCAAACCATAACTCAACAACACCGTCATATTCTGGTTCTCGATTTGGAGGACGCCTAACCACGTTCACAACATACCTTCTTAGGCCCGGCATCTTCTTAGCCAAGGGGGCATGGGTCTCCAACCAATACTTCGAGAAGTCCTCAAGCGTCAAACTCGTCTTTCTCTTTAACAGTATAATCATCTTGAACATACACATCACACCGAAGTCCTGATACTCGCGTAAGCAGCATGTGCTGACCAATTAACGGTTTTGATCAAGCAACTCGGTATCCAGTCGAGCTAGCTTAAGCTCTAACCTTCGAGATAATGCTGATGATTAGCACAACACGAGCAAGGCACCCCTAATCCCCCAATCCATGTTGCGCCAACCGCCTTCGGTTAACGCGAATTGTCAACAGCATTTTTCGGAGAACCCTAAATATTCCACAGAGGTTAAAGGACGGTCATCTTTCGAGTGCGGTTATCTGCTATCCTGCTGAGGCGCCTTGATTGTTCCCGTCAAAAGGTATAACCGCTCTCTTCATTGCTTCGTTCGTCTTCGGGTCTAGCGCGATCCTCATACGTTTCGCAAGCCAGGCGTCGGCGATTTCGCTCACTTTCTTCCGCCTACTCATCGCCGCCATGGCAATGATTCTGTTTGCCTTAGCAAGCCGGGATTTGCGTTTTCTGGGAATGCGCGATCTGGCTTTGGTTGCGGTTTCTGGGGCAGTGCTGAGTTTGCATTTCACGACCTTCATCTATGCGGTGAAAGAGACGACGGTGGCAAATGCAACGTTCTTGGTAAACACGAGCCCAGTAATGCTAGCCGTACTATCGCCCCTCATCATAAAGGAACGAACAACATCTAGGGAGGGAATAGGCGTGGTCGTAGCAGTCTTCGGAGTGCTACTAGTGGCCAATGCGGGAAATGGGTTCAGCACGTTCGGATTAGCGGATGTCTCCGCATTACTAGCGGCCTTCTTGATAACAGTATACTCCATCGTGGGAAGGTTCCTACGCACCGGTGGCGTTGGCACTGCTTGCTACACGGCCTACGTGTATTCATCAGCCGCTTTAGTTTCCCTCCTAGTAGTTGGAGGGTTCGGAGTGAACACTTTCCAGCCCTACAACACACAGAACGTCCTAGCAATTCTCGGCTTGGCCCTGCTTCCAACGACGATCGGACATACTTTATACAATTATTCACTTGGTTCCGTCAAGACGGTCACCGCAAACCTCTTTCCTTTGTTAGAGCCCGTAATAGCCTCCTTATTCGCCGTCCCTCTGTTCAACGAAGTCCCTACCCCAATCCAGATTGCGGGTTACGCACTCATCTTAGCCGCTGTCGCAATCGTCGTGACAAACCTCTAAAGACGGTCAAGGATGCCGATCTGCATAGTTGTCTCTGCGCATCAGTAGACCCCACACACCTCTTAATGTCGACGCGCACCAGGAAAGCTTCTATTCGTGCCCCTAGCTCAATTCGATGAGGACTTGTTTTGGTCGGGCGTGAGTGGCACCGGAAACGGAGCAGAATGCAAAGGGAGACCGGGAAGCCTGAAATGATCGTGGACTTAAATGAAGCTACCAGGCGTGCAGAAACGTTCGCTAGAAGCGCGTGGCGTCAGGTAGCCGTCACCGACAAATACGAAGATGCGGATTACTACGTTATCAAGGGTGTGTCTCCAAGAGGCGAATGGACGGTTATGTTCGATAAGAGAAGCGGAAAGAGGGTGGTTCCCCCATAGTCTGTCTGCCCCAGGGCTACAAATTCAAGCCATCTGGTATTGGTTGGGTTTCGTAGCGCGTACGCGCGGCAGGGATGTACGCCAACGAGGCATGACTCCGTTACTCCCCTGAATGAGACTCTGGACGGAAGCAATCGCCCTCTCTGAGGCATGGTTTTTGGCGCGTGCAAATGAACGCCAAAGGCAACCTTTCAAGAATGATGTTCTATTACACGAGGCATCATACTAATTGTGAAGGCATATGCTGGACATAAAATTCGTCCGTGACAACCCAGACATAGTCAAAGAGAGCCTCACACGAAGGGGAGAGGAGGCAAAGGTTGCTTGGGTTGATGAGTTGCTTGCCAACGATGCGAGGTGGCGAAGCATTCAATCCGAAGCTAACAACCTCCGGAGCAAACGAAACAAGATCACTGAGCAGATCGCCCAGCTACGCAAGAAGGGTGACGATGCTTCCAAGTTGATGAAAGAAGCTGAGCAGGTTCCTGATCAAATCAAAACCCTCGAAAAACAGACCACAGAGCTGGAGGGGAAGATCACGAACACGCTCATGCTCCTGCCCAACATAATGCATGAGAGCGTACCCTTCGGCAAAGACGAAAATGATAACCAAGAGGTGAAGAAGTGGGGGAAGCAACCCAACTTCAACTTCCCACCAAAAGACCACATCGACCTAGCCACCAAACTAGGTTTAATCGATATGGAGAGCGCCGCGAAAGTCGCGGGGTCCAGGTTCTACTACCTCCGCGGCGACTTGGTGAGATTAAACCACTCCTTGATCAGGTCCGCGTTGGATTTCATTGAGAAGAAGGGGTACAAACTGTGCCAACCACCCTACCTCCTACGCCGTGACGCAGTCGGCGGCGCGGTTGCGCTTTCAGATTTCGAGGACGTAATCTACAAGGTCGAAGGTGAAGACCTTTACCTTCTCGCCACCTCCGAACATGCCTTGCTCGCCCAACACATGGACGAGATTCTCGACGGTAAGTCTCTGCCTTTGAGGTATAGTGGCGTAAGCCCCTGCTTCAGAAAGGAAGCGGGCGCCCACGGGCGGGACACGAAGGGCATCTTCCGCACACACCAATTTGAGAAGGTGGAACAGTTCGTATTCTGTAAACCCGAACAATCTTGGGAGGAACACGAGAAGCTAATTGCCAACGCTGAAGAATTCATCCAAACGCTTAAGATCCCCTACCGAATCGTCAACGTCTGCACCGGCGATCTTGGGGCCGTAGCAGCTAAGAAATACGACCTAGAGGCATGGTTGCCGGGGCAAGGCAAGTACCGGGAAATAATTTCTTGCAGCAACTGCACTTCCTACCAGGCGGTTCGATCCAAGATTAGGTTTAGGGATAGGCCTGAGGAGCCAACGAAATGGGTTCACACCCTTAACAGCACTCTAGTCGCTACCGAAAGGACTCTCGTAGCGATCATCGAAAATTATCAAAGGGAGGACGGCTCGATCGCAATCCCTGACACGTTACAGGTGTATATGCGAGGCGCCACGAAAATCAGCCCCGCCAATTCACAGTAAACGGTATAAGTGGTTGAGGCGCACGACAGCATGAACCTTCGATGGCAAAGTTATCCCAACGGATCGAGAAAATCCACACTTCACCCATCCGAAGAGTAGCCGCTCTCCTTGACGAAGCGCGCGAACGCAGCGACATAATATCATTCGGAGGGGGCGCACCTAGCCTTCCCCCACCGCAGCAGTTTCTTAACGAATTCAGCCGCCTCTTAAAGGAGAATGCGTTGAGAATCTGCGGTTACACAGGAACAAGAGGAATTCCACAACTCCGAGAGGCCGTGGCAGAAGACGTGAAAAAGTACGGGAAAGTTGACTTCGATCCGAGAACCGAAATAATTCTGACGTCAGGGGCGACAGAATCCATCTTTAGTTCAGCTATGTCCCTCATCGATTCAGGTGACGAGGTCATCATTACTGATCCAACCTACCTTGGATATCCGGAAATGATTGAGCTCGCGCGTGGACAACCAAAGCTGATTCAAGTCAGCGTCGGGAATGGTTACCAACCAGACAGCGAGCATCTCAAGGAAGCCGTCTCGAAGAAAACCAAAGCAGTCATCGTCCTATCCCCTGACAATCCTACTGGAAGAATCATAAGCGAATCATTTGTGAAGACCCTTGTCGACCTAGCGCAGGAGTACGACTTTTGGATCATCAGCGACGACATTTACAAACACATCATCTACGAGGGAGAGCACGTTTGGATCAGTCGCTTT
>Ga0187771_10003077_pt1 | contig 11609 bp, 7 predicted proteins | sample 0116_SJ02_MP15_1_FD_133139 | JGI IMG/M metagenome (GOLD analysis project Ga0187771, IMG submission 133139) | Tropical peat soil microbial communities from peatlands in Department of Meta, Colombia - 0116_SJ02_MP15_10_MG | ecosystem: Environmental > Terrestrial > Soil > Wetlands > Peat | place... | reverse complement strand
CAGCAAACCAAACACGCCTCCCGCGGCGATGAGGCCGCTGGAGTACAGCGAACCGGGGCTGGCTTCGCCGGCGCTGTGCGCATTCTTCCTGCCGTGCTCGACGAGCCAGCGGACCATGCTGCCCGCGAAAATGGCCGCCGTCGTGGCGATGGAGAGATACAAGCCCACGGCAAAAGCGAGCGAGCGCACTCCCAGAAGCTCCACGGCCAGCACCAGGGCCACGCCCATCAGCACCAAGCGCCAGGGAAGACGCCGGGTAAGGATGCCGCTGATCACCGTAGCCATCAGCCGCGCCTGGGGAGCGGCGGCTTGATCGCTTCCGATGCCGTGAACCCACTGGACTTCGATTCGCCGGGTGGCTGCATCATAAAGGTACTCGCCGTCCGGAATCTCCGGCGAGCCGAGTGCGTTCAAAAGGACGTAGTTGTGGCCCTTATAGGCAAAAGCCTGCTGCTCGATCTTCACGCCGAGCGGAAGGGCCCCTACCTTCACGGGAATCTCCACGGGCACGTATTTTTGAAGGCCACGGTCCATGAGAGCCAGAGTCAGTCCCACGGCAACGGTGGAAGCGGTTACGCCCACGAGCAATCCCCACTGTTGGGAGGCCGGAGTGGAGCCAACCAGGTAGCCGGTCTTCAAGTCCTGCGAGGTCGCTCCGCCGATGGCCGAGGCGATGCAAACGACTCCGCCGATGGTCAGCGCCAGCACCGCGTAGCTCCCCGCTGTCCAGCCCGCCAGGAGAAACACCGCGCAGGTGGCCATCAGCGTGGCAATGGTCATGCCGCTGATCGGGTTCGACGAGTTTCCCAGCAAGCCGCTGATGCGCGAGGCTACGGTAACAAACAAGAACCCAAAGACAATCACCAGCAGCGCGGCCAGCCAGTTGGAGACGACCCCGGTCTGCGCTCCAGGAACCGGCCGGAACGTGAGCAAACACCACATGAGCACGACAATCATCAAGGAGCCGAAGATCACCGCGCGCATGTGCAGATCGCGTTCGGTGCGGCTGGCTCTCACAGTGGCGCCGGTGTTTTCCGCGCGCACGTCCCTGAGGCCCGCACGCAGGGCCGAAACGATGGTCGGCAGCGTGCGCACAAGCGTAATCAGTCCCGCGGCGGCAACCGCCCCAGCGCCCATGGGACGGATGTAGGTGGCCCAGAGCTGGTCCGGGGTCATCTGCGGAATGGGCATTGTGCCGGGATAGATCGGCGCGTTCCCGGCCAACTGCCCGAAGAACTTGATCGCCGGCATGACCATCAGCCAGGAAACCACGCCGCCGGCGAATAGCAGGCCGCCCACTTTCGTCCCGATGATATAGCCGACGCCGAGGTATTCCGAGGTGATGTTGGCGCGGAACGACGCGCCGGGAAGCCAGCTGGGACGATATTCCGGCTGGCTGGTCCAGCCTTGCACGGAGTTCATCAGGAACGTGTACACTCCGCCCAAACCCAGCCCCCAGAACACCCGCCCGGCAAACGAGCCGCCGCGCTCTCCGGCCACGAGAACGTCCGCGCAGGCAGTGCCCTCGGGGAAACTCAGGTTGCCGTGTTCCTTCACGATGAGCTGCCGACGCAACGGAATCATCATCAACACGCCAAGCCAGCCGCCCAGGAGCGCCAGCGGGAAAATGCGCCAGTAGGTGAATTCCCCTCCGAAGCCGAGAAAAATCAGGGCGGGCAACGTGAAGAGCACCCCGGCGGCCAGGGATTCTCCCGCCGATCCGGTGGTCTGCACGATGTTGTTCTCGAGGATCGTCGAACGGCCAAAGGCGCGCAGGATACTGATGGAAAGCACGGCAATGGGAATGGAAGCGGAAACGGTCAGGCCGGCGCGGAGGCCCACATAAACGGACACCGCGCCAAAGAGAAGTCCAAAAACCGCCCCCAGCAGCACGGCTCGAATGGTAAATTCCTTTGGACTCTCCTCCGCGGGAACGTAGGCGCGAAACTCGCCCGGCAGGGCCGTGGAACTCCAAGGCTTCGCGCTCAACGCGCGCCTCCGCGGCGCGACCCCGCGCCTTGCCTAGGGACGCAGGCAGCCACACGGCCTGGATTGCATGCCTCTTGGTTCGCGTCCATTGTTTTGACCGTCATTTGGTCCGTCGTTTGACAACCTTCCACAAAGACGGCGCGCGTGATTATCCCGCACTCCGCCGCCCGCCGTCTATTGACAGGGACCTCCCAGGAGACTAGTGTGGCGGCCCAGTAACTACCGTGAAGGTAACTCCAACTGTGAGCCGGGCCCTTTGACCAGGCCGTAAGGGCGGGGTGCGCTGTGGAGCGAACACGCGTCCCGTGGGATTTTGAGCCCGGGCGGAGGAGGCATGATATGCCGCTCATGAAGGTAGCCACGCGTTTGTCCATCATTGCCCTGCTGGCGGCTGTAACAGCGCGGATGCCCGCCAGGGCGGACGAGTGGCCGCCGGTCTCCCCCGAAGAGCTGAAGATGACCAGCGAGCCGCTGGCCCCCGGTGCGCCCGCAATCATTCTCGACCGGCAGGTGGATCGGGACGACTCTGGCCCGGGGACTTCCGAGACGCGCTACTACCGGATAAAGATCTTCACGGAAGAAGGACGCGGACAGGCCAACGTGGAGGTTCCCTTCTACAAGCAAGTGGCCAGCGTGCAAGGAATCAAGGGACGCACCATCCATCCGGACGGCAGCATATCCACCTTCAGCGGCCAACCGTACGAGAAGACTGTCGTCAAGGCCCGCGGCGTGAAATACCTGGCAAAGGTATTCACATTGCCTGATGTGCGCGCAGGCGACGTCATCGAGTATCGCTACACTTTGTATCTGGAACAGTACAGGCTGTTCAATTCGCGCTGGGATGTCAGCGAGGGCCTCTTTACCAAGCACGCCCGCTTCAATTTGAGGCCCTACCCGCAACCTTACCGTTGCATGTGGCAAGGCCTCCCTCCCGGAACGCCCCCGCCTCACCCGGACAGGACGGGCGAGCACATGGAAGTCCAGAACGTTCCGGCGCTTCAAGAGGAAGAGTACATGCCGCCGAAGGACGAACTGGGGGCTGGAGTGGATTTCATCTACTCCGACAATACCGAGAAGGACTTCGATAAGTTCTGGAAACAGGAAGGTAAGCGGCTCTTCAGCGAAGCGGACGCATTCGTCAACAAACGCAAGGCCATGGAGGAGGTGGTTGGCGGGATCGTCAGCCCCGGCGATACGCCGGAGGCCAAACTACGGAAGATATACGCGCGCGTGCAGACGCTCCGCAACCTCAGCTACGAAAAGGAAAAGACAACGCAAGAGGAGAGACGAGAGAAACTGAAATCGGAAGAGAACGTAGAGAGCGTCTGGAAACACGGCTACGGGGATGGCCCGGGGCTCACCTGGCTATTCCTTGGCCTCGCGCGAGGCGCGGGGTTCCAGGCTTGGCCGGTGATGGTTTCTGACCGCTATGAACACTTTTTCCATCCCAAGATGCTCAACGCGCGCGAACTGGACGCCAGCGTTGTGCTCGTAAGACTGAACGGGCAGGACTTGTACTTCGATCCCGGATCGAAATTCACGCCCTACGGGCTGCTGCCATGGGACGAAGCCGGCGTGCCCGGTCTCCGTTTGGATAAGGATGGGGGCGACTGGATCAAGACGCCAATCCCGTCTAGCGACGCGTCGGCGGTAGAGCGCAAAGCCGAGCTCAAGCTGGACGAAACGGGCACGCTCGCGGGCAAGCTCACCGTGACGTATACGGGGCTGGAAGCCTCCTGGCGACGATACGAAGAACGATTTGAGGACGCGACGCAACGCAAGAAGTTCCTCGAGGACGAAGTGAAGGGATGGGTTCCCGCCACGATCGAAATCGAACTCCTGAACCAGCCGGAATGGGAGGGTTCCGCCCAGCCGCTCGAGGCGGAGTTCCATTTGAAGGTGCCGGGATGGGTTTCCGGGGCCGGACGGCGCGCGCTGCTGCCCGTGGGGCTCTTCAGCGGGTCGGAGAAGCACACTTTCGAACACGCCACGCGCCTTTACGACATCTACTTCTCCTTCCCCTTCGGGACAAAGGACAACATTTCCGTAGAATTACCCTCTGGGTGGCGGGTGGGAACACTGCCCAAGGGACAGAATATTGACGCGCCGTTCTGCAAGTACGAGACCGAGGCGGAAAGCAGCAATGAAATCGTACGCCTCTCGCGCGCTTATGCCGTGCACGGCTACTATGCGGACAAGAAGTTCTATGACGCCCTGCGGGGATTCTACCAGTCTGTGAGGTTGGGCGATGAACAGCAAATCATTTTGCAGCCCGGAAGTGCAGCCGCAGCACAGTGAGCTACGCGCGGCCGGACTGCGTTCTCTAACGGTTGCGGCGCTGGTGGTGTTGCTGATGGCAAGCTGCATGGCGACGCTGGCCGCGGGAGGCACACCTGGGTGGATGCAGGCTCTCGTCAACGCCCCGCTTCCCGCGCACGACGAAAAAACCGATGCGGTGCTCCTGTATTCGGAAGATGTCTTGACCGTACAAGCAGACGGGCAAATAAAGGATCTCATCCGCCGGGCTTATAAGATTCTCCGGCCAGCCGGCAGTGATTACGGCGTGGTGGTCTCCACCTTCGACCCGGAGACGCGCATCACTAGCCTCCGTGGGTGGTGTATTCCCGCCCAGGGCAAGGATTACGAGGTCAAAGAGAAAGACGCCGTTGAAAGTTCACTCTCTGGCGTGCAGTTCAGCGAGCTGATTAGCGACGTACGCATGAAGGCGTTCAGAATACCAGCCGCCGATCCCGGCAACATTGTGGGCTACGAGATCGAGCGGGAACTACGGCTATACGTCCTGCAGGATGATTGGGCCTTTCAATGGGAAGTGCCGGTTCGAGAAGCCTGGTACACATTGCAGCTCCCCCCAGGCTGGGAGTACAAGGTGGTATGGCTGCATCATCCGGAGGTGGCGCCAGCGCCGCTGGGCGGCAATCAATGGCGATGGCAATTGACCGACATCCCCGCGATTAGGCCGCAAGCGGCCATGCCCCCGTGGGAGAGTGCCGCAGGAAAAGCGATTGTGTCGCTATTCCCGCCGAAGGAGGGACAGAACAAGGGATTCTCCAATTGGCGCGAGATGGGGACATGGTACCTGACGCTCACCAACGGCCGCCGCGACGCTTCTCCGGCAATCAAAGACGAAGTGGCGAAGATCACCGCTTCAGCGCCAAGTGTGCTTGGCAAGATGCAAGCATTGGCGAACTTTTTGCAGCGCGATGTTCGTTACGTGGCCATCAAATTGGGCATCGGGGGATGGCAGCCCCATACGGCCAGCGACGTTTTCACACATCGCTACGGAGACTGCAAGGACAAAGCTACCTTGTTAAGTTCCATGCTTCACGAGATTGGCATTGAATCGTACTACGTCGTCGTCAACGCGAACCGGGGAGCAGTTACCGCTGATGCGCCGCCGTATATTGGCGAATTCAATCACGTCATTCTGGCGATCCGACTTCCTGATAGCGTCAACGATCCCTCACTCATGGCCGTTAAGCAGCACGCCAAGCTCGGCCGGTTGTTGTTCTTTGATCCGACCGATTACCTGACGCCTTTCGGCCAAATCCGCGGCGAGCTGCAGAGCAACTACGGCCTGCTGGTGACGCCCGACGGCGGCGAGCTGATCGAGCTGCCCCAGTTGGCTCCGGCCATGAACGGCGTTGAGCGCACCGCGCGGCTAAGCCTGAGCTCCGGCGGCACGCTGACCGGAGACGTTCAGGAGGTGCGGCTGGGCGCCAGTGCGGAATCGCAAAGGAACGCCTTGCGCAACGCAACGACTGACGCCGATAAGATCAAGCCCATCGAGACGTTGCTGGCTCATTCTCTCGGGGCATTTTATCTTACGAAAGCCTCGGTCGGGAACTTCGCGCAGATCGACCGGCCCTTCGTTTACAACTACTCGTTCGTAGCCGAGGGGTACGCGAAGACAGCGGGAGATTTGCTCCTGGTGCGCCCGCGGGTGATTGGCGTCGAGTCGAGCGACCTCTTGGAAACCAAGGAGCCTCGCCAGTATCCCATCGTCTTCGAGAGCCCGCGGAGGGATAGCAACACCTACGAGATCGTCCTGCCCGCCGGCTATGAGGTGGACGACCTGCCGCCGCCGGCTGATGCGGACTACAGCTTCGCCAGCTATCACAGCAAGACCGAAGTCAAGGGGAACGTCCTGCGCTATACGCGAGCGTTTGAATTGAAGGAGTTGGTCGTTTCCCTCAAACAGGCGGACGAATTGAAGAAGTTCTACCGGCTCATCGCCAGCGATGAGCGAAACACGGCAGTTCTGAGGCCTGCCGGGGCGCACTGACCGGGCTGGGGCCGTCAGTACTTGGGTACGGAGGGGTCCACTTCATCCGACCAGGCCAGGATTCCGCCCTTCAGGTTGAAGACCTTGCGGAAGCCGGCCTTGCGCAGGAAGTCAACAGCATCCGCCGAGCGCTTGCCGCTGCGGCAGTGGGCCACGATTTCGCGCGAGGTATCCAGCTCGTGAAGTCGCCGGGGCAATTCTCCCAAGGGAATTAAATGGCCGTGTAAATTGCAGATCTGATATTCGTGAGGCTCGCGAACGTCCAGGATGTAGAGGTCGTCGCCCCGGTCGAGACGCGATTTCAGTTCTCGCGGGGCAATCTCCGGCACATTCGCTTGTGTCACGGGGGCCTCCTCGCCGCGCACGCCGCAGAATTCGTAATAATCAATGAGCTGGGTAATCGTGCGATGCTCGCCGCAGACCGGGCAGGCGGGATTCTTCCTCAGCTTTAGCTCGCGGAACCTCATGGCCAGCGCGTCGAACAACAGAAGCCGCCCAACAAGCAGGTCTCCCCGGCCAAGGATCAGTTTGATCGTTTCCATGGCCTGAATGGCACCGACGATGCCTGGAAGCACGCCTAGCACACCGCCCTCGGCACACGAGGGCACCAGCCCCGGCGGCGGCGGCTCGGGGTAAAGGCATCGGTAGCAGGGCCCCCCGCGGTAGCCGAAGACGGTGGCCTGGCCCTCGAACCGAAAAATCGAGCCATAGACGTTGGGCTTGCCCAGAAGGATGCACGCATCGTTCACCAGGTAGCGCGTCGGGAAATTGTCCGTGCCGTCCACGATTACGTCGTAGTCCCGGAAGAGGTCCAGCGCGTTGTCACTGGTGAGCTTGGCCTCATGGGGTACGACCTCAATCTCCGGGTTCAAGTCCCCCAGGCGCTGGCGCGCCGCTTCAATCTTCGGACGGCCCACGTCCGAGGTTCCAAAAGCGACCTGGCGCTGCAAGTTGGTGAAGTCCACCACGTCGAAATCCACGAGCCCCAGGCGGCCCACGCCCGCCGCCGCAAGATACAGTCCCAAAGGAGCGCCTAAGCCGCCCGTGCCAATCAGCAACACTTTCGCCTGCTTGAGCTTGAGCTGCCCTTCCAGGCCCACCTCGGGCATGATCAGGTGCCGGCTGTAACGAAGCACCTCTTGCTTCGATAGCGGCGTTTGGGACGCCTTGCTTGGCGTCGGCTGTACTCTTGTGGCCATGCTTTTCGTCAGTCCTCAGCAGACGCGCACGAATTCACGCCCGCCGCCGGCAATGGAGGGCACGATGCTGATCGTATCGCCGTCCTTGATGGGCGTGTTTTCGTTCGCCAGGTAGCGGATATCGTCGTCGTTGACGTAGACGTTGACGAAGCTGCGGATGTGCCCTTCGTCGGTGTACAAGTGCTTGCGCAGCTCCGCATACAGGCTGGTCAGGCCGCCGAGCGCCTCGCCCACTGTGCGAGCTTCCAACTCCGCGAACTCGCGCCTCTGGGCATAGGTTCGCAGCGGCGTGGGGATGATCACCTTCACTGCCATGCGTTTTCCTCTCCTCTCAAAACAGCTAAGCGGCGGCGCGCGCCCGGATCTGAATCTGCTCCGGAGAAAACACGGCGCGATCGTCCGCCAGCCGCCAGGAAGTCATCTCCACGGCCACGCCGTTCACGACGCTGACAATCACGTAGCTATACCACGGCCAGGCATGCTCGCGGTCGTACTCGCTCGGCCGCGCGGGGTGGTTGGGATGTGAATGATACCAGCCAATCACCTCGAGATTTTGCTCACGCGCTGCTTGCTCCGCTCCCAGCACGTCTTCCGCAGTCAAGGAGAACCGGTTGCTCGGCGAATCCTCCCTGCGGTTCGGCAACTGGCGCAAGGACAACGCCTCGCGCAGCCCCTCGGACTCGCGGCCGAGAATCGCGCCGCAGCATTCGTGCGGGTAAGCGCGCTGTCCGTGGGCGCGAATTTCCTCCGCGAGTCCTGCCGCCAGCTCCAGCCGCACGTTGTGCTCCTCGCTCATTGCGCTTCGTCCCAAAAGCGCTCGCTAAGATACTTCGAGCCGGAATCCGCAAATACCGTGACCATGACGGCGTGCTCATTTCGCGGAATCTGCTCCGCCACGCGCAGGCAGCCTAGCAACGCCGCGGCGGCGCTGGGGCTGACCAAAAGCCCCTCTTCGCGCGCCAAGCGCTTCACCATCCGGTAAGACTCCTCCGTGCCGATGCCCAGCGTTAGGTCGGCCAGCCGCGCGTCGTAGATCTCCGGACGAATCGCCGAGTCCATGTGTTTCCAGCCCTCCAGGCCGTGGAAGACGCCGTCAGGCTGCAAGCTCACGCAGCGCACCACGGGGTTCAGTTCCTTGAGGCGGCGAGTCGTTCCCGTAAACGTGCCACTGGTGCCCATCCCGGCGATAAAATGGGTGATTCGGCCTCTCGTTTGCTGCCAGATTTCGTTGGCCGTGCCGTGATAGTGTGCCAGCCAATTGGCCGGATTGTTGTATTGGTCCGGATAAAAATACTTCTCGGGCGCAGCGGCGTAAGTCTCGCGCGCACGCCGGATAGCCCCGTCCGTTCCCTCGTCGCCTGGAGTGATCCGCAGCGCGGCTCCGAATGCCCTCAGGATGCGCTTGCGCTCGAGGGAGGCGCTTTCCGGAAGGCAGAGCTGCACGGGGTATCCGAGTGCTGTTCCAATCATGGAGTAGGCAATACCCGTGTTGCCGCTGGTGGCGTCCAGGATGGTCTTCCCCGGCCGCAGCGCGCCGGAGCGTTCTCCTTCGCGAATCATGTTCAGCGCCGGACGGTCTTTCACCGAGCCGCCGGGATTGAACCACTCCGCTTTGGCATAAAACTCCACGTGGGGCAAACTGGCCACCACGCGTTCCAGCCGAAGCAAGGGGGTGTTGCCAATGCGTTCGAGCAGGCCCTTGCCAAGAGTGCGCACGGGAGCCGGCTCGAAAGGTTCGTTGGCAGGAAGCTTGACGGATGTGCTTGCGGTTGCCATTGACACGCGTCCACTTGCACCGTGGTTGCAGCTAACCCAGCGGATGTGTCTTTGATGCGTTCCCCCCATCCGCGGGTATGCTCCTATTTTACCGCAAGTTAGGAGGAAACCACAGCAGCTAACAGGGAATGGGGCAGAAATGCGACAAAAGTGGTCGTATAATCAATCAAATAGCCAACTCCCCCTACTCGTCATTCGATCATCTGCATCCCTATTCTCCACCTTTGCCATGTTAGACTCTACACCGCCAAGCGGCGCGAGCCCAAAGCGTCGCTCACGGCGGCCGGTCGGCGCGCACGACGAAATCTTCAACCAAATACGAGTTTGATGGGCGCCATTTGCCGCTCCGGCCGGGCAGACACGCTGAGCGGCGCGCCCGGCTGTTCTATTTGGCGGGGGCTGCCGTCCTCGGCGCAAGGGGAACTCCTGGACATGCGCGTTGACGAATTCAACGAGCGACTGCGCGACGCCATTCTTGTGGCCGACGGCGCCATGGGCTCCATGCTGCACGAGGTTCTCGGTCCCAGACGCTGCTTCGACGAACTGAATGCCACCGAGCCGGAGGCCGTTTTCCGCGTGCACCAAGCCTATATTGAGGCCGGGGCACAAATCATCGAGACGAATACCTTCGGCGCCAACCGGCTGAAACTTGCGGCTCTGGGCCTCTCCGGCGAGGTGGCCCGCTTCAACAGCAGCGGCGTCAAGATCGCTCGCGAAGCGCGCGAATCGGCAGCCCGGGACGTCCTCATCGCCGGTTCGGTCGGTCCCCTGGGCTTGGGCCGGCAGGCGCGCGACCCCTCGCCGGACGAAATCCGGCATGTCTTTGCGGAGCAGGCCCAGGCGCTAGAAGAACGCGGCGTGGACTTATTCATCCTGGAGACTTTCTCCAATCTGGACGAACTGCTGCTCGCCATTGGGGCCCTGCGCTCTTTTTCCCGCCTGCCCATCATTGCCGAGCTCACCTATTCTGAAGAAGGTACGACCCACGGCGACGTTCGCCCGAAAGATGCTGCTCTGCGGCTGAAGGAAAGGGACGTTCAGGTTGTGGGAACAAACTGCACCCTCGGCCCGCAGGCCATGCTTCCCATCTTGCAGGAACTGGCCGCGATCCCAAGCCTGCTTACCTGCGCCATGCCCAACGCCGGGTTCCCCAAGCGCGTCGGCGACCGCATCATCTATCCTCGGTCCTCGCCCGATTACTTCGCGCTGTTTGCGCGCGAAGCCGCGCAACTCGGGACGCGCATCCTGGGCGGCTGTTGCGGCACAACCCCGGCGCACATTCGCGCCATGGCCGAAGCGGTCAAGGAGCTGTCTCCGGGAAGGGCTTCCGCCCCGGCGGCGGACCAGCTCCCGCCCATGACAAAGAGCGCGGCCACCGTCCTGGAGCCCGCTGCCGCCGCGGCTCGCGAGCCGGAGAGTAAGTTCTGGAAGAAGATCAAGGCGGGGCAGTTTGCCGTCTCCGTGGAGATTGATCCACCCAAGGGCGTTTCGCTGGAGAGGATTTTCGCGCAGGTGGAGCGCGTCATGGCCTCCAGGCGCGTGGACGTCATTGACATCAACAGCGGCACTATGGCCCGTGTGGGCATGGACGCCATGATGACCGCAGCTGCGCTCGAGGCCCGCGGCGTCGAAACCATCCCCCACCTTACGACCCGGGACTTCAACATCATCGGCCTGCAGGCCGTTCTGTTGGGCGCCTGGTCTGTGGGCGGCGTGCGCAACGTTCTGGCCATCACCGGCGATCCGCCTTCCGTCGGCGATTACCCGGGAAGCACGGGCGTGTACGAGATTGACTCCGTCGGCCTTGTCCGAGTCCTGAGCCGCTTGAATCAAGGGCAAGACTGGTCGGGTAAGGCCCTCGGCGGGGCAACCAATTTCGCCATCGGCGTAGCTCTCAACCCCGCCGCGGACGACCTGGATCATGAAATCCAGCGCTTCTTCGCCAAAGTCGAGGCCGGTGCGCACTTCGCCATGACCCAGCCCCTTTTCGATCCTCAATACTGGCATGCCTTCCTCGAACGGCTCGGAGTGAAGCCGCCCATACCCATCATCGTAGGCGTGTGGCCGCTCACCAGCTACAAGCAGGCCTTGCGCCTAAATAACGAAGTGCCCGGCATTGTCATTCCTGACGCTGCGCTGCGCGAGTTGGAAACTGCCGGTGCGGGCGCGCGCGACCGCGGATTCGCGCTGGCGCGGCGCATGCTCGAGTGGGCCCGCACCGAAGTCTCTGGCGCATATCTGATTCCGCCCTTCAAGCGCTACGAGGAAGTGCTCGAGATCCTTTAGCGTGCGCGGAAAAAGAAAAGGAGTCTGCGGCGGGGACGGGTGAGTTCGTCAGCGAT
>Ga0187771_10003076_pt1 | contig 11611 bp, 11 predicted proteins | sample 0116_SJ02_MP15_1_FD_133139 | JGI IMG/M metagenome (GOLD analysis project Ga0187771, IMG submission 133139) | Tropical peat soil microbial communities from peatlands in Department of Meta, Colombia - 0116_SJ02_MP15_10_MG | ecosystem: Environmental > Terrestrial > Soil > Wetlands > Peat | place... | reverse complement strand
CTTCCGAGGTGCCTTCCGCAAGGACTTTATAGACTTCCTCCGACCTCCTGAGGGCTTCTTCAATGCGCTTGCGCCCTGTGATATCCGCAACGATGCCTTCTATCCCCGTCAACTGTCCACTCTTCGAGTAAATCCCCAAACCCTGCTCCCATACCCATTTTATCCCGCCATCAGCAGCGCGGATTCTGTAAATCAGCCTGAAGGGAAGCCTTCCAGCCAAAGCGATTTCCATCTCAGACCTGATCGTCTCGCGGTCTTCCTCCAAGACCAGGTCGGAGAGCCTGTGTTTTTTCTTCAACTCGCCGATGGGATACCCGGTCAACTCGACAGCCCCGGGGCTGACGAAATCGAGCGGACAATCAACGTCACCCCCGCAGCGGTAGACCATTCCAGGAAAGTTCTGGATGAAGGCGGACAGCATGAGCTGGCTGTCGCTGAGCGCTCTTCGCGACTCTTTTATGGAAGAGATGGTCCTGCTGGTGAGCAGATAGACGAGCAGGGCGGAGGCTGCGACAAAAAACCAGCCTTTGACGTTTTCAGATGCGAGCGCCGCCTTTGACTGGCCGAAAATCGAGTCCACCGCAAGGTCGAACAAAACGATCCACAGCACCCCGACGACTGCATAAATCAGTGCTATTTTGAGACCACCCCGTATGGGTGATTGTTCCGGTGCGCTCAGTATATCTTTCAACGGTTCCCAGCGACCTTTCACCACCAGTTCGAATACGCGGGCAAATCCCTTCGGGCGGCCGGATCGCTGTCCGGCACGCATTCATGTCCCGAAGACGTAAAAGTGCCTTCTTCAGTTGTCTTCTAAGATTTGCCAAAGTACTTTGCAAGGATGACAAACGAAGTGGAAGCGTGCACCGGCCGTGACGCCTTTCGCCTCGCATCGGGTTCATCGCGGGCAATCCCGTCAAGCCAAGGACGGGAGCGACGCGGGGTCTCGACCCCGTAGAAACGTTTTTGCAGCTAAGTGGGGTTGGAAGAAAACAATATTTTTATCCGGACGTCCCGGACCTTCTTTCATTCAGTGTTCACCGGGTCCGGTGTAGTGGGCCTCCAGCACCTTCACCAGTGAAGTGAGGGTACGGTTGACCGGGGTTGGAATTCCGGCTTCTTGTGCGAAGCGCACCACTGCGCCGTTTATTGCGTCGATTTCGGTCCTCTTTTTCTTATCGACGTCCTGGCCCATCGACGAGCGGTTTCGGGCCGTGGCCCTGGCCACAGCGATTACGCGATCGACCATTTCATCCCCCATGGGAAATCCTTTCGCGCCGGCTACAAGTATTGCCTCCTCGACTGCCGATCTGCACAGGTCGGCAGCCTCCTGCATCTGGGCAATGAAGCCGTTTCGTATCCCGGTCAGGCCCGTGATGGCGTTTATCCCTACGTTTATCATGAGCTTTTCCCAAATGAGCCTGTCGATCCCATCGCTGGGTTCGGCCACCAGCCCGGCTTCCCGGAGTAATTCGACCACCCGTCCGACTCTTTCGGATGCTCGCCTTCCCGGTTCGCCGATATAGGTAGGTCCGTTGCCGCCATGACGTATCAAGCCCGCTCTGAGAAGGGTAGATCCCTGGGCGGTGCTGCCCGCAAGAACGGATTCTTTGCCGGTAATTTCGGCTATGAGTTCCCAGTTGCCTATTCCGTTCTGGAGGGTGAGAAAGATCGTTGAGGTTGAACAGATGTCGCGCACCAGAGACAGCGCACTCCCGGTTGCATATGCTTTCACCAAAACGAGCGCGAGGTCGGGATCGCGGGGAAGTTTGCCGACTTCGAAAAAAGCTGCGAGCCGATGATTGCTGACAGTTCCATCCAGTTCCTCGATATCCAGCCCTCTCTGCCTGACAGCCTCCATGTGCTCGCGATTCGTGCTGAACAGAGAGATAGATGCGCGCGTCTTCGACAGCCTCGCCCCGATCAAACTGCCCATTGCTCCGGCGCCAACGACAAGTATGTTCATATCTCCCCGGCCGTTCCTGGCTTGCCTCGATCAATCAAGGCGCTCGACGCCAATAGCTGCATTCAGGCGTCAAAAATAGAAAGCGAAAAAGACAAAAGCCGATGCAACCATAAGCAGGACCGAACCCAGCAGGAATGTATCCGGTACAACGGAAAAGCCGGGGTCTCCACTGTTTATGTGCCTGCGGATATAAAAAAAGCGCCAGCCGGCGAGCACTATGATCACGGCGCCCAGCCCCAGGGCAGTTATTCCCAAATAGCGTGTGGATGGTATGTGCAAATGTGTATTCATGCCCCTTATTTCAACAAATCTCACTTCACGAATCAGAACATCGAAGCGCTCGATAATGAAACCGAACCCGATCAGTGAAATTCCTGTGCGGCACCACGACAGAAACGTACGCTCGTTCGCCATGTGATTTCGCTGCCAGGCAAAGAATGTATTCCTGTCCGAAAGATCGCGGCTGATTTCGGCCGGTCCAGTTCCTGCCCTTTTTGAATTGAAGCCCAACCGGCTAAACAGATAGGACTTCACCCTTAAAGACCAGCCTCTGAAAGCGTCGCCTTCCGCGTGAAAATCCTCGGTGCTCATCCTTCAGCCTTTTGCGATGATAACTATCGCAGCTTAAGAGTAGCAAGAGAAACGAGGGCAAGAATGCCTGCTACGATCCAAAGGCGGATAACGACCTTGGTCTCCGCGATCCCCTTGTGCTGCAAGTTATGGTGCAGAGGAGCGCGGAAAAAAATCCGCCGTCCGATCCATTTTACGCCTATTTTGTCCTGGACCTGGCTGCTGAGAGCTTCGGCTATGAACAGTGCGCCCAACAGGGGGAAAAGCATCTCCTGCTTTAACAGGACCGACATTACAGCCATCGTGCCCCCAATGGCCAGCGATCCGGTATCCCCCATAAAAATCTGGGCAGGGTAAGCATTGTACCACAAAAACCCCAGGCCGGCGCCCACGAATGCCGCTCCGAAGATCGTCAGCTCGCCCGCGCCCCGCAAAAACGGATAATAGAGATAGCTCGAATAAATCCGGTTGCCTTCCACGTAGGCGAAGATACCCAGCACGACCACCACAAATATCGAGGGCGTAATGGCAAGCCCGTCAAGTCCGTCGGTAATGTTCACGGCGTTCGAGACAAAGATGACGAACAGGAATACGAACAAACCATAGAGCCAGGGTCCAATGTCAGTGAGAGGGTATTTGTAAAATGGAATGAAAACCTTGGTGGCAATAGCGCTTCCAAGAGGAGCATAAGGACCGACGCAAATCCAGGCGAAAACAAGGCCGAAAAACCCCTGCAAAAAAAGCTTGCTGCGTTCCGAAAGTCCACTGTCCCCGCTTTTCAACCGCACCTTGGACACATCGTCCCATAGACCCAGAAGTCCGAACCAAACCATCCCGGCAAGAGAGCAGAGCATGAAGGGGCTGCGCCAGTTGCCCCACAGAGCCATTGAAACCAGCACGGCCCCTATTATGAGGACCCCTCCCATTGTAGGGGTGCCGCTCTTATCGAATGCCGACTGAATGCCCGTTTCCCGCACCTGGTCCAGAAAACTGTGTCTATGAACAAAAAGAATAAAATGCCTGCTGAAAAGAAAGACGAAGATGACCGCCGTAAGCGCCGACATTATGGCCCTGAAGCTGATATAGTTCACCAGCCGGCAGAACGAAAAACTTTCCGAAAGGAGAAGGAGGAAATTGCCTATTTCGTAAATCATTGGAGTTTCACATTATTCTCTCTCGCGCACCCCAGCAGCGCAGCATATGTTTCCTGTATCTGGAAGTGCGGTCTGAAATCCGTCGAGGTCAGGATGAAAGCCGAGGCCTTTGCCAGCAGTTCTTCAGAGACTTCGACCACCCCCCGTTCGATCATTTGCTTGAGCCCCAGCAGAGCCGCGTTACGCACCTGCCAGTAATGCGATTCATTCATGGAAAGCAACGCCTTTAGCACCCTCGAGCCTGTTCCAACCTGGCCCAGGGCTTTCGCAGCCTCGATGACAACCTCGAAGCACTCGTCTTCAAGACACTCCAGAATCCGGTTCACACACATATCTTTTCCGGCCAGAAACGGGGCGAAATGAGCGGCCGTGCGGCAGGCCTGAGCCCGCACTTCGAAATAAGGGTCCTCCAGGGCCTCAAGCAAGTGTTTCTGGACGTCCATATCGAAATAGTCCAGTACTTGAAGGGCCTGGACGATGTTCCTTCGGATAAACCCGACCTGCTCGAAATCGCCGCCGAAAAATTTTTTCACCCTGCTGGCGGGAGTCCGGTCGGAGAGCATTTCAAGCAGCGTGGGGATTTTTCCCCGGTACATGGTAAGACCGATCAGTTTAACACCCAGGTTACGGTCCTGCCAGGACGCATGGCTGAGCAGTCCCGCCGCCCTGTGACGGTAGTAGTCGAGGTCGTCCGGGTCGCCCAACACACCGGTGGGGTCGTAGCTGCCCTTGCAACGGCTGTAGGCGTTGGAAAGCATTTGCAGCAGCCGTGAGTTTCCCACAAGCTCCCTGAAAGGCGTTGCCTGGAGATCGTGCCCATCCGCAAAGCGCATGTCCCCATAGATTTCGCTCAAAATCCGCTCGATGGCCTTTCTCCTCAGAAAGTCCCCGCTTCTTTCAGCCATCTTTCTCAGGCGAGCCGGGTTTTCAACCAGTTCCAATATTTTTTCCGCCAGTACCCGGCCATCCAGCTTTTCCAGCAATCCTCCGTTCTCCATAACAGTATCTTCGAAAAGGACCTCAGCAGCGCCCGCGCTTTTCATCGCCCTGGCGTTCATAACCTGGTGGTCCCCCGGAAGATTGACCTTTGGAATCAGCAGAACGGGTTTGCCGATGCGGGAAATCTCGTTGAGGCTTCCGGCGCCGCTTCTGCAAACTATAAGCGAACTTACCGAATAGACTTCGGCAATATTGTGAAAGTAGTCCTGCCGGTAATAGAACCGGTCCAGCAAGGCTCGCTGCTGAGGGATTAGAGTTCTTTCGATCCGCTGTTGGGTGTCTGCGGCTGCATCGTATTCACCGGAACCGGCCAGGCCGCTGCCATGTATTATGAAGAGCCTGTCCCTGTGCGGCAAAAGGAATGGAAGCGCGTCAACAATTGCGCGGTTTATCGTGCGCGCTCCCTGGGAACCTCCAAAGACGAATATGACCTCCCTGCCGGGAGGGACTTGGAATGAAAGTCTTTCTGCGGCATGCCGGGCAGGGATCGGGATTATCGAGTGACGAATCGGATAGCCCACTACCACAGCATTGGGGAAAAAAGAAACAGTCTGCGGGAACGTAAGCAGGACCCTGTCGACCCACTTTCCCATCAACGCATTCAATTGACCGGGAATGCTGTTTTGCTCATGCAGATAAATACGCGCATGCGCAATTTTGAGCTTTTTCAACACAACTGCGCCAATGATGACGGGCGCACTCACATAGCCGCCGGTAGCGATTATCAACCCTGGAGCAAACCTGGTCAGTATAATGATGGATTGAGCGACCCCGAGAACCAGCTTAAAGAGAAACCGCAGGGTCCTGAGGGAAAAACTAATACCCGGAAATCCCTCGGAGGCGACAAAACGAAGTTCATAGCCCGCTTTTCTTACGATCACGCTTTCGGCTTTATTCTTCACTCCTATATAGACAAAGCGCGTTTGGGGCTGACGTGATTTTATGCCCTCGGCTATTGCCAGGGCGGGGTTGACGTGGCCGCCCGTCCCGCCCCCGGAAAGCACAACGCGGCTATCGCAGTCTTTGAGCCTTTTCCAGCGAAAAGAAGCTGCAAAGCCGCCCGCAAGGAACAAAAGCAATGCCGAAACCGCAATTAATGCGAGCACTTCTAGATTCTTCCAAGCACACGTTGAACATCTTCCCAGGCGATCCTGCCTGCCCGTATAAGCGCCTCTGGTTGCACGGCAACATCTACTATAGTCGAAGGCAAACCTCCAGGCAAATTTCCTGCATCGAGCAACGCGTCAACGGCGGCGAGGATGTCATTTTCGATAGTCTCGGGACTTTTTGCGGGCAACCCCCCTGCCCTGTTTGCGCTCGTTGAAACGATCAGCCCCCCCGATGCCTGTGCAAGGAGCCAAGCAACCGGGTGCGAAGAGACGCGGACGGCGATTTTGCCTGTTTGCGCGTGCAGAACGGGGGGAAGGGAGGCGGCAGCAGGAAGGACCATGCTCAGCGGACCCGGCCAGAAGACGCGCGCCAGCGCCCCGGCAGATTCGGGCCATGCCGAAGCGGCGCCAAGGACTGCCTGAAGATCGGATGCGATAAGCGGCAGAGGTTTTCCGGCATCCCTGCCCTTTATCGCAAAAACCCTCTCAACTGCCTCTCCAATGCCGGGTAAAGCCCCAAGGGCGTAAAATGTCTCGGTTGGGTATAAAACAAGCCCGCCCGACTTTAGAATGGAGGCTGCGGCATAAATTGCCTCCAAATGGATTTTGGCGGGATCGATTTTGAAGGTTCTCATTGCCGAACAAAGTTCTGAGCGTTCATTGAGTTGTTAGGGGACGACTTTTCGACTACCGCTCTATCTGCTCGGATGACATTCCGCGCAGGTGATGGGACCCATTTTTTTCTCCATGTGGCATCCCTTGCACTTATCGTGATATGCCTTGATCAGGTCCATCGAATCTTTGCCTTCGGCCAGGTGGCACTTGGAACACTGAGTGCCTTCAGAAGAGGCCCCCTTTACCTTTTTGCCGTTCTTGTAAAAGTGGTGGCATATGCTGCAATCTTCGATTCCGGCCCTGGCGTTGTGCTCATCGTGATCAAACGGCACGGCGGGACGGCTGAGCTGCCGAAACCCGCCGTCATCGACCTTTTTGATATCTTCCTGGGCAAAGCCGGAAAAAGCAACCAACATAAAAGCAGCCAGCGCTGCGGCCAGGCACCCCAATCGAAATGTTCTCTTCATCTATATTCTCCTTACTCCTGACCGGGTTTTTCCATGACTTCATAGATGATATCGCCCAGAAACTTGATCTCCATTTGGATCCCGTAGCCGTGCAAAATGTCCTCGACGCCTCCGTGACAGTTGTGGCAGGGGGCGATCACCACCTCGGCGCCTTTTTCCTTGACCGCTTTGAGCTGGTCGGCCTTAACCCTGTTGCCCTCGACTCGTTTGCCTTTGTAGGGAGGACCTAAGTTTATCACCCCGCCCCCGGCACAGCAGCAATAGTTGTGCTCGCGGTTGGGCTCCATCTCGATGAAGGTCTCACATGTGGCGCGCACCACTTCACGGGCTTTCTCGTGCAGTCCCCTTCCACGAGAGATATTGCAGGGGTCCTGAAAGGTAACCGGCTTTTTGAACTTGCTCTTTACCTTGATTTTTCCCTGTTCGAACAATTCATGATAGAACTCCACGGCGTGCGTCACCGGTATGGGCGGCATTTTATACCCCAGCCACCGGTTGCCGACGTCGTAGACCGAGCGGAATGCATGGCCGCATTCGCCCATAACGATCCGTTTCGCCTTGAGCCGCATAGCCGTGTCAAAATGGACTCTTTTGAGGCGGCCCATCATTTCCGTGTCTCCCGTAAACATGCACATGTCGCTGTTATCCCAGCCCGGAGTGGCCGGCATGGTCCAACTTACCCCGGCAGTGTGCATGATCGCGGCAGCCTGGTAGATCAACTGGGCGCGGAACTTCGGTTCCGGACCGATTACCGAATAGAAGATGTCTGCTCCTTCCTTCTCGATCGGGATCCTCAGGCCGGGGAATTCCTCCCTGGCTTCGTCCTCCTGCCATTGTAGAGCATCTATCCATTCGTCTTCTTTGACCCACATCTGGTTGTAGGTCGCCGAATGGCTGTGGGCGGTGTCCTGCATGTTCTGAGGAGTGAGGCCCAGTTTGTGAACCATCCTGCGCACCAGCGAGAGCATATAGGCAATATCGATGCCGAAAGGACAGTACATCAAGCAGCGGCGGCACATGTTGCATTCCGAATGCGCGATTTCCACGGCCTTTCTCAGAAAATCGACATCTACCTTTCCGTCTTTTTTAACGATTTCCCAAAGGGTCTGCTTGAGCTTTCCAGCCGGGGAAAATGTCGGGTCTCTGTAGTGTGAGAGGAAATAGTGGCATGCATCGGAACAAAGTCCGCAGTGGACACAGGTTTCAAGGTAGGTTTTGAACCGTGCCCCACCTTCGGCGTCCAGAACGGCCTTGATAGTCTTCTGAATTTTTTCGGGCGTGAGTTTTGCGATGCCAGTCTCGACTCCCGGGTCTATTATGATTTTCCGCTCCTTTTGTGGAACGGGGCTTTGCGGATGAGCTTCCATCTAGTTTTTCCTTCCTTTCTTTTCAGTCGCGCGCAAGGCGCTCTTCCAACCGGGGCGAACCAAGAATTACCAGTCCCGGGCATGTCTGATTGCCCCGAATTCAGAACCCGTGTAACCCCTGGTAAAAGGGAAAAAGATCATGTGGCTGAGCCGCGTAAACGGGATTGCGGCCAGCATGATTTCGCCGGAGAGCATATGCAGAATAGCTGCCGCCTTTAAGCCGGGCAACTGGTGATAGGTCCAGAAACCGGTGATGAAGGGAGCGGCTACCATCGCCAGGATCAGGTAATCGGACGGGCTGGTGAGAAATTTTGCCTCAGGGACAACAAACCGTCTTACCAGGAAAAAAACACAGGCGCCGATTACGATCAGGGTCATGGGGTCGGCCGCGCCGTCGGGCAGAGTTGCCCAGCTCACGTTCCACGATTCTTTGACAAGCATAACGTGTGCAAACAGGAAAATGGGCAGCGCCAGCAAACAGAGGTGAAAGCAGAAGGTGACAATCGTCATTACAGGTTTCATTCTCATATTCACCGACCCGAACGGCACTATCCAGTGCAGAATCGAGCGGAGGGCGTAATAGGGACTCATGTATTCGTACACGACGATATCTTTCTTGCGGGCAAGTCTTGCCATGGAAATAATCCTGTAGATGATGCCCCCGAGGAAAAGCGCAAATGAGACCCACACAAGCGGGCCGCTTACCAGATAATATAGAGAGTACATCGTCAAATCCTTTTTATGGTGCGCTAAATCGCTTTGATGATCCTCAAGTACATGCCCCGGTCTTCTGCTGTCCCTATGCCCCGGATGAGGAGTTTTCGTCCATCGGGACTGAAGAGCGGGTCCCAAAGCGCTGCAAACCGCCCCTCAAGGGGCACTCCGTCGAGCAGAACGACATAAGCGCCGTTTTTTTCGACCTTAGCGGCCACATGCCTGCCGTCCGGACTAAAGACCGGCGCCCATACCATGTCGGAGCCGCCTTGCCATGTATTGCCGTCAACGCAGACGAACCAATTTCCCTTGTCTTTGCCCACGCATGCCACTGAGTCGCCCGCCGGGCTGACAACCAGGTCGGTTACCAGGTCACCGAAGGAAACGCTCCAGGGCTTCCCGTCGACGGCCACCGTCCACCTTCCGAACCTGGGGGCGACAACCGCTGCGATCTTTCCATCAGGGCCGCAGCGATGGTCGAGCACCTGGGTAAAGCCCCTGTTCCAGATAGTTTCCCCGTTTTGAGCGATAAACCATTTGGGCCCCACTTTGACCGGCGCGGTGACCGAAGAATCGACCGGACTGAATCTCGGCGCCCAGACGGAAGAAAAATTTTTGTCCCATGCCAGGCCGTCCACCGCGATGGAATAGTCGTAAAGGTTCTTCCTGACGCAGGCAGCCGCCCGGCCGCCCGCATTATCCAAAACCGGGTCCCAGACATTGAGGAAAACGTCGCCCCTGGCAAGACCGTTTACGGCTATCGAGAAACATCCTTTCTGGAATAACTCGATTTCCCTTTCTTTTGCCGGAATGACCTGCACCACCGAGGCAATGTTCTTCCCGTCCGGCGCCGGCGTCACCTGGGACATGTAGAAAAACCCGTTTTCCCAGGGCACACCGTTGCAAACGGCAAGATACCTCTTTTCGCTGTGGACGGCCGATATGATAATGGCTTGCCCATCCGCTCCGAATTGGGTATTCCACACAAATTCGAAGCGTTCTTCCCAGGGTTCCCCATCGACGGCCAGCGTCCATTCCCCGGCATCGGAAACCAGGCAGGTCAAGCGATTGTCGGGGCTAAATCTCGGATACCAGATTCTGTCAAATCCGTTTTCCCATATTTCGCCGTTTACACAGACATTCATGGAATCGTCTTCGGTTCTTATGACGGCGGCGATCTTTTCTCCATCTGGACTGGCATAGGGTTCCTCGACGTGCTGGAATGTCTGCTTCCAGGAATCGAAATCGAAAATTATTTTCTTCCCTGTCTCCCAATCCCAGTTGCCTGAAAGGGTCATCGGCTTTTTCTCCTTAAGCTTAAGCGAGGCTGAACAAAGTCGTACCTATGCCTCAATAAAATCAGGTGGAGGCCTCAGTTTACTTGAAACCCGCAGAGAATCCGAGTATGAGCGGTTGAGCGGTGGTGGTTTGCGGACGGACTGACAGGATGCAACCTTAATTTCTCCACGGAAAATATACTATTATATATTCTCTGTGCACTTTGTCCAGGCTTTTCCCGATACATTTCGCATTTTTCCTTCATGCCGGCCCGGCACGAACCCTGTAATTCCAGCATGATGCGCTCCGATCTTCAAAAATAATTAAACACAACTTGAAAAACCACGTAGATTTGGGCATAAGGTGGATGAGATGCGTTTTGTTCAAACATCACGCACGTAAAGTTTGCGGCAGGATGTCGCAGGGCGACTCACCGGTCGTGCAATTCAACTCTCAACCTCAAGCCAGAAGGAGGAAAAGCCGTGAATATCGTGGTGCTGTTGAAACAAACCCCGGATACTGAATCGGTGATTCGCATCGCTAGCAGCGGTAAATCGGTCGTGACCGATGATCTCAAATGGATCATCAACCCCTATGACGAATTTGCCCTCGAAGCTGCCCTTCGTCTGAAGGAAAAGCACGGTGGAAATGTTGCTATCGTGAGCTGGGGACCTCAGAGGGTGGTCGAATCCATCCGGACTGCCCTGGCCATGGGCGCAGACAACGGCGTTCTTATCGACGACCCTGCTCTGGATGGAAGCGACAGCTTTAGTGTGGCCACGGCCCTCGCTGCCGCCGTCAGGGAGATCAACCCGGACATCGTTTTGTGTGGTTCGCGCACCGTCGATTACGACGAGGCTCAGCGAGGACCCATGGTGGCGGAACTCCTCGGATGGCCCCATCTGGCTCTCGCCGTTGCCCTCGATTCGGATGGAACCAAAGTGACTATCGATCGACCCATCGAGGGAGGCAAAGTAGTCATCGAGGCTCCTCTGCCGGCCCTTGTCACCTTTGGCGGCTCTCACGCTGTCTGGAACCCGAGATATGCCTCTTTGCCCGGCATAATGAAAGCCAAGAAAAAGCCTTTGGCCGTAAAAAAGCTCGCCGACCTGGGGATCGATGACTCGCAGGTTGGACCGGGATCTGCCAGGGTCCTTATGACTTCCCTCCAGATGCCTCCGCAAAGGGCGGCGGGAAAGATCATAGACGGTGGCCTGGATACGGCCGGCAAAGCGGTGGAGTTGGTTAAATCGTTGCATGAAGAAGCTAAAGTGATCTGAGCCAAGGAGAGCTAAAATGGCAAAATGTGTGTGCGTCATTGCCGAATTTCGTCAAGGCGTCTTCCGCCGTGTCAGCTATGAAGTGGCCAGTG
>Ga0187771_10003074_pt1 | contig 11612 bp, 8 predicted proteins | sample 0116_SJ02_MP15_1_FD_133139 | JGI IMG/M metagenome (GOLD analysis project Ga0187771, IMG submission 133139) | Tropical peat soil microbial communities from peatlands in Department of Meta, Colombia - 0116_SJ02_MP15_10_MG | ecosystem: Environmental > Terrestrial > Soil > Wetlands > Peat | place... | reverse complement strand
TGCTGCGCCGCGCGCAGGCCGCCAAGATCGGCGAGGCGGTGGTCGCGACCGATTCGGAGGCAGTGGCGGCGGCGGTTGAAAAGTCGGGCGGCCGCGCCATCATGACACGGGCCGATCACCCCTCCGGCTCCGACCGCATCTTCGAGGCGCTTGAGGCGCTCGACCCCGAACGCCGCATCGGAGTGGTGGTCAATGTGCAGGGCGACCTGCCCACCATCGCGCCCGCCGACATCCGCGCCGCGCTCGGGCCCCTGGCCGATCCCGCCGTGGACATTGCGACGCTCGCGGCGGTCATCACCGACCCGGGCGACCTGAGCAATCCGAACGTGGTCAAAGTATCCGGCCGCATGCTGGCGCCCGGCCGCATGCACGCCGAGACCTTCACGCGCGCGCCGGCGAGCGGCCCGGGGCCGCACTATCACCACATCGGCCTTTACGCGTACCGGCGGGCTGCGCTGGAGCGCTTCGTCAAGCTGCCGCCGTCCGCCAACGAGCAACGCGAGAGGCTCGAGCAATTGCGCGCGCTCGATGCCGGCATGCGCATCGACGTCGCCATCGTCGACAGCGTGCCGCTCGGCGTCGATACGGCGGAAGAACTGGCCAAGGCGCGCAAAATGCTGACTCGATCCTCATCCTGAGGCGATCGGGTGCCGTTGACACATGGCACCGGGTCTGCAACCCAATCCCGGTAAACGCTGGACCAGGCAATGGCCAAGAAGAAGATCATCTTCCAAGGAGAACCGGGGGCGAATTCGCATCTCGCCTGCCGCGAAGCCTATCCGGACCACGAGCCGGTGCCCTGCCCGACCTTCGAGGATTGCTTCTCCGCGCTGAGCAACGGCGACGTCGAGCTCGGCATGATCCCGATCGAGAATTCGGTCGCCGGCCGGGTCGCCGACATCCATCACCTGATGCCCACCTCCAACCTGCACATCGTCGCCGAGTGGTTCCTGCCGATCCGCAATCAGTTGATGGCGCCGAAGGGCGCGAGCCTGAAGACCATCAAGTCGGTGGAGAGCCATGTGATGGCGCTCGGCCAGTGCCGCAATATCATCCGCGAGTTGAAGCTCAAGCCGATCGTCGCCGCCGACACCGCCGGCTCTGCGCGCGAAGTCGCTGAAAGCAAGGACCTCACGCGCGCGGCCATCGCCTCGCGGCTCGCCGCCGAGATCTATGGCCTCAACATCCTGAAGGAGAACGTCGAGGACGAAGCCAATTCGACCACGCGCTTCGTCGTGCTCTCGCGCGAAAAGCAGTGGGCGAAGCCCGGCAATGGCAAGGTCGTCACCACCTTCGTGTTCCGCGTGCGCAACGTGCCGGCTGCGCTGTACAAGGCGCTCGGCGGTTTCGCCACCAACGGCGTGAACATGACCAAGCTCGAGAGCTACATGGTCGGCGGCAACTTCTTCGCCACCCAGTTCTACGCCGACGTCGAGGGCCACCCTGACGACCGCGCACTGGTCTTCGCGCTGGAGGAGCTCGCCTTCTTCTCCAAGGAGATGCGCATCCTCGGCGTCTATCCCGCGCACCCTTATCGCGACACGTTCAAGGAAGAGAAGGACTGAAGCACCAAAACACCGAAATCAAAAATAAGAACCGCCAGGGAGGACGCCATGAACGGCTTGGTGCGCGCCGAAGTCGCCAAGGCGCCGCCGTAGTGAGCACCGGCTTCATGGTCGATATGAGCCTTTACGCGCACGTGCCTTGCGACGCGGTGAAGGAATTCGCGCCGATCACCATGGTGGCCTATTCGCCGAATGTGATCGTGGTCAATTCGTCGGTGCCGGCGAAAAGCGTGAAAGGGCTGGCCCGACGTGCCGACCATGGCGGAGGCAGGTTATCCCGGCCAGGAGGCCGACACGCTCACCGGCGTGCTGGCGCCGGCCGGCATGCCGAAACCGATCGTCGACCCGCTCTACCCGAGATCGCCAAGCGGTAGCGCAGCCGGGTATCGCCGCCAATCTGCGCAAGCTCGGCTTCATTCCGGTGGCCGACAAGTCGGAGGCATTCGGCGCGCGCATCAAGAGCGAGATCGACAAGTGGGGCAAGGTCGTGCACGCCGTGCATTTGCGGATCGAGTGACTGCGCAGCCAGCGCCGCGCGCCTGAGGTCGGCGGCTATTCCGCCGCCTGCTGGGCCGGCGGGCGCATCGATTCAAGCCCGTCGACCGCGGTTGCGGAAATCGTCGTGCGCACCATGTAGCGCGCCTCGTGCGCCGGCCAGGGCCGGCCGCGATGCATAGTGGCGCGGTTGTCCCACATCACCACGTCGCCGGCCTTCCAGGCGTGCACGTAGCTCAAGCCCGGCGCGGTGGCGGCCGCCATCAGTTCTTCGATCAGCTTCCTGCCCTCACTCGGATCCATGCCTTCCACCGCATAGGCGTGCGAGGCAAGATAGAGCGCGCTGCGGCCGTTCATCGGGTTCGTCCATACCATGCGCCAGCACACCGGCGGCAGGGCCGCACGCTCCTCCGGGCTGGCGAGATCGGGCGCGATCTGCCCGCGCGAATGCGCGTAGTCGTGCCAGACGAAGGAATTTGCGAGTTTCGCCTGCAGTGCCGGGTCGAGCTTCTCGAAGGCGAGCCGCGTGGAGACGAACTCGGTCTCGCCGCCGCTCGCCGGGATGATGCGCGCGGAGAGGATCGAGGCGAGCGCCGGAGTGCGCTTGAACGACGAATCCGTGTGCCAGAGCTGGTTCGCCTTGTTGCGCGTGGCGTAGCGGTGATCGGGCGGCACCACCTTGCCGTCCGGACCGATGGTGGTGAGGATGATGAAGTGGCTGCCGGTGCCGAGCGAACCGACCTTGGTCACTTCCGGCGGCCCGAAGCGGCGCGAGAAGGCAAGCTGGCCCTCGTCGCTCACATCCTGGCCGCGGAAGACCACCACCGAATGCTCCTCGAACGCGGCGCGCGCGGCCGCATAGGCAGCGGCGTCATTGGCGACATCAGCGAGCGTGATGCCGCGCAATTCGGCGGCGAATCCCGAACCCAGCGGGACGATATTCATTGGCGTTCTCCCTCCCCGGTCTTATTGTTTTGCGCGATTGTCGCGCAAAAGCGGGGCGGCGGCAACGGCGCCTAGGCGCGTTCCCGCTCGTAACGCGCGACGAATTGCGGCGACAGCCTGCGCAGGCGCTCGAGATCGACGCGGCCGGAGCGCATGATGTAGCTCATGGCGAAGTCGGCCGGCGCAAGCTGCATGTGCTCAGCGAATTTCTCGTACCAGGCCGCGCTGGCATTGGCGCCGGCAACCAGCTTGTCGACGACCGGCCGCCGCGCCGCCTCGAAGGCCGGCAGCGCCGCGGTGACGTCATCGCCATGAGCGGCGAGCGCGCGGTTAAGCGCGATGGCGTCTTCCATGGCTAGCCGCGTGCCGGAGCCGATGGAGAAATGCGCGGTGTGCAGCGCGTCGCCGATCAGCACGTACTTGCCGTGCTGCCAGCGCGCGTTGTGGACCAGCGGAAAACGCCGCCAGATCGAATTGTTGGAGATCAGTGGATGGCCGTCGAGCGCATCGGTGAAGATTTTCTGGCACAGGGCGCGCGATTCCGCATCGTCCATGCGCGCAAAGCCTGCCTTGGCGAAGCTTTCAGTATCGGTTTCGACGATGAAGGTGCTGCGGCCGGGCGCGTAGCGGTAATGATGCGCGTTGAAATCGCCGAGCGGCGTGTGGCGGAATGTCTGCGTCAGCGTGTCGTAGCGACGGCTGGTGCCGAACCAGGCGAAGTGGTTGGCAAGGAAGCTGACGCTGGCGCCGAACTGCTCCGCGAAAGTACGGCGCACCAGCGAATTGACGCCGTCGGCGCCGACGACGAGATCGGCATCGGCGAATTCGTCGAGCGAAGCGACCGCGCGGGAGAATTCCGGCCGGATGCCGACCGCGCGCACTCGCTCCTGCAGCAACTGCAAGAGCTTCAGCCGGCCGATGGCGGCAAAACCGATGCCGTCGATGACGATGCGCTCGTTGCGCAGGACGAGCGTCATGTCGTCCCAGGATTCCATTTGCGGCGTAATCGCCGCGTATGTCTCGAGATCGTCCTCGCGCAGGAATTCAAGCGCCCGGTCGGAGAACACGACGCCGAAGCCGAAGGTGGCGTCGGCCGGGTTCCGCTCGACGATTCTGATGTCGACGTCCGACCGCCGGCGTTTGAGCAGATAGCCGAGATAAAGCCCGGCCGGCCCGGCCCCGAGAATGGCAATGCGCATGACAACCCGGCTCTCGATCCGCCTCATCCTGAGGAGGCGCGAATGCGCCCGTCTCGAAGGATGGGGCGGCCAATGGTTCGAGACGCCGCGCTGCGCGCGGCTCCTCACCATGAGGCCGATCGAGGGCGAAAATCAAATCGATGCTTCGTCACTCGTGCTAGTATGAATTGTTCGCCAGCCGAGGCCGCGACTATGCTTGAGACCACCCTCGCCCTCACCTTGCATGTGCTCAGCGCCGTGGTCTGGGTCGGCGGCATGTTCGCCGCCTATATGTGCCTGCGCCCGGCCGTCGGCCCGCTCGAGGCGCCGCTGCGGCTCGGCTTGTGGCGGCGGTTCTTCGCCAAGTTCTTCCCCTGGGTCTGGCTGTCGGTCGTGCTGCTCCTGGCGAGCGGCTACTGGATGTTGATTACCGGTTTCGGCGGCTTTGCCGGCGCGCCGCTCTACGTCAACCTGATGCAGGCGATCGGCTGGGTGATGATCCTACTCTACGCCTGGCTGTTCCACGGGCCATGGCTCAGGTTCAAGCGCGCGGTCGACACGCAGGACTGGCCAGCGGCGGGCGCGCAGCTTCCCCGCATCCGGCAGATCATCATGATCAATCTGCCGCTCGGGCTGATCGTGGTGGCGATCGGCGGGACGGGACGGTATTGGGCGATTTAGCCGTCATCCGCCTCATCGTGAGGAGCAGTCCGAAGGACCGCGCGGATTCCTCAGCATGAGGCTGATCTAGATCGTCTGATTATACTCGCCGATTTCCGGATGCGTGCGCAGCACGCCGTCGACCGCCTTGAACATCTCGCGCATGCGCGCGTCCGACACCGGACTCTCCACCACCACCACCAGTTCCGGCTTGTTCGAAGAGGCGCGCACTAGGCCCCAGGTGCCGTCCTCGACGGTGACGCGCACGCCGTTGACGGTGACCAGATCGCGGATAGCCTGCCCGGCGAATGTCTCGCCTTTCGCCTTGGCCTGCACAAAATGCTTCACCACCGCGTCGACCACGCCGTATTTCTTCTCGTCGTCGCAATGCGGCGACATGGTGGGCGAGCCCCAGGTCTTGGGCAGCGCCCTGCGCAGGTCGGCCATGCTCTTCGCCGGATTGCGGTCGAGCATGTCGCACACGGCGAGCCCGAAGATCATGCCATCGTCATAGCCGCGGCCGAACGGCTTGTTGAAGAAGAAGTGGCCGGATTTCTCGAAGCCGGCGAGCGCGCCCAACTCGTTGACACGCCGCTTGATGTAGGAGTGGCCGGTCTTCCAGTAGTCGGGCTTGACGCCGTTCGCCTTGAGCACCGGGTCGGAGAGGAATAGGCCGGTCGATTTCACGTCGACCACGAAGGTCGCGCCCTTGTGCGTTTCCGACATCCAGCGCGCCAGCATGACGCCGACCTTGTCGGCGAAGATCTCCTCGCCCTCGTTGTCGACCACGCCGCAGCGGTCGCCGTCGCCGTCGAAGCCGAGCGCGACGTCGGCCTTGTGCGTGAGCACGGCGTCGCGCATGGCATGCAGCATCTTCAGGTCTTCGGTGTTGGGATTGTAGCGCGGGAAGGTGTGGTCGAGCTCGCAGTCGAGCGGCACAACTTTGCAGCCAATCGCCTCCAGGATGCGCGGTGCGAAAGCGCCGGCGGTGCCATTGCCGCAGGCGGCAATCACTTTCAGCTTGCGCTTGAGCTTCGGCCGGTTGGTGAGGTCGGCGATGTAACGTTCGGGGAAATTCTCGACGAACACGTAGGAGCCGCCGCCCTTGAGGTCGAACTTGGCGCCGAGCACGATCTCCTTCAGCCGTGTCATCTCGTCGGGACCGAAGGTCAGCGGCCGGTTGGCGCCCATCTTCACGCCGGTCCAGCCGTTGTCGTTGTGCGAAGCGGTGACCATGGCGACGCAGGGCACGTCGAGATCGAACTGCGCGAAATAGGCCATCGGCGTGATCGCCAGGCCGATGTCGTGCACCTTGCAGCCGGCCGCCACCAGGCCGGAGACGAGCGCCATCTTCACCGAAGCCGAATAGCTGCGGAAATCGTGCCCGGTGACGATCTCCGGCTTCACACCCATCTCGCGGATCAGCGTGCCGAGCCCCATGCCGAGCGCCTGCACGCCCATCAGGTTGATCTCTTTCTCCAACAGCCAGCGCGCGTCGTATTCGCGGAAGCCGGTCGGCTTCACCAACGGCGAGGATTCGTAGGCATAGGTATTGGGAGTGAGCGCGGATTTCGGCGTGGGAAACATCAGGTCCTCAAATCGCGTGGGCGGAACTTCAATAGCCTAACGCTGAAGGCCCGCAAAGCGGTCCATCGCGTCATTGGGGTGCAAGCAAGGCCAGCGTCCCGGAATAGCGGTAGTTACTGCTCCAGCACCATGCGGCCGTCGGCGAATTCGTAGCGCTTGAGCCGCGACAGGAAGGCGACGCCGAGCAGGTTCTGCGACAGCGAGTCGTCCGGCATGATCAGCGCCGCCACGTCGAACACGGTGATGTCGCCGATCTCAATGCGCTCGAGCTTGGCCGGCGCCGCCTTGGTGCGGCCGTTGGCGGTGGAGACGAGCGCGGTGTAGTCGCGCGGCATCGGGTGAAGACCGATCTGCGCCGCGTCGGTTTCGCGCAACACCACCAGCGAGGCGCCGGTATCGATCATGAAGTCGATGTGACGGCCCTCGACGCGGGCATCGACATGGAAATGGCCGTCGCGCCCGCTGGTCAACTCCATCGTGTGCTGACCGATCGAGGTTTGTGCCGGCTGCTCGGCCGGTGCGACCGCGGCCACCTGCGGCGCCGGCGCCTCGACTACCGCCTTGTCGGCGTAGCGCGCGAGGTAGGCGCCGACGACGAGCACGACCGCGGCGAAGATGAAGAGTTGACGCATGGAAAAGCCCGCTGGTTGCGGGCGACCTTCGCACGCGCCTGCCGAAAGCGGCCTTAACGCCGTTCCGAACGGCGAAGTACGATGCCGGGATGGTGTGCAGCCGGTTAAGCCGATCATGAAAATCTTATGTACCGCGCGGCTTGGCGCGGCGGGTCGCCAGCGCGGTGGTGGGATCGTCTGGCCAGGGATGCTTCGGGTAACGCCCGCGCATCTCGGTCTTCACGTCGGCATAGCTGCCGCGCCAGAAGCCGGGCAGATCCCGCGTCACCTGTACCGGCCGATGCGCCGGCGACAGCAGCTCGATCACCAGCGGCACGCGGCCGCCGGCGATCGCGGGATGCTGCGCCAGCCCGAACAGCTCCTGCACGCGGATCGACACGGTCGGCCCCTGCTCGGCGGTGTAATCGATTGGCACCGCCGAGCCGGTCGGCGCGACGAAATGGGTCGGCGCGTTCGCATCGAGCCGCTTGCGCAGCGCCCAGGGCAGTAGCGCGTCGAGGGCGGCGGCAAGATCGTCGGCGTTTACCTGCGCCAGCGCCGTCTTGCCGTCGAGGAACGGGGCGAGCCATTCGGCCGCGTTGTCCGCCAGCGCCGCGTCGGAGAGATCGGGCCATTCTTCGCCTTCCGCCCGACGCAGGAACGACACGCGGTCGCGCAATTGCAATTGCGCCTTGCTCCAGGGCAGCTTGCCTATGCCGTGCGCGGCGATGCCCTCGGCGAGAAGCTGCGCGCTGCCGGCGCCCGGCTCGACCGGCTTGATCTGCTCGCTCAGCAGCAACGCGCCCAGCCTGCGGCTGCGCCGCGCACGCAGCGAAGCGTAGGCGGCATCGAAATTCACCGTTTCGCGCTCCTCGATCCTGCCGGCAAACTGCACCTCGATCTCGGCAAGCGAGATCGGCGCCGCCAAGACGATACGGCTTGCCGCGGCGCTGCCGGTTAATTCGGCGACCGCCAGAAACGGCTCGCGCGCCAACGACGAAGCGGGATCGAGCGCGCCGCCGCGCCCATTGGCAAGCAGAAAGCCGCCCGCCCCGCCGCGGCGGTTCTTGGCGATGCGGTCGGGGTAAGCGAGGGAGAGGATCGCCCCCGGCGAGGCCTCGCTTTTGCCCTTGGCGCCGGCAGTATCTCTCCATCGCCTGACCATCCCGCGCGCGTCTTCGGCGCGGCGCGAGCGGTCGCGGCGGAACTGCTCGAGGCGGTGGCGCAGATCGACATCGTTGCCGCCGAGCCCGCGCTCGGTAAGCACGGCGGCGATTTCGGCGGCGAGCAAACCTGCGCCCTCGGCCGCAGCGTCGACCACCATGCGGGCGAGGCGCGGCGGCAGCGGCAGGGCGCGCAAGCGCCGGCCTTCCTCGGTGATGCGGCCTTGCGCATCGAGCGCGCCGAGCTCGCCGAGCAAGGATTTGGCCTCGCTGAGCGCGCCCGCCGGCGGCGCATCGAGAAACGAAAGCTTGGCCGGATCGCTCACGCCCCATTGCGCCAGATCGAGCACGAAGGACGACAGATCGGCCGACATGATCTCCGGCTTGGTGTAGGGCTCGAGCGAGCCGGTCTGCGGCTCGTCCCACAGCCGGTAGCAGACGCCCGGCTCGGTGCGCCCGGCGCGGCCGCAGCGCTGGTCGGCTGCGGCGCGCGAGACGCGCACCGTTTCCAGGCGCGTTAACGCCACGTCCGGCTCGTAGCGCGGCACGCGCGATAAGCCGCTGTCCATGACGACGCGTACGCCTTCGATGGTAAGCGAGGTTTCCGCGATCGAGGTCGCCAGCACCACCTTGCGCCGCCCCGGCGGCGCCGGCGATATTGCCTTGTCCTGCTCGCGCGCCTCCAGCGCGCCGAGCAGCGCGACGATGTCGACGCTTGTATCGGTGACGCGCTCCTTGAGCAGCGTCTCGGTGCGGCGGATTTCGGCGGCGCCGGGCAGGAACACCAGGAGCGAGCCTGGCTCGACGCGCAAGGCGCGCAGCACCGCATCGGCGATCTGATTTTCGATGCGTTCGCGCGCGTCGCGGCCGAGATAGCGCGTCTCCACCGGAAAGCTGCGGCCTTCGCTTTCGATCACCGGCGCGCCGCCCAGGAGCGCCGCCACGCGCGCGCCGTCGAGCGTCGCCGACATGACCAGGAGCTTGAGGTCGTCGCGCAGGCCCTGCTGCACGTCTTTCGCCAGGGCAAGTCCGAGATCGGCATCGAGCGAACGCTCGTGGAATTCGTCAAACAACACGGCAGCGACGCCTTCGAGCGAAGGATCGTCGAGGATGAGCCGGGTGAACACGCCTTCGGTGATCACCTCGATGCGCGTGCGTCTCGACACTTTCGAGCCAAAGCGCACGCGCAGGCCGACCATCTCGCCGACCTGTTCGCCCAGCGTTGCCGCCATGCGCGCGGCGGCGGCGCGCGCGGCGAGCCGGCGCGGCTCCAGCAGCAGGATCTTCTTGGTCCTCGCCCACGGCTCGTCGATCAGCACCAGCGGCACGCGCGTGGTCTTGCCGGCGCCGGGCGGCGCCACCAACACGGCGGCATTGCTCGTCGCAAGCGCGCCGGTCAGCCGCGGCAGCGCGTCGTCGATAGGGAGAGGCGTATCGAAAACTCTGGCCACAATCATAACCTGTCATCACCCGCGAAAGCGGGTGATCCAGTAATCACAGACATCGATTTTATTGCAGAGTCGCGTCTACTGGGTCCCCCGCCTGCGCGGGGGACGATGGCTTCTGTTGAATGGCGCTCGGAAAATCACTTCTTCCCCCGCCCCACGCTCTCGTAAGTGAAGCCCTGGCGCAGGACTTCGCCGGGCCGGTAGATGTTGCGCAGGTCGACCAGCACCGGGCGCTGCATCACCGCCTTCAGCCGCTCGAAATCGAGCGCGCGGAACTGCTCCCATTCGGTGACGATCACCAGCGCGGAAGCGCCCTCGGCGCAGTCATAGGCGTCCTTGCAGAAGGTGACGTTGGCGAGCACCGCCTCGGCTTGCTCCATGCCAGTCGGATCGTAGGCGCGCACCTTGGCGCCCATGTCCTGCAACGCGGTGATCAGCGGGATCGACGGCGACTCGCGCATGTCGTCGGTGTTGGGCTTGAAGGTGAGGCCGAGCACGGCGATCGTCTTGCCGCGCAGTTTGCCGCCGAGCGTGGCAGACACCTTGCGCGCCATCGCGCGCTTGCGCGCGTCGTTGACCGCCACCACCGCCTCGACGATGCGTAGCGGCGCCTCGTGATCCTGGCCGATCTTGACCAGCGCCATGGTATCCTTCGGGAAGCACGAGCCGCCGAAGCCCGGCCCGGCGTGCAGGAACTTCGCGCCGATGCGGTTGTCGAGGCCGATACCCCGCGCGATCTCCTGCACGTCGGCGCCGACCTTCTCGGCCAGATCGGCGATCTCGTTGATGAAGGTGATCTTGGTGGCGAGGAAGGCGTTGGCCGCGTATTTGATCAGCTCGGCTGTGCGCCGGTCGGTGAACAGGATCGGCGAGCGGTTGAGGTAGAGCGGGCGATAGAGCTCGGTCATCACCTCGCGCGCGCGCGCGTCCTTGATACCGACCACGATGCGGTCGGGATGCTTGAAGTCCTGGATGGCGGCGCCTTCGCGCAGGAACTCCGGGTTCGACACGACGGCAAAGTCGGCGTCGGGGCGCGTCTCGCGGATGATGCGCTCGACCTCGTCGCCGGTGCCGACCGGCACGGTCGACTTGGTGATCACCACGCTGAAGCCTTCGAGCGCGCGGGCAATCTCGCGCGCCGCCTCGTAGACGAAGGTGAGGTCGGCATAGCCGTCGCCGCGCCGCGACGGCGTGCCGACGGCGATGAACACCGCGTCGGCGCCTTTCACCCCGCCGGCGAGATCGTTGGTGAAAGTGAGCCGGCCGGCGCGGGTATTGGCCGCGACCAAATCGTTGAGCCCCGGCTCGTAGATCGGCACCTCGCCGCGCGCCAGCGCCGCGATCTTGGCGTTGTCCTTGTCGACGCAGATCACGTTATGGCCGAAATCGGCGAAACAGGCCCCGGAAACGAGGCCGACATAGCCGGTGCCGATCATGGCAACGCGCATGGAACGTCCTTAGCGAAATCAACTGGCCTTTGTTCGGCCGCCCGGAATGGCGGGCTCTCATAGCAGAGGCGATCCGGCATGGCGAGGCCGCAATTTTTGTGACCGAGTCGTGCGACAGATTGATTAACGGCGCGGCTGAGCCCACATTTCGGCCATGCCGACCGCCGCAAAATCCAAGCCCGCGACCAAGCCGGAGGCCCCGGCGCCCGCCCATCCGGCCGCGCGCCCGCTCAAGAAGGGCGACCATTTGTTCCTGGTCGACGGTTCCGGCTACATCTTCCGCGCCTATCACGCGCTGCCGCCGCTCACCCGCAAGTCGGACGGCCTGCAGGTCAACGCTGTGCTCGGCTTCTGCAACATGCTGTGGAAGCTGCTCGCTGAGATGACGAACGACAAGCCGACCCACCTCGCCGTGGTGTTCGACAAGTCGGAGAAGACCTTCCGCACCAATTTCTATCCCGACTATAAGGCGCACCGGCCGGACGCGCCGGCCGATCTTATTCCGCAGTTTC
>Ga0187771_10003073_pt1 | contig 11612 bp, 12 predicted proteins | sample 0116_SJ02_MP15_1_FD_133139 | JGI IMG/M metagenome (GOLD analysis project Ga0187771, IMG submission 133139) | Tropical peat soil microbial communities from peatlands in Department of Meta, Colombia - 0116_SJ02_MP15_10_MG | ecosystem: Environmental > Terrestrial > Soil > Wetlands > Peat | place... | reverse complement strand
TCTGCGGCCACATGGACACCGTCCCGGGGAAGCTCCCGGTCAGCCGCAAGCAGGGGCGGGTCTACGGAAGGGGAGCGGCAGACGCCAAGTCTCCGCTGTGCGCCCTGCTGCTCGCTGGGGCCGCTGCCGCAGATTCCGGAGTCAGAATCACATTCGCAGGAGTTACCCAGGAGGAAGGCGAAGGAGCTGGTGTAGAACAACTAATCCGCGAGGGAGGCACCTACGACTACGCTGTCTTCGGCGAACCGAGCGGCGCCAACAGGATCACCGTCGGCTACCGCGGACGGGCGAGCCTCCATGTCACCGTTCGGACCCCGGGGGGCCACGCAGGCTCGCCCTGGGCCCAGAGGAGCGCCTACGACGAGTTCAACCTGCTCCTGTCGAGGCTGAAGGTATACGAGCGCTCGAAGGAAATCCCTGGTGATCACTTCAGGTCTGTCTCCGTCTCCCCAACCCTCGTGAGGGCGGGGACCTACCACAATGTCATCCCCAACATGTGCGAGGCCACCCTCGATCTCCGGCTACCGCCGTCACTCCCATCCTTCCGGGCCATCGAAGAAATTCGATATGCGGCCGGCCAGACCGACGAGGGGGTGATGATCGACGTATCCGCAGGTGAGCCCACAGAAGCATACGAGGCGGACACCACATCGACCCTAGTCCGAGCCTTCCAGAGGGCCATCCTGCTTAAGCTGAAGACGAAGCCCGGCCTCGTCCGGAAGACGGGTACCGGGGACATGAACACATTCGCCCACAAGAAGAGTGCGGCCTGCGTCACCTACGGGCCAGGTCTCTCCCGGACCAGCCACACCGACGGGGAGATGGTGCAGGTCAGGGACTACCTGGGAAGCATCGAAGTGTTGAAAGAGGCCATCCGGCAGCTGGAGGCCCTGAGCTCGGGTAGCGGCACATGAAAGGGAAGGACTTTCTCACTCTGGCCGAATTCACGCCGGAGGATCTGATTTCCGTCCTGGACCTTTCCGGACGGCTGAAGCAGTACCGTTCGAAGGGCCTCGGCTCGCAAGCCCTGGCAGGCAAGAGTGCCGCCCTCGTCTTTGAGAAACCGAGCACGAGGACGAGGGTCAGCTTCCAAGTCGCCATCAGCGAGCTGGGAGGGACCGCAATCAGCCTAAGCTCCAATGAGCTTCAGCTGGGGAGGGGAGAGACAATCGAAGACACGGGCCACGTGCTCGCCCGCTACGTCCACTGCATCATGGCAAGGGTGAACAAGCACGCCGACCTCGAGAGACTTGCGAAGTCCTCCAAGGTTCCTGTCATCAACGGGCTCAGCGAATTCCATCACCCCGTCCAGATCCTCGCCGACCTCTTTACCCTGCGCGAGAACAAGAAGAAGCTGAAGGGATTGAGGGTCGCCTGGGTCGGGGACGGAGACAACGTCTGCAACTCTTGGATGATTGGGGCCGCCCTCAGCGGCATAGATTTCATTGCAGCGACCCCCCGGGGGTACGAGCCACTCCGGTCGATTGCCAGCCAGTCTTCCCGCATCGCCAGGACGACCGGAGGGAGAGTCCGAGTCGTCAACGACCCGATCGCAGCCGTTGCCGGGGCCGACTGCGTCATCACCGACACCTTCGTGTCCATGGGCCTGGAGGAGGAGAAGCTCCGGCGCAGGCAGGCGTTCCTCCCCAGATACCAGGTCAACAGGGCGCTCATGGCCAGGGCGAAGAAGGACGCCATCTTCCTGCACTGCCTCCCGGCCCACAGGGGGGACGAGGTCACCGACGATGTGTTGGACGGCCCTCAGTCTGTAATCTTCGACGAGGCAGAGAACAGGATGCACACGGAAAAGGCGCTGCTCTGCTTCCTCATGCTCGGCCGGAAGGAATACTCCACCCTTACAGCCTGAACTCTTCTAGCCCGTACTGCTTCACGAGCGATAGTATCTTTTCCTTGTGCTGGCCGAGCCCCTTCCAGTCGAGGGCTGCGTAGCGGACAGGTGCGGTCGAACGCTGGATCATCTGTCCGACCATCCTTTCGTCTATGTGCTCCAGTGCGTACTTCGGGGCGACGAAGGCGAAGGCGATGTCACTTTCGATGGCTAGCTTGGTGAACTTCTCAGGGTAGTGGGTGCCTCCGAACCCTATGGCCACCTTGGACCAGATGCTCTTCTCCCGCAGACTCTCCATCAACGCCCTGCCGACCGTCCCTGCCGCCTTCTTGTCCCCCCAGTACTTCTCCGACGAGCCGAGCTCGACGAAGAGCACGGGCTTCTGGAGCGACGTCGGCCCATGGTGGGTCGCCTCCATGGTGATCTCGTATCCGCTGACCTCGTCCCTGTGCTTCCAGAGCGCAATGAGGTAGTTCTTCAGGAGAGACGGGTCCGCTCGGCTCATTTCCTTCCCCGCCCCTCCGAACTTCGCCTCGGCCGAGAAGTTCCCCGTGGTGTGCCCAGTAAGCGATGCGATGCCCGACTCGGCGCTGTGGCGAGAGAGGAAGATGTACGCCTGGGGGTTGAAGTAGTCGTCGAGGTTCGGCGGCTGGACGATCATGCCCTCGTAGCGCGCCAGCAGGTACGAGTCCTTCTGGAAAACCGGGTGGCCCATCAGGTTGACCCCCGTCGACTGGAACCCCCCGACCTCCACAAGCGCCTCCGCCAGCGTCCTCGAGGCGAGATCTGAGGTCGAGGCCAGGATGACGGTTGCTGGTTCCCCTTGGGCTCCCATGGCGCCATGCCCCTCCCATGGAAGTATTAACGATGGGCAGGTTCCCGAACGAATTGCTGAATTAACGGGGCACTAAGCATATAAGCGAAGTTTCGGGGTCGGCCCCCGAGTTCTACCATGGGGGTCCGCGATTTCCTCAGGTCAGCAAACGCCATCTTCAAACTGGCCCATAAGAGCGACAGGGACGAATTCTCCCTCTACCTCAAACTCGTGGCCCTGGGAGTGGCCGTGGTCGGGGCTATCGGCTTCCTCATCAAGCTGATCGGATCCTTCGTCTTCCACTGAGACGATTCGAACCTGCGCGGCGGCACATAAGGTTATTAGGTCAACAAAAATCGGGCACTCTCCGAAGTGTCCGTTTTGGCCGAGCAAGAGAGAAACAGCTCCATCTACCCGGTGAAGACCACCGGAGGTCAGGAGAAGACGGTGGCCACCTTCGTGGCCAACAGGGCTCAGCAGAAGAGCAAACCCATCTACTCGGTCCTCGCTCTTGACACCTGGAAGGGGTACGTACTCTTCGAGGCCCCAAACAGCCAGGTGGTCGATGAGAGCATCCAGGGGTTCAAGCACGTCAGGAGCAAAATCCCCGGCATGATGCAGTATTCTGACATCGAGAAGTTCCTCGTTACCAAGTCGATGGTCGCCGAGCTGAACGAGGGGGACACGGTGGAGATAGTCGCAGGTCCGTTCAAGACGATGCGGGCGAAGATCAGCCGCGTCGAGAAGGAGAAGCAGGAGATTACCGTCTCCCTACTAGACACGGCCTTTGCTCTGCCCATAACCATCGATGCCTCCTACGTCAAAATCGTCGAACGCGCGAAGCCGGAGCAACCGAAGTGATTGCCAATGGGTGAAAAACAGATCATCAACGTCCTTGTAACCGGCGGCGAAGCAAGCGCAGGTCCGCCTCTTGGTCCTGCGCTCGGCCCGCTCGGAGTAAACGTCCTCGGCATAGTCAACGAGATCAACAAGCAGACTGGAGACTTCAAGGGCATGAGGGTCCCCGTAAAGGTCGAGGTCGACAAGGAGACGAAGCAGTTCGTCATATCTGTTGGTACCCCCACCACATCAGCGCTCATCGCCAAGGAATCGGGTATCCCGAAGGGGGCGGCCAAACCGAACACGGAACTCGTCGGGGACCTCACCATGGACAAGGTCATCAGCATAGCCAAGAGCAAGATAGCAGGCTCCTACGCCGCCAGTGTCAAGTCTGCCGCAAAGGAGGTTGTAGGGAGCTGCGTCAGCATGGGGGTCAAGGTAGAAGGGAAGGACCCCAGGGAGTTCATGAAGGAGATAGAGGCCGGAAAGTGGGACGCTAAGTTTTCCTAGGCCTAGACCTTTCTCACTACCGCGTAAATGTGAGCCCGCTTCCCTTCATCCTCCGGGAGGAGCTCTTCCCAGAGCTTTACCGTCTCCAGGCCCTTTAGCAGGGTCTTCAACTCTCCCGCTCCGAAGAAGTGATGCACAATCCCCTTTTCGTTTCCCGAAGTGAAAACGTAGGTCCCCCGCTCGAGTTTCCTCCCCGTTCCGAACCGGAAGTCCTTGTCAGATACCACGACAAACAGCGCGGCTCCTCCCTTCCGAAGGACCCTCATCGACTCATTGAATGCCCTCCTCACGTCCTCCGTCAACCCGTGATGCAGGACGTTCGTGCAGACGATTCCATCGAAGTATCCGTCGACAAAAGGGAGGGCGTTCATTTCGTGCCTTACCAACGTCACGTTGCCGATTCCGCTCCTCCTTACCTTCTGGTCCAGGGCACTCTGGGCAGAGTCTGAAACGTCGAGGGCAACCACCTGGAGCCCCTTCCCAGCCATAAGCAGCGTATGCCTCCCTCCTCCTGCTCCGAGGTCCAGTATCCTTCTCAACCCGTTATCCTCAAGGTAGTCACAGAACTCCTCCACTGCCGGGAGTGGAGCCGAAGGGTCTTTCCACCTCCCGCTGCGCCTGGCTGACTCCCAGGGGTGGACCGTCTGCTTCCTCACGGCGCGTCCGGTGCGCCGACTCTAGCTAAGTTTTCCCGAGAAGGATGAAACGAATGGACACAAGGCTTTTATCCGATGTTTCAAGGCTGGGCAAGGAATTCGTGAAGGGAGTATGCTCTCGAACCAGCAGCTCGCTGAGCTCGCCAAGAAGGGCAAGGAACAGGCCAAGGAGACCAAGTTCACCCAGTCCGTAGAAGTAATGATAAGCCTGAAGGAAGTCGACCCCAAGAAGACAGACCTTAACATCAACGAGATTGTCTATCTCCCCCACCCCACATCGAAGCAGGCAAGGCTATGCTTCATCGGGTCCGGGGACCTCGCTGTAAGGGCGAAAAACGCGAAGGCGAACATGGTCATGGACCCCTCCCAACTCGAGAACTACGGAGGGAGCAAGAGGGATGCGAAGAAGCTCGCACGCCAGTACGACTTCTTCATGGCAGACACGGCTCTCATGCCCAGAATAGGAAAGGTGCTCGGACAGGCACTCGGCCCGAAGGGGAAGATTCCTACGCCGGTGCCTCCCAACTCGCCCATCGAGGCGATGATCAGCAGGATGAGAACCGCAGTCCGAGTCAGAAGCAGGGGCTCCCTCGGGGTAATGGCAAAGGTCGGGGACAGCAAGCTGTCAGAGCCTGAGATCGCTGACAACATCGTAGCTGTGGTGAACGCGGTCTCGAAGAAGCTTCCGAACGGGGACAGGAACATCAGGACGATAATGGTCAAGACGACGATGGGGAAGCCCGCGAAGCAGGCAGTGGATTGAGATGAGCCAGACCGTCCAGGTCGAAAGGAAGCACAATCCGAAGAAGGCCGAGACGGTCGAAAAGGTCACCGAGCTCGCGAAGAAGTACCCGGTGATTGCGATCACCAGCCTCTCCAAGGTCAGGTCTACTCAGCTCATGGCCGTAAGGAAGGCGTTGCGGGGCCATGCTGAGGTCTTCGTGGTCAAGAACAAACTGGCCATCCTGGGGCTGGAAGGCGCCGGGGTCAAGAACGCAGACCAGCTCATCGGGCACCTAAGCGGCCAGAACGCGCTAATTTTCTCCACCTACGACCCGTTCAAGCTCTTCCTCACACTCGACAAGAGCCACGTCTACCTGCACGCGCGCGCAGGGGACAAAGCCCCCAACGACATAGTTGTCCCTGCAGGGAACACAAGCCTCCCAGCGGGGCCGGTACTCAGTGAGTTCAGGGAGGCGGGCATCTCGACGAAGATCGAGGGGGGGAGCATCTGGGTCAACAGGGACTCGGTCGCCTTGAAGAAGGGAGGCGAAGTGACACCCAAGCTGGCCAGCCTGCTCTCCAAGCTCAACATCAAGCCAATACGCGCCGGCCTGACCATTGCGCTGGCCTACGAGGACGGCCTCATCTACGCGGGCGATTTAGTCGCCATTGACCTAGAGAAGTACAGGCAGAGCCTCCTGGAGGCCTTCAGCTCGTCGAGAGGGCTAGCGATACTGATCGGCTATGTCACAAAGGAGACAGCCCCTGAAGTGCTTGCAAAGGCGTACCGAGAAGCGGTGGCTGTGGCCGTGGAGGCAGGTTTCGTAACCATAGAGACAGCACCTATGGTCCTTGGCAAGGCAGAGGCTGAAGCAGCAGCGCTCACAGCCGAGGCAAGAAAGAAGGGCCTAGCTGAGTAGCAGACTCCGCCACCCCGTGGGGCTCATCTTTTCGTGACGAACCTTTGGAGCAGGAGCACCACAGACAGAACGGCGAAGGCCACACAAGACCAGAATAGGATGTCAAGGACGAAGGCAGATGGGTCGACGTAAGCCCCGGGACCGGTCAGATCGTCATGGTAATGGTTCACGAACCAGAAAGGCCAGCCGTACAGATGAACGGAGTTTCCTCCTATGAAGAACAGGGTCTGCTCGAACAGGTAACTAAGCGCAGCTGACGCCACCCCGCACCCCGCGCTCACAGCTCCCAATTTGGCGGCAGTCACGTACATGGCTTGCGCTGGAACTCAAGGAAAGCATTAGGTGTTTGGACCCCTCTAACCGAAGAGGGAGGCAAGGCCCTGTAGAGCCTCTTCCTCTTTCTTCTCCTCTTCCTTCGGCTTCTCTTCCGCCTTCGCAGCCGGGGCTCCTGGAGCCGCAACCGCCGCCGGTGCAGCAGTCGCCATGGTCGCGGCGTTCTTCAGTGCCTCGTCGATGTTGACTTCGCTCAGAGCGGAAGCGAGCGCCTTGATCTTCACTGTGTCCGGTTCGGCCCCCGTCGCCTTGACCACGCTAGTCAGGTTCTCTTCGCTGACGGGCTTACCCAGCTTGTGAAGCAGGAGGGCAGCGTAAACGTACTCCATGTGATTTCGCAGGCAGGCGACCTTTGTCCCGTATATATCTCTTTGACGCGAAAAAAGCCGCTTACTCTCTTCTGCTCATGAGTCGGTAATCTTCCTGGAACCCGAGCTTCTCGTACAGGGACCAGGCGACCTTGTTCTTCTCGTTGACCATCAAACCCGTTTGCGGGAATCCCTTTTCCTTGCTCAGTTTGAGCGCGTGTCTCATCAGAGCCTCCCCGTACCCCTTCCCCCTGAACTGCGGCACCACTTCGATGTCGTAGACCCATCCCACCTTAATCCCGCTGAAGGGCCTCTCGGAGACCCCGAACCACAGGAACCCAGCCATCTCACCCTCCTCTGATTCGGCGACGTAGAACTCGTTTCCGGGTTTCTTGAAGTAAGCTTCCAGCCGCTGCGTGTCGTCCTTCTCGACCCGCTCCTTCTCCTGCCTTTCGTACTCGTCGAGCTCGAGGATAGTCTGCTGGACGGACAGCTGCTTGATCACGGGGAATTCATCCTCCCGAGCCCTCCGTATCGTGATCTCAGGCAACGGGTTTGTAGGCGCGCAGTCCGCCGTTAAACGTTCCTGAGGTTGAGCCCCTCTTACGGTCGGCCCCCGTTCCATCTTTATCTACATCAGAGGAAGGACTCCCGAAAACAAGTGAGGTCTCCCCTTTGAACGACAAGAAGCAGGCCCTGAAGGCGAAGTTCTCGGCCGATTACAAGAAGTACTACTACGTCGACCTATTCAAACGGGAAGGTTTCGTCAGGAGGCATTGCGAGAACTGCGGGAAGTTCTTCTGGACACTGAAACCTGAAAGGACGCGGTGCGACGACCAACCCTGCTCCCCCTACTCTTTCATCGGAAGGCCGCCGACATCAAAGAGGCTCAGCTACGTCGACACCTGGAAGGCGGTCGAATCGTTCTTCGCAAGGAACGGCCACGCCATTGTCAAGCGCTACCCGGTGGTGAGCAGGTGGCGTCCCGACCTGTACTTCACCGTGGCTTCGATCATAGACTTCCAGAGGGTGGAAGGGGGGAAGGTAGTCTTCTCCCTCCCAGCGAATCCACTGGTGGTCCCCCAGATGTGCCTGAGGTTCAACGACGTCCCCATCGTGGGGCTGAGCGGCAGGCACGGGACCTCATTCTGCATGATCGGTCAGACCGTGCTGGCGAACAAGGAAGGCTACTGGAAAGACAAGACAATCGACCTAGACTTCGCGCTGCTGACCAAAACCTTCGGCATCCCCAAGGAGGAGATCTCCTTCAACGAGCAGGTCTGGCTAGGCTACGGCGCCTTCGGCTACTCTCTGGAGTACCAGGTGCGCGGCCTCGAGACTGGAAACGCGGTCTTCACTGCGTTTGAAGGAAGTCCGGAGAAGTACGTCCCTCTGAAGGAACCAGTGGTCGATATGGGCGCGGGCCTTGAGCGGCTCACCTGGCTGACCCAGGGGACTCCGACCATGTATGACGCATACTTCACGCCAGTGCTGAAGAGAATCCAGGAGGAGAACAGCATCGACTACGACGAGGAATTGTTCGGAAGATACTCAGTCTTGGCCGGAGAAATCAACGTAGACGACTACCCCAACTTGGACGACGCCAAGCTGAAAATTGCAAAGAGCCTGGGAGTCGAAATGTCGATTCTATCGAAGCAGTTCGGAGCCCTCGAAGCGATGTATGCGATAGCAGACCACACCAGGACGCTTCTCTTCGCGGTGGCCGACGGGATGCTCCCGAGTAACTCAGGCGGAGGGTACAACCTGAGGATGATCTACCGCCGGATGCGAAACTTCATCGACTACTACAAGTTCAATCTCACCATCCCCGACCTGGTCGACTGGCACATCGCCCAACTGAAGCGCATGTATCCTGAGCTTTCAGAGCACGACATGGATGTGAAGGAGGTGCTCGGAGTCGAAGATTCAAGATTCATCTCCTCTTCCGAGAGGGTCTCGAAGATAGTCTCGTCGTTATCGGCCAACGGGAGAGAAATCATGACCGACGACCTGATCAGGCTTTACGACTCTGACGGAGTCACCCCGGAACAACTGATTGAAGCGGGCGCCAAAGTGAGCCCCCCTGAGGGCTTCTACGAAAAGGTCCAGGCCAGGCATCTCACCCGCGAGCTCGAGGAGCCCGTGCCCCAGTTCGACACCCGGAAGATTCTGCCGACGAAGCTCTGGTACTACGAGGATGGCGCGCCCATGGAGTTTACCGCGAAGGTGCTCAGGGTCTTCGACGGCAAGTTCGTCGTCCTCAACAAGACAGTGTTCTATCCCCGCGGCGGCGGCCAGGAGCCCGACAGGGGCACCATCGGGGACGCCCGGGTGGTCGACATCGAAAAGTACGGAGACGTCGTAATCCACAGAGTCGACGGCAGGGCCCCGAAGGCCGGCACCCAGGTCAAATGCCACGTTGACGAGCGAAGGCGCAGACGCATCACCCAGATCCACACAGCCACCCACATCATCAACGGTTCGTCGAGGAAAGTCTTAGGCCCATGGGTCTGGCAGCACTCTGCCTACAAGGAGGAGGACTACGGCCGAATCGACATCACCCACTTCGCCCACCTAACAGAGGAGGAGGTCCAGAGAATCGAGGACTTGGCCAACGAGATCGTGAGGAAAGACCTAGCGATCAGGAACACATTCATGCCCAGGCAGGTCGCCGAGTCGAAGTACGGCTTCAGGCTGTACCAGGGGGGCGTGGTGGCCGGGAAGCTCGTCCGGGTGGTCGACATCGGAGGGTGGGACATCGAGGCATGCGGAGGCACCCACGCGAAGACCACAGGAGAAGTGGGCTTGATCAAGATAACCAAGGCGGAGAGAGTGCAGGACGGAGTCGAACGGCTGGAGTTCGTGGCAGGCGAGGCAGCCATCGAGTACATGCACCGGATGGACTCGGAGCTGCAGGAGCTCTCGGCGGTGCTCGGCACCCAGAGGGAGAACCTCCCCAATGTGGCACAGACCCTCCTGAACGACCTGGAAGCTTCCCGTGCCCGTGAGAAGAGTCTCGGCCAAGCGATGGTGGAGCTGTCTTCCTCCGGCATCGGGAACTCGGCGAAGATCGTCAAGGGGGCAAAGCTTTACGTCTCCAGGAATCCTCCCATGGGCGAGGAACAGATTATTGCTCAGGGCCAGAAGAGCGTCTCGTCCGAGCCGTCGCTGATCTACCTGGCCCTTTTCCCAGCGGGCAAATCTGCGCGGATAATTTGTTTCGTTGGTGCCTCAGCCAAGCAGGCAGGTTATTCCGCTACTGACATCGTCAGGAAGCTCGCCCCCGTCCTCGGAGGCTCGGGCGGAGGCTCCCCGGTCTTCGCCCAAGGAGGGGGGCCGCTTGTCGACAAGATAGACGAAGCCGCTTCTCTGGCCGAGAAGCTCGAGCCCGTGCCCTTGAGTTGAGCGTCATGTCCACGAGAGCAAAGTACTGGCTGAAGGTATGGAACGAAAAGCACGCCTTCGAGCCCGACCCCGTCGCGGGGAAGAAGAAGGTCTTCGTCACGTTTCCATTCCCCTACATGAACGCGGCGGTCCATGTAGGTACCGCCTTCACCGCCAGCAGGCTCGAGTTCTACGCCCGGTTCAAGCGGCTCCAAGGGTTCAACGTCCTCTTCCCCTGGGCCTGGCACTGGACGGGCCAACCCATAGTCGGCATGAGCAAGAGACTGAGGGAGGGGGACCCTCTCGTCCGGAAGGCATTCGTAGAGCTGGACGGCGTCCCCGAGAACGAAGTCGCAAAGTTTGTCGAACCGGAGTACCTCGCCTCCTACTACACCAAGGTCAGCCGGCAGGTGATGAAGGACACAGGCTTCTCCATAGACTGGAGGCGGGAGTTCAGGACGATAGACCCGGCCTACCGGAAGTTCGTTGAGTGGCAGTACTTCCACCTGAGGGAGCTCGGGTACGTAGTACAGGGGACCCATCCGGTGGTATGGTGCCCGTTCGACAAGAGCCCCACCGGGGACCACGACAGGATGGAGGGGGAGGGCGTCTCTCCCGAGGAGTTCAACCTGATCAAGTTCCACCTTGGGGAGTTCGCCCTTGTCGCGGCCACCCTGAGGCCGGAGACCATCTACGGAGCAACAAACATCTGGGTCAACCCGGACGAGGAGTACAGCGAGGCCCGGGTCGACGGAGAGCTGTGGGTGGTTAGCTCCAAGGCGCTCACAAAGCTGGCCGAGCAGAAGCACGACGTCGTGCCTGTCCGCTCCTTCAGGGGTTCCGACCTGCTAGGACAGTACGCCATGGCCCCGCTTACGGGCAAGTCCCTCCCTGTCCTGCCCGGGAAGTTCGTGGACCCGTCGCTCGCCACAGGGGTGGTCTACAGCGTCCCCGCGCACGCCCCCTACGACCTGATGGCGCTCAGGGACATCCAGGAAGGGAGGGTGCAGGTGGGCAGAGAGATCAAGGAGACTGCTGACAAGCTTTCTCCGATTCCCATCCTCGGGCTCCAGGGGTACTCGCGGATTCCGGCCGAGGACCCGATCAAGAGGCTCGGGATCAAGGATTCCATGGACCCACAGCTCGACGCCGCGACGAAAGAGGTCTACAGCGCCGAGTTTCACAGAGGTATACTGACCCCCAACTCTGGTCCGCTGGCGGGGCTGAGCGTCGCCGACGCGAAGGCGAAGGCGCTGGAGCTGATGACGAAGACCG
>Ga0187771_10003072_pt1 | contig 11613 bp, 11 predicted proteins | sample 0116_SJ02_MP15_1_FD_133139 | JGI IMG/M metagenome (GOLD analysis project Ga0187771, IMG submission 133139) | Tropical peat soil microbial communities from peatlands in Department of Meta, Colombia - 0116_SJ02_MP15_10_MG | ecosystem: Environmental > Terrestrial > Soil > Wetlands > Peat | place... | reverse complement strand
TTGTTGCTCCTGCCCCGTGGAAACTCCGAGCCCTTTATATTCCGAGTTCCAAAGGCACCGAAAGAAAGGGGTGCGGTAGCCTGAGATGTACGTTCCAAAGAGATGCGCTTTCTGTGGCAAGGAAGTCAGACTTGGTTCCGGTATCCTCTTCGTAAGGAACGACGGCTCAACGCGATCATACTGTTCCTCGAAGTGCAGGATCAACGAGCTGAAGCTTGGGCGGGACCCGAGGAAGCTGAAGTGGGCCCGGGGCGCGAAGAAGAAATGAGTTCCCCGACGGAAGAAACTCTAATCGTGATAAAGCCCGACGGAGTGAGGAGAGGGCTCGTCGGGGAGATAGTGGCGCGGTTCGAGCGGAAGGGGTTCGTGATCAAGAGGCTTCAGATGCAAACAATGTCCAAGGCCCTGGCAGAGGAGTTCTATTCCGTCCACAAGGACAAACCCTTCTTCGGGGAACTGGTCACGTTCATCACGTCTGGGCCCGTCGTTGGTGTGATCCTCTCAGGGAGGGACGCGGTGGCCACGGTCAGGAGAATGGTCGGGAACACCAAGAGCTGGGAGGCGCCCGCCGGCACGATTCGGGGGGACCTTAGCCTCGGCTACACCGACAACACGATTCACGCTTCAGACTCGGCAGAGAGCTTTACTAAGGAGAGCGGCGTCTTCTTCGGAAAGACGAGAGGGTGAGCGCGTCATAAGGGGCTCGATGGGACATGTCAGAACAGAAGGGCGGGATGAGGCAGCCCGTCGTTGTCATTCTGGGCCACGTAGATAGCGGGAAATGCGTTAGCGGGGATACCATCCTTCAACTTGCCGATGGAACCCTAATCGAAGCGAAAGCCGCCTTTGAGGGGTTCAGGTCAGGAGAGCCAATTCAACGCCCCGATGGTGTGGTATACCCGGCCAGGAACATGTCAGTGTTGTCCGTGGGGCCGGACGGCAAGGTTATTCCCAAGCCCGTTTCATTTGTTTGGAAACTGAAATCGGACAGGCTTGTACACGTCCGAACAAAATCTGGATACGACGTGTCCACCACGCCTGAACACAAATTCTTGGTACTGAAACCTACCGGAGAAGAAGCGTACGTAGAGGCTGAGAAGCTGAAGCTTGGCGACCACCTGCTACTCCCTACAAAATCACCAGTGGTTCAAAACGGACCCGAGGAGATAAAGAATCAGATACTCAGCGGGCTGTCAGATGACTTTCTGATCCAACCGGATTCAAATCTGAAGCGCCGTCTGAAACTCTCGGTCTCCGGAAGGATTGCAAGAGCTGGCGAGGAGATTGGAGATAGGATTCTTGAGCACCATATGCGGGTTGGTTACTTCAGGGCAAGTATCTATCGTAAGCTGCTCAAACTAGCAGGAATCCCGTTTCACGTAGGATATGATGCGATTGAGAGGATCAAGTCTACTTCCCATCACAGAGCAGCATGGAGGAGCTCTCCCTGGATTAAGGTTCCGAAAACAAGGGCTCAGTTCAACGATCTAATGTACCTCGTTGGACTACTGTACGGGGATGGGTTTGCCAGAACCGCTTATCTTTCAAACACATCTTCGGATCTGATCTCAGAATACAAGCGAGTCCTAATGTCAGCCTTCGGGGTCGGAGCGAAGAAGACTTGGGAACGGACTTCATTCACCGTACGGCATAGGGGAGGGGCGTCGCTTTCAAGGTTCCTTATCGACGTATTTGACTATCCCGTTGGCGACAAGACGAGAGCGTTGCATGTTCCAAGACTAATTGCTATAATGCCTGACGAAATGGTGGCAGCCTTCCTCCGAGGATTCTTCGATGCAGAGGGCTTCGTCCAGACAGGGAGAAACATCGGAGTAGGCTGCGAAAGCGCGCTGTTGATGAAGCAGTTGCCGATGCTGCTTTCAAGGTTCGGTTGCTTAGCCTACCATGGGAAATCTCATTCCCGGGAAATTTACATCAGTGGGCGCAACAACGTAATCTCGTTCTTGAATCACGTCGGGTTCAAAGAGAGAGGAAAATTGGAGGCCGCTTGGGATCGGCTGAGGTTTTCTGAGACGAATCGTGTCTTCGAAGTTACCCCAATTCCGGGGAACTTCTTCAAATCAGAAAGGGGGGGAAGAAAGGCCGTCTGGGACAAGAATTTCCAACTCTCCAGTTACGAAGGCTACGCCAACCTGAGCAAGGGCGCTCTGGCGCGGATGTTTGACGCCCTTCCGGGCTATCAGAACCCCTACCTCGAGAGCATATTGGAAAGATTCTGTATGGTCAGGGTAACAGGGCTCGATGTCGTCGAGGGGGAGTTTACGGTATACGATTTCACGGTTGACGAGACACACAACTTCTTGGCCAATGGTCTGATTGTGCACAACACCAGCTTAGCGGACGCCCTAAGGGGAACGGGAGTTCAGGCCCGTGAGGTAGGCGGGATTACTCAGGAGATAGGCGCCAGCTTCTTCCCGATGGACACATTGAAGGACATCTGCGGACCCCTTCTAGACAAGGCAGGGGGGGAACTTCAGGTACCCGGGCTCTTGATGATTGACACGCCAGGGCACGCCGTCTTCTCTAACCTCAGACTCCGGGGTGGTTCAGCCGCCGACATCGCGATTCTCGTGGTGGACGTTCTGAAGGGCCTCGAAAACCAGACTCTAGAGAGCATCGACATACTCAAACAGCGCCGGGTCCCCTTCCTGGTCGCCCTCAACAAGATTGACATGATAAATGGCTGGCGGAAGGGGAGCCACGGCCCGCTGCTTCAGGTGATGAAGGAGCAGCCCCCAGCGTGGAACGACGAGCTTGAGGAGAGGCTCTACAACGTCGTTGGTGGTCTGTCTCGTCTTGGGTTCCAGTCAGATGCTTACTATCGCGTTAAGGATTTCAGGAAACAGGTTAGCATAGTGCCCGTCTCCGCGAGAGCACACGTGGGCATGCCCGAGATGCTCGCAATGCTCATCGGCCTCGCCCAACAGTTCCTGAAGGGGCGGCTTCAGGCGGCGGAGAAAGGAAACGGGCGTGGCATCATTCTCGAGATGCAGGAGGAGGTTGGTATCGGTGAGACGGCGAACGTGATTCTGACCGAGGGGTCATTGAACGTAGGGGATTCCATCGGACTCGTACGCAAGGACGGAGCGATAAAGTCGAAAGTCAAGGCCCTCTTCATGCCGAAGCCGCTGGACGAGATGAGGGACCCACGGGACAGATTCACCCCCGTCGATTCAGTCTACGCGGCGGCCGGTGTGAAGTTGGTCTCAGCGGATCTTTCCGGGGTCGTCCCGGGGACCTCGGTGGCCTCGTTCAAGACTGACAGGGAATTCCAGGAGCTGAAGGTTGAGATGGAGAAGGAGCTCTCGAACATCGTGGTGAAGACGGACAACATGGGGATCATCGTGAAGGCAGGAAGTATTGGTGGCCTCGAGGCGCTGCTCAGGATGCTTGAAGAACGCGGGATTCCTGTTAGACAGGCGGACATCGGGGACATCTCGAAGAACGACATCGTCGATGCGCAGGTCGTGGGTGAGCACGACCCATACCTGGGGGCGGTTCTCGGGTTCGATGCCAAGGTTCTTCCCGAAGCGAAGGATTACGTCGGTAGCAACCCGATCTTTGTGTCTGCAATAATCTATGAGGTGATTGACAACTATGTCAACTGGGCTCTGGCAAAGAGGGAGGCGGACGAGAAGGCAGCGCTGTCAGGCCTCACTCGGCCCTGCAAGCTCAAGGTGATACCAGGAACGTTCTTCAGGCGGAACGACCCGGCGGTCTTCGGCGTCGAGATAACAGCAGGGACGCTTAGGCCCAAGGTGAGGTTGATGTCTGCGCAGGGCTCGGAGCTTGGGACAGTGCAGCAGATCCAGGACCAGGGGAAAGCACTGAACGAGGCGAAGGACGGAGACAAGGTCGCGATATCTGTGGACGGGCCCACCCTTGGCAGGCAGATCAAGGAGAATGATACCATATACACGATGCCGAAGAGCCACGAAGCGAAAGCCTTGAGGACAAAACTCCTTGGCTCTCTTACCCCTAATGAAAGAAGCGTGCTTGAGGAGATAATCGCCATCAAATCGCCTACCGACCCCATGTATGGATTCTAGTCGGTCGGGGAGCGCCAAACCGTGTTCTCTTTGGAGAGTCTTCGGTTTGGTCTGGTTCCGCGAATTGCCAGTTGTCGACACCTTTCGACCTCCGGCGGTGCCGTAGGTCTAACCTTCGGGAAAACTCCCTTGCCATCTCCAAGCTTATTTACCCGCCAGAATCGGAGCCGCCTGAATGGTATCTTTCAAGCTGATACTTTCTGACCCCAAAACTGGGAAATCAGAAGCTTCGGAGGTTAAGGACGCCCAGGCACAGCCTCTCGTAGGGCGGAAAATTGGAGAGGTGATAGATGGCTCAGCAATAGGGCTCGATGGTAAGATAATGATCACCGGGGGGAGCGACAAGGCCGGATTCCCCATGAGGGCCGACACTCTGGGTGGGGGGAAGAACTATGTGCTTCTCACTGATGGAGTGGGTTTCAGGACTAAGGAAGAGGGCGCAAAGAAAAGGAAGCTGGTCCGGGGGAACACAATCACGGAAGAGACGTATCAAGTAAACGCCAAGAAATTCGAATAAGCGGCAAAAAGCAGCTAAATTACCCCAATACCTTCAACTTTGCTACAAATCATCGGGGACTATCTGGCTGAAAAGTAGAAATATCTCGCATAGCGGAGAAGGGCCCGGTCAGACGCTTTGGCGAGACTTGACGACCTGGACATGAAGATTCTCTCGTCGCTTTACTCCGATGCTTCCGTTTCCGTGCCGAAGCTAAGCAAACAGCTCGGGGTGAACCTGTCAGTCATGTACAGCAGGATAAAACGACTGCAGAAACGGGGCGTAATTGAGAAATTCACCGTTCAGGTCAACGAAGAGTCGCTTGGGATGCGTGCTGGTGCCATTGCGGGGCTCAACATCGACCCTAAGCAGAGGGAGTCAGTACTCAAAGAAGTCGAAAAGGTGGAGGGAGTCCGGCTCATTCGCGAAGTGACTGGGCGGTTCGATATCATAGTCAATCTGAAGGGGCAGTCGCTTGACGAGCTTCACCGGGCGGTCTACGATGTCATAGGGAAGATTCCTGGGGTCATTCAGACCGAGATCTTCATGGAGGTTTCGAGGAGGAACCCTCCCGTGAATTTCCGTTTGGTCGAATAGGACTACTAAGACTCATTAAGACCCACGACGGTCGCGAAATCCGTGGATCCGCTAGTCCTCCTAGACCAGGCGGTGGCGCAGGGGAGAGTTCCCAGGGCCGTGGCCACCAAGGTCAGAAAGAGAATGAACATGGTGCAGGGGGCGATTCAGCGCGTCGAGAAGGCAAGCGGCCTCAGGTATCCCCCATACTATGTGGAGCCATCCCTTCCATGTTCGAAGACAGGAGCGGAATACGGCCAGATGGGTGTGCTGTTCGCCCGTGTGATACCAACGACGGTCACCGGGAGTGTCGTAATACTCGTGCAATTCTCGGCGGCCCTCGTCGCATTCGCGACGAAGGGGACCATCGAAGCGGTCGCGGCCCACGAGTTCACCCACTACGTCGACCTGGTCAGGAAGCTGAGCACTACGAACGTCACCAGCGACGAAGTGGTCACCACACTGTTCGAGGCTTCGTTCAGGGACGCGGAGCACACGGTCCCGCCGAAGTCGCTCTTCTCCGAAAGGGCCCTGGTTTCTCTGGTCAGCAGGAAGTTCAAGGACGAACTCGTAGACGCCTCACTGAGCAAGAAGGCCGAGGACCTTTGGGTCGCAAAGAACCTCCCCATTCACTGGGTCAGCCCCGAGGAGAACACGCTCAGGGTGCCGATGGCGTTGGTGGCCTCCACCCGATTTGACCCTGCAGTACTCGCTAGGCTTGAGGAGATGCAGAAGGCGCTCAGTTGAGGCTAACAGAGAGCGAGCGCGATAGCGTCAGGAACATCGCGTCGACCCTGGTGGAGCCTGCCAGGACGTCGGCCCTCGCCGCGTACGGCTCAAAAGTTGCGGGATACTCCCGCCCCGACTCTGACTACGACCTAATCATCGTTTCGAAACGGTTCACCTCGGGGGTGAGATACAGGTACGTCGACTCACCAACAGAAGTTTCGGCGCTCATAGTCGACGAGCACATGCTGAACCAGGACGCGACTTCTTCCTTCCTAGGGGAGTTCGTCGTGGGCCGCCTGTTGAATGTGTATGAGCCCATAATCAACGGCGATCTCTTCAGGTCGGTGGAGCTCGAATACAAGAAGCGTGTGCTCACAGAAGCGCTCATCGAGCTGTCCTCCGACTACGGGGAATTCGCCACACACCTGCTTGTCCCCTATGAGTACTTTCTTTTCGACAAACTGCACAAACGGGCTGCAATTTACCCGCCCGCGCTCTACAGCTATGTGCACACGTACACCTGCCCGATGGGGGAGGAGAACATGGCGCTTTCTGTGGAGGCGTTCGCAGAGGCGGCCAGGTCACTTCAGCCTAGGGGCTTCCTTGCTGCGACTCCGGAAGGGGTGAGGCTGATCCCAGGCAAACTGAAGGCAGACGCCTTTTCGCGCTTCGAGTCGATGTTCTCCCAGACGGCCAGGGGGGTCACCCAGTACGCTGTCCACGGCTACGCCGGGAGGGTCGGTCCGTCAGTGTTCAGCAGGGAGGCACTGTCCAAGCTGCGAAGAATGAGAGAGAACCCCCCTCCTCTGGCGCCACTAGAGGAGCCCCGCTCGCTCCTCAAACTGGAACAGGGGGCGGTCATCCCTGACTCTTCTCTTCTGGTCGAAGAGCTGGCGAGAATCCTCGGGTTCAGGACCTACTCCACGAAGGAGAATGACATTGGGGAGCCTTATTCGACGACCAGGGTCCTCGCCTTCTCCGATGGCACGCACGCCAAGTCGGTCGTCGTAAAGAACTACGCTGACGTGAGGGCTCTCAAATGGGCCCTCCTTGGCATCTGGGCTTCGACTGCGAAGAAGTTCAGCACCTCTGCCAACTCCCGCCTAGAGAGGGAATATGGGATGACATTGCGACTGAATTCGATGGGCATCCCGGTACCCCGGGTCCTGGCCGTCGCCCCCGCGGAACGGATTCTTGTGAAGGAGTTCGTTAGCGGTCCCACCCTTGCCAGCGTGATCAACTTGTTTCTAAAGGGGGCCCCGGGGGGCCTAGCGAGCGTGTCCGCCTATGGCGAAATCATCGCCAGGCTCCACACCGCAGGGATCGCCCTCGGAGACTCCAAACCGAGCAACGTGGTCGTCGCCGAAGATGGGCTGTACTTGACCGACCTCGAACAGGCTTACCAGGGCGGCGACCAGCCATGGGACATAGCCGAGTTCCTCTACTATACAGCCAAGCTTTCAATCCGAGAGGACGCCATGAAGAAGGTAGCCCATGCCTTTCTCGAGTCCTACGCGAAGTCCGGGGACAAGTCGAGAATCGTGAAGGCCCGTGGGCAAAGGTACTTCGGCCCCTTCAGTCCTTTCCTTACGCCTGGCATGGCGAAGATGCTGCGGGAGAGGCTCTCGGCCTACGTCTGAGGCTTCGCATAGGTCAGGCAGCCGGGCAGTTGTCGAGTTTCAATAAGCGTGTGTCCGGCCGGGAAAGGTGAGCCAGACATGGGCCAGCGATTTTGGCAGGTCTGGGCTAGGTCTTGGAATAGACTGTGTAGCCGCAGTTATCCCCTCGTGCCCGACCGTATAACGCTTGAGGGGGCGCCACAAGGCCGAAGTATACATCCAAGCCAACTTGGTAGTGCCGGACATTTATCCCTGACCTAGCGATATTGGCGGGGTTGGACACACTTCATTGAACCTGATAGGTATTGTAGTAGTAGGTTCCACCGTGCCCCGTGTAGAAGTAGGTAATCGAAACTAAGTATGCTCCTGCGGTTTGATAGGGAGGGCAGGATGGGACGGTATGAGGGCATTCGTTTGGCTGCGGGAACGGCGGGTCATAAATTACAGGGACAAAGAATGCAAAAAGAGCAACTCCGAGCACTAGTCCCAAGATTGCGTATCTGCGTCTCATGACTACAATCCATCTCCTAGGGTGCTGTCGAAATGAATGTCATGGCTGAACCGAAGGGCAAGGTCGTGCTATTCGAGCGAGGGGCAGCACCATAAGTGACAGTGACAGTAAGGTTGCCGTTACTCGAATCGAGTTTGTAAGCGGAAACTAGAACAGTCTGCTCTTCGTTGGAGTTCCACGGATTGATGTAGATGTAGGCTGTATTGTTTCCGGCATAGTCACAGGTTGAGTGCAAGTATGCCGAAGTCGTTTGAAAGGCTGAGTAGGTTGTAACAACGGCGCTCCATTGTCCTTGAAAGGAGACAGAGACGAGAAAGGCATCAATTGTTCCATTGCCGCCTCCACCTCCGAGGACATTTGGGCTAGGATTAGGACATGGAATGGTAACAGTCGTCGTGACGGTTCTCGTTGGAATATCTTGACTACTGACAAGATACCCCAATCCTGCTCCTGCCAGTATTGCCACGACTAGCAGGGCCGCAATCGCTCCGTTCCTCACGTCTCAGAGGGTATCCCCAAGGGGTTCAAAGTTCTACTTGTGAGAACGGTTCATTTCTCACGAAGAAACCTAGTTCAGGCCTGCCTAGGTTACTAAACTCAGTGGAAACACAAAACCACCCAATGCAATTACGGCAACACATCCTGCGGCTAGAAGAGTTAAGCCAAAGGCTCTCCACTTTCGCACCAGCGAGACAGAACCAGCGATGAGATACGGCGAATAGAACGCCACCGACCATACCGGAGTAGGTCTGACCGATTCGAAGTATCCGATAAGTGGGCCAAGAACAACCACAAACAACCCTAGGAAGAGGGCACCAGAGATAACAAGTCCACCAAGAACTTCCAAGATAACTTGGATGAATCTTATTGCCAAGTTCCCGACCATTCAACGACTTGGCCGCTCGACATCACAACGTTTCCCGCCGCCTGCTGACGTGAAAGCGGCGTTCCTTGGGAGGCACAGAAGAACGAGACTAACGTATTCGGCTGCATGGCCACGGGAGTGTGCGGCCCACTTGGGCTCGCGGACAAGATTCCATTGACAGTGCTGTTTGCTTGGACGAAAGCACATGATAAGACCTTCAGGTCGTGGACGGTTGGGTTTGTCAGGCCGGTCATCGTGATTGTGCATGTCTTGTTGACCGAGTAGCAAGATGTCCCCCATATGTAGGGCTGAGTTCCGCAAGGGCCAAAGCACCCATACGTGCTGAAGAAGGTGCCATTGTCAATTAGGATGAAGAGGGAAACTGCCAGAAGGACAACAGCCACTACGGTCAAGTTTCTTCCTAGGTGGCTCTTTCGTTCAGTTGGCCCTTGCCTGTCAACCGTCTTATGCAGTAGGCTGAAGATGAGCGTTACCGCTGATGCGCCGATGATGGCGAAGGGGATGTAATAGACGTAGAGATAGTAAGAGAATGGCGGCCCTTGACAATCAGGGCCGAAGCAACCCCAAAGGCTAAAGATGAATCCATCCAGAAAAAGGCCAACCCCAACCAGAATGCCGACGATGGAAATAGCGGTCAACCACCTGTAGTTCAAATGTCTGCCCCATGGAAAGCCTCTCGCTACTTACTGCTTGTGGAACGGACATTCATTTTCGCATCGACCCAAGCGATTCTGTGGGGTTGGACTAGGTTTTGGAGTATACTGTATAGCCACAGTGGCCGCAGGTGAGCCTGTTCCCATGTTGGGCCATGAAGTACCCCTTTCCGCACCTCGGGCACTCCTTCCTCAGCCTCGATAGCGAATTCCCGTCCACCTTGTATAGCTTGTAGACCTGGATTCTCCTCTTGGGCGCCTTCGGCTTCTCCTTCTTCTCTGGCTTTTTCTCTTCGACGGGCGCTTCGGTCGGGGCGGGCGTTGGTGCTGCGGGTGCAGAGGGTGCCTTCGACATGCCTACTTGGCCTCAGGTGCCGGGGCGGCAGCGGCTGCCGGGGTCCCTGCCTTCTTTCTTTCCTGTTTTAGCTTCTCTCGTTCCTCTTTCGTAAGCGTCCTCTCCTGCAGATACCTCGGGTGGATTTTCTTTTTGGACTCCGCAGACCCATATACGTAGAACCTCCCGAGCACCTTCATTGTCCCTGATTGGCCGTCTACCCTGATGAGTCCGACGTTCTCCACGGGTACTCCGAGCTCCTGGGCTACCATCTCGATAGCCTCCTTCCGGGAGATCTTCCCTGCCTTCCCTTCCATCGAGAGCTCGACGTAGGACCTGTCAAGGACCTTGGACTCTGATTTCTTCTCTACAGGCAAACTGGGGCACCCGAATATGTCGGGGATATTAACTTGAGGCTCAATGAATCCCCCTGATTCCCATTTGCGCAAGAATCGCCCTGTTCCGTGATTTCGCCACCGCGTTCGCCTTCACCGCGACGACGCCTACCCCGGGCTGTCCGTAGAAGACCACGGCGGAAACGGGTGCCATGGCGATGGCAAGCATTGCCATGAGGTCCTCCTCCCCTTCGACCTTGACCCTCACCGGTTTCTTGCCAAGGAAGGCTTTCTTCATCCCGGTGATCGCGTCCTCCGTGAGGGTCCCTGCGGGGTTCTCGACCCTGATTAGCCTCGCGTAGGGGACGGTGGGGACGGCTCTTGCAGTCCTCCTCTCGACTCCGTCCACCACCTGAACGTCAGGCGTTCTTCCCATGGCACCTAGTGTGTCAGTCACCCTGTCGCCCACGGTAACTGTCATGGGAGCGTTCTTTACCAGCCTTTCGAAATCTGGGCCCTTCGCTTCCTCGGCGGAGTATACTGTCCCCAGCGGGGCCGCCAGCCTGGTCCTGAGTTCCTCCGGGAGCCGGTGCATCCTGCCCAAGGGCCTAGCTTACCTTGAGGGCATATCTCCCCGGTTTTGTGATGTTCAGGGTCTTGGCGACCTGAGACTTCTCCGGGTCGATTATGATGATTAGGCCGGACCACTCGTTGCTAAGTTCGGTGGACCCATCGTTGGGGCAGGACTTCTCCGTGGTCAGGGTTCTGCACTTCCTGCATGCTAGCTCCTTCATTGTCCTACTTCTCCGATCTTTCTTCCGCCTTGCGAGCCTTTGCCGCCTTGTTCACTTCGTCGTCGATCCACTCCAGTGCCCCGAGGAAGGGCTGCCTGCAGGTGACCCCTATCTTACCCATGGAAATGCCGTGGCCCAGGCTCACCGCGGTAATCCTTACCCTCACCCTGCTCCCGACCCTGAGCGTCCTTTTGCTCTGGGAGGCTGTGATTATCCCAGACTTTACATCGCTGGTCAGGTAGTCGTCCATAATCTGGCTGAGGTGCAGCAACGCATCTGCCGGACCGATCCTCACGAAGGCACCGAAGTCGGTGACCTCGACGATCTCCCCTTCCACTATCTCCTGCTTCAGAGGGAAGAACGAAAGCACTTCGAAGTTGACCCGGTGGTAGGTTGCTCCATCTCCCGCTATGATCTTGCCCACCTTGTCTACGTCCACCTTTGTGACAAGGACAAGGTACCCATGATCAGGGTTGATTGTGCTCTCGTACTTCAGTTTCAGGAGGTCCATGGCCACCTTCTCGAGCGGGGAACCGAACCGGTCTGGGGGAACACGAACGACGTCTTCGAGGTTCACTAGCTGAAACATGAATTAATCAGGAACGGAGCC
>Ga0187771_10003071_pt1 | contig 11614 bp, 10 predicted proteins | sample 0116_SJ02_MP15_1_FD_133139 | JGI IMG/M metagenome (GOLD analysis project Ga0187771, IMG submission 133139) | Tropical peat soil microbial communities from peatlands in Department of Meta, Colombia - 0116_SJ02_MP15_10_MG | ecosystem: Environmental > Terrestrial > Soil > Wetlands > Peat | place... | reverse complement strand
GGCTCAATCTGGCCCATGACCTTCGGCCTGGCCTGCTGCGCCATTGAAATGATGTCCATGGGGGCCTCCCGCTTTGACATTGCCCGCTTCGGCGCCGAAGTCTTCCGTCCTTCGCCCCGCCAAAGCGACCTGATGATCATCGCCGGCCGCGTCTCCAACAAAATGGCCCCCGTGATCCGCCAGTTGTGGGAGCAGATGCCCGAACCCAAGTGGGTCATGTCCATGGGCGCCTGCGCCACTTCCGGCGGCGTGTTCAACAACTACGCCTTGGTGCAAAGCGTCAATCAGGTCATTCCCGTCGATATCTACGTCCCCGGCTGTCCGCCGCGCCCCGAGCAGCTCATTTACGCCATCACCCTTCTGCAGGAAAAAATACAGAAGGAACGCGGCACCATGCGCAAAGCCCTGAACCTGGCGTAAGAGGAACACTCAGCCCTCAACGGAAGAACCATCAACTTTCCGGACTTGTCATTTCGAGCGCAGCAGAATCGCCCGTTTACGGGCAATTCTGCGAAGTCGAGAAACCTGCTTTTTCCGCTGTTCGCGCGATCGCCGAGCAGACATCCGACAGCGCTATAATGAATTTGTCGGCCCTGGGGTGTTTATGCAGTGTCTTCGCGGTGTCCTCGTTTTGCTATTGTTCTGCCCCGCGTTTCTGCTCGCCCAGAGCCCCAAACCGGAATCTCAGCCTGCTGCCCCAAGTGTTGCTGTCTTGTCGCCGCAAGCCAGCCCGCAGCAAGCGCCCACACCTGCCCCTCCGATCCCCGACAACGCCCCACGCATGTCCAAGCAGACGCGCTACCAGATCATTCGCGACTTCGAGACTCAACTCGTCTACACGCGCACCGCGTTTCCCATGGGCACCAAGGGACTCAAGTTAAAGAATGGAGTGACCACGCCCAACGGGCCGGAACTGAATCAGTTGCTCGCGCTTTGGGGACCGGCGCTCAAGCCCGGCGACCCCGCCGAAATTTCCTTTGTCCGGATCAAAGATGATTTCATCCACTTCGACATCAACGGCGGCGCCATGCGCCGCAAGAAGTGGTACCAGCACATCGAGCTTTCCGGCGCGAATGGCATGCCGGTTGAGTTGGCCCCCAACCAAACCCAGCAAAACCCGCATGGCAGCTATCTCGAGATTTACTTTGATAAGTACGTCCCGGAGATGACTGCGCAGCAGTTGCGCGACCTGCTTTTTCCCGCGCTCGACTTCACTGCCAGAAACAAGGAGCAAGCCTATCTGGATACCGTCCCTCCCAAGGTGAAAGAAGCCATCCTCGCTCACCATGTGCTCGTGGGCATGAACTCCGAGATGGTGCTGCACGCCAAGGGCAAGCCGCCCAAGAAAGTTCGCGAGAAAGACGGCAACACTGAATACGAGGAGTGGATCTACGGCGAGCCTCCGCAGGACGTGGACTTTGTTCGCATCGTGGGCGACGAGGTCGTGCGCGTTGAAACGATGAAGGTCGGCGGCGAGAAGATCGTTCGCACCGAGAAGGAAGTCATTCTGGAACAGCCCAACAAGGAAGCTGAGGCAAAGAAAGAAGAACGCCCCGCGAACGCTCCCAGCCTCCGCCGTCCCGGCGAGGATCAGGAGAATGCTCCCAAGCCTTCCGATCAGGCCTCGCCTCTGCCTCCCGCTGCCCCGCCCGATATCCCGCAGCCGCCGGGTCCCGGCCCGGGTACGATATTCGCCAGCCGCATGTAGGCAACAGCAGCCACTCTCCACCCGCCGCCGCCGAACTCACTTCACGGCCACATCCGCCGCGACATCTGCGAACGAGAACGCCAGCGAGACGTTCGCATACTCCTTGCCCCCAACCTCTACATAGGGATAGACGAAGTAATTCAGTGCTTTCCCTTCCTGCGCAGGGCTCAGCCGCAGATCGCGTCCCATGCTGAACTGCAGGCGGTTCGCGTCGTGCGCTCCGAAAAAGTATTCCCGTTTCTCCGGACGCTTCCACGCTTCGGAAATATCTACCGGAATCCATCCCCGGCCCTCCACATAAAAATCGGACCAGCAGTGATAGCCGGCAATCTCGGCGGAATGTTTGTCCGCGGGCAGCGGAAAGCCGATTTCAAAGCGCGCCGGAATGCCCTGCGACCGCGCCATGGCAATGAACAAAGAATGGAAGTCGGTGCAATTGCCTTTCTTGGCTTCGCAGGCGTAGAGCACGTCGCCCCGTCCCCAGCCCGTGCCGGTCTTGTCGTAGCGTAGAGTCGTGAACACGTAGTCGTAGATTGCGCGCGCCTTTTCGAGTGGGTCGGTCTTGCCCTGGGTGACTTTCGCCGCCAGATCAGCTGGCACACCGCTGATCGGCACTAGCGCGTCGGGTGCCAGATCTTCCTGCCGCTCTTTGTCCGTCAGCGACGCTGGGACCACGCGTGCTGAGCCATTCAGCGCTAGGCGCTCGTGGCGCACCACGTCATATTCCACGTCGAAGTGCAGTTCCGACTTGCCAGCTCTCGTTTCGGCAAAGTAGATCTCATTCCCGTATTTCGACTCGCGCATTTTCTTCAACGGCAGATCACCCGTAGCCGAAACGACCTTGACCTCCTGATACGCGTCCGTCTGCGCCGCTGGAATCCATACGCGCACTTTCACGCCCGCAGGCAAATCCTTCACCGTGAATGCGTAATGAAAGGTGAAATGGCGCGACTCCTGCGCGCCCGCGCTGAGAGTCAGCGCGAGACAAAAACCCAATACAGCAACTCTACGCGACATAAACGCTTACCCCCGGAACGACTGAGAAGTGACAACCGCGTACTGAGTACTGGGTACTGAGAAGCTATCTCATAAATCCGTTTTGAAAGGGCGCGGCTTCCAGCCGCGCCGTCCAAAGCCCCATAAACATAGGGGCTTTAGCCCCTGCGGTACCCCGGCTCTTGTTCGCTTGGTTCATTTATGAGATAGCTTCTGAGTACTGAGTAACTGATGTTCAAAGACGTGCGAACGCCGTCAGGTGAACCCGCGCTGGATCGTGCGCATGAAAACAAGATGCCGCAAACGATTTCAACGATGCGCTATTTTAGTACTAGGAAAACTCTGATCAAGTTCAATTTTGTCATTCCGAGCGGAGCGGAATTGCCCGTATTTCGGGCAATTCCGCGAAGTCGAGAGCCTGCCCTGAGCAAGCGACCGCAGGGAGCAGCCGAACGGGAACCTGCTTTTGTTCTTCTTGGACTTAATCAGAGTTTCCCTAGCGCATTTGCCGGGAGAGACAGCTATGTCGAGAAAAGACGCCGCAGTACTGGCCAGCCGCACGCTAGCCCTGCTTCTGATTGTCTGGGCTCTGGCGGATGTGTCTTACCTGCCGGAGTACCTGCATTCCTTCATCCACCACTTGCACCAGGAGTCTGTGCTTGCGACCGCGCACGGATACTGGTTCTACTACTACCTCATTCGCTTGAGCCTTGACGTCGTGAGGATCGTTGGTTTCTCCCTGATGGCTTGGTGGCTCTTTCAAGGCGGGCCAAAAGTCGAGAAGATGTTCTTGCCCGTGGTGCCGGAGGAAGCCGCTCAGAACTGATCCGCAAGGAGCCGATAGCTGGGAAGGGCATGGCTTCAGTACTTGAGCCTGCCCTGAGGGAGCGCAAGCGAGTCGAAGGGTGCGGTCAGGACCACAAAAGATGCCGGCTTTAGCCACTGAGGGCCGGTTCTAGACCCCGGGGCATTTCTGAGACCAATTCTGCCCAGTTAGGCTCAGTTGCATTTCGCTGGCCGCTGACCACCGGCCACCGATCACCGACCACCGCAGACTAACCACTGACTTCCAGACCTACGTTAGAATGCCACTGTGGGGACTCCCGCCATCCAATGCCGCGATCTGCGCAAGACCTACGACGGCAAAGTTGAAGCCGTGCGCGGCTTGAGCCTCGAAATCCGGACCGGCGAATGCTTCGGCTTGCTCGGCCCCAACGGCGCAGGGAAGACCACCACCATCGAAATCCTCGAAGGCCTGCTCGCGCCGACTTCCGGCGAGGTATCGATCTTCGGGCATTCCTGGCGGGAGAACGAGCGCGAAATGCGCGAGTGGCTGGGCATCTCCTTGCAAGAAACGCGGCTTTCGGAGAAGCTCAGCGTGCGCGAGACCATCGAGCTTTTTGCCAGCTTCTATCGCCAGCCCCGCCCGACCGATGACGTGCTCGCCCAGCTGCAACTCACCGAAAAGGCCGACGCCTGGGTGGGCAAGCTTTCCGGCGGCCAGCGCCAACGCCTCGCCGTCGCGACCGCGCTGGTCTGCAATCCGAAAATCCTCTTTCTCGACGAGCCCACCACCGGCCTTGATCCCCAAAGCCGCCGCCAACTGTGGGAGATCATTCGCGCCTTTCAGCGCGCCGGCGGCACGGTGCTCTTGACCACCCACTACATGGACGAAGCTGAGCGCCTCTGCGATCGCCTCGCCATCGTGGACCACGGGCAGATCATCGCTGAAGGCTCGCCCTCGGACTTGATCGACCGCCTCGGCGGCCATCACGTCGTAGAGTTCTCGACCACCGGCAACGGCGCTGCTCCCGGCTCGGAGCTTCACGCTTCCGAGCTTCAAGTCTGGCGCACCCTGCCCGGCGTCGAGTCGCTGCGCGAGGACGATGGCCTGGTCGCACTCAACGTAAAGGAACCTCACCTGACCATCCCCGCGCTGCTCGATGCCATCGAGCAGCAGGGAAGAGAATTGGATCATTTGACCACACGGCAGGCCAGCCTCGAAGACGTTTTCGTGCGCTTGACCGGCCGCCATCTGCGGGACGAGTAGGCTGCATTGTGGCGCGGACCTGCCCTGAGCGAAGTCGAAGGGGCCCTCGCCCGCATCGCAGCTAAGGGCGGCAGATAACGTTGCGCAGTGGACGTCCTGGATGTTTTTGAAAGGGCGTAGCTTCAAGCCGCGCCGCACGGCGTTCTTGGATTTCGCTGAACGCGAGCAAGCACTCGCAAACCCAGTGCGCGTCGCCTGCCCTGCCGCGAAGCGGTGCAAGAACGGAGCCCACGACGAAGCCGTGGGTACGAGATTGAGAAATGAGTGAGCCCCGAAGGGGCGGAATGTGATAGCCCGGCACGTCAGTGCCGGGTAGAGTGGGAGAATGGAACAAAGTCCCGTAGGGACGACACGAGTCTGGCGCGCTGCAGCAGACGCTGGGATTCAGTGGATATTGATTTGTCACGCGCAAGAAAGGCCTGATATGAACCGTGCCATAAAGTTCGCATGTCTATTTCTCCTGACAGCTATCACCTGCGTCTGGGCTCAGACGGCCCCTTCCGCCGCCCCGGACGCCGCTTCCTTCGCCCCATTCCAGCAGTGGGTGGGAGCAGTTTTGACCGGAGACGCCGCCGCCCTCAACGCCCTCTACAGCACCGACCCTCCGGCAGAAATCACGGTGAAAGAGAAAACGATCACCGCGACTGACGACGTGAATTTTTGGCTGGAAATGAAAGTGCGCAGCATAAAGGTCGAAATCATTCGCACGACCACGCCCCGCCCCGACGTCACTCACATCATCTTTCGTGCCGAGATCGTGACCGGCGTGCCCGACGGCAAAGCCACAACCGTCACCGACGACCATGTCTGGCTCAAGAAGGGAAGCCAGTGGCGCCTCGTTTCTGCCGAACGAACCGATGCACCCCGCCTCAAGCAGCCCTCCGACATGAAGAAGGAGATCTATCCGGCCAACGCCGACGCTCATGCCGAGATCAAGGAAGCCGAAGAAAAGGCCGCCCGCGAGCACAAGCGCCTGCTTCTCGTCTTCGGCGCCAACTGGTGTTTCGATTGCCACGTTCTCGATCTGGCGTTTCAGCAGCCCGATCTGGCGCCGATTCTCGAGGCGAACTACGAAGTCGTTCACATTGACCTCGGCCCCGACGAGCACAAGAACCCGGACCTGGTGAAGCAATACGAAATCCCGTTGCACAAGGGCATTCCGGCGCTGGCCGTCGCCGAGAGCGATGGCACGCTGGTGGTCAGCCAGAAGAACGGCGAATTCGAAGACGCCCGCGGCCTGACGCCCGAAGCGCTGGCGGAGTTCCTGAACAAGTGGAAGCCGCAAGCACAGTGAATTACCTATGACCGTAGCCCAACAAACGCCCATATCTCCGAAGACCCCACCACTGCCTGCGCCCCGCCCTAACGGCCGTTGGTCCGGCTACCGGCATCTTCTCACTGCGCGCATGCTCGAACTCAAGCGCGAGCCCGAAGTCATCTTCTGGGTCTGTGCTTTTCCGCTGCTGCTGGCGATCGGCCTCGGCATCGCTTTCCGCAACAGGCCTGCCAACGTCGTTTCGCTCGCCATCGTCCAGGGCCCCGGCTCGCAAGATGCTCAGGCCCTTCTCGCCCGCTCGCCGCAACATTCGACGTTCAAAATCCACATCCTGAACGCAGACGAAGCCCGCAACGGATTCCGTCTCGGCAAGTTCGATCTCGTCATCGAGCCTGACGGCAAAGGCGGGCTCGAGTACCGCTACGATCCCGACCGCCCCGAAAGCGTGCTGGCCAAGTCCGAGGTGAACGATGCTCTGCAAGCCGCCGCCGGCCGCAAAGACAACGTTGCCACAACCGCAGTCACTTCCTCCGAGCCCGGCTCGCGTTACATCGACTTCCTCATTCCCGGCCTGCTGGGCATGAACCTGATGAACTCCGGCATGTGGGGCATCGGCTTTGCGCTTGTGGATATGCGCCAGCGCAAGCTGCTCAAGCGCTTCGTGGCCACGCCCATGCGCCGCACCGATTTTCTCCTCGCCCTCGCCTCCAGCCGTCTGATCCTGATGATTGTCGAAGTCGGATTGCTGTTGGTCTTTGGTGTACTCTTCTTTCACATGCGCGTGCTGGGCTCGATTGGTGCCATCGCCCTGATCGGCGGCCTCGGCTCGCTCACCTTCGGCGGTGTCGGCCTGCTGACCGCCAGCCGCGCCCAGAAAATCGAATCCGTCAGCGGCCTCATCAACCTGGTGATGATGCCCATGTGGATATTCTCCGGCGTTTTCTTTTCTTACGAACGCTTCCCGGCGGTGATTCACCCCGTGATCAAGGCTCTGCCCCTGACCGCGCTCAACGACGCCCTGCGCGCCAGCATCCTTGAAGGCACACCGCTCCTCCATCAGTGGCCGCGCTTGTTAATAATGGTTCTCTGGGGCGGGATCTCTTTTGCCCTGGCTCTGAAGTGGTTCCGCTGGACCTAGGTCACCTAGCGCGGATACTTGGAAGACATATCACTTTAGGCTCTTGGCGTAACCTCAGCGGGCTTTGTGTTGAGGATCTTTGCGAACGGGAAGTAAGCGCAAAGAAATTGCAAAGCATGCAACATGCCAGGGAAGAAAGAAATGCCAACAGTACCGTGGAAACCAGTTCTGGTAATTTCCCGGCTTGCATTTACACTAAGGCATTCGCTTGGCTTCGCCGGAACTTAGGAGCCAAACCTTCTGTGCTTACGAGGTCCTTTCTCTGATTGCAAGCCGCCTATCTACGCGGCCTGTTTCCTGACTTTTGCCCAGCGCCGCCTTTGTGCCTCGGCGATGCGCCGGCGCGCTTCCCGGCTCAGCCTTCTCTTAGTTCCTAGCTTGCTCCCACTAATGTGGCCGAGCGCTTCTAGTGCCTTCTTCACTCGCTCCACCTCTTTTTCCAGCCGGGAATATTCGCGACGCAAAGAAAACACTACCTTGTTTAAGCTAGTCATCAAGTTACCCCCTCTTTTCTAAAGCGAACCACCAAAACGAACAAGGCTAACACGATAGTAGAAAAAAGTCAGTGGGTCGGTCTAATTTTGCTTTCTAATTTTCCCGAAGCTCTGTCCAGACAACTTTAATCGAGCGGCGTTCGCGGGATTAGGCCGGCGCCCAGTAACTCTCCGTTTCACTGCGGCTTGGCATCCACAAAAAGCAATCCTTGCACCTTACTCGCGTCGTCGATCAGGCGATCGAAAACAACTTCCCGCCGCGAGTCCGAGTATCGCACATCCCAAAGCAGAAATTTGTGAATCACGGTCATCGTGACCACCGATGTGGTTGGATCGCCAGACGCGGTCCAGCGATACACGATGCCGTGAACCACATATAGATTAGAATTCCACAGCATGAGCAGCGCGTGCTGATCCAGAATCATCCGGATAAGGCGACCGGAGCTGACTTGGTCGGGCGCCATATATTCCGCCGTCACCATGATCGGGCGGCCATCACTCAATAAGTGCCTGCCATTAAGCTTGCTGGCAACATCTTTCAAAGACTTCGCGTCTGCTGCCGAAACGCTGTCCTCCAGCGCCGAGTCCTTTCCACAGCACACGTCCCTGTCATGAAAAACCGTATCCAGAGAGGTCAACAACACATCCGAGGAGCCGTGCGTGCGCGCCATCAGAGCAGGCAGATTATGAACTTGGATTTCCTGATCCTGATCGAGAATTTGCCCGTAAGCACAGCTGCAGAAAAAAAGATACGTCACGACCAATTTAGTTATTGCGTGAAACCTGCAAGGGCGGGAATGGAGTTTAGTCATAGTTCATCTCCCAGTCCGCTCTTATTGTAGGTGGTCCGGGCGTATTTTCCGGCAACCTCTTTGCGAAACTTCACACGCCCGTCCCGATGCTTGCCAAAAATCGCGGCGCCTGCCGCGCCTTTGTTGCCTGTTCGAAAGAATACGCCAGCCGGATCAACGTTGGCTCGCTCCAGGCGCGGCCAAAGAACGAGATGCCCACCGGCAAGCCCGAAATGAATCCTGCCGTCACATTGATATTGGGATATCCAGCCACCGCCGCTGCATTCGAACTGCCCCCGGCAACGTGGTCGCCATTGACCAGATCCGTGAGCCACGCCGGTCCTCCTGTGGGAGCCACAATGGCGTCTAATTGGTGCTTGTCCATGAGCGCATCAATGCCCTCCGTGCGCGCTAACTGATGATTCTTCGCCAAAGCATCGAGATACTCCTTCTCCGTGAGTGGCCCCTTAGATTCGGCTTTGACAAACAAGTCCTGACCGAAATAGGACATTTCCTTCTCCCGGTTGCGCTCGTTGAATTCGATGACTTCCTTCAACGCCTTTATCGGCGCGCCCGGCCCAAGCCGCGCCAGATAAGCATTCAGGTCCGCTTTTAGCTCGTACATGAAAACCAGCAGTTCGGTCTCGTCGAATTTTCCGAACGTCTCAATATCAGCCGGATCCACCAGCGTCGCGCCTTGCCTCTTCATCACATCGAGAGCCTGCTCCATGAGCGCATCTACGGCGTCGTTAAACCCAAAGTATTTCCGCGCCACGCCAATGCGCGCTCCTTTCAAGCCGTTTGGATCGCAAAACTGCGCATAGTCACTCTGCGACTTGCCAGCGCTCGCCGCGGTCGCCGAATCTTCGGGATCAACACCCGTCAACGCTCCCAGGAGAATCGCCGCATCGCGCACCGTCCGGCACATTGGGCCGGCGCCATCCTGGCTATGCGAAATCGGAACGATCCCGCTGCGGCTCACCAATCCCACCGTCGGCTTGATCCCCGCCAGCCCGTTCGCCGACGAGGGGCACACAATCGAACCATCCGTCTCGGTGCCAATGCCCGCGACAGCAAGATTCGCCGAAATCCCCGCGCCCGTTCCCGAGCTCGACCCGCATGGATTTCGGTCGAGCGCGTAGGGATTTTTCGTTAGTCCGCCCCGTCCGCTCCATCCACTGGTCGAGTGGCTGGAGCGAATGTTCGCCCACTCGCTCAGATTGGTCTTGCCCAGAATCACGGCGCCCGCCGCGCGCAGCCGCTGCGCCACAAACGAATCTTTCGCCGGCCTCGATCCCACCAGCGCCAGCGACCCGGCCGTCGTCATCATGCCATCGGCCGTTCCTATGTTGTCCTTGATCAGCACCGGAATGCCGTGTAGCGGACCGCGCGGCCCTTTCGCCTTGCGCTCCTCGTCGAGCTCATCGGCGATCGCCGGGGCATCCGAATTCATCTCAATCACGCTGTTGATGGCTGGGCCGTGCTTGTCGATTTCCTCAATTCGCGCCGAGTATTTCTCCACCAGCGCTCGCGCCGCGAATTTGCCCGACTTCATCCCTTCTTGCAATTCCGCAATCGTGATCTCATCCAACTCGAACGGCTTGATTTCAGAGTGAGACTGCGGGCATCCCCCTCCATCGGAAGCAGATGGCGCGGCGGCCCGCGCCGCTCCCAGGGCCGGATAGAGCGCCGACGCTGCGCCCGTCACCAGCGCGGACTGCAGGCCAGACCGAAGGAAAGAACGGCGCGAAGGCAGACTCTCATCGGCATGTTTGCTTCGAGGCATCATCTCGTGTCCAGAAATTGGAGATTGGAAGATACGATCTTACCGCAGCAGACCCTCTTGCGCAGAACGGGCTTCATGATTCTCTCAGCGGTCTTTGCGGCTTTTCTTCGCGTCCTTTGCGGTGAAGGCTCTTTGTATATGCCACCTGCAATCTCTGCGGGTTTGGGTGGCGCAGCGCTTCCAGCGCTGCGATAAGTGGCCTGCTTTCTCGTGCGGCTTTAGCCGCTGAGGGTCATGCACTCGGCTAAGATTTCTTCTTCCGGGCTTTCGCCACCGCCGCGGTCAACAGCACGTGCGCATCATCCATGCACGGGTTGTATGTTTCGTCGGGATACCACTTCCCGGCAAACAGCGCCGGCTGCCGCGCGACCGTGCAGCGCTGCACGTGTACCGCGTCCACAAAACTGTGCTTGATGTTCGGATTGCCCCAGTTTCCGCCCCAGATCAAGCCACTCGCGTGCGCCAGTTCTCCCAGGAACGCGAAATCGCCCTTCCACGACGGCTCTCCGCCGACCGAGCGCACAATGTCGCACGCCAGCCCATAATGATGTACGCCCACCGTGCGCAGCTTGGTCGCACCATTGTTAAACAACTCCTGCTGCCGCGCCTGGCTGCGGTAGGTTTCATAAACCATAAGTGCGATCCCCATCTTCGCCGCGCTGTCTACGATCTGCTCGACCAGCCGACGCGTGACAGGCTCGAGCAAATTGAGGTCGGCAACCCGCGTGGCCGACTCAAAGCGAGAATCTTTCTGAATCACGTCCGTGTAAAAGTTGCCCATGGTGAATCCTCCTCGCCGGGCGAGTTAGGGATCCTCAGGTCGCGCCTAGGGAGTGCCCAGAACAAAAAACCCACACCATTATCAGCTAACCACGAACCACGGCACAGTCAACAAAAACCTGCCGGGTGTTCGGAAAACCGAACAAGCATCGCCGCCGGGCAGCCCAAGGCGGTGGCAAGCTGGTTCCCCGACGGACTTTCTTTGCGAACTTCGCGAATCCTCCGTGAACTTTGCGGTCAAGAGCTTCAACCGCAATGTGCGCGAAGAGCGGCCGCCGAGAGCGCAAAGGGCTGAAGAACCGCCGCCATCAGCCTCGGTTGTTCGCCCTTGCTCGCAGTGGTAAGCTAATCACGTCCAAGCGGGAGTAGTTCAGCGGTAGAACGCCAGCTTGAGCCGGTTAGCGGGCGTGAGCGAAGCCGGGGTCCCCGGCACGCGCGGTTTGCGCGTGACGGGGTAGGGAGCGGGAGCCCGCTGGCGAAATCCTGAGCGTTCTTCGCGAAGGATCTCTTTAACCTAGTTGCAGTGCTGAGCGGGAGTAGTTCAGCGGTAGAACGCCAGCTTCCCAAGCTGGATGTCGCCGGTTCGATCCCGGTC
>Ga0187771_10003070_pt1 | contig 11616 bp, 3 predicted proteins | sample 0116_SJ02_MP15_1_FD_133139 | JGI IMG/M metagenome (GOLD analysis project Ga0187771, IMG submission 133139) | Tropical peat soil microbial communities from peatlands in Department of Meta, Colombia - 0116_SJ02_MP15_10_MG | ecosystem: Environmental > Terrestrial > Soil > Wetlands > Peat | place... | reverse complement strand
GAACCGGCGAGCCGCGGAACCCTGCGATGCGGCGACATCGTGCTGACGCGAGGGGAAGGGGGATTCAAGGCGCACCGCGTGGTCGCTCTGGGCAGCGAAGATAATGCGTTCCTGACGCGCGGCGACGCAGGATGGGAGAACGAATCCGGAGCAGGGCGGACCATCCTGGGCCGGGTGACCACTGCGGAAAGCGGCAGGCGATGCGCCAAGCTAAACACGCGCGCAAGCTATCTGCACGCGCAGGCCAAGCGCGCGTGGATGTGCCTGCGCGCCGCAGCCGCATTGCGCGCGAAGAAGCTCATCCCTTTCGTCGTCCCGGCGATACTTGGCGGCACGCTCACCCTGGCGCTAGCCAGCACAGCGCGCGCGCAAGCGGACCTGACGATGACGCAGACCACGAGCGTCTCGACCGTGCCGCTTCAGACGAACTACACCTACACGGAAAACGCCACGAACAATGGCCCGAACACCATCCCCGCCGGCCAACTCGTCATCTATCAGCAGACTCCTGAGAACACTACCTTCCGCGGCCTTGGGACCCACACAAACTGGACCTGCACCAACCCTGCCAACGGCGCAACAGGACCGATCGTTTGCACCTACAACCTGGCGCTGGCCAGCGGCGCCGCCACCACGAGCTTTCAATTCCAGCTGCAAGTCAATGCGGGGATAGCGGCGGGTACCACGATTCTGAATTCCGCAACAGTCACAAACACAGCGGGAATCGCCGATCCCGTGTGGTCCAATAACACGAGCCTCACGAGCGTGCTCGTCGAGCCCGCAAACGACGCCGATCTGGCCGTCACGATGACCGCCGCGCCGACGCCTGTATTCGTGTCTCAGAACCTGGCCTATACGGTGCGGATTCAAAACCTCGGCCCGGCGCCGACCACCAGCGAAACGTTGAGTGACACGATCCCCGCGGGAACCACGTTCGTTTCGGCGACGCCGTCGGCGGGCACGTGTTCGCAGAACGCGGGCACGGTGACGTGCACGCCGGGCGCGATTGCCGCCGGAGCGTACGTCACGGTGACGATTGTGGTCACGACGCCGGGGACCGCAGCAACACTCACCAACACGGCCAGTATTGCGGCTTCGGCCCCAACGGATCCGAACAGTTCCAACAACAGCGCAACGGTGATTACCGTGGTGCAGCCCCTGGTTTGCGCGAATCCCGGACGCGACGGCGCGGGGGGAACGTTAACAGGCATCGTCAATACCTATTATCCGGGGAGCGGGACGGTGGCTGCCGGGGCTACGACGATCACGCTCGGTGCGGCTGCGGCAGGCGGCGCACAGACGCCCATCGCCGCTGGCGACCTGCTGCTCGTGATTCAGTTGCAGGGCGCCTCGATCAATACGACGAACACGTGGGATTACGGGAACGGCATCCCCGGAGATCCCGCGACCGGCTCGACCAATTTGAACAGCACCGGCGACTTCGAGTTTGTAACCGCAACCAATGCCGTGCCCCTCGCCGGCGGGGCGCTCACGTTCACGGGGACGGGCGCGGGCGGCGGGCTTTTGAACTCCTACGTGAGCAATTCCTACGCCAACACCACCACGGAAGGACAGCAGACCTATCAGGTGATTCGCGTGCCGCAGTACACAGAGGCTACGCTCGGTGCAGGACTTGTCCCCCTGGCGTGGAATGGAACGGTCGGCGGCGTTTTGGCGCTGGATATTGCCGGGCAGCTTTCGCTCAACGGCGCAACGGTCGTGGCGGATAACACAGGTTTTCGCGGCGCCGCTGGACGGTGCCTCAGTGCGCCAGGATACAACGGGGGATCGGGGTGTCTTCTGCGGACTAGCGGCAATGGAGCGGGCACCGACTACGTCACGCCCTCCACCTATAACACGAATGGCTCGAAGGGAGAAGGAATTGCCGGGACTCCCCGATTTGTCGCCGATCCGACTCAGGTAGGCACTCTCACCTATACGGGCATGGACACGGGCGTGGAAGGCTATACCAATGGCAGCTATGCGCGCGGCGCTCCGGGCAATGCCGGCGGCGGCTCCACCGATGGCAACCCGCCACAAAACAACGAGAACTCCGGCGGCGGAGCCGGCGGCAACGGCGGAGCTGGCGGCAACGGCGGCTACGGCTGGAACAGCTTTGCAGCCACGAACTCAACCCAGGGCGGTTTCGGCGGCTCCGGCTTCCCCGCTTCCACAAGCTCGCTCGTGCTGGGCGGCGGTGGCGGGGCGGGCACCACGAATGATGGCTCGTACTGCCAAGGCTACAACCCCGCGACGCAGACGTGCACCGCCGCGGGCGCTGATTGTGGCGCGAACTGCACGGGCATTTACAGCAGCGGCGGCGCGGGCGGCGGGATCGTCATCATCCACGCGGGATCGGTCGTGGGCACCGGCACAATAACGGCGAACGGCCAGACTGCTCTCAACACTGCCAACGACGGCCCGGGCGGCGCCGGCGGGGGCGGCTCGATCATCGTTCTGGCGAACAGCGGCGGAATCGGCGGGCTGACTCTAAACGCCAACGGGGGCAACGGCGGCGATGCCTGGCCCGAACAGACAGGCAACGCAGCCTTCCCTGGAAACCGTCACGGGCCTGGCGGTGGCGGTGGCGGAGGAGTTGTCCTTCTCTCCGGCACGCCTGCCGCGGCCAGCGTGCAGGGCGGCGTGAACGGGTTTACAACCACGTCGAACGACTCCTACGGATCCACTCCGGGTGCGAACGGCCTCGTTGAGGCGAACCTCGGCATCACTGAGACGCCAGGAACACAATCGGGGGGGTATTGCGCAGAATCGGACCTGTCGGTGACGAACTCCGGGAGCCCGAATCCGGTGGTGCCGGGGAACAATATCACCTATACGCAGGTGGTCACGAACAATGGGCCCATGCCCGCGGTGAACGTCAGCTTCAGCGAAGCGGTCCCCGCGAACACCACGTTTCAGTCTCTGGCCGCGCCCGCAGGATGGACCTGTTCGACGCCCGCGGTGGGCGGCACCGGGAACATCAGTTGCACGGACCCCAGCTTGGACAATACCGGCTCGGGAACGTTCACCCTCGTTGTTCAAGTGAACGCCGGAACCGCCGGAGGAACGGAAATCGTGGACACCGCGTCCGTGTCCTCGGGCACGAATGACCCCAATCTGGCGAATAATTCCGCCACGGTGCTGACCCTCGTGGCTTCGCCGAACTCAGCCGACTTGGTGATGGGGCTCTCCGCGTCTCCCAATCCCGTTTTGGCGGGCAGCACCATCACCTACACGATTGTGGTGAAGAATAACGGCCCGGGCGCGTCCAGCAACGTGAACTGGAGCGACACAATTCCGGCGAACACGACCTTCACGTCGCTGGCGCAGCCAGGCTGGTCCTGCTCGACGCCACCGACCGGGGGGACGGGAACGGTTTCGTGCTCTACAGGGACGCTGAACTCAGGGGGGACGGCCACGTTTACTTTGGTGGTGACCGTGGCGGCGGGCACGGCCTCCGGAACCCTCATTACGGATACAGTCACGGTTTACGCGAGTACGCCGGACCCAGACCCGACGAATAACAGCGCGACCTCCACGGTGGTCGTGGCCACGGCCGGCCAGTACGACCTGGCGGTGACCAGTACGGAGTCTCCCAACCCCGTGCTGGCGGGGAACAACATCAGCTACACGCAGACAGCATCCAACAATGGTCCCGCCGCTGCCCCGAACGCCACCTTCACGGACACCATTCCGGCGAACACCACGTTGGTATCCTTCGTGGTGCCCGCAGGCTGGAACTGCGGCACGCTTCCCCCCGTGGGGGGCACCGGAACGATCACGTGCACGGACGCGTCCATGGCCGTCAACAGCTCGTTCAATTTCCCGCTGGTGGTCAAGGTGAATCCAGGCACGGCATCGGGCACGCAGATTACCAACACGGCGAGCATTGGCCCCACGACGAACGACCCAAACCCGGCGAATAACTCCGTCACGACGACAACCTGGGTGGCCTCGCCGACGCAAGCGGACGTGGCGATCAGCAAGACAGCCTCGCCGGAGCCAGTGGATCAGGGGACAACGCTGACGTACACGCTTCAGGTAACGAACAACGGGCCCGCAGTCTCGCAGAACGTGCAAGTAACCGATTCGCTGCCCAGCGAGGTGAGCTACATCTCCGCTTCGACGACGCAAGGGACGTGTTCCTACGCGGCTCCCACGGTCACGTGCAATCTGGGATCGGTGAGCGTGGGCGGGCTGGTCACGGTCACAATCAGTGTGACGGCCAACACCGTCAGCACGGCGGCGCTGTCCTCGAACACGGCGACAGTCAGCTCAACGACAAGCGACCCAGATATGACGAACAACTCCTCCACGTCCGTTTCCACGATTCAGTATCCTACGGTCGTGCAGGTGGCCTCATTCCGGGCACTGGCACGAACAGGCGGCGGAGCCGTTTTAGAATGGCGGACGCGCGAGGAGACGCGCAATCTCGGTTTCAATGTTTACAGGGAAGATGCCCAAGGGCGGCAGAAGCTCAATCCTTCGCTAATCGCCGGATCCGCATTGCTGCTGCGCGGCGGACGCCCGCAACACAACGCCAAGACGTACCAGTGGCTCGACCCGCTGGGGGGAAGCCAGGCCTCCTACTGGCTCGAGGACGTGGACATCAACGGTACGCGGACCTTGCATGGAGCGGTTTATGCGGACGCGGCGTATGACGAAACCCAGACGATTTCCTCCGCCCCTTTGCTGAGACAACTGAATCAAATCACAAGAACAAGCGTTCCCCCCGCGGCACACGTGGTCCAAACCCCGCGCCCGGTCGTGCCGGTGCCCGGCCCGGGAGAGGTGCGCGTTTCGCTGGATTCCCTGTCGGCGGTAAAGATATCCGTGCGCGAAGAAGGATGGTACAGGGTGTCAAGATCGCAGCTTGTGGCCACAGGTCTCGATCCCGGAGCGGACGCGAGGTTCCTGCAGCTCTATGCGGAAGGAGTCGAGCAACCGATCTTGATTCACGGCAATCAGGCGGGACCGCTGGGCCTCAATGACAGTATCGAATTCTACGGTACGGGCATTGACACGCCCTTTTCCGACGCCCGGGTGTACTGGCTGGTGGAAGGCTCGCGCCCCGGCAAGCGAATTAGCGCTGTGGCGTCTCCGGGGTCGGAGTCCAGTGCGCTTCAAAGTTTCCCATTCACCGTCGTTCTAGAACAACGCACGACCTACGTCGCGGCCTTACTGAATGGCGAGGACGCCGACAATTTCTTCGGGGCCATCGTTACCTCCAGTCCGGTGGATCAGGACCTTACCGTCGTGCACAGCGACGGGGGCTCGAGTTTGCCGGTGACCCTGGAGGTGAGGCTGCAAGGAGCAACGGATGGCCAGGCGCATCGCGTGGCCGTGTCCTTCAATGGAACGCCGTTGGGAGAGATGGACTTCGAAGGCATCGCCAACACAGCGAACACGTTCAACATTGACGCCGGTTCGTTGCGCGACGGCACGAACACCGTCACGCTCACCGCCCTGGAAGGTGACAACGACATCAGCCTGGTACAGTCCATTCTCTTGACCTATGCGCACACGTACAACGCGGATTCGAATTGGCTGCGCGCCACGGTGCCCGGCGGGGCTCCGGTTCATGTGGGAGGATTTTCGACTGCTTCCATTCGTGCGTTCGATATCACAAACCCGCTCAGCGTCATGCAGTTGAGCGGATCCGTGACCTTCGATGGAGTCGGCGCGGGTTATGGGATCACGTTCGCGGCGCCCGGCGGGAGTGGCGACGAGCGGACGGCCCTGGTATTGACGGACGAGCAGGTCTCCTCGGCTTCCACGCTTTCGTTTCACCCCCCAAGCCGCCTCCCGCAACTGCGGGAAGGCGCCGACGTGGTGATCATCACGCACCCGGATTTCGCTTCGAGCTTGGCGGCGCTTGTGAACCTCCGGGAATCACAGAGGCACGTAGTCGCTTTGGTGACGGTGGATCAGGTCTTCGACTCCTTCAATTACGGCGAGCGCAGCCCATTTGCCGTTCGCGACTTCCTGCAGTCCGCTTCCACGGAATGGCGCAGGCCGCCGCAGGCCGTCCTGCTGGTAGGAGACGCTTCCTTCGATCCTCGCAACTATCTCGGCCTCGGCGATTTCGATTTCGTCCCCACGCGCATCATCGAAACGCCCGCATTCAAGACTGCCTCGGATGATTGGTTCACCGATTTCCAGCAAAACGGCTTCGCCACGATTCCCACCGGCAGGCTTCCGGTCCGGTCTGCCGCGGAGGCTGCGCTGGCCGTCTCGAAGATTGTGAACTACGAGCGCGGATCCTCCCCCGGCCCCTGGGAACGGCAAGCGGTGTTCGTGGCCGACCAGAACGTCGGTGCGAACTTCAGCGCCGAAACCGCCGCGGCGAGCGCGTCCTTGCCGGCGTCGCTGACCGCCACGACCATACTTGCCGACGGGCAGGACCCCGGCGCTGTGCGCCAGCAGATTCTCGCGGCCTTGAACAACGGCGCTCTGCTGGTCAATTACACCGGCCACGGAGCGGAGGAACAGTGGTCCTTCGTGGATCTTCTCGATGGTACCGAAGCGAACGGCTTGACGAATGGCGATCGCCTCCCGGTCTATTTGCTGATGGATTGCCTGAACGGGTTTTTCCACGATGTCTACGCTACCAGCCTTTCGACCTCGCTTCTGCTGGCGCCAAATGGCGGCGCTGTGGCGGTATGGGCTTCTTCCGGGTTCACGGAGGCTTCTCCTCAGGCATCCATGGACCAGTCGCTGCTCCATATCTTGGCCGACAATCCCTCGATGCCCATTGGCCGGGCCATCCTTCAGGCAAAGTCGGGCGTTACCGATCGGGACGTGCGCCGCACCTGGATCCTTTTTGGGGATCCGGCGATGTCGGTGCGGTTTCCGGCAGTGGCCCCAAGGAAAGCTTCTCCCATTCCATGGTCGCCCATAGTCCATCGTTAGCCCGGGTGATCTGGGCAGGCATCGCCTTTTTCTGTGGCGCGAATCTTCCAATCAGATGAATCATGGCCTTTTTCGCTTCACGATTCTCCGCCGAGAAGTCACAGCCATGAAAAGCCCGTGCCCAGGATACTTGGGAATCCGGGGTCTACAGGCCAGTTTAAGGATGTGCTCGATGTAAGTGACGTTTTGTACGTTGTTCCGCTTGTTCCAATTGGCGGGGAGGGAGAGTGCAACGCATAGAGGGCACAAGCCTTATTCAGTTGCTTGTCCTTTTGATCCCTACCGCCCCTACAATAACCCAATAGAACCGGCCCTTTCTGAGCGAAAGGGTCGTGGGTCGATACCCCCCACCGCTCCAGCCAATGAGCATGAAATGGTTGGGTCCTGCAAGGGCAGGTCCTATTTCGTTAGTATGCCGCCTTCCTTCTTCCAGCCTTCGAGTCCCTCTTTGAAGACACGCACGTCCTTAAAGCCGCTCTGCATCAGAATGCGGCCGGCCGTGCGACTGGTGGCGCAAGATTCATCCGCGCCGCCGGCTTCGTAGAAGACGATAGCCTTGTCTTTGGGAAGGGAAGCAGGGATGCCTTGTTCCAGTTGATCCAGGGTGACGTTGCGGGCGGACGGAATGTGTCCTTCCTTGAAAGCACCGCTGCCGCGCACGTCGATGAAAATTGCGCTTCCGCTTTCCACGAGCTTTCTCGCATCCGCCACGTGGATCATAGGAGGATCCTGCACCGAAGTCTCGTTTACTCCGCAGGGCACAATGGCGCTCGGCGCCGCGCCTGGACCCAACTGAGCGAAAGGATCCGACTCCTTAATCTCCTGGCCTAGAGGTTTTGAAAAGGCCAACGGAGTCCCGGTCCTGGAATCGGTATCCGCCGCGCTAGCGTGCGAGCGCTGAGGGGAGGCAGATTTGGCTGGTTTGGCCTGCGCCACGGCGGCCACGGTCGGATTCGTGGCTGGGGTGGACGTGGCAGCGGCCTGCACTGGCTTGCCGCCACTCGCCTTCAGAGCTGCTTGCACGTCGAACAAGCTCAGAACGCCGACAATCTTCTTCCCGTTCAGGAAAAATGTGGGGGTGGCATCAATGCCCAGCGCACGGCCATCCGCCTGATCGCGGCGAATGCGCTGCACAATGTGCGGATCTTGCACGCAGGCGCTGAACTTGGCCTCGTCGAGTCCGTCCTCAGGGCCATATTTCTTCTGGACGGCTTTGCCCAACTCGCTCTGATGTGCGTAAAGCGATTCCATCACGGGCCAGAAGCGACCCTGTTCCGCGGCACACTCGCTGACGATGGCTGCGCGCATGGCACTCTGGTGAACCTTTTCGAGCGGAAACTGGCGGAAGATGAAGCGCACCTGTCCGGCATACTGGGCGCGCACAGTTTCGCCGGTGCGCTCGGCCACAGCGCAAGATGGGCACTGAAAATCCGCGAATTCGACAATGACCAAGGGCGCGTTCTTCGGGCCGGCGGCGTGGCTGTCGGAACGAATGAGCAGCGAACTGTCGGCAATGCGGCCCGGGTCTTGCTCGTGACTGCTTTCGCGGTGGATGATTGCCAAGAGTGCCGGTGCGCCAATTAGAACTGCCACTGCGACGAGTGCGAGCTGCGAACCCAAAGCCGGACGCGTCTTCTTCGGGGGCCGGATGGCGATGGTGAGGGCTAGCAAGAAAGCGACAGCTCCGCCAATGGCCTGGGTCACGCACCAGTCGCACCAGGCGTGAATCACAAAACCTTCCAGGTACGTAAGCCAGCCGGAAAACAGGACTCCCCAGGCGCCCAGAGCAAGAATGAGCCGCCACATTCCGACACTGTGCCGGGAAGGTCGGGCTTCCAAGAGTATCAGTGCGATTAGCAGGGCGTAGAAGGCCAAGCCAAAGACCGGCAGGGGCAGACCGAACAGGTGGGCGTACTTGCTGGCGCGCACCTCGTCGCAGCCCGTGCCCATGCAAACCATGCGGTGGGTAGAGGAGGTGTAAGCCCAAGTCAGATATGAGGAGGCGAACAGACCTACCAAGGCGGCAAACATTGCGAGCGCTTTGCGCATAGGATATGGAGATTGTACCCCGTTGGCCGGATGATGAAGTCCACCAAGATGATGGAATTGCGGACGATCATGTCCGCCCCGGCAACGAAGCCAGTCATAGATGTGCCGGTGAAGAACGGCCATCAGCGCGTGCGCAGGCAGGATCCCGACAAGGGTCAGCGGAATCGGCGCCGCTGATAACCAGCGGCGTTTTCAGCGACTGGAACCAGCCCACAACAAATCAGGATGTGAGGACCGCGGCGAAGGCCGGCTCCAGGCCGGGGAAAAAGCCGCAGATTTGTTACAGAAGAGAACGAGAATTCGCAGGGATAAAGCCGAGGAGCAGGACAGTAGCGGACTAACTCGCTGCAGCGGCTAAGCGCTGGCTGTAGCGACTCTCTTGAGTTCTGACAAGGCCGCCCTGCGCATCGAACCAGCCTTTTTGGCATCCGGGACAGCGTCAGGCGTTTTTCGACAGTCGCGAATGGTTTCCTCCAGGCTGGAGAGAAACCCTCGGCAGGGCCGGCAACCGCTCATGTGCTTCTCAAGCTCCCGGCAGAGCGAGTCGTCTAAGGCTTCGTCGAGATAGTCCGAGAGCTCGGCAAACATCGCTTTGCAGCGCCCCGAACGATGCGGCGCCCGCTTCGGCAGCGCGGCGGCCGGGGAGAGCCTCTGTCGCCTCCGGCCCTTAGGCTTGGCCAGTTCTTTGCGTACGAAAAGCCGGGCCCGGTGCAACCGCACCCGCACGGTTCCCGCCCGGATACGCAGGATTTCGGCAATCTCCTGGTCAGAAAGTCCTTCCATGTCGTGCAGAACGAGGACGAGCCGGTGAGCTGGCGGCAACTGGCGCACGATGGCCTGCAAATGTTCTGCGTCTTGGGCGCGCATAACGCCGAGCTCCGGCGTTTCACCAGATGCGCCCGCAAGGGCGGCGAGTTCGCGCCCATCAGGCATGAGATTGTCGAGCGAGAGTTTCTCTTTCGGGGCGAACTTGCTCGTGCGGCGGCTCATCAGGCAACGATTGCGTGCAACCTTGTAGAGCCAGACCGCCAGCGCCTTGGAGTTCTCGAACTGCGGCAGAAAGCGCACGGATTTCATAAGCACTTCCTGCATAATATCTTCGGCGTCTTCGCGCTGCCCGCACACCTTCATGCTGAAAGAGAAGACCGTGTCTTGCAGGAGTGCCAGTGCATGCTCCAGCGCCTTGGGGTCCTTTCTTCCTAGGAGCTGAACCGCTTGCTCGATTTCTGCACGCATCGTCCATACTCTAGCACGCGGCACGCCCAATCATAGCCAGCCGGTCACCGCGTTTCATTTTTCGATTCGCAACCAACCGCCAAGCCAAGGTGTGAAGAGTGTCGACAACAGACGCTGGGCGGGGGCCCGGTGTAACAAACCGGTACTCTTCTGCATTTATCCGTGTGATCCCGCGACACCGCGGGTCACTGAGACGGAGGAAGACAACATGATTGAGCTTACCCACAAGGATCGCCGGCAGATAGAGGCGCTATTCCAGAAGCTGGAACAGCCGGTGAAACTCATCTATTTCACACAGGAGATCGAGTGTGAACTGTGCTCTGAGACTCGGCAACTTCTGGAAACGCTGACGGCGCTCTCCGACAAGGTGTCGCTGGAGGTATGCAACTTCCAGCTCGACAAGGAGAAGGCGGCGCAGTACCGGATCGCCCAGGTTCCCGCGACAGTCGTGCAAGGTGCAAAGGACTATGGAATTCGTTTCTACGGCCTCCCCGCAGGATACGAATTTGTCGTTTTGCTGGAGGACATCGTGCGTGTCTCCTTAGGGAGTTCAGGACTGGACCCTCAGAGCATCAAGCGGCTGCAGGAGCTGTCGAGGCCCGTGCATCTGGAGGTTTTCGCCACGCCGACCTGCTCCTATTGCCCGGCTGCCGTGAGGCTCGCGCATCAATTGGCCATCGAAAGCGACTTGATTACAGCCGACATGGTCGAAGCCACGGAATTTCCGGACTTGGTCCAACGCTATAAAGTGCGAGGCGTCCCTAAGACCGTCGTCAACGGGGCCGTTGGATTCGAGGGAGCGTTGCCGGAATCCGACTTCGTGGCCGAAGTCCTTAACGGCGCCGCGGCCCAAGAGGGTGTTTCCACGAAGACAGTGTCGGCTTGAACGAGGAACTAAGGCTCATTTTCCTGCTGGCGGCCTATGTTGTCCTCGTCTGCACCCCTTGATGACGGCGCAACAAGGTGCGCAGGTCCCCTGGTTCGCCGGTGGGAATCCAGACCGCCGGGAAACGAGCCGCCGCCAGCAGCTGGCACGGCCCGTCCCGTTTCAAATGCTCCCACCTTCCAACATGCAAACTTGCAAACGGTCTCCATTCGCCGGGGCGGGAGGCAGGTAGTCAAGCTGGGCGCGGCGCAGTATTATTTCCAGGCCATGCTGGGCCAACGCAACAGGCATATTTTGAACATGACGAGGCCACGCATCGAATGATGCTGTATCTAGTTCGCCATGGGCCGGCCGTTGACCGCGCCGACCCGAAATGTCCTTCCGAGGTCGAGCGCCATCTGACTCCCGAAGGCGTGGAGAAAACCAAGCGCGCCGCCGGCGGCATGAGCGCATTGGGGATTTCCGGCGACTCGTTCATCTCCAGCCCGTATCTCCGCGCGCTTCAGACCGCCGAAATTTTCGCCGATGCGTTG
>Ga0187771_10003069_pt1 | contig 11620 bp, 10 predicted proteins | sample 0116_SJ02_MP15_1_FD_133139 | JGI IMG/M metagenome (GOLD analysis project Ga0187771, IMG submission 133139) | Tropical peat soil microbial communities from peatlands in Department of Meta, Colombia - 0116_SJ02_MP15_10_MG | ecosystem: Environmental > Terrestrial > Soil > Wetlands > Peat | place... | reverse complement strand
GCCCGTTGAAAGCCGGCGAATATCTCTTCGACAAATCGGCCAACATCATTGACATCCAGAAGCGCCTCCGCCGCGGCGACGTCTACTTCCACACCGTAGTCGTGCCCGAAGGCTACACCATGTTCGACATCGCCCGCGCTATCGAGGCCGCTGGACTTGGTCCGGCTGAGGACTTTCTGAAAGTCGCGCAGTCGGACACCATGCTCATTGCGGACATTGACCCGAACGCTGGTTCACTCGAAGGCTATCTTTTCCCCGATACCTACGAATTCACGCGGCTAATGACCATGGAGGAGATGGCAGGAGCAATGGTGCGGCAATTTCGCCAAGAGTATGCGCAGATTCGGCAGATGGCAGACCCCTCTGCGGATATCGCTTATGAAGAGGCTGTTCGCATGCGTTCTGTGCACGAAGTCGTCACCATGGCCTCGATCATTGAGAAGGAAACCGCCGTTCCCGCCGAGCGGCCACTCGTGGCCAGCGTTTACTATAACCGGCTGAACAAACGCATCGCCCTCGACGCCGATCCCAGCGTCATCTACGCGGAACTTCTCGCCGGAACTTACCAAGGCGCGCTCCATCATGCCGACATGCAGTTTCGTTCGCCCTACAACACCTACCGCAATGCTGGCCTGCCGCCAGGCCCCATCTGCAATCCCGGACGCAGTTCTCTCGAAGCCGCCCTGCATCCGGCCCAGAGCAACTTCTACTACTTCGTCGCCGACGCTCAGGGCCATCATCGCTTCGCTCGCACCCTCGAAGATCACAACAAGAACGTGGACGCGTACCGGAAGGCGGTGAGAGGAAAATGAAACGGCTTCCTGTGTGTGCGCGAGAACCCAGGCTTGCTGAACATAGTGGCGCGTGGACTGTCAAGTTCCAGCCCCGATGGGGCGGAATGTGATAGCCCGGCACGTGAGTGCCGGGTAGGATTTCTTGGAAAACGGAACGAGTCCCATAGGGGACGGCACCGTTCTTTGTCTACAAGAGATCAAAGCTGACCACAACCGAAGCCTTGACCGTCAGCTGTCCCGGAGCAGTTGATGGGGCGCGCGATTTCGCGTATTCGGCGATAGCGATGTTCGGCACTCCCCCTGCCAACCCGTAGTATCCCTCGGTCTGCTGCTCTTCTTCGATAGAGTGAGTCTTGCCGATTTCATTCCCCAACGCTTTGGCGAGTGCCTCGGCCTTCTCGCGTGCGGCCTTGGCGGCTGCATCGCGTGCCTCGTCTTTGTATTTCCTCAGATCACTCGACTGGTATTCGATTCCCCCGATCTGATTGGCTCCGGCAGAGATTATCGCATCCATCACACTATCCAGCTTGGAAAGATCGCGGACTGTTACGGACAAGGATTGCCCCGCAGTGAAGTTGGTGATGCGCAAGCCTTTTCGGTAATCGATCATCGGCTCTAGGTATAGGTATGCCGTTTGAATGTCCTTGTCTTCGATGTTCAACGCTTTCAGGGCCGCCAGGATCTTCCTCGATGTGTATGCCACTGCGGCTTTTGCCTCTTTAGCCGTGGCACTCTGCCGCTCGACACCGATCTCGATGACTGCCCGATCTGGCGTGACTCTTATCTCAGCGGTTCCGGTTGTCTTGACGATCTTTGGACTCGTGCAGGCTTCCTGGGCGTGTGTAATAAGAGCGGAAAAGCACAAAACCACCAACGCGACAGCTGTTTTCATCGTTGTCCTCCAATGGTGCTCATTATAGAGAACGAGGTTCGCAGTCCCGCTTGCGAACCGGACCAGCTTCAGCTTTGCTCGCGTCCCAACCTTCCCTTGGCGTCCGGAATGCCTGACAGCCGATAGATCCACCCGCAGATCGCATCTCGCCAAACGACGGCCTGTTCCGCCTGATACTCGAACCGCGCCAGAATATCCTGGTAGCGCTGGTCGTCTACATGTCCCTTGAGCGTCTTCCATTGCGTCACAAATTCCGCCGCGCGCTCTGCGCCCTCATAGTGCGAGTCGTAAATATGCTGAATCACCGTCTTCCCGGAATGCAGCACATAGGTGTAGGGCACGTGGTGGAAGAACAAGAGCAGTTCGTCCGGGCAGTTCGCCAGCGATTCGTAAAGTTTTTGCACGGCCGGCGGATATTGCCCGATGAAACCCGTTCCGGTCGCCATCGTGCGGTCCATCCCGATCCCCAGATGATCGGCGCGGTGCCACTGCCCCCAGCCGTTTTCCTCGGACGATTCCGGCCCCGGGTCGTAGTGGTTACCCAGAATATTCGTCAGCGTGCCCGCGCCCAGCGGCCCGGTGTAGCTCTCATAGACATGCCACGAGTCAAGCTGCATGCGAGTTATGGTCTGAACAACTAACGGATCGTTGCCGAACGTAAGCCGCGTCCACTCGTCAACAATTTTCTCCGCGCTGAGATTCGGGTCCCACGCCAGCCGCCCGAAGCCGTAGAGATTAGCCATCGCCAGCGAACTACCAAGCCAGTTCGCATCCATGCCCACATTGGCCACTCCCACGAAGCCGCCCAGGGGACGATGAAAGAACCGCCCCGAAACCAGATCTTTCACCGGCGCAGCGCTGTCATCGACATGCAGATCGAAGTCCAGCACTTCCTTCCACATTGGAACCAGAAAGCAGAGATGCCGTTGCTGCCCGGTATATTCCTGCGTGATCTGTAACTCGATGGCTTCGTTGGTGCGGCTTAAACCGGCAAACAGCGGCGACGCCGGTTCGCGCACCTGAAAATCAATCGGCCCGTTCTTGATCTGAATGATGGCGTTGTCGTCGAACGCGCCGTCCAGCGGGTGGAAGTTCTCATACGCGGCTTTGGCGCGATCGTTCTTCAGATTCCGCCAGTCGAGATGGTGGTTGTACACGAAGGCGCGATAGAAGACGATGCCGCCATGCGGCTTGAGGGCGCGCGCCAGCACCTTGGCCGCGTCGGCATGGGTTCGTCCGTAGGCCGACGGCCCAAGCCTTCCCTCCGAATCGGCCTTGACCACAAAGCCGCCGAAATCCGGGATCAGGCGGTAAATCTCATCCGCCTTCTTGCGCCACCACTCCGCCACTCGCGGATCGAGCGGATCGAATGTATCCAGGCCGCCCTCCGCCTTGGGAGTGCTCAAATCAATGGAGATCGAAAGCTGCACGCCCCATGGCCGAAACGCGTCGGCGATGCGGCTGACTTGCGCCAGCACGCTGTCATCGAGCATGCGTGGACTGGCATTCACATTGTTGATGGCGCAGCCGTTGATCCCCACCGAGGCCAGCAGGCGGGCATACTGCCCGGCGCGCGTCAAATCTTCGCGAATCCAATCACCGGCGAAAAAAATGGAAGGCCCGCCGTATCCGCGCTCAATGCGGCCGTTGAGGTTGTCCCACTGATTCACCCAACGGATCGGCGCATACGGCTCCTGCACCTCGTCGAGGGCCGCAATGCTCTCCCCACGCGCAATCTTGCTCAACAGCGCAAACACGCCGTACAAAACGCCGCGGTCGCTGGTCGCCGCGACCACAAGGCAGTCATGTCCTCCTATGCCTGCGCTCTTCAGCCAGTAGCCGTCGGGTTTCAACTCCCGAGGCAGACTCAACTCCGGCGCCAATGCGTGCACATCTGCCAGCTTGCCTAAAACGATCGCATCCGCCGTAAACGGCCGTGCGCCCACGCGCAGAGTCCTTCCCAGCATCTGCGTCACGCCTCGGACCAACTCGTCGTGCGCGCTTTTCAGAACGGCGGAGTCGCCGAGCAGCACGATTTGGCCCGGCAGATTCTCGTAGTTCTTCGCAGTCTTAGCGTCTAACGCGGCATACCGCAGCCAGGCCCCCGCTCCAGTTTCTGCCCCCGCTGGGGGCGGCAGCAGCACCGTCCAAACCAGAACTGCCGCCAGCGCAAGAGGAACGGCAACTCCGAGCCCGGCCCCGCGTTCTCTGGCATTTTGCTGAAAAACGCGGTTTTGGGTGGCGCAGCCCTTTGAGCGCTGCGATGAAATCTTTCCCTTCTGTGAGGGCTTTAGCCCCTGAGGTTCGCAATACGAGTTGCTCAGCACATTGCTAGTGAATCTCAGCTCCCGCGCCGCTGTGAGAGTTACTGTTTTCATCCGTGATCCACCAGAGGTCCGTATCCGGGCACGCATTTATACGTGCCGTAAAGGGCATAAAATCAACGCGCCTTCAGGCGCTGCTCTTGAATCTCAGACTTCCACCACGGGCCGCTAGAGACCCGCCTATTCTGGGTGCGGCTCGGAAGCGCCGACGCGCGAATTTTTCTCCATCCATCCCTGCAGAATCAGCACTGCCGCCATCCGGTCCACCGCTTTCCCGCGCTTCTGGATCGAGAGATCCGTTTCGCGCAGCAGGCGGTTCGCCTCGGCCGACGTTAGCCGCTCGTCCCAGAGATGGACCGGCAGGCCAAAGCGTCGGCGCAGTTCTTCGGCAAAGGCCTGAATCTTCTGGGCCTGCGTCCCCTCCGCGCCGCTCAGGCGCAGAGGCAGCCCGACCACAATTTCCTTGACCTCGTATCCCTCCATGACGCGCGCCAGCCGCTCAAAGTCGTGCCGCTTGTTCTTGCGTTCGAGCGTTTCCAGCCCCTGCGCGGTTATGCCGAGAGCGTCTGAGACAGCCAGGCCGATTCTCCGCGCGCCAACATCCAGCCCGAGAACACGGCCGCCACGACGCGCGCCCGGGGCAACGCCTTTCCGATCGCCTGCATCCGGTTCTGCAGGGACGGCCTTTTCCTCGTCCCGATCCACAGCCCCGATTATATGCGGGGCCGGCAAAGCGGGAGCGAGGGACGCACCTGCGTATCCTTGTCGGCACGCTCGCCCGACACGGCGTACGAATCGCAAGAAGCTATTCAATTTCAATCGTTTATGGACGGTTCAAACTCTATCGGCATCCCCCTAGCGGCGAACCGCCTGCTTGCTTTCGACATGGCGGGGGAGTAGCATCATATTAGAGTCAACTGATTCCCCCCAAGCCTTTCACCTGTCCTCGGCAATTTTATGAGCGCAGACTTGAATTTCCACATCGGTGACAAGGTCGTATATCCCAACCATGGTGTCGGTGTGATTGAGCAGATCGGCAGCCGCACCCTCGGCCCGAAGATCGAGAAGTTCTACCTGCTGCACATCAAAGCCAGCAGCCTCAAGGTCATGGTGCCCTGCCAGAACGCCGGCAGCGTCGGCCTGCGGCGGGTTGTGCGCAATGGAGAAATCCAGAAGCTGCTGGATTTTCTTTCTCTTGGCCATAACGGCCACAACGAGGACTGGAAAGACCGCTTCAAAGAAAACTCCGACCGCATGCGCACCGGATCACTTCTCGAGGTGGCTGGCGTCCTCAAGAGCCTGATTGCCCTGCATCGGGCCAAGCCGCTTTCCTTCCGCGAGAAAAAGATGCTGGAGCGCGCCCGCTACCTCCTGGTCAGCGAGCTCGCCCTGGCGCGCAACTGCGAGGAGGCCAGGATCGAGGAACTCCTCACCGCCACCCTTGCTAAATGCAACCTTCGTTTCCCGGAAGCGTCCGAGCTCCAGGCGTAGATTCCCTACAGCGAACCTGCCGACTTCTGAAGCGCTCCTGGCTCATTGCCTCGCGGCTGTTGACTTCGGCTCGAGCTGAGGCTTAGCATGCCGCCGTTATGACCAGCAAACCGCTACCATCACGCCTCCCATATCGTCATCTTGTGCTGTGGTCGTTCTTGCTCGCAGGCGCAGTCTTTGTCGCTATCGGCCAGCAGCAGCCAGCTCCGGAGTCGGCCCCGGCAGCCGCCACGCCGCAAAGCACGCCGGCGCCTGCACAGACGTCGTATACCATCCAGGTCGATGCGTCCCAGGAGTGGACCGACACCAAGATTGACTTGCGCGGCGGCGAGAAACTGAAGATCACCGCCGACGGCACCATCACCTACACCAAGAAGAATAAGACTTTCGGTCCCGCCGGAATTCCGCGTGGGTTCGCCGACTTGGTGCATGAGTACGCCGTTCCGAACGGAGACCACGGAGAGTTGATTGGGCGTCTGGGCGCCGACACTTCCGTCGAAGCCTTTGAAGTGGGTAAAGGCATCACCTACACCGCTCCCGTCGCCGACCGGCTCTTCCTCGGCATCAACCAGAGTATGAAGGACGCCGAAGAGGCGACGGGCAGCTTCCAGGTAACGATCGAAATATTGGAGCAGGGTTCAACAACCACCCTCGGCGGTCCGGCGGAAGCTACCATCCCGGGCATCACGTCGGAGTTGCTGGAATCCCTGCCCCGGCGGGTCTCCGATGAGAAGCACAATCCCGGCGACATGGTCAACATCCTCCTCATCGGAAGCGAAGATGAGGTCGTGAACGTCTTCACCAGCGCCGGATGGGTCAAGGTGGATAAGGGGATTGGGCGCACGATCGAGGAAGGGTTGCTCGATACTTTCGAAAAGAAAGACTACCTTACCATGCCTATGAGCACGCTCTACCTGTTCGACCGCCCGCAGGATTACGGTTTTGCTCACGCCGAACCCGTGCGCGTGGTGATGTCGAGGAATCACCTGCGCGTCTGGAAATCGCCTTACCAGGTGAAGGGACGCCAGCTATGGTGCGTGGCCGCAACCCACGACATCGGTTTCGAGCGCGATCAGCGCAACAATTCGGTGACCCACAAAATCGATCCGGCCATTGATGGCGAGCGCGAGTATGTGAACGAGACGCTCTCGGCAACCGGCCTGGTCGTCGCGCGCGGCCACGTGACGCCGAAGACCCCTCTCACCACCGCCAAGACCGCAACCGGAGGAGAATTTCACTCAGACGGACGCATCCTGGTGCTGTCGCTGAAAACTGCGGAGTAAGGCCATCGTTCGCTGCGCTGCCGCTTCTGTGAGCAGGGCGGCGGGGGGGTATAATGTCCCAAGTCTCGCCGTAGTCCGGCTTGTAGTAATCCATGACTGATCACATCCGCAAGAAATTGCAGGAAGAGATGGAGCAGCTCGAATACGAGTTGGTCCACGAACTTCCGAAAGAGATCAAGCGCGCCGCCGCCCTGGGCGATCTCAGCGAAAACGCCGAGTACCACATGGCTAAGCAGCGCCAGGAGTACGTCAAGGCGCGCGTACGCCAACTCGGCAAGCGCCTCGCCGACCTCTCGCTGATCAACATGAACAACATCCCGCGAGACAAAGTCGGCCTCGGCTCGACGGTTAAGGTCTACGACAACACCAAGAATGAAGAAATGGAATACAAGCTGGTGACCAGCGAGGAATCCGACGTAGCCGCCGGCAAGATCTCGACCACCTCGCCCATCGGTCGCGCGCTGCTGCACAAGAAGGTCGGCGACACCGCAACCGTGGTCACGCCCACCGGCAAGCGGGAACTGGATATCCTCAGCCTCACGACCATCCACGACGAGATGGAGTCCGATGCCAAAGAGGCAGGCGCCTAATGGCTATAAGTCAAGACTCACATCGACTGCGTCATCCCGAGCGCAGCCGCTTTTCAAGCGGAGCGAGAGCCTGCCCTGAGCGACCCGAGCAGAAGCGAGGGGAGTCGAATGGGGATCTCGCGCGGGCCATCGCCGCGTTTAGGGAAACTCCGATCAACTTCAGTTCTCGTCATTCCGAGCGTAGCGAAATTGTCCGTTTCTCGGGCAATTTCGCGAAGTCGAGGAACCTGCTTTCCCTTGCTGCCAGACATGTGCGTGATCTGCATCCGGAATATCTCCCATGACCCTTTCCTGGACCTCTGCCTTCGGCCGCGCCTGCGGCGTCTTGCTCGACACCATCGTCCGCTGGCTCGCGCTTTCCCGCATCAATCCTAATGTGCTCACGTTCATGGGACTGGTCGTCAACACTTGGGCCGCGGTTCTGTTCGGCTCGGCCAACGCCGATAACCAGAAACGCATGTTCATCTATGCCGGGCTGGTCATCATTTTTTCTGGATTTTTCGATCTCGTCGACGGCCAGGTCGCACGTGCTACCAATCGCGTCACCCGCTTCGGAGCCTTCTTCGACTCGGTTGTCGATCGCTACTCCGACGCTTCGCAATTTCTCGGCCTGCTCGTTTTCTATGCCCGCGGCGGACGCTTCTTCTATGTCGTGCTTTCCGCCTTCGTCATGATCAGCGCCATCATGGTCAGCTACACCCGCGCCCGCGCCGAATCGCTGATCGACTCCTGCCGCGTCGGATTCATGGAGCGCCCCGAACGGCTCGTGCTCGTCATCCTGGGAGCGCTGTGCAACCGCATGGCCCCGGTGCTCTGGGTCATCGCCGTGCTCTCGACGGTCACCGTCATCCACCGCATGCGCTACACCTGGACCAGAACCCAGGACCCGCCGGCAGCGTTGACACCGGGGCAAGCCGCGTAGCACGGTGAGCGGGCGCCTTGCTCGCGAATTCACGTTCTGTCATCCCGAGCAAAATTTGTCTCGCGTTCGCGCGAGACAGATGCAGCCGAGGGACCTAGGGTTTTCAAAATGTTTGACGCTAGCCGTTCCCGAATCGGCACCGGCCCCGAGATTATCTGCGTCCGCTCACCCTCGACCACACGAGCGCGGCCTAGAATTCTATTGTGCAGGCGGTGTTTGGAGGGCGTTTCCAGTGGGTACTGGACACCGCCTGCGAAGCGGTCGAGTGGCTGATCAGCCACTAGGGTTCGAGTCCCTCGCCCTCCGATCGTCACTCGATAAGAGCAAATTGGCTTGACATCGCCGTTGCCAGAGTTATCCTAGAATTGCTTCGCAGGCGGTGTCCCATACCAGTTTCCAGCCCCGGATGATCACCGGGGCTTTGTACTTCTACCCGGATTTCCTCCGTTTTTGACTCCCCGCCCCAGTAAGCCTAGAATTTTATTCGGTAGCAGTTGCCGTGCTGCCCGTGCCAACGGAGGAATTATGGGTGAGATGTCGCCTTTTCACTGGTTGCTCGTCATTGCCATCGCCCTGCTTCTGTTTGGCCCATCCAAATTGAGTTCGCTGGGCAAGGGTCTGGGCGAAGGCATCCGCAACTTCAAATCGGCGTTGAACGAGGGTCAGGAGAAGAAAGAGGAAAAGACCGAGGAGAAGAAATCCTAACGAGCTCCTGAATTCAGCATCCGCCGCACTAGCGCCACCGGCAGTCCCACCACATTGCTGTAATCGCCTTCGATGCGCGGAATCCAGCGGGACGCGATTCCCTGAATCGCATAAGCTCCCGCCTTATCCATCGGCTCGCCAGTGGCGACGTACGCCTGAATCTCTTCCTCCGACAACTCGCACATCGTGACCAACGTGGTCTCGGAAGCAGCTCTCACTTCCCGGTTCTCAGTTTTCAGTTCTGAGTTGTCAGTCCTTAGTGCATCTACCTTCACGGAAGCCCGATCCGTTTGTTTGCTGGTGAGGGGCGCAGCGTCACTGGCCACCGGCCACTGACCACTGGCCGCTGATCCCTGACCCATGGCCCCCGGTCCCACAATGCAGACTCCCGTGATCACCTCATGCACGCGCCCGGAGAGCCGTCGCAGCATGCGGGCCGCATCTTCAGGATCGGTGGGCTTGCCCAGGATGGTTCCATCCACCACAACCACCGTGTCCGCGCCCAGCACAATATCCCGCGGACGCGTCTGCCAAACGGCGAACGCTTTCTCGCGCGCTAGCCGCTCCGCGCACTCGCGCGGAGACTCACCCGCAAGGGCAGTTTCGACCACATCGGCAGGTTGCACAGTGAAAGGTATGCCCGCGTTGCGAAGAAGTTCCTGACGGCGAGGCGAGGCGGAAGCGAGTACCAGCATGCAGACTCTGATTCTAATGGCAACTGACATCTGGCCGTCGACTGCTGAGTTGAGCGTCAGAACCATGTGCTCGCGCGATAGCGGCGGTACTCTTCCCCGAACTTCGCCTCGAGCACCTGCGCTTCTTTTCTTGCCCGCCAAATCTGCAGCGGGATGACCAGCACAAAGATCAGCAGCCACACTGGCCGCCCCAGCGCCAGAATCAGCCCGGCGATGACGCATGACCCGAACGCATAGATGGGATTGCGAATCCTGGAGTACAGCCCGCGCGTGATCAACCGCTTCGCCTGGGCCGTCACCGTTAGCGACGAGCCGAGTTGGAAGCGGGCAAGGGCCCACAGCACGAAGCCCACGACGAGCAAGCACAACCCAACGATGGGCATCGGAGTCCAGACCGGGGGAGCGTGTTTCCAGATCAAAAACGAAATCGCCGCCCCGACAACAAGGGTCAAGAGAATGTTTGGGACGATCATTGAGGCGCTCCGGCAACAGAGGGTAAATCAGGAGGGAATCCGTGGCAATCCGCTTTTTTTCTCGACCGCGCGAGATCGCTTGTGTCTAAGTGTTGCCGAACCCTCCTGCTAAAATTGCTGCTGACGCGCTCTCATGGATTCCGCCCACATCCGCAACTTCGCCATCATCGCGCACATCGACCACGGTAAATCCACGCTGGCCGACCGCCTGCTGGAGCTGACCGGGGCGCTCACCGCGCGCGAGATGCAGGCCCAGGTGCTCGATTCCATGGACCTGGAGCGCGAGCGCGGCATCACCATCAAGGCTCACGCCGTCCGCATGACGTACACCGCGCGCGACGGCCAAATCTACCAGCTCAATCTGATTGATACGCCCGGCCACGTGGATTTTTCTTACGAAGTCTCGCGCTCGCTGGCCTCCTGCGAAGGCGCGCTGCTCGTGGTCGACGCCTCACAGGGCGTGGAAGCGCAAACGCTGGCCAATTCCTATCTCGCCATCAATCACGGCCTCGAAATCATTCCCGTCATCAACAAGATTGATCTGCAATCCGCCGACATTCCGCGCACGAAGGAAATGATCGAAAGCGCCGTCGGTCTCGATGCCTCCGACGCTGTGCTCATTAGCGCCAAGACCGGACAGGGCGTGCCAGAGGTGCTGGAAGCGATTGTGAAACGTATTCCGCCGCCCAAGGGATCTCCCGAAAACCGGCTGCAGGCGCTGATTTTCGACTCCTGGTTCGACGCCTACCGCGGCGTCATCGTTCTCACCCGTGTTTTTCAGGGCACGCTGCGCAAGGGGCAGAAGATTCGCCTGTGGTCGAATGGGCGCGCCTTCGACGTTGAAGCTCTCGGGGTGCTCACGCCCAAGCCGGTTGATATTGACGAACTGAAAGCGGGCGAAGCAGGATTCCTCATCGCCAACATCAAAAACGTCGCCGACACCAAAATCGGCGACACCATCACCGACGACGCTCATCCCGCCATCGAACCGCTGCCCGGCTTCGAAGAGATCAAGCCCATGGTCTTCGCCGGGCTTTATACCGTGGACGCGCACGAGCACACGCAACTGCGCGAGGCGCTGGAGAAGCTGCGGCTAAACGATTCCTCGTTTTTCTTCGAGCCGGAAAGTTCCGCCGCGCTCGGATTCGGCTTCCGTTGCGGTTTTCTCGGCCTGCTGCACATGGAAATCATCCAAGAGCGGCTGGAGCGCGAGTTCAATTTAGACCTCATAACCACCGCTCCCGGCGTGCGCTACAAGATCACGCTTACTGACGGCGCGAAGGTCGAGGTCGACAATCCTTCCCGCTGGCCCAATCCCAGCGAGATTGCGAAAGTCGAAGAACCGGTGATTCTGGCCACGATTCTCAGCGCCGAAGAATACGTCGGCGGAATTCTGAAGCTGGTCGAAGAAAAGCGCGGCAAGCAGAAGACGTTCGAATACGTCGGCTCCT
>Ga0187771_10003068_pt1 | contig 11621 bp, 12 predicted proteins | sample 0116_SJ02_MP15_1_FD_133139 | JGI IMG/M metagenome (GOLD analysis project Ga0187771, IMG submission 133139) | Tropical peat soil microbial communities from peatlands in Department of Meta, Colombia - 0116_SJ02_MP15_10_MG | ecosystem: Environmental > Terrestrial > Soil > Wetlands > Peat | place... | reverse complement strand
GGCGTCTGAGCCCATCATGGAGTGCTCTACCAGGCTGAGCTACGCCGGCGCAGTATCGACCCGTCCCACCTACGCGTTAAAGCGTTGCCCTCCCAAAGGGTTTTAGAATTCCAAACGGAGGCCCGTCGAATCGTGCGGGGGTCGCCCAGCCTGGTCAACGGCGTGGGACTGAGGCTCCCATCCCTTAGGGGTTCGTGGGTTCGAATCCCACCCCCCGCACTTAACGTCTCATGGAACGACGGGAACTGGTTGCAGTCCTGCCCTGGAATTCGGTGCGGAACCTCCGCACATGACCTCGGAAGGAGCAAGCGTGCGTACAATAAGATCGGCGTCGATTAACCCAGGAGTCAGGGCTAAGGTGCCGTATTAGATGGTTCTGCAAAACGAATTCTCAGGAAGTCTTCGATCGACACTGCGAACTCCTTCTCTCTCGCGTAGAAGAAGAGATGACCGCCATCGAGTCCAATCAAGGTCGAACCTTTGATCCCAGCATGAATCTCCTCAGACAGGTAGTAGGGTGCAACCCGATCGTTCTTCCCATGGAGGATCAAGGTAGGAGCCAGTATTCTCTGGAGTCTGTCCGTGGCATCGTAGCCGAGAGATGCGTCGCGCTGGCGGGCATACGCGAAGTAAGGCTGAGGATATTTGGTTCCGACGGCCCTAACGAGTGGAATCCTGAGCAGCAGATTGCTCAACGCCCAGAATGCTCCCCTTCGAAAGTTCGCCCTCGCGCTGGTAGAAGCGAGGATGAGACTCCTCACTTTTTCAGGATGCTGAAGCGTGAGAGACAACGCAATCTTGCCTCCTAACGAAATCCCTAGAACGTCGGCCTTTGTGATGCCAATCGCATCGAGAAGCCCCGCCGTATCCTCCGCCATCACGTCTATGGAATAGGGGATGTCGGGCTTGTCCGTTCGCCCTGCCCCTCGGTTGTCAAAGGCGATCACCATATGTCTTGCGGAGAGGTCAGTGACGATACCCCCGAGTTGAGTCAAATCCATCGCGAGTCCAGCGACAATTAGTAGAGGATGGCCCTGGCCGTAAGTCTCGTAATAGACATCGATACCGTTGACGTGGACTGAGGGCATAGGCACAGCGGGATGGCGATTCTAACTTAAAGTTCGGTTCCCACCTCCGCTGCTGACTTTCCATCGGATGAAGGAAATCTGGGAGAGGGTGTGCTGGCTCCAACCGTCGGTTCGAGAGAGGAGCCGCACACTGTCAATCCACAGGATACGTTCCTGAGTTCCTCTACACACGGCGTGAGCCCGATGTCTCTCACGGTCATGGACCTGGCCAGAGGGTATTCCTCGCCATCCTGTGGCGGGAGTGAAAGCTCCAGAGCGGCGGAGCCTTCACCTCATAGTACGACCGCTGACCAGACCCGCCCTTTCATCGGTCAGGCGTGGCTTTCCATCCACTGTTTCTCCTCCTTAGTGGGCTTCAGCGGGAAACCTACAGACCAGAGGAACATCCTGGCGGTGGAGGCGCCCACGTGGTGGAACCTGTCTGCAATGTCCACCTGTAGTTTCGCTTCGTCGCTGCCGAAGTGGTCCAAGTACCCCTTGAATGAACCATACTGTCTCTTCAGCTCCAGGAACTGGGCCGCGTTGTGAATGGTGGCTCTGATCTTCCTTTCATTGCGGACGATGCCAGGGTCGGCCATTAGCCTCTTGATGTCTCCCTCGCCGAACTGCGCGACCCTTGCAGGAGAGAAGTTCGCAAAGGCCTCGCCGAATGCCTTCTTCTTGTTCTCGACGACCTTCCAATTCAGTCCAGCGGAGAACATGTGGGTGGTCAACTGCTCGAAGTATCCCCTGTCGTCTTTCGGAGGTGTGGCCTTCCACGGTGACATTACGGCATCGGAGTGCCTGGTCTGTTTATCAACCAATCTCACGGCGCGTCAGAGCGGCCGTTGACTTCCAGACCTCTGCGCCGAACGTAGGGGTCGGTGTCAGAACCTGCCAATGGCCCTGGTGTCGGAATCTCGTTCGGCTACAATTCCCTCGTTGAATCGCGCGGTCCCGGTCCTGCCCTTCGACGGGCGAGCGTCAGTCCCACCGACGCTACGCCAGCCACCGCAAGGACGGCAGCCACGTAGACGTAGACGTCGGCCAGAGGAGCTCCCGAGACCGCTGCCAAGGCCTGGATGTTTGACTGCACCGCGGTCTCTGTTACGTTGACGGGTACTCCATCCATCACCATACTCGTCTGGATGCGCAGGACTATGCCTGTCGACTTGTCATACCACCGTTGCATTGTCGCATAGGGCCACTGTAGAATTACGCTCGGGCAATCCCTCGAGGATCCCAACGCTTGGATTGTTTGCGCCTCATTTACGGACGCGTAGGTTCCGAAGTAGCCGTCGACGCTGGAACCCACACTAGCGTTAGGGTCCATCCAAAAGGGCATGAGGTGGCCGGTGACATTATCTCCCGACTCAACTTCAATAATCTCCCTTGTCGCCGCGTTGACCTTCCACCATGCTGCCACTGGGAAGAAGACAACCTGGCCCTTCGTAACGTTGAAGGTGTAGGATGAGGTCTTCACGCTAGCAAGGTTGTCCAACAATCCCGTCACATTCCACAACATCTGCCTTGTCGTATTCCCCTCGTCCCATACGAAGACTTGATTGTAACGAACATAGGCTCCCGCAACTAGCCATTGTGGATGGGCTTGGAGGCCGATAGTCAAGCCCGAGACAAAGAATAGGACGGCGAGTAGGGTGCCTGTCCACGGGTGACCCGCGGTATTCCCTCTCATGCGATTTGACCATTTGACGACGAGTCTAATACGCATTGAGACGTTGACTGTCCGTTCTCGAGCGCGTCGCTCGCCTCGAGTCGACGATTGGATGGTCCACGGGTCTTGGGGCTTGCGCCTCGTCGCTTCGGGAGGGACAGGCCGAAGGTCCTCCGAGACCTGTCTGGGGAGGTGGGAGTTGCCTCGGGGCTCCAAAGCCCGGGCTGACCATCATTCACACTTCGGTGCCTATCCACATATCATCCCCACCAAGGCGGACTCATCCGCCGGACACTGTTGGTATGAAATCGACCTCGTCTCCATCGTCTAGTGGAGTGTCAGCCTCGGCAACGAGGCCGTCAACCAAGACGAGCATTGTCGGCATCATTCCTGCGATGACAGGGTGCTCGCCGACCACCTTCTCCAGTAACTGGCCGAACCAAGCAGGTCTCTGAAGGACAAAGAACTCCTGCTGGACTCCGGGAAGGGCCCCCGCCATCTGGAAGTACCGTACCTTCACCTTCAGGTTCGCGGATTGGGTTTGACCAGCCGCTCGGGTAGCGGAGGTGGTTGTCAAACCGGAAGTCTGGCTTGAAACACGTCCTCCTCCAGGTTTCGAGCTGAGGATGACATCGGCTCCCACCAACGCGAGTCCTGCCCCAGCAGCGCACATGGCAAGTAGTTTGATCACGCGACGCCTCGATGGATTCGCGGGTCCGGCCGTCTCGGAGCTCAGGGGCCCCCACCTCGCACTACAGGCCGAACCTCGGGCGCATCTTCCCACCTAGGGGTCCTTTACTATTACAATCCCTTTCATCCAGGAATGATAGATGCAGCCGTAGGGATAGACTCCGGGGGCCGTGAAGGTGAAACTCCACATGTCGCCGGGGTTCATGTTGCCGGAATCGAAGGTCTTGTTCAATGATGTCACCGTGTGAGGCATGTTGTCGTCATTGGTCCACATGACAGTGTTGTTCACCCCGATTACGACTACGATTCTGGCTGGAGAGTAGCCCGTGGAAGTGGTGTCGCTTCCTGAGCCCATGGGTATCGTGACTTGTACCGTGGCGACTGGGGTGCCTCCGGTGGAGGACGAGGAGGTAGTGGCGGTCGTGGACGTAGTGGCTCCCGCGACTAGGAACATCCCTACCGCCCCCTTGGACGCGTCCGCGAAGTCGTGAGTCACGAACGGGTTTTTGCCTCCGGGGTCTCTGAAGTACATGTCCACAATTGCGCCTCCGGACGGAGGTATGCTTAGGGTCTGCAGGCCGTGCTCGGCGTTGGCGGGGTCGCCGTCTATGTAGACCGTGTCCATCAGCGCGCCGATGACGTGAAAGGCGCTCCAATGGTCGGGCCCCACGTTGAGGAAGTAGATTCTCACGAGTTGATTGGGGAGGACATGAAGTGGAGCTTTCTGGTACTGGAAGGCCTGCCCGTTGAACACCACGTAGTCGGGAGTTGCAGCTAGCATTTCCGTATAGTTGCCGGCGTAAGTCCCATCGGCTCCCGGCTTAGAGTTGGGGTAGAATTCGCTCTGCACAATCACGAACTGACCTCCCGTCGCCTGAGGGAGAGGGGTCATCGGGTTTACGATTATGGCGCCGTACATCCCATTGGAGATGTGCTCGAGCACTGGCGGAGTCCCACAGTGGTACATGAACACCCCTGGGTAGTTGACCGTGAATGTGAAGGTCTTCGATTGCCCGGGGGGTACGGGGGCGTACGCCGATGACCAATCGATCTCCGCCGCGTGGAAGTCGATGGAATGGCTCATCATCGTGAAGTTGTTGACTAGTGTGAAGTCGATTGTATCTCCTTGGTTGACCATTATAGTCGGGCCGGGGACCGTTCCGTTGAACGTCCAGGCGTCGTAGGTGACGTTCGCGGCTATCACCACCTTTGCCTCCTTGGCAATCAGCATGATCCTGTGCACTGTCGGAACCGTGTGGCCCACCGTCGGCGACTGCAGCTGAGTCTGAGTGTCTGCCGTCACTCTCGCGGATTGCATTGACGCAACCTGGCTCTGGAGACTGCTCAGTTGGTCGCCAAGGCTCTGCGTTGTGTCGAGATAGACAAGGCTCCCGGCCCCCATCAGCACCACCATGAAGACCGTCAGCGCCTGTACGGAAGACATGGCCCTCCTCTCGATTCTAGCCACAGCGACTACACCTCGAGCTGCGACGACCACGGTGTTCAGTTAAGTGTTCGCCCTTAGATTATAGGGACGGTCAGCAGCGTGCCTGGCGCCCGCTGAGGCCGGTCCGCCTCGTCCATTTCTTAAATAACTGTCCGGGTCGGTGGGCCCGTGCTAGAAGCCGTTCTGCAGTGCCCCCAGCCACACAGCTGGATAGCGCTGGCCTCTTCCCAATACTCCGCCGAGATCGAGATTCTCGACTCCAAGCTCCTCCCCGGCGGCCTCGTGGAGCATCTCTTCGACATCCGGGTCAATCCTGGGCTGGTAGAAGAACTGCTGGGGGCCATGCGCAAGGACTCCGACGTCATCCAAATGGAGCTCATACGCTCTGACAGCGGGCACATCTACGGGTCTGCCACGTCGCGCAGGTGCACAGTCTGCAAATACGTAGCCAAATCGAAGTGCTTCCTTGAGACGGTCGGAATCGGCTCCGACGAAAGGGCCAAATGGACGGTGCTCGGGAGTGAAGGTTCCTATAGGGAGCTCGTCCAGTCCCTCGAGGCGCAGAGGGTCCCCTTCGAGGTCAAGAGAAGGAGGGCCGTGGAAGACACAGACCTGCTCACTACGAGGCAGGAGCAGATACTCGCAATCGCATTCGACCGCGGTTATTTCGACTTCCCGAAGAAAATAGGTCTCAAGGACCTGGCAGACCAGATTGGCGTAAAGACCTCAACGCTGGGGGAGATACTCCGCAGGGGGCAAAAGAAGATCCTCGGCCAGTACCTGGCCAGGCGCACCCTCTTGCACAGGGGCCACGATTGATCCGGACGCCCCGCGAAGCTTCTCACCCCCAAATACCTTGGTTCTGAGTAGGCGGTAGCCGACCCCCAATCCGAGGATGGCGAGGCCGGCGGCGACCTCGGGAGGAGCCAGTGAGAATGCCAAACAGATGCAGCCCACGAGCCCTGCAACTGCGAGCCCCCTCGGGAATCTCCTCTGCTCCCTTGTCAGGCGCAGGGCGGACAGGTTCGTCACCGAGTAGTACAGAAGCGTACCGAAACTCGAAATCGCGATCGCCGCTCCGAACGGGGCGAACCCCGCTATGACCACGGACACGGCGCCAACGAACAGGACGCTCCTCCACGGGTTCTGCCCTCTGCCAAGATGAGCCATCCCTCTTGGGAGGTCCGCCTGGCGGGCCATTGCGAAGGCCACGCGGGACACGCCGAGGAGGTCTGAGACCCCTTCGTTGAAAGTGGTCAGCAAGGCGCCACCGATTACGACCATTGCGCCGATCCCGCTCCCGACTGCGACCATCGTGCTCTGCAGCGGGGAGGGCGATTGAGAGACTCCGGCCGCGCCGAGCACAGCCAGCGCCGTGGTGGCGACACCCAGGTAGAGCGCCGTGGCCGTCCCGAGTGCGATGATCGTGGCCCGAGGAATCGTCCGTCGCGGGTCGTGAACCTCCTCCACGAGCGTCGCGATGCGACTGTAGCCTGTGTAGGCGAAGAAGAGTAGTGCAGTCGCCTGAAGTGTCCCGCCAAGTCCCCCTGGGGCAAACGGGACCAGGTTGGACATCTCCCCCCTCGGAAGCCCTATTGCGATTACGGCCAGAAGCGAGACGACGGAGAGGATCACCACCACGTCGGTCACCCTCACCGAACGCCTGATCCCCAGCGCGTTCAACGCCGTCATGAGCAAGGCTACCAGGACCGCACCCACTCGCGCGGGGATCGAGACCACCACCGCGTTGAGGTAGGCCCCGAACGCCAATGCAATGACTCCGGGACCGACTGTGTTTGCGGTGAGGAACATCCAGCCGGACGCGAATCCCCACCAAGGCCCCAGGACTCGCGTTCCGAATTCGTAGGTCCCCCCTGACCTCGGAAAGTTGGAAGCCAGCTGGGCGGACGAGAGTGCGTTGCACAAAGCGATGAAGGCCGCGATGACCAATGACACCAGCAGGGAAGGTCCTGCGATTCCCGCTGCAGGAGCGACGACGGCGAAGATGCCTGCGCCCAATATGGCGGCCAGGCCAGTCGCGACGGCGTCAAACATTCCCAGTTGTGGACGCAGCGTCACTGGCCGTCGTTCATTTTCGGCGCCGCCTGGACTCTCCCGCGAGGTCTGCTGATTACGTGGCTCGGTCTTTGCTTCCTCCATGGCCGACTGATTCTACGGTTCTCGCAAAGGGGTTCGTAATAAGCCAGCGATACGGACCGATCAGGAAGGGGTTCTCAGAGGCAGTTCGACTCCATAGTGCTCCTCTATCTTCCTCAGGATGCCGGAGACCCTCCCTTCCTTTGTCACCCTCTCGACCTCGCACATCAGCCTCAGCGATTCAAGGACCCGCCTGTTGATTCTCGAGCTGTAGGGTATGTTCTTCATGGAAGCATAGAAGGCTGCCCTCTCCTCGTTTGTGGAAACCTTGCTGAACTCGCGCTGGAGGACCCTGTCCAGCTGGGTCAACGTTTCTTGAAGGCACCTGTCGGAGTTTGTGAAGCCGTAGAAACAATTCCTGCAGTCGGCCGACAGCATCTCTCGCATTGGTCCGCGTTCGCTCACCCTGTAATAGCGAGCAGGATAGACGAACCCCTGGCCCTTCAGGCGCTCCACAACCTTGTACACCGCCCCAACGGTCAGGCCCTCCGCTCCGACGCTCTCATGAATCTCGGCCACTGACCCGCCCGCAGTGGAACACATGGTCCTCATCACCATCTCCTCGGTCCAGGACGGCAGATCGGCTACCGCCTTCTCGAGTACGCCTTCCACAAGCCTCTTGTCGGCGGCTAGCTCTTCGAGGCCGCCTCCCCAGACGCTCTCGGCCTTGGCGTGAAAGAGCCTAGCCAGCGACTCGCTGCATTCCTTCGCGCTCAGCCCCGCAAGCCCGGAGACGGTCTCGAGGGGAGTCTCTAATCGCATCCAATTCCTCTTCTCGCCAAGGTAAGCTACCGCCCAGATGACGGAGAGGTCTTCGTTCCTCCAACTCCTCCTTACGATCCAGTCGAATTCTCTCAAGGTCCTGACGGAACTCGCCCTCGAAACGACGTAGCTCACGTGCCCCTGTCTCCTCTTCTTTAGTCCCAAGACTGACGTCAGGCGCTCAAGCGTTGATTCGGCTCCAGTGTCTCGGGGGACAAGCAACATTCTGCCTGCGGCTCGCTCGACCGAGAAAGGCGGGGACCTGACGTACACTTCCTCTGTCCAATCAACTGGCTTGAACGACGCCAGAAGACGGGTTCGCGTTGTCATTCCACTCTCAATGGTCGATGAATGGAAAGGCCATCATAACGGTTCTCCCTAATTATTCGATTTTCTCGAATATACGAAGGCGTCGGCCTTCCGACGAGTAAATGGAATTATAGCGTGAGAATTCGCTGCTTCAATCTTGAGCGAAAGCAATCCGGCGGTCGCGGAATCGAGGGCGGCCACGGTCCTGCAGGCTCACGAACCCACAGCGGCCAGCCGCCCAAGGCGGCCCATGGGAAGAGTCTACGTGATTCCCGAGCGTTGTAAAGAATGCAAGTATTGCTGGACGTTCTGCCCTCCCGGCATCCTTGAGCTGTCGGACGAGATCAACGCCGGCGGCTATCATCACCCGCGTGTGAAGAAGGGGAGAGAGAACGACTGCACCAACTGCGGCATGTGTTCGAGGATCTGCCCCGAGTTCGCGATATTCACCTTGGCGGTGACCACGCCATGAGCAGGACCAGCCAGCTGCTGGACCCTGGAACCTACTTCATGATGGGGAACTTCGCATGCGTCGAGGCCGCCATACTCGCTGGATGCAGGTTCTACGCGGGTTATCCAATTACTCCCTCCTCTGAGATTTTCGAAAGGGCATGCGTGAGGTTCCCTCAGGTTGGAGGGTTCGCGGTGGAGATTGAAGATGAAATCGGGAGCGTCGCCGCCCTGATTGGCGCGTCTTACGCCGGCGCCAAGGCCATGACAGCCACGTCGGGCCCAGGCTTCAGTCTGATGATGGAGAACATAGGCCTCGCCTACATCATGGAGGCGCCCATCGTCTTGGTGAACGTCCAAAGGGCAGGCCCAAGCACAGGCATCGCGACCCTCGTCGGGCAGGGAGACATGATGCAGGCCAAGTGGGGTTCCCACAGCGACCTCGAGACAATTGCCTACTGCCCGAGCAGCGTTCAGGAGTTCTTCGACCTGACCATTCAGGCATTCAACACCGCCGAGAGGTACAGGACTCCCGTCTTCATAATGGCCGACCAGGTCGTCGGCATGATGAGGGAGAAGGTTCGGATTCCGTCACCTGAGGAAGTCACCGTGGAGCACCGAAGGACAATGAACCCAGATATGCTGAAGAACGCGCCCCCCTTTGACTATCTCGAGGATTTCATCCCGATGCCCTTAGCGGGGACCGGATGCCGGGTGCACGTGGAGACCAGCACCCACGATTCGAGAGGGTACCCCACCACCGACTACGCGGTCTCAGAGAGCATGACCGGCCACCTCGCCCGCAAGATTCGGGGCCACGCGAGAGAGATTTGGAAGTGGGAGGAAGTCATGCTCGACGATGCGGAGACGGCTGTGGTGGCGTACGGTTCCACGGCTCGTTCTGCTCTTGCCGCTGTGAAGAAGGCACGTTCGAGCGGAATCAAGGCGGGTCTGCTCCGGCTGATAACCGCTTGGCCCTTCCCCGACGAGGTCGTGGACAGGGTCAGCAGGAAGGTGAACCATCTTGTGGTGGCAGAGGTGAACAGCGGCCAGATGCTGCACCCAGTGAGCGAGTTCTCAAGATGCCCTGTCGTTGGAGTGAATTGGGCTCCCGGGACCCTCCTCGGCCCTGACACGATTTTCGATGCCCTGGAGGCTGTCTCGCGTTGACCACCGGGGTGACGGCAGCAGGGCCCGAGATAATCGTGAAGAGTCACCCGAAGGATGGGTTCATCAGAGCCGGGAGACTCCCGAACATATGGTGTCCGGGCTGCGGCATAGGAATCGTTCTGGGGGCATACGTCTCGGCGCTCGAGAAGTCAGGGGTCCAGATTGAGAAGCAGATTTGCGTTTCAGGAATCGGCTGCACCGGAAGAGTGTCAGGCTACGTCAATCTGGATTCATACCACACCACCCACGGAAGGGCGATCCCATTCGCTACCGGGCTGTCCATAGTGAAACCCGACTTGGAGGTTACCGTCTTTTCGGGGGACGGGGACCTGAGCACCATCGGCGGAAACCATCTCATCCACGCCGCCAGGCGGAACGTCGACATCAATGTCATCATGATTAACAACCTGAACTATGGCATGACCGGCGGGCAGCACGGCGCGACCACCCCTCTCGGCGCCAAGACATACACCACTCCCTATGGCAATGCCGAAGCGCCGTTCAACATCCCCGCGCTCGTCTCAGCCGCAGGAGCTTCATTCGTTGCCAGATGGACGGCCCTTCACGTAAGCCAGATCCAAAGGGCTATTCAGCGGATGATGGAGATAGAGGGCTTCGCGTTTCTCGAGGTATTGTCTCCATGCCCGCCCACATTCGGCGAGTTCAACGGCTATCCCGAGGCGCTTGACATGATGAAGTACTTCAGGGACAAGGCGGTCGTCGATAACAACGCTGACCTCTCCAAGATTGGCGTTACCGCCCGCCCCGAGGACAAGGTTGTAATCGGTAACTTCGTCGACCGAAGGAGGCCGTCCTACCAGGAACTATTGGGAAAGCTCCAGGCCGACACTGTTGGGAGGGGGATACCGGAATGAGAACCGAGATTCGAATCGCCGGGACCGGAGGCCAGGGAGCGATAACTATGGGGCAGATTCTGGGCGCCGCGGCCGCGCTTCATGACAAGAAGGAGGCCGTTGTAAGCGAGGGTTACAGCCCGTCGATAACCGGAGGGTGGTCCAGGGCGGACGTCGTAATCTCCGACGAACCCATCGATTATCCACTCGTGACGAAGGTAGACGCGCTAGTCGCCATGTACCAGGGCGGGCTGGAATCGAACGCGAAGCTCGTCAAGCCTTCCGGGGTGGTCGTTGTCGAGAGCCAGTTGGTAGACGCCTCCAGGGTGAGGACCGATGGGGTGACATTTCCTATTCCCGCCGCTGCCCAAGCTCAGACTCTCGGCAAGAAGGTATTGACGAATATTATTCTTCTGGGGGCACTCCTCGAAGTCACTTCGGTCGTCTCGATGGATTCGGTGGAGAGGACGCTGTGCGAGAGGTTCCCCGCGTTCGCCGAGCTGAACATCAAAGCATTGAACTCTGGATGTCAGCTGGCCAAGGTGGTGTCCTCAGACGCGCGCAGGGCGAAGATTGTCGCTCGAGGGCAGCCCTAGAGGTACGCAATTCTGACGGGATGCCGAACTTTCTCAGCGTCTTTCCTGTCAGAACTCAGCTCGCTAGTTCCCTTCACCTAGCGACTCGCCATAGGCGTACACCGCCTTCTCTTGACCGCTTTCCACTGCCCCTGGCCTCAGCGAGCGGAGGGTCGCAATCGCATCCTTCGGGCTGGTCCCCTTGTCCCTGACCAGATAAGCGGCAACGACGCACATGGTCCTCCCCTGTCCGGCGAGGCAGTGCACGAGTACCTTTCTATGGCGGATGATTTCTTCTTGGACAATCGTCACGGCTTCTTCGAGCGACTCCTGGGAGGGGGCAGCGTGATCCTCCATTGGGACGTGCTCGAAGGACAAAGGAACTCCCATCGTCCAGTCGGCTGGCAGAGGGCTCTCGGTGAGCGTCAGCACCGTGTCTATCCCCTGCTTCCTCACCCACTCGAG
>Ga0187771_10003067_pt1 | contig 11622 bp, 7 predicted proteins | sample 0116_SJ02_MP15_1_FD_133139 | JGI IMG/M metagenome (GOLD analysis project Ga0187771, IMG submission 133139) | Tropical peat soil microbial communities from peatlands in Department of Meta, Colombia - 0116_SJ02_MP15_10_MG | ecosystem: Environmental > Terrestrial > Soil > Wetlands > Peat | place... | reverse complement strand
GGAGCGGTCCATGCTGGCCAGGCGAACGCCCACGACGATGAGAACGTAGGAGATGCAGAATGTGATGTGGGCGATGATGATGGTCCAAATGTTCAGTTGCATGCGGAGGAGGCTGAAATAGATCACGATCGCCACGGCCATCACAATCTCGGGAATAACCAAAGGAAGGTAAACGATCCCGCTGAGGAGGGCCCGGGCGCGCCGCCGGGCGCGCGCGAATACCAGCGCTCCCATCGTCCCGAAGGCCACACAGGCCAGCGTCACCGCCGCGGCCACCAGGAGGCTGTTCACGAGCGACTGGAAAATCGCATCGTCGCGCCAAAGGATCGCGTACCACTCGCCCGTGGCGCCCTGCCAATGGGCCGAGAGCCGCGAGCGGTTGAATGAGAAAATCACGAGGACCGCGACGGGGGCGTAAAGGAAGAGGTACACCAGCGCCGTCGTCGTGGCCAGCGTCAGGCCTCGATGTCGCAGGGGGGGACGCGCCATCAGAGGATCTCCCGTGAGGCGCCTTCCGTGCTGCGCAGGCTGAGCCGCAGCAGCGCGAGCACCACCAAAGTCAGCAAGAAGGCGACCGCCGATCCAAAAGGCTGATCGCGCACCAGGGCGAATTGGTTCTGGATAAGGTTCCCTACCATCATCGAGCGCGCTCCTCCCAGCAGGTCCGGTGTGATGAACGCGCCGACCGAGCTAATGAAAACCAATACCCCGCCCGCCACCAAGCCCGGCGCGGAGAGGGGCAAGGTCACACGTCTAAAGGTGCGCCAGCGGCTGGCGCCCAGGTCAGCGGCCGCCTCCAGCAGCGCCGGGTCGAGCCTCTGCAACACCGCGTAAAGCGGCAGGATCATGAAGGGAAGTTCCCCGTAAACCAAACCGATAAAGACCGCCAGGGGCGTATAGAGCATCCGCAGCGGCTCGTGAATCAGGTGGAGCGCCAGGAGCAGGTTGTTGATCACGCCTTCGGAGCGCAGAATCACCATCCACGCATAGGTGCGGATCAGGAAACTCGTCCAGAATGGGATGACCACGAGCATGAGCAGCGCTGACTTCCATCGCGCCGGGACGCGCAGCGCCAGCGCATATGCGACCGGGTACCCTAACAGCGCGCACAGCGCTGTGGTCAACAGGGCGATCCAAAAGGAGCGCCAGTAAACTTCCAAGTACAGCGGCTGAAAGGCGCGCGCGTAGTTCCAGACCCCCAGGTGCCACTCGACGGTGCCATAAGGAGAGCGCAGGGCGAAGCTCACAGCCAGAAGATAGGTAAGGGGGATGAGAAAGAAACCGACCAGCCACACCAGCGTGCCGGAAAGGAGCGCCGTGGCGCGCCATCGTGGGCGTCGGCGAAACAACTGAAGAAGCGGCTCCATCGTGCCAGTACTGGCCGCGGGTCTGCGTCAGTTCACGGGGGCCAGCGGAGGCGAGAATAACGGAAGGAATCGCAGGGTGTCAAACGCCCGCTCGATTTTCCACCGCATGACAGAGAGCGAGAGCCTGCAATTCAGCATCGCACGCGTTGGGCGCTGAGAAAAATCCACCACAGACAACACAAAGTGACCATTAGGTGTATCCTAAAAATATGCAGCAATGGGGAAGAGAAAGCTCGCCGCGAGCTGCCGTGCCCTTCTGCAGAGCTGGAGAGCAGGCCCTGTGCCACATACGGCACGGATGGGCCTGCACCGTGCTGACTCTGCTCTGCTGCGCACTCTTCTTCGCGAGGGAAAACGCTCAAGCCACTTCCGCGACCCAGGATCAGGCAGCTCCTCCCTTGGCGGTTGCGTCTCCGTCCGCGCCGGGGACGCCGGAGGAATTTGTAAAGCAAGGAAACGACTTGGCCCGGCGCGAAAAGTGGCAGGAAGCCGCCGCCGCCTATCGTCAGGCGCTCCAACTCCGGCCCGATTATCCCGAAGCCCACTACGGCCTGGGCAACACTTATGCGGCCGAACAGCACATCAGTGAGGCGCTTAAAGAATATCGTGAGGCCCTGCGATTGAAACCCGAACTGCCTGGCCTCCACGTGAGTCTCGGCGTGTTGTACGAGTCTCAGGGGAAAGCTCCGGAGGCCGTTGAGGAATTTCGCGCCGAAATCCGGCTGCACCCCGCCGATGCCCATGCGCATTCGAACCTTGCCGATGTATTGACGGCCGACCGGCAGTTTGCCGAGGCAGGGGCGGAGTACCACCGCGCCCTCGAGTTCAATCCTCGCGACGTGGAAGTGCGCCTGGCTTATGCGAATTGCCTGCTGCAGTCGGGAGATGCGGCGGCTGCCGGCAGCGAATACGCCAAAGGGATTGAACTGGACCCGAAGAATGCCGAGGCGCACGCGGGCCTCGCCTCCTCGCTCATCCAGTCCGGCAAGTTCGATCAAGGGATTGCGGAATATCGGGCGGCGCTCGGCCTGCGCGCGAATGATCCCGACCTGCACATGAGCCTGGCGAACGCCCTGCGTGCCACGCAGGATCTGATCCCCGCCATCGAAGAATTTCGCCAGGCCGTTCAACTGCGGCCCCGGCGGGCAGACTATCGCTTTGCGCTGGCGCTGGCGCTGCGGGAGGCCGGGGATTATGCCCATGCGATTACGGAGCTTCGCCAAGTGGTTCGGCTCACCCCGGATGACGCCGCCGCACACGCGGAGCTTGCCGCCGCCTACCTCTCCACCGGCGATCACCCTGCCGCCGAGGCCGAGTATGGCGAAGCCCTGCGCCTGAAGCCGGAGGATCCGGCGCTGCACGAGGCTTTGGGCCTGGTGCTTCGCAAGACCGGAGACTTGCCTGACGCTCTGATCGAGCTGCGCCGGGCCGTCGAGCTCTCTCACGACAACGCTGACTACCACCGCAACCTCGCGGAGTCGCTGCAGGCGGCGGGTGACGTGCCGGGGTTCATCGAGGAATATCGCGAAGAGGTTCGCCTGCGCCCGGACGATCCCGATGCGCACTTGCACCTTGCCAACGCCTATCAAGCCGGAGGCGAATTCGACAAGTCGATCGCGGAATTGCGCGTGGCCATAAAACTGCAGGAGCAGAGCCCCGAGCTGCACTACCGCCTGGCGCTGGCGTTGAAAGCGGAGGGCCAGGCTCCGGAGGTCCGCGCGGAACTGGAGCGTGCGATCAAGTTACGGCCCGATTACCCGGAGGCGCTGGTGGCGCTCGGGGACCTCCTGGTCGAGGGGAAGGAATTCGCCCTGGCTGTGCCGACGTATCGAGATGCGATCCTTCTGCGGCCGGATGACCCGTCGCTGCACGCCAAGCTGGCCGAGGCCTTGCGCGCCAACGGCGACCTGGAGGGCGCTCGGGCCGAAAGCGAGGAGGCGGTGCGGCTGGCTCCGGCCTTCGCTGAGAACCAGCGCGAACTTGGCAACATCCTCTTGCAGAAGGGGGACTTCAAGGGCGCGGCGGACGCCTACCGGGCGAGCCTAACCCGCCGGCCGGACGATCCTCAGACCCTGGAGGCGTTGGGGCAGGCGCTTGCCAAGACTTCGGATTGGCAAGGCGCGGCGGAGGCTTTTCGTGACGCGCTCAAGGGGCGGCCCGACTGGCCCGAAGCCCACCTGGATCTTGCGGGCGCCCTACTTCAACTCAACGACCCCAAGGGGGCGGCAGCGGAGGCGCAAGCAGCCCTTCGCCTGACCCCCAACCTTTCCGAGGCCCATTACAGATTGGGGAGCGCCGATATCCTCCTGGGCAAAGCCGCGGACGCGATCAGCGAATTTCGCGAGGCGCTGCGCAGCAAACCCGATCATGCCGAGGCGCGCTTGGCGCTCGCCGCGGCCTTGCAGCAGGCCAATACGGCAAACGCCCTCGACGACGCCATCGCAAATTACCGCGAGTATCTCCGCCTGCGTCCCCAGGACGCCGCCGCTCGGTTGGCCCTGGCAGATTCGTTGAGAAGCAAGAAGGACGGGCCAGGCGCTATTCGGGAATATGAAGAGGTCGTGCGCATCCGGCCCGATGATCCCGGCGCCCACTATAAGCTCGCCGTGACCCTCGAAGGAGCGCGAGAGCTCGCGCGCGCCCGCCAGGAATACACCGCGTATTTGCAACTCGCCCCGGACGCCCCCAATGCCGCTGAGGTTCGAAAGCACCTCAAGGAATTGTCAGCCAACAAAAAGAGCGGAAGCAGCCAATAGGAAATTGAGGTTCTTTTCCCGACTCCCCACTCCCTACTCACTATTCCCGGCCTCTACTCTTGCTGATCATTTGTATCAGGCGCAGGTTATTTCGGCACTAAGACCAACTCGCCGTTGTCAATGCGGACGTCTTTGACGGACTCGGGTAACTTCAAGTGTTCTCGCATTTCCGGCGAATCGAGTTTTTCTTTCAGCGTAGATTCGACCGCAGAGAGGGGCACAGGCAAGCTCCCCAGCTTCATTTCAGTGGGAGTGAATCGAACTTGTCCATCGACCGCCCCCAGCGTGCCGCCTACGGTTAGATAGAGATCCTTGCCGCTCACCTTGACGGTAAATACGCCGATCAGCCGGTCGTCTTCGAGATGAATGGAAGCCGACTCGAGCGTGGCAGGCCCAGCCGCAGAGGGTCCCTGCATGCTCTCCTGAAGTTTGGAGTTCAGCTCTGACTCGGTGATGCGCACCTCCTCAGATCCGCCCGGCTGACGGGGCTGCTCCAATTGCGCGATCTTCTCATCGAACGACTTGGCTGCTTCCGGGCTCGTGACGATGGGCGAAAGCGACGGCTTGCGCAGCATGAGCAGAATGGAAAGGATTGTGAGAACCAGCAAGCTCCAGGAGATGATGCGGTAAATCTTTTTGGCCATTTTATCCTCACCCAGCCTCCCCAAGCCGTGAAGACGGGGGCAGGCGCAGCAACCAACTGAGAACTGAGCCTCCCAAAAGGCCCAAGCTCAGCAGACCGAAGGCGTACATGAAGTTCCCCGTGCGTTGGTTCAAGTATCCCACCGCCAGCGGCCCGAAATATCCGCCCAAATTTCCGAGCGCGTTTATCAGTCCCATCGCCGAACCCGCCACGGAGCGAGGCAGGGTTTCCGTGGGGATGGCCCAGAAGGGGCCGAGCGCGCCGTACGACCCCGCACCCACAAGTGAAATAAGCGCAAAAGACAAGAAGGGTGAAGTGCGGCTCAACGGGACGCCTAGCAACAGAAACAGACCTCCCCAGGCCAGGGCCGCCGCCACATGGCCCTTCCGCTCCCGGCTCCGGTCAGAGTGGCGGGAGAACAGGACCATGCCGATGGCCGTGATGATATAGGGCACTGCGAACAGGATTCCCACCAGCAAGTGGCTCATCCGCTTGGCGCTTTCGAGCGCGCTGGGCAGCCAGAAGAGATACCCGTAATTGCCGGTGTTAAGCAGGAAATAAATGCCCACCATGACGAGGACTTGCGGGCGTAGCAAGGCGCGAAGCTGCGGATCCTGGCGTATGGGGTCCAGCGCTGAGGACTCCCGGCGCAGCTTGTCGACGAGGTATTCGCGCTCCGGCGCAGAGATCCAGCGAGCCTGGTGCGGATGGTCGTCGATCATCGCCCACCAGATCACCAGCCACAGGAAGGGCAAGGCGCCCTCGGAGATGAGCAGCACGCGCCAGTTCCAGCGGCCCAAAATCCAGCCGGAAAGCGGCGAGGAGAGGATCAGTGAAACCGGCAGGCAAAGCATCCAGTAAGCGTTGGCACGCGCTCTCTCCGCGCGGGGAAACCAGTGGGAAAGCAGGACGAGCATGGCTGGCCAAACGCCCCCTTCCGCCACCCCCAGGACGAATCGCGCCGTCCAAAACTGGCGCCCGGTGTGAACCAGGCCGCAGCTCATGGACGCCACTCCCCAAAGAACCAGCAATATACTCACAAAGCGCTTGGCGCTCCAGCGCTGGGCCAAGTGCCCGCCGGGAATCTGCAAAACCATGTAACCCCAGAAGAAGATTCCCACCGCATCGCCTGCCCGCGTAGGGTCCATGCCGAGTTCGCGGCTCATGGAGGGCAGCGCCAGCGAGACGTTCGTCCGGTCCACGAACGCGATCGTGTACATGATGAAGGCCACCGGGATGATGCGGAGCCAGCGCTGCTCAGGCATGGTCGGGATTAGACTATCATCAGGCTGGCAAGGATGAGAAATCATCTCGAGGCCGCCGGGCAGGATGGGGCTTGGTGACGCTCTCGGCTTGCGACACTGCTACCGGAAAACCCGAGGGGGAGGAAGGAATCGATGGTCTCACCGAGGGCTTTCTGCTCGCAGGCGCCAAGAGCGTTGTGGGGGCGCTGTGGGAAGTGGACGACTCGGCTACAGACACCTTGATGAAGAACTTCTGCGCGCACTTGGCAAACGGAGAAGACAAAGCATCTGCGCTGCGGCTAGCGAAACTCGACTATCTGCACACGTTCGGAGATCGGCCACCAGCCTACTGGGCGGCATTTACACTGGTGGGCGATGGTTCGGCACCGATCACCTTCTGACGAAGACTTCCCTCAGCCCTGAAGGCACCTCAAGACTGCTTGCCCATCTCTTAGGTATGCCGAAATACGGGCCAAGTGCATTCGTAAAGACTTCGTTGTCGATTGCGGGTGATCGTTGGTTACGGAGGATCGTGGCCCGTGCAAGGCAACTTCCGAGTCACCTGTTATCCGCTTCGAACCGCTCGAAGCGGACTTCTCAGCATAGCCGACTTATCGTCAAAATAAACTCTGGCAGGTACACGCCAGCCCCTCGGTCGTGAGTTATCGGCAGCCCTGGGGTAGTTGTCGACCTGCTGGGGCCGTCCGAAACAACTTCCGAGTAACGCCTGATGCGGCCAGTGACTCAGCACGACACCACGTCGCTGCGTACTCCGTTGTGCCGACCCGCACTAGCGGGGTGCAACGCGTGCGGCCTCGATTTTCCTCAGCTCTTGGAACCAGTTCAGAACTACTTTGTACTCAGTAAGGCCGCGGTGGGGAGAATCGTCACGGAGCATGAGGAATTCGCGGCCGTCCGGCGTGAGGTCGTAGTCGTTGACAGCACCGCCGAGCAGGAATGAGCCCTCGAACAATAGGCGCGGCCTGCCAGAAGAAAAGATCGGTTGAGTTACGACGCTGGCCACCATCATCTTGTCGCCGATGCGGTAATACAGCTCCTTGCCGTTCGCAGACCAATGAGGCTGGAGGCCGCCGTCGGACGAAACCTGCCATCGTCCTCCACCCGGTTCGGCCGCCCGCACGTACACTTCGCTCCGGCCGGATTCGTCGGATGTGTAGGCAATCCAGCGGGCATCCGGGGAAAACATAGCCTGCCACGCCTCCCCGGACGCATTTGCAATGGTCACTGGTTCAGCCGCGACCTGCAAAAGAGGTCCGCGCTTCGCCGAGGCAGGGGTGTAAAGCACAGGCAGCATACGCACCTGGAGCTTTTCAACCCCCAACTCATATTCGACAAGGGCCAATCGTTTGGCGTCCCGCGACCATGACGTAGCTCCCACAAACCCCTTGGGGAACTCGTAAAATCTCCGGGGTTCAGCGCTCCCATCGGTCGGCGTCCACATCAGGTTGGTTCCGCCTAATGTATGGCCTCGCGTGAACACTAGCAGTTTGCCATCCGGACTCCAACTTGGCGCCATCTCATCCCCTGTTGGCGTCATGCCGTTGCCCGGTGCCGTGCCAAGGCGCATTGACGATTCTCGCGCGAGGTCATATAGCCAAAGCGAACTTTCACTGCCTTGTTTGACCGGAACCGCGAGGAAACGGCCATCCGGCGAAAGCCGTGGGTCCCAGTAATCGCCTGCTGGAAGTGGCAACGGTCGCACCGCACCTGCCCGGTCAACCATTACGAACGAGTACTTGTTGTCCCGAGTCTCGGCGTAGACCAGGGTACCAGCCGGAGAAACCGCAAATTCGGGATTGATCCAGAACGAGCTGTCATCGATGAAAACATGGTACGGGAGCATGAACTCGGGACCGGTGGTGAGCGTTCGTTCGGGATCGAAGGGCACGGCCCAAAGTGCATTGGCGCGGAAAAATAGCAGATGTCCGGTTGGGATCCAGGCGCCTCGTAAAGCATTTTCGAGTATGATCCGGCGTTTGCCGGTCTCGAGCGACTGAACAACAATCGCGTCGCCAGGAGTCCGCCTTCTCGCGGTGAACAGCAAGTCGTGGCCGTTGGGCAGCAGTTGTGGCCAGTCGTGCTCTTGTTCCCCAGGCTCGAGCTTCGTCACCTGCTCCGGCACCCCGCCGCTCGCCGGAACACGGCTGATGCCGCGGCCGACAATTCCGAAATATAGGTTGCCATCACGTGCCCATGTACCGCCGTGCCCGACGTCGGGGAGCGAGCAGACATCCAGCAACTGGTCCCCGGACAACGCCATTTTCTGGACCTTCTTCGCCCCCACGAACGCCAGCCATTGTCCATCCGGCGAGAAGAACGATGCCGTGCCCAGGCTGGGCGCCGGCGTCAATTTCCCGGCAGACTGCTCCAGGTTGTAAAGGTATAGCGCGTAAGATCCGGTAGGCGTTTTCACCCATGAGGCGATATGCAGTCCATCGGGAGAAACCGCCAGGCCCGGAGCAGAGTCCTCCAGCGGCGTTTCCGGCGGGGTTTGCACGGCGAAGCGCACCACCGAACCTGGTATCGTCCGCGCTTTCGAACGGAGCAACCACCATCCGATCACCGCCGCAATTATCAGGACGCCCGCGGTGAGCCACACAGCGCGGCGGCGCAGCCATGGCCCCTTGCCAAGGCTGATTGCAGCCGGCGGTTCGCGAGCCGCCCCTACGACCACTGGTGGGCGGGCCGGTTCTAGACCTGCCTGCGGTGCCGCCGGCTTGGTAGGCCCTTCGATGGCATCTATCGGGTAAATGAAACGATAGCCGCGGCGCGGAATCGTTTGAATGAAGCGGGGATTTTCGGGCGAGTCGTCGAGGGCATCGCGCAATCTTCGCACCGCGTGGTTAAGGCCGTCCTCGAAATCCAGAAATGTACCATCCGGCCACAGCTTGGTGCGCAGTTCTTCCCGGCTTACCAATTCCCCAGGGTGCTCCAAAAGCAGGTAAAGGACTTGCAATGGCTGCTGGGGAAGCTGGAGAACCAAGTCGCCGTTGCGTAGTTCTCCCGCGTGCGTATCGAGTCTGAACTCCGCGAACCGAATAAGGCGAGGAAGAGCGCTGGTTTCCTTCATGGCAACCACCCAGCTCCCTGGCATTTTAGCACCAACAAAAACGACTGCAATATGAAGCAAAGCGCGTTCTCCACCACGACAAAGTGCCCGCCCCTGGTTGTCGCCATGCCCATTCCATCCACATTCCACCAACATTCCATGCCCGTTCCATTGACTCCGCGGGCGTGCTGCGCAAGGTTGGTACGCACCATTATGAGGGATTCATGAATGGTACGTAAGCGGGCTGGACCCCCGCGACGAACACAAGCAACGGACAGTTCGCGCGCCGCCCGGCGCTCTTCGCACCGGCCGGGCGCGGGCAAGGAGTAGAAGCAATGAAAACCAGAAAAAGCGTTCAATTCAATTTTGCCTCATTTTTCCAAGCTCAACGGTGGCCCACGGTGCTTTGCCTGGCCGTGTGCATGTTGGGGCTGGGCGTTTCCGCCAGCGCTCAGAAGATCATCACCCTTGACGCTCCGGGCGCGGGCAACACCCCCGGCTCGGGCTTGGGGACTCAAGGGGAGGACATCAACCCGGCGGGGGCGATCACGGGACTCTACGCAGACGCGAACAATGTGATGCACGGTTTCCTGCGAACCCCGCAAGGTAGACTCATCACCTTCGATGCTCCAGGCGCGGGCACTGTACCGAACCTCTACTTTAAGTCGACCCCTGCCGGGACTTATGGTGGCCAGGGCACCTATGCCATGTCCATTAACCCGGAGGGGGCGATCGCGGGATCCTACCTTGATGAAACCAATCTGGGCCACGGCTTCCTGCTCGCTCCCGACGGCACGTTCACGTCCTTTGACGATCCGGACGCAGGGGCAGCCGCTTACCAGGGTACCTTCGCGTGGAACATCAACCCATCGGGGGTGATCGCGGGAAACTACTGGGACTCGAGCACTGTCCGTCACGGCTTCGTGCGCACTCGGGATGGCAAGTTTGCCAACTTTGACCCCTCTGGGAGCGTGTCCACGTTTGTCTCTTTGGCCACGTGCATCAACCCAGCCGGGGCGGTCACCGGAACCTACTATGACGCCGAGGGCGTGGAGCATGGCTTCGTGCGCGCCCCGGACGGCAAGATCACTGAGTTCGACGTTCCGGGTGCAGGTACAGAAGGGGGCCAGGGCACTTGGGGTACGAGCATCAACACCGAGGGGGCGGTGACGGGAGGTTATGTAACCGAGGACAATGTGAGTCACGGCTATGTACGCACTCCGGACGGACGCATCACCAAGTTTGACGTTCCTGCCGCGGGCACAGACGGGAGCCAGGGCCAGGGCACTTATGCCGAGGCCATCAATAATGCGGGAGCGGTTACGGGCCAGTACATCGACTCGAATGATGTCCAACACGGCTTCGTGCGGGCTCCGAACGGCACGATCACTACGTTCGATGCTCCGGACGCGGGCACGGCCACGGGCAGCTACGAAGGTACCATCCCCCTGGCGATCAATGCAGCAGGGGAGATTACGGGGGCGTACTTCGACAGTAACTATGTGCTGCACGCGTTCCTGCGGACCCCGTAATCCCGCGGGCGATTGTTGTTGTGAGGCAGTGGAGGCCACGGTCGGTGCTCTCGCGACCGCGGGCCTTTTCCGTGTTTAAGAGCCCACGGTCCGATCTGGTGAGACGGTGGCTGCGGGCTCCAAAGCCCCGTCAGGGGCGAAAGATACTAGCCCAGGGCGCGAGCCCTGGGAAAACAGCCCTCACTCCGCCTTCGGCACCCCTCTCCCGCGGGGCGGGAGAGGGGAACGGGGTGAGGGTCGGATCGCGCACCCCACGGCTACCGCCGTGGGCTACGTTCTTTCGCCCGTCGGCTGACGGGCTGACTTCATCAACAGGCTTCTGAGTCGGGACAGTTGCGCCAGTTTCCGATTCCGAGCTTCTCGATCCCTGGTCCGTCCCTGCGGCGAAAACGATTGGGGGGAACTTATGTCGGACCGAGCCGTATTCGCGAGTCTAGCCATCAGGTGCGTGGCGGCACTGACCTTGGGCTTACTTCTGGCCGCCATTCCGGCAGGGGCACAAGGCGGCAACGCAGATTACATGTTCCTGATGGGTTCCGGATTTCTATGCGATGCCGGCGACTCCTCCGCTTGCCCGGTGGTGGTCAGGTCCGCGCAGGGCGACAGCTACGAGATGAGCGGTGCGGGAACGTTCAACACCCAAAGCAAATCGGTTACGGCAACCGGAACGTTCACCCACAGGTCCTCGAATGGAAATTCACTTGAGACGGGCATCTGGATGGCGAATGAACTGGTGAGCTTCAACTCTTACGGCATCGCGCCGGGCGCGCTCGCGCAGCGGGGCTGGGCATTCGGCCCCTCCGAGTTCGGCCCCCAGCGGATGCCCATGCTCTTAGGCTCGGTGCCGGCAGGGGGACTGGCGGTAATCCGCATCCGGCTCCTGCCGATGTGGGGGCCATCGCGAACCGCAGTGCTGCAAGTGAACTGCGCCCTCGGCAAGGTGCCGGACGAACGACAGACAGAAGGAATAAGGCTGAGTTTCGAGGGAGGAGGCGGCGAATTCGATCAGG
>Ga0187771_10003066_pt1 | contig 11623 bp, 8 predicted proteins | sample 0116_SJ02_MP15_1_FD_133139 | JGI IMG/M metagenome (GOLD analysis project Ga0187771, IMG submission 133139) | Tropical peat soil microbial communities from peatlands in Department of Meta, Colombia - 0116_SJ02_MP15_10_MG | ecosystem: Environmental > Terrestrial > Soil > Wetlands > Peat | place... | reverse complement strand
TCGAGTCACCACGTTGATTCCTGTCTTCCCCAGGGTGGATGCGATCAAAGGGGCTAAACGAAAGGAAATCCATACGGCCACGGCAACGCCCAAAATTTCCGCCCCCAGGAGAAGGTAATGCGTGAGCGAAGAGTCGTAGTGGGCATATACGATGACCGTACTAATGGCGCCAGGGCCTGCCAATAGGGGGATCCCGAGCGGAACAACAGCTACGGAATCTTTTTCAGCAGCAACCTTCGCCTCTTCTTCGGTCTGTTTGATCTGACTGAGCCGGGCATGCATCATGGAAATCGACATCAAGAGGATAAGAATGCCTCCTCCGACTCGAAAGGAAGGGATAGTGATTCCGAAGAAGCGCAATACGGCTTCTCCAGTGACCAATATCGCCCCCAACACCATTACTACGGATAAAGCGGCCTGAACCCCGGTTCGGTGGCGTTCAGGATTGGATTGATTTTCGGTAAGGTTGATAAAAATGGGGATCGATCCAACTGGATTGACAATGGAAAGCAAGGCGACCAAGAACTTGGCATAATCTGTCCAGTCAAACATAGCTTTCCAGCTTTCACTCTTCGATCGGCAATGCCGGGCGCCCTTTGGGATCTCTGGATAAGGGCGGTCCCGATTAGGAGGATAGGTTGTCTATTTCCCGAGTACCTTCCAGCACCGAACCTTTCGCCCGTCGCCGACCAGATAAAACTCAATCTCTGCTTTCCTGCAGCGTTCTTCAACCAGTGGGCATCGACCCTGGAACTTGCATCCCGATGGCGGGTTAAAGGGAGTCGGCACCTCTCCTCTTAGAGGATGGCACTGTCTCTTGGCCCCTGGTTCCGGTACAGGGACCGATGCCAGCAAACCAAGGGAATAGGGATGAAGAGGTTGATCGTACACCAGCACGGCAGGTCCGTACTCCATCATGTGACCGAGATACATGATCCCCAGGGTGTCGCTAATGTACTCCACAACGTTGAGATCGTGGGCGATGAAAAGGTAGCTCAGACCGAGTTTGGCTTGAAGACTTTTGAGGAGGTTGATGATCTGGGCCTGTATGGAGACATCAAGGGCTGAAACCGGCTCATCACAAATGATCAGGCCTGGCTCAACACTCAGCGCCCGGGCGATTCCAATCCGCTGACGCTGGCCGCCGCTGAATTCGTGGGGATAGCGGTCGCCAACGTTGCCGGGCATTCCCACCATCTCCAGAAGTTCCTCGACTCTTTCCCTCCTCCAGACCTTATTTCCCCGGTTCCGCAGCCCCTCTTCAATGGACTGACCGACGGTCATCAAGGGATTAAGAGAGCCATAAGGGTCTTGGAAGATGAGCTGCATCTCTTTCCGGAGGGGCTTCATTTCCTTGGGAGAAAGAGCGGTGATGTCCTGACCTCGAAAGGTGATCGTCCCGGCATCAGATTCGATGAGTTTCAGGATCAGGTGGGCCACAGTCGTTTTTCCGCAGCCGCTCTCTCCCACCAGTCCCAGGGTTCTTCCGCGGTGAATTTCCAGGTCTACCCCATCAACCGCCTTGACCCAACCGATGATCTTCTGAAAAAACCCCCTCCGAACAGGGAAATACTTTTTCAGGCCTGTTGCCGCAAGAATGATAGAATCAGCTTTGGGGTCGGGCATGGTTTTCCATTCAGGGATCCGGCCAAGACCGGATTACGAACGCGCACCTGCGATCGGGCTTTTCTTTCTATAAATAATCGGGCATCGGGCAAGATGGTGACCTCCAAAATCACACATCTCCGGGTATTCCCGCCGGCAGCTTTCCTGGACATACGGGCAGCGAGGGTTGAAGGGACATCCCCGTGGTTTATGGACCGGGTCCGGGACAGCTCCGGGTATGGTGTAAAGAGGTTGACCTTTGCGCGAACGGCTCGGAATCGAGGCCAGCAGCCCCATAGTGTAGGGATGGTAAGGTTCGTGAAAAATCTGTTCGGCAGTGCCCACCTCTGCCATGATGCCGGCATACATGACATAGATGCGGTCCGCTACCTCTGCTACCACACCTAGATTGTGGGTGATATGGAGAATGCCCATGTGTCTGCGGTTCTGCAGTTCCCTGAAAAGATGTAGGATCTGGGCCTGGACCGTTACATCCAGAGCTGTGGTGGGTTCATCGGCAATTACCAGTTCCGGCCCGCACGCCAAAGCCATGGCAATCATTACGCGCTGGCGTTGCCCCCCGCTGAGGTTGTGGGGATAAGCCTTCAAGCTCTCCCCGGGAGAAGGCAGGCCGACATCCGTGAGAAGCAGGAGAGCCCTCTGGCGAGCAACAGGTCTCTCCACGGGCTCATGTTCCAGGATGGCCTCTTCAATCTGTTCCCCGATCGCGAAGACGGGATTGAGAGAGGTCATGGGTTCCTGGAAAATCATGGAGATTTCCTTGCCCCGAATGTCCTCGAGAGCCCCTTCATTGAGGTCGAGAAGATTCCGTCCCTTGAAAAGGACCTTCCCTCCCTCAATTTTCCCGGGCGGCTGGGGAATCAGGCCGAGAATGGCGAGAGCCGAAACGGTTTTGCCGCATCCGGACTCACCGACCAAGCAGACGGTCTCCCCCTTGTCTAAGGCATAACTCACCCCATCGACAGCTTTGGATATGACTCCACCCTCTCCATGGAAATAGACCTTCAGGTCTTGGACTAAGAGGAGCGAATGGTTGTTTTCAGGCATGAGTCTTTTTTGCGGCCGGGAGGGGAGCTTCCGCCACCCCGGCAAGTGCACCCACATTCCTTACATAGTTATTAGTCCAGACCCAAGAGACGAAATCCTTCTTCCCCTCTCTTTACAAAAGGGACAAATTCCCCTCTTGGGAAAAGAGGGGTTAGCGAAGATTTTGAGAGAACCGGTCTGGTTTATGATGGACTCCTTAATTACCGCAATAGCCTACCGGCGTTCCCTCAACCTGGGATTGAGGGCATCCCGCAGCCCCTCGCCAAAGAGGTTGAAGGCCAGAACCACAACGAGAATGGCGAAGCCCGGCACGAAGGTCAACCAGGGAGCATCGAAGATGTAATCTTTGCCATCGGACAGGATATTTCCCCAAGTCGCGTGGGGAGGGGGTACCCCAAAGCCAAGGAAACTCAGGCCGGCTTCCGTCAGAATTGCAGTGGCAATTCCAATCGTTGCCGAGACAAATACCGGCGCCATCGCATTGGGGACCATGTGTCGGAAAATAATCCTCCAGTCGGAAATCCCCAAAGCCCTCGCCGCGGTGACAAAATCCCGTTCTCGAAGGGAGAGAAATTCGGCGCGCACAAATCGGGTCGCTCCCATCCAACTGGTCAGCCCGATGATAGCCATAATGTTGTAAATACTGGGGGGAAGCAATGCCACTACGGTAAGGATCAGAAAAAAGCTGGGAAAACAGAGCATGATGTCGACCAAGCCTACGATCAAAACGTCCACGGAAAAAAGGTTATGAAGCAGGAAGGGCAACCCGATGGAGACCCTCCGGTTCATCGTCAGTAAGCCAACCAAAGCGGTACCCAGAACGGTCAGAGCGGCACCCACGACGATTTTCCCCGACCCCAAGGCATAGATCCCTCCCCCCAGGAGAGCCAACATAAGGAGGTGGCCGGTTCTGATCCGATAATTTCCGTAGAATCCCGCCATCCCTCCCAGAAACACCCCGATGAGGATAGCTATGCCCACCGCGACAAAGCCCACGGTCAGAGAAACCCAGGACCCCTGAAGCATGCGGGAAAAGACATCCCTCCCCAGCTCGTCGGTCCCCAACAGGTAGACACCGAGCCGGGGAACCTCATCAGAATGGAGATTTTTCAGGCTGGCCTTTGCGAGCGGGGGGAGGAGTTTCTCCTGGAGCCTCACCTGGGCTGCGTCGAAGTAGGGACTTCTCCCCGTGGTCAGGAGAACGCCAATGACCGCGATGATGAAAAAGACGATAAAGATCACCATCCCTGCCATTGCCAGGCGGTTCTTGCGGAAAAGAGCCCATGATTCTTGGAGGATGGTCCTCTTCGGGGCCTCAATCATCCCGCCCTCGGGGGCTGTTCCATCCGCCAGGGCTGGGGTCCTATTTATTTCCGGGTCGGTCATAACCGGATCCTAGGATCAACGACCATGTAAAGGAGGTCGGATATAAACGTACCCACCAGTACCAATATGGCCGAAATAAAATTATCCGCGAGGATGACCGGATAATCCCGAGCCAGAATAGCTTCGTAAGCCAACCGCCCCATTCCTGGCCAGGAGAAAATTGATTCGATAATGACCGACCCACCGATGAGACCTGGCAGGATCAGGCCGAACATGGTCACAAAAGGGAGCAGGGCATTCCTCAGGGCGTGCTTGTAATGAACCTTGTCAGCCGAAAGGCCCTTGGCCTTTGCGGTTCGAACATAGTCCTGATTCTCCACCTCGAGCATTTGGTTGCGCACGTACCGGGAGAGCACCGCAATCCCCCCCGCTGCGCCCAAAACCGAGGGGAGTAACATATGCCACAGCCGGTCCATCAGCGGGGGAGCCCATCCCTCGGCTGAAAGGCCAAAAGTGTCCATGCCGATGACCGATACGTGGAATTCCCGTACGACCAGGATGATCAGGATATAGGCGAAGAAGAACCCTGGGATGGAAATAAGGAGGTAGGCAAAGAAGGTGGTCGTCCGATCATAAAGGCCCCCTCGCTGGATGGCGGCCCGGATCCCGATGGGAAAGGAGAGGGTCCAGGTGATCAAGGTTCCCAAGATGAAAAGGGGAAGGCTGTTGAGCGTTCGTTCCAAAATTTTTTCCAGGACGGGCCGATTATCTACCCAAGAAACGCTCTTCCCGCTGAATAGGTCCCGGTAGAAATAGAGGTACTGGATTTGCAGGGGCTGGTCCAGATGGAATTCCTTCCGGTACCGATCCAGGACTTCCTGAGTGAATTTGGGATTCAGCGGATTTATCTGGCTCGGCTCCCCGGGGGCGAGATGGATGACGAGGAAGGAGACCACCGAGACAAAGAAGAGGGTAATCAGTTTCTGAATTGCACTCCGGCCCAAGAAGGCAAGCACCCGCTATCCCTCCGCCGCAAAATTGGGGACTTCCGGGAGTTTGATCCATTTGTTGAAGTAGAAGGTGTAGTCCCCTGTCTTGGTCGGCTTTATCCGGCTGTAATGGATATTTCCCTTCGAATCCACTTCCTGAATAACGATCCTTTTATCCAGAATCGCAGTCCATTTCCCGACATAGAGAAAGGTGTAGGGCTGTTCCTCCGCAATAATCGCATGCAACTGATGACAGTACTCAATTTGTCTTTGGTGGTTGTATTCCTGGCGAATCTTGATGATGAGATCGTCCGCCTCCCTGTTCTGGAAACCCACGAAATTGAGCTGATTGAGATGGCTCTGGCTAGAGTGCCAGATCTGGTAAAGATCCGGGTCGATTCCCATAACCCAGCCCAAGACGAGGGCGTCAAAGTCATGTTTTTCAACCCGCTCCTGGATAAAGACCGCCCATTCGAGCACGTCCGTCCGCACATTTATCCCGATCCGCTTCCACGAGTCCTGAGCAATGGCCAGGATGGCCTTGCGGATGTTGTTCCCCTGATTGGTTATCAGCGTGAATTCGAGCCGTTTGCCGTCTTTTTGAAGCCAGCCATCAGACCCCTTGGTCCAGCCGGCTTCGGCCAGCAGTTTAAGAGCTCCCGAAGGATCGTAGGGAAGAGGCGTGACGGTTTGGTTATAGTAGTCTGTCTGTTCAGGGAAGGGGCCGGTGATCCGCCTTCCCTGTCCATAGAGTACATATTCAATGATCCGGTTTACATCGATGGCCATGCCCAGAGCGGTCCGGACTCTCCGGTCCTTGAAAGGCTCGCGACGGATGTTGTACCCGATGTAAGAATAGCCGAAGGAAAGGCCGGAAAAGTGCTGATAGGTCGGGTCTCTTTCTAGCCGCCGGACCTGGTGGGGTTCGACATTATAGCTGTCGAGAGTCCCGGCATAGAATTCCATCTCCTGAGTCAGTATATCCGGGATGACCCGGAAGGCGTATCCCTGATAATTAGGAGGGGCCTCCCAGTAATCCCGGAATCGATCCAGGAGGATATACTGCCCGCCCTTCCACTCCCGAAACCGGAAAGCCCCGCACCCGACGGGATGGCGATTGAACTGACTTTCCCGGAGCGTAAACTTTTCTGGATCCATGCCCCGGCGGAATGCCTCCCGGCGCAGCGCCTCCGAGCCCAGGAGGTGCCTGGGCAAAATTCCCATCCCCCAGGTACCCAATCCCGGTGAATAGAGATACTTATAAACGATCCGGACCGTTAACGGATCAATAACTTCAACTGACTTAACGGGCTCGTAATCCGAAATGCGGGGGGACAAGTTTTTGGGATTCATGATGGCGTCATAGGTGAATCGCACGTCCTCTGCTGTAACCGGGTGCCCATCATGGAACCGAACCCCTGGTCTCAGGTGAAAGACGATCACCGGGTTGTGTTCCGTGGCCGGGAGGAATTGTCTCCCATAAACCGTCTTGTTCTGGGAAAAAGTCTCAGGACGGATCTGGATGAACCGCGACCCATCAAAAGAAGCAAAGTAATCCTTTCCCAGAAGTTCGGAAAGACGAACGAAAAGCTCCTGATCCACTTCTTTCAAGATGAGGCGGACCCTGGGGGGAGCTGCAATTTGGATCGTTACCGGGGCGCTCTTCCCTCCGGCTTCTTTTTCCTCTTTGGTGACTTCAAAACTCCTGGGGGGAAGGGCATCCAGCTTTTCGATGTTGGCCAGGGATTTGGAAAGCCGGTCATTCTTACCCCTCCGGGCCTTTATGGCCTGTTGGAGAAACTGGAGTATTTCCTGGGCACTGGCCTGTTGCCCCGGAAAACTCGAGGCTTGATCATTGATGTAAAAATAAGCTTCCTCAAAGATCTCCCAGCGGGTTGCCACGCGCCCCCGAAAATTCAAATCCTGGTCGCGGTCAATAAGCCCTTCAAACACCCTGGCCTCAATGCTGCTGCTCGCCGAGTCGGCCGACAGAATCGGGTTCAGGATCTGGGCATCTCCGATGGAAGCTTCGATGTATTCCGCAAGCCGACCCGGGTTTCCCCTGGTTTCCTCCTCATAAGTGGGTACCCAGAAATAAGACTGGAGCAGAAAAAGGATAAAAAGAATAGGAACCCAGATAAGTACTCGGCGCATAGGAGTAATTTTCGCAAAGCAGAATTGAAAAGCTTCCCAGCGTAGCTGAGGAGGTTCGCCTGGTTTTCACCCTTTGAGGCCCTTCGGACTGCTAGAAGGTCCTCTACCCGGACATTATTCTAGGACTCTAAGCAATTCGAATTCTCCGCAGTAAGTCAAGCCGTCCAATAATAGTCTTTCCCTTTCCGGGGGAATTTTCCTTCGGAGAAAAAGTATAAGTCGGGCCGGAGACATAGATTGTCAATCAGGGATTCAGTATTTTTATGGCCGCAAGCTCAAGGGCTGCTTCTGCCTCTTTTTCCGGGCAAAGGGGATATTGGATTTCGGTTTTCGGCCACAATTGATAACGACAAAAAATTTTAGCCCTATCCATCTCCCCCGGTAAAAGCCAGATCACCGAAAATTTTATTATATCACCTTCAGGCCGTTCTCAAAACAGGTAAACCTTGTATTTTCTGAGGAAAAATATAGTATTTTGGGGCCAAACGATGAGCATTAAAGTCATTCCGAAGAATTGTTTGATTCAGTCTTTCACACCCTAAATTAGATCGCCTGACACCCAGAAAAAAATTTAGACTCAGTATAAAGATAATTTTGTGACCTAAGGAGCCACTGCCTACGTGGGGAAATCTTCCGATGTAATGAAGCTCAGGCAGAAACTTCGGGAAGTCCTGCAAAGACGCAGGAAGCCCCTGAAAGAATGACTCCAAAGGAAAAAATCACCACCTCGGACCTTTTATGGTCACCCTGAAAAGCCTGATCGGTCTCCCAACTGATGAGGAAGGATTTCTTACCTTCTCTATTTTAAAGTGCATCCCAGCACGATTGCCCGGTCATTCTTGGGGCGTCATAACATTCTTCTGCGCAACAAACACTCTTCATTGAAGCCCGCATTTTATCCTTTAATTCAGGAGTAATCTCACACCCGCCATGAACCCGGCAAGCGTGCTCGCTAACCAGACTCATGACCTCATCTTCCTTTTCAGCCCGGACCAGAAAATCGCAATCTCCTCCGAGTTCCCTGCAACTCAGCTGTTTGTATTCCCTTTGAGCCATATTTTTTCCTCCTTTTTCCCGGTATGAAGGAGTCCTGAACTCCAAAGAACTTCCTAATGTTTTAGATGAAATATCTTTAAGATAGATACGGAGGGGGAAGGAAAGCGGGGAAGAATTTAGGCCAATAAAAATAGGCCAACCGTGCTAGTTCGCCCTCAAGGCCTGCAGAGTAGGTCCTTCAGCTGAATTTCAAAGTGTTTTTTCACATCCTCACTACACCCAAAATATTTAGCCTTCAAGATTCCATCTTTGTTCACCATAAAATTGCAGGGAAGGGCAGTTACCGCTTACTGATTATCCCAAGTCCATCCATCACGACGGGTAAATTCACTCCCAGTTTACCCACGAACTCTTTTGCGGTGTCTTCTTTGGCCGAGTCTTGAGTGAGAACGGCAAGAACCTGGAGCCCAGAAATTTCATATTGATCCTGAACCTTCTGGAGGTACTTCAGGTCTTCTTTACAAGGTTGACACCAAGTGACGAAGAAGGAAAAGACCAAAACTCTTTTTCGCTATTGCTCCCAGTATTCCTTCAAAGCGATACGCTTGCCATCGGGAGTTGGGAGTTGAAGTGAAAGAAACCCTGAAACCCGGAGCCCGGCTCTCTGGCCGAACCCAAGGAAAGGTGGAGGGACAGGAAAATCAATCCGAGGGCATAGGCCAGGATGCAGTATTCACCGATTCGTTCCCACTTTTTCAAGATAGGCAGCGCCTTTCAGGGGGTTCAAAAAATCAGGCGATCATTGAATATAGATGAAATATCTCTGTTTACCAAGGGCGAAAGATTGACAAATTGGGAGAAAAAGGTTAAGTAGATTGGCGGTGAAGATCCCTAACTCACGGGCCAATTCATCGGCCTCGGAAGACCAGCGGTGGCCGCGAAGCTAGTCTGAGGGGCCTGTACCCGTGCCCGTATCGTTATCACCAGAATCCCGGCGATTTTGCGGAAACCGCCGGAAAGGAGTTTGCATATGAAGATCTTCCAATTCTTTTCTACAATTACCCTGATAGGGTTGTTGTTTTCGCTTCCGGTACCCGCGGCAGGCCAGGCCTATCCGGATAAGCCCATCACCATTTACTGCAGTTATGCCGCCGGGGCGACCACGGATGTGACCACCCGGTCATTGGCCACGGGGGTCGAAAAAATAATGGGCGTTCCTGTGGTCGTGGAAAATAAGACGGGCGGAACGTCCTCAGTGTGCGCCGGCCTAGTGGCCAGCAAGAAACCCGATGGGTACACCCTGGGAGTGATCTCTACCGGGGCGCTGACCCTCATTCCCCATCTGTTGAAATTGTCCTATAACCCGTTGAAGGATTTCACCGTGATCATGCAGTACAGCCGTTTTCTCGGCGGCCTAACCGTGCTCAGTGAATCGCCCATAAAAACCATCGATGACTTCATCGCTTATGCCAAAGCCCATCCCGGACTCTCCTACGGTTCGCCGGGCATGTACAGCCAGCAGCATCTGGCGGTGGAACTATTCGGCCTTTGCAAAGGGCTCAAACTGAAGCACGTACCCTTCAAGGGAGGGGCTGAATCCAACACCGCGCTTCTCGGCAAGCACCTGGATTTTGTCGCGGGGTCGGGCCAACACGTTCGGTTTGTCAAACAGGGAGTGTTCCGCGTACTCCTCATCTATAACTCGAAGAAGCGGGACCCCAACTTCCCCAATATCCCTACCCAGGAAGAAATCGGCTGTCAGGACTTTCCGGCTAACGGAATGATATTGGCGGGCCCCAAAGGGATGCCAGAACCGGTAGTAAAAAAGCTGGGGGACGCATTCAAGAAAGCATCGGAGAATCCCGGTTTTCATAATCTCCTGGCCCAGTTCGACCTTCCCTACGACTATAAGGAGCGAACCGAGCTGGAGAAGGATATCCCCGTTCAGTATGAAGCGTCCAAAAGCGTTCTGAATAAAATGGGGCTCAAGAAAGAAGGATAACCGAAGAGAAAAAAGGCTAAAGGGTTCTTCTTGCCACCGGGCATCAATCTCGGAGGGCTGCGGGAGGCCTCCCATGCCTAACGGTTTACCGGGTGCCTCCCAGACCTCCCTCTTCACCTCCCTCTCATCCAATCACTCTAAAAGTGAAGACTCAAGGGAGAATCGGTCAGAAAAAGGTCAGATTTCCTTCTTCGCTCCCATTTCCTTCAGACGGACCTTCCACCATTCGAACTCGGCAGGGAAATCCTTGTTCAGCTGCTGCCGGGTCTTGAAGTCATACGGAAGGTTGATCTGGTCCAGCATTTTTTGGAATTCCTGTCCCTCCGAAACCTTGCGGAACGTGTCGGCAATTTTATCCGCCACGGCGTCGGGCATCCCCTTAGGCGCGACGATAGTGATCGTGTTTGCCGGGACATCCTCGCATCCCAGTTCCTTCAGGGTGGGGACGTTGGGGAAATTGGGATCCCGCTTATTGGTCATATGCACGAAAAGGAGGCGAGCCACTCCTTGCTTCACATAAGGAATATGCGAACCGGTTCCGCAGATGAAATCCGTATGCTTGCCCAGAAAAGCAGTAACGGCTTCGGCTCCTCCCTTATAGGGAATATGTTTCAACTGCAGCCCCTTGCACTTGGCAAAGAGCTCGATCCCCATCCCCTGATGGCTGTTGATCCCCGAAGACCCATAGGTCATGTCCGGGTGGGCCTTGGCGTAAGCGATGAAGTCATCGATGGTTTTGATGGGCGAATCACTGAGCACGCATAGACCGGCGATGTATCGGGCATATTGCCCGATAAAAGTGAAATCCTTCATGGGATTGTAGGAGACCTTGATCAGATGGGGCAACCGAGTAATCGCATCGGAGCCCAGGGCCGCCAGTGAATACCCGTCGGGCTTCCTTCCCGCGATCAGAGCGGCGCATACGGTTGCAGATCCGCCGGGCTTATTCTCTACTACCACGGGGACTTTCAGCAGTCTCTCGGCGCCACTGGCGATTGCCCGGGCGGTCAGATCGGTCGTGGCTCCAGCCACAAAACCGCAATAGATGGTAATGGGCTTGTTGGGAAAGTTTTGCCCAATGCTCGTCCCGCACCAGGCAACCGAAACGACCAAAATCAGGCTGGCGATCAGGAATCCTTCCACAATTCTGTTACGCATCGTTTGTTCTCCCTTCTATATGCTGTTTGCAGGTATCCAGGGATCAGGTGATTTCTTCCCCTTCAGCAACGATCTTTTCTCTTTTTTCACGAATCTTGGGCAGAACGGCCAAGATCAGGACGGTCATGGCCAGAATCAGACACCCCACCGAAATAGGCCGGACCAGAAAAATCTTGAAGCTTCCCTTCGAAACCAGCAGGGATTGGCGCAGGGCCTGTTCCATGATGGGGCTCAGGATGAAGGCCAGGATCAGGGGGGCGGGTTCGTATTCCAGCTTCCGCAACGCGTACCCTGCGATCCCGAAGAAGAGCATGATGGATATATC
>Ga0187771_10003064_pt1 | contig 11624 bp, 12 predicted proteins | sample 0116_SJ02_MP15_1_FD_133139 | JGI IMG/M metagenome (GOLD analysis project Ga0187771, IMG submission 133139) | Tropical peat soil microbial communities from peatlands in Department of Meta, Colombia - 0116_SJ02_MP15_10_MG | ecosystem: Environmental > Terrestrial > Soil > Wetlands > Peat | place... | reverse complement strand
GCGCTTTTCCCTCACCTTAAAGGCTGGGCTTGCTTCAATTTGGCTCGCGACGACGGCCGTTGTCGAATGGGTCAAATTTTTTCTGTCCGTTCTTTCCTGGAATGGAAAATTGTTTTATGATGTTGACATCCGTTTTTGTGCTTGATTATGATAACATTAATTTGAAGGACTGAGGGAGGATGAATTATAACAACCCACGACACTAAAAAAGAGGAGAAGGCTCAGAGAGCTCTTATTCCCGCCGCAAGAGTTCAGTTTCTCCCAGAAGATCGAACGTGGATTGCAGAACGGCTTCAAGAAGTCTTATCCACGGGACAACTCACCCTGGGTAAATACGGAACACAATTTGAAGAGCAATTTGCCCGGCTCTGTGGTTGCCGACATGCCATCTCCGTAAATAGCGGCACAAGCGCCTTGGAAATTATTCTTCGCGTTCTGGGCGTTGAGGGCAAGGATGTTCTCGTTCCAACCAATACATTCTTTGCCACGGCAGCGGCGGTCATCCATGCAGGAGGGCGTCCGGTCTTGGTAGACATGGACCCAGGATCCTTCGGCATACGGCCAGAGGATGCGGAGAAATGCCTCACGCCAAAAACGGCTGGGCTCATCGTGGTTCACATCGGAGGAATCATCTCCCGCCGAATGCGAGAGCTACAGGAACTCGCTCGTCTGAAGGGGATGTGGCTTGTGGAAGATGCTGCCCACGCCCATGGCTCCTCCTACAAAGGGGTGAAGGCGGGAGCCTTCGGAGTTGCCGGTGCCTTCAGTTTCTACCCCACCAAGGTCATGACCTCTGCCGAGGGAGGAATGGTCGTTACCAATGATGACCGCATCGCCGAAGAGGCCCGGATTTATCGAGACCAGGGAAAGGCGAGCTTTACGCAAAATGCTCATGTCCGGATGGGATACAATTGGCGAATGTCAGAACCCCATGCGATCATCGGCTTGCGCCATCTGGGAAGGTTATCCGAGATGATCTCGGATCGACAGAAGATTGCTCGAGTCTACGACCAAGGCTTAAAGGGGTTCCCCAATCTCGGTGGTCTTGAGGTTCCGTCAGAAGGAGTTTGCAATTACTATAAGTACATCGCTATTCTGAAAGATCGGAAAGATCGGAAAGTACTCAAGGCCGAGTTGCGGGATCGTTATGGCGTTTCGCTTTCAGGAGAAGTTTACGAAGAGCCCTTGCACAAGCAACCTGTTTTTAAATCGTATGCGTCAGGCCCGCTCGAGATTTCGGAAGATTACTGCGGCCGACATATCTGCCTCCCCATCTTTTCGGGCATGAAAGAGGATGAGGCTCACTGGGTGCTTCAGGCATTGGAAGAAACGATCGGATAAAGGAGTCCTAAATGGCAAGAGCAGTCGTGACAGGTGGAAGCGGGTTCATTGGTTCCCATGTGGTGGATGCTCTTCTGGATGCAGGGCATGAGGTGACCGTCATCGATCACCGAGTTCCGCCTCACCGTGGGGATGCCAAGTTCGAAGACGTCGATTTGATGGATTTGTCCTCGGTCCTGGCTGCGACCAGAGGTGCCGAACATATTTTCCATCTCGCCGCAGTCTCAAATGTCAATTACGCATACAAATATCCGGTCTATACAGTAGCGCTTAACATCCTCGGCACGACTCACATATTAGAGGCGGCAAGGATCAATGCCGCAAAGCGAGTCTACTTGGCCTCGACCGTCTGGGTTTATAATGGAACACCCAACGGGGAACCTCTCACGGAATCTGTTCCGTTCTATCTGGACGGTGCAGGTCACATCTATACCTCTTCCAAGATGTCCTGCGAGATGGTCTGCCACAATTACAGACAACTCTATTCCGTCCCCTTCACTATTTTACGTTTGGGGATTCCTTACGGACCACGCATGCGGGAAGAGCTTCTGATCCCGACATTTATCAAAAAAGCCTTAGCTGGCCAACCTCTCACCGTGGCGGGTACAGGCAATCAGTATCGGAACTTTGTTTACGTGCGGGATCTGGCTGAAGCCCACGTCCTCGCCATGAAGGAGAGTGCCGTCGACCAGACGTACAACCTCGAAGGATCGCGGAAGATTACCGTCCTCGAAGTGGCGAAGGGCATCCGGGCAGCCATCGGAGATCACGTTAAAATTGAATTTGTCCCCGAAAGGCCTGGAGATTTTGGCGGAAAGGAAGTGGCGGCTGAAAAAGCCTATCAGGAATTGGGGTGGAGTCCTTTAGTTGAATTTGAGGATGGGCTTCGAAGGACGGTCGAGTGGTTTCTGAAGAAATGGGGAAAGTAAGTTCATCTTCGGCCTCATGGTGCGGCCAAACCTCATAAAACAATGAGGGGTTGATCAATGGAAGTAATTCTCGCCCAGCCCCGCGGATTCTGTGCGGGCGTGATTCGCGCGATCGAGATTGTGGAGCGTGCACTCGAGATTTATGGAACACCGGTTTATGTGTTGCATGAGATCGTCCACAATCGCCATGTCGTGGAAGATTTAAAGAACCATGGTGCTTTATTTATCGAAATGCTCGACGAAGTTCCCGCGGGTGCAGTGGTCATCTTCAGTGCCCACGGTGTCTCACCGGCAGTCATGAAAGAAGCGGAGAAGAGAAAACTCCACGTCATCGACGCCACCTGCCCGCTGGTGACCAAAGTCCACTTCCAGGCCCAGCGATACAGCCGTGAAAGCTTCGAGGTCATCATTATTGGCCACCCCGGTCATCCCGAGGTGGAGGGCACTCGCGGCTGGGTGGACGGCCCCGTTTACGTGGTTTCGAGGAGAAACGAAGTAGAACGATTAAAGGTGAGAAATCCGAATCGCCTGGCCTATGTCACTCAAACAACCCTCAGCCTTGACGATACCCGTGAAGTGATCGATGCCCTCAAAAGTCGCTGGCAAGAGGTCGAGGGCCCTGAGTTAAGCGATATCTGCTATGCCACGCAAAGCCGACAGCAGGCGATCCAACACCTGGCAAAGAGTATAGATTTATTACTGGTGGTGGGTGCTCGTAACAGTTCCAACTCGAACCGTTTAAGAGAGGTAGGCGAACAGAGCGGCGTTCATGCATATCTAGTCGAGGATATCGACGACCTTAACGCTTCCTGGTTTTCTGAGAAAACGAGGGTGGGCATTACTGCCGGAACCTCTGCACCAGAGGCAATGGTGCAAAAGGTGCTGGCAAGACTTCGCGCTTACGGGGTGAGCTCAGTCTGCGAGATGGCAGGCGCCCCGGAGCACACGCATTTTCGCCTGCCAGACATGCTGTGACTCAAATGGGATAGAAGGAATGTGCGATGGGCGTGCCCTTCATCCAACAATATCGACTCGCTCGCTATGTCCTCCAACAGAAGATCAAGGGGAAACTCCGTTATCCCCTGGTGTTGATGCTGGAGCCTCTCTTTCGCTGTAATCTCTCATGTGCCGGTTGTGGCAAGATTAGCTATCCTGAAGAGATCCTGAATCAACGCCTCAGTTTGGACGAGTGCCTCGTTGCCTCGGATGAATGCGGGGCGCCGATCGTCGCAATTTCGGGTGGAGAGCCCCTGATTCATGAAGAGATGCCCCAGATTGTTGCGGGTCTGATCCAGCGGAAGAGGTTCGTTTATCTCTGTACCAACGGGCTCCTGCTTAGAACACGAATCCACGATTATACTCCCTCGCCCTATCTCACCTTCTCGGTCCATTTAGATGGGGATCGCGAGAGGCATGATGCCTTGGCTTGCCGGCAGGGAGTCTATGATTCGGCAGTCGAGGCGGTCAGACTGGCCGCTTCGAAGGGATTTCGGATTACGATCAACTGTACTCTCTACGACGGGGTTTCAGCTTCGCAGGTTTCCGATTTCTTCGATTTCCTGATGAGTTTGGGGATTGAAGGCATCATGGTCTCACCTGCCTATCAGTATTCCGAGGCACCCAAGAAGGAGATCTTCCTGAAGCGGACACGGAGTATCAACCTCTTCCGGGAAATTCTCAAACTCGGCAAGGGGAAGCCTTGGAAGTTTAACCACTCCGCGCTGTTTCTCGATTTTTTGGCTGGAAATCAACCCTACGCGTGCACGCCCTGGGGCAACCCGACGCGAAATATCTTTGGATGGCAGAAGCCTTGTTACCTACTGACAAAGGAAGGTTACGCCCCAAGCTTTAAATCCCTGCTGGACGAGACAGATTGGGGCTGTTACGGCAACGGTCGCAACCCGAAATGTGGCAATTGCATGCTTCACAGTGGCTTCGAACCGACAGCAGTCAACGATACACTGGCACATCCGCTCAAAGCGCTATACGTCTCCCTCAGGGGTCCGCGGACGGACAGCCCGATAATCCAAGGATCATAAGCAACCCTGATTAAGACTTTCTGAATTCAAGTTTCAAATCCTCTAAGAAGAAATTCCCAAAAGAGCATTATGTGAATTCAAACCTTTGTCAGCCCTGAACGGTTCAGAGATGTGGTAGAAACGATATTCTGCCCTTAATGCAGGCCCTTTCCCGAGGTTAAAATAAAGACCAGCACCTCTGGTGGCAGATCCTGTAATCTGGTACAATATCGGTGGCGAATTCGCTCACCGATTTTGATACTTATACTCACAAAAGGACGAAGAGGAATACATTGGAGATTCGGCCAAAAAAGAGAATCTTTATCGGACTGTTGGTCTTTACCTGCGTCATTCTCTTGTTTTTCATCTTTCTGCTCTGGTACGTTCCAATCGTTGGGCTGAGAAACATTCACCCAACCCTCCCGCTGATCTTCAGTTTCGCTCTTGCCTCGTTGGTCTTCCTCATGATCTTTGGTGGTCTTCTCCTCGTCTTCACCATCATGCGAGGGAAGGACATCTTCCTCTCACACCGGCTCAGAGGGCTCGTCGCAAAGGTCCTCTTTCCGGTGATGCTTCTGATGGGAAAGATGCTCGGTATACCAAAGGAGAAAGTTCGCCAGTCTTTCGTCGAATTGAACAATCATCTCATCAGGTCGAATAGAAACCACGTCCGACCCGATAAGTTGCTAATCCTTCTTCCTCACTGTATTCAGAATTTTGATTGCGAGATCAAGATTACCGGCAACATCAGAAACTGCAAAGGCTGTGGAAAATGTGAAATTAAAGACCTGATTGAACTCTCCGATCAACATCATTTAAAGATCGCGGTGGCCACGGGTGGGACACTGGCCAGAAGAATTGTTTTGGAGAACAGACCCGAGGCCATTGTGGCGGTGGCCTGCGAGCTTGATCTTACGACAGGCATCCAGGACACCTATCCGATTCCAGTGATCGGAATTCTGAACGAACGGCCCAACGGGCCCTGCATCAATACTAAAGTGGATATCGAGAAGGTCAGGAATGCCATTATCGACTTTCTTGAAAACCCCAACCCTTCCGGGCCTCCCGGGGAGTCAAATGTCGATCACCTATGAGAACTTCAAACGTGGCTGGATGGATTAGCTTTTCAACCTTCCTTGTAGAACCTCCCTTTTCAGGTTGACCCTTCTCCAAACCAAAATCGAATTGCCGACGACCACGTCATGGCAAGGTACAGTGTGGCGATCAGAGGCAAGGCCAGAGCCCACCTCCCGGCCAATCCATAGAATTTGAGGATTGGAAGATAGCTCAGAATCAATGTCCCGAAGGCAACAGCCGAGACGATCTTTGTGATGGCGGTGGGAAAGAACAATCCCGCAACCGGCAACCAGAATACAAGAATCATGATTGCGGTTGTCCCCACCAGTAACGTCGCCGAGTAACGCAGCTGGCAAAAACCCGTGCGGGCCACCATGTTCCAAATACCAGCCAAGTTCTCATAAGATCGCAGGCTATGAACGGAGTGAGTCAATCCAATCCAGGTTTTGCAACCGAGCAACTTGACCCGCTTGGCCAGGGCGCAGTCATCGATCAATTCATTACGGATGGCCTTGAATCCACCCATTTCCTTAATCACCCGGGTTTCCAACAAAATGCAGCCGCCGGCAGCCGCTGCAACGCGGGTGAAACTGGAATTGGATAAATGAAAAAGATAAAGCATCTTAAAGAAGTAGACGAAGGCCGGCATGAGTAGCCGCTCCCGGAAACTGGCCATCTGCATGCAGGCCATGAGGGAAATGGGGTGAAGCGACTTTTCTTTCAATTCTCGCCGCAACACTCCGACGATGCCGGGCCCCAGCTTGATATCTGCGTCGAGCAACAGGGTGAGTGGGGTGTGGACATAGCGAAATCCTTGCTCAAGGGCCCAAAGCTTTCCGCTCCAGTGCTCCGGCAGAGATTCCCCGCACACGATACGCAAATTCTCCGTGCCCGAGGCTTGCGCTACGGCAATGGTTCCATCCGTGGATCGATCGTCCACCAAGACAATGGCGAGACCACGCCCTTGACTCCTTAAGCTTGTTAAGCTCGCCCCGATGACGTTCGCTTCGTTCCGCGCAGGGATGAGAACTGTTATATCACTCAAATCAGCATGCCGGGGAGATGAAGTAGAATCTAAAACCTCCCGTGTGCCCCACGGACGCCAGGGAGGAAGGAGGATCGCCAGCCAGATGAAAGCGCCGATCGACGCAAAAAAAATCCAGTACATGACTGGCTCACCATGACAAGAGGGGGAATGGCTTCGTCTCAATATATACTAAAAAACTGGAATTTTGGATCTCGCATTGACCGATTTATGAGAAAAGGAAAAAAACCTGGGGGTTTTCCACTGGACCAATTTCCCGAATGTCACGACACCGATAGGGAATTTTGGCAAGCAATAAAGTAGCTGAGATAGAAAACAGGCTTCGCCTAAAGTTAGCCAATCACTCTTACATTGGTGGCCTGGGGACCTTTGGGGCCTTGAGAGACTTCGAATTCAACCGTGTCGCCTTCTTTTAGAGACTTAAATCCTTCTCCCTGAATGGCAGAATGGTGGACAAATACATCCTTCCCGCCTTCCACCTCGATAAATCCAAACCCCTTTCGATCATTGAACCATTTTACTCGACCGGTCATTCTTTCCTCCTTCAGATCTTCCGATATTAAGAAACGTCCCTGACAATTTCCCTTTGCCCAATTCACACTGTTTCCAATCCCATTGTATCTCAATTTCCGTCAAAGAGCAAAAGAACAAAAAAATCCCGGGCCATCTTATGAATGACGGCCTGGGATCGAAGCATTCAAATCCTTCTTTATAGCTACTTACCCGATTCTTTCCTCTGAGCAGGTGGTCTTGTCGTAGCCTGCACGTGAGGTCTGTTTATCCCTTGATTGTGAACAGGAGGCGTGACTGCACTCCCCCCATGCGGAGGAGCGACACCCATTTCCCTTTGCGTCGAGGGGCTCCCTACCGGAGGCGAGCTAACCTCCGTCCGATTTGGAGGGACATTCATCCTCTCCCTATTGGGTGCAACAGACTTTGGACGCTGGGTTTGTGACACATTAATTCATGACCCAAATTGGAAGGATGGTCGGGGGGAAGAAGTTTTAGAGCGCCACCTCTTAAATATAAGCGAAGCATCGCAAGCAATGATCAGCGAACAGGGCTCCCACTGGAAATGATGCCTGGTATCCATATGGCGTTAGGTCTGAATCAGGCGGGTTTAATTCCCCCGCTCGTTGAATTTCTAACGGGGTTTACTTAGAGCGTTACGTAGTAACAATTCGCGTCCATATTCTTAGGTAACCTAATAGAGTAAAGTCCTTTTAATTGATAGATTCTGGTGTGTTGCCGAAAATCAAATATACTGGCATATTCATTGCATCCAATTATGCTCTTTGTTATACTTCGCCCTGAGCACCGGGGATCCCTGAACAGACTACCAAAGAAAAGAAAGAACAGATGGTTAAATGGAAAATTCTTATAATGGTGATTCTCTACGTCATCCTCGGTGTGATCGCGTACGTCAATTTTGGTTTTCACCATATTTTGATTGAGAGGTTTGGGGAAAAGAGTACTACTTTAAACCGACCCGCCTGGGAAGAACCGGGAGAAAATACCCAAACGAAAACTCCGCAAGAATTCCAGAATCCTTCCACAGATCAATCAGAAACAGAGCCATTTAGAGAATAGGTGGTCCTTGTCCGCATTGACATGGATGATTATATTTAATTTGGACGTTTATGTGCGAACCTTATTTCATCTCGAGGGAGGTGCAAAATTGAAAAAGGATCTTATTTGCGGGACTCCCATTGATGAAAAGAAGTCAAAGAATGCGTACTATTTTCAGGGGGACACTTTTTATTTCTGCTCTTCGGGATGCAGAGATAAGTTTGCAGAAGCAACGATGTCTGGGATGAACCCTTGAGTCACTTTACGCGAGGAGAAGGAGACAGTATGATTGCGGAGAAAAGGGGCAAAAAAGAAGGAAAAGAAGTGAAAACAAAACCCACTTCTCCCGAGTTGTATGATTGCTGTTGGGTTGAACCTTCTTGCAATCAAGTCTGTTGTGGTGGGGTTTGCTGTTCCTAACCGGCCTCCCGTGTCATAAACAGCTTTCCAAGGAACTCAAACGCTCTATCGCCGATTCCGGGAATCTCACGCTCTCTTGGACCAGCCACATTAAGAACTCTGATTCTATTGACTTCGAGCCAGATCTCTACCGTTCCGAAATCCTTCGTCACAAACGGGTCCTTTACCAGATAAGGCTTCTTATGTTTCTGAGCAAACTTGATCGTTAAAGCAGTCCCTGCTTTCGGCTGTCCTTTGGTTAAGACAAGCGTCCCATCCGATTCTCTCACGTTCTTCTCGGTTCTTACGGAATAGCTTGCGGAAGTCGTTTCCTGAAGCGGGTAACGAGCAGGGATCGGGCCGTCCTCAGCTTTTCTGCCCCTGGGACACCATCCTCCGCAGGAAATACCTAATTCAAAAGCCACGTCCAAAGCTGCCCGGTCGACCCCGGTCTGGCCTCCAGAGATAATTTTTTCGATGTGAAAGAAGGTCCTAATCTCTCCCATGATGCCCGGCGCCTGAGAAGCTCATGATTGACTCGAAGACCAAATCCCTCCCCCCTTTACAAAAGGAAGGAATTCCCCCTCTTTGCAAAAAGGGATAGGGAAGATTTTTATTTCGGCGCGAGGTATTGAACCGCAATCTTGCAGCCTTCTTTCTTCCCTTCTGCCCCCATGAAATCTATTTCCGCCAGCGACCGCCCCAGGACTTCGTTCGTTTCAGCGTCAACGATTTGTACCTGCAGCAACCAGCGGGTGATACTTGGGTAATAGACACTTCCCATTACGAGAGCCTGCACCCCGAAGGACTCTTGAATTTTCCTTCTCGTCGCCTCGCTGACTCGATTCGGATACAGATCCTCCTTTCGGAAAACCCCCAAAAGCTGGTTTGGCTCCACCAATTCTATCTGTGGAAATCTTTCATGGAAGGCTTGAGCGAAATCCTCCGAGACTTCGCCTTTTGAATCGCCCTCAAAGGGCAAGATAGCAACTTTATTGTACTTCAGGAATTCTTTTTTGAGAAAGCCGCTTCCGCTCCATTGAGGAACCTTAAAAGTCGAGGAGCAACCCGCGACAAAGACTGAGACGCAGAGCAATCCGACGAAAAAACGCAATAATTTTTTCACGTCCATGGCTGATCAAAACTTAATCATTTCGTGGGAACAAATCAACTGAAATCTTATGAGACGGAATAAAAAGGCCTCTCTTCTTCAAAGAGAAAAGAGGCTGGAATAATGATCAGATAGGAAATAGAATTCGGTTTTCTTGGACTTTCCGCTGAGCCTTTTGACGGAGTCCACGAAGTCTGTCGAAACAATCCTTATTTCCCTTTCATTTTTGTAATCGTTTTAGCCAAGGCCTCACCGTTTCGATCCATGGCGTATTCCACCGTATCATTTGTGCCCGTGGACGATGTCTCCAGGTTAGTCTCGTAAATAACTTTCCCACTTTCTTTATCAATGAACTTGTAGTGGGCAGCAAAACTAGCCGTGCCGGTCCACTCACCTCCTGGAATAAAGGAGCGCCCGATACGTCTCCCCACGGTGGGAGGCGAATACTCTTTAACCTCTCCTTTTATGATGAGCACTTTTTTCCCGGAAGGAATCTCTCTACTTGCCTTTCCCCCCTCTTTAACGACCATGTCAAAGAGCCTATTGTCTTGGTTATACCTCTTGATCTGGTAAACTGCTTTCTCTGCCATCTGCATACCCGCTGATTCAGGAGCCGGAGAACCAGAGGGAACTTCAAGGTCCTGAACGATCACTGCGTTATAATCCCTGAGGTTACCTTCTGCAGCCAAGACGAGACCGCTGGTTCCCAAAACCAGACCCAGCACCAAAAGAATCGCGAGGTAATTTTTCCTTTTCATAAATCTTCCTCCTTGGATGAATTGGCCTTTATTCTACTCTTTCTTGGCGAGCCTCGTCAAGATCGTTCTTGACCCGGTTTATAATATGGCGGAAATTGACTTTCAACTATCTGGTTTAAGCTCTCAGTTTTCCGCCATTAAGAAACTCCTCCAGTTTCTCAGGCAGGAGTTTTCTCGACGTATCCACCCACAACTAACTCCCACCAAGGATGCAAGCTTTGGTAGGAGTCATCAGCCTCTAAAGGCACTTTTCGGCGGACTCCATCACCGGCCGCCAATCTATTCCATTATTTTCTTTAATTCCTCTATTGTTCTACGAATCTCTTCCGTTTTACCCTGAGCCCTCGACAGTAGGGACTCGATCGTTGTCAACTCATCCTGGACATATTTTAGCGCCTGCTTCTTCATCCCATCGATAGTTTTGTTGATTCGATCCTCCCATTGAGCGGCTAACCGGGAGAGATTTACAAACACTTCGTTGGGGATTTCGTTTAAGTAATGTCTTTCAAAGAGAGGCCGAAAAATAAACATGGGGATTAAGAACCAAACTAAACCAAAATGAAAGTCAAAGGTCCGACCTATTCTTATATCCGGCTGATGGGGCTCGGCCACCTCTATCTTCCAGTCGGCTTCGGCAATCCTCAGCCCGAGCACCCTTTCGATATTTCGGTTTAGTAAGCTCCGGAATGCCTCCAGCGAGCGCGAGAGGCTGGCGTGGGCTTTTTTGAGGGTGCCCAAGAAATGCCTATATTCGGTCTTGGAAATATGATCGAGTTCTTCGGCCAGGATTTCATGCAGCCAGCTTTCATATCTTCGCGTGAGTTTCCCGACGTTCCCTCTCCAGGACGGCATTTCTTTCCTCAGTATTCCAAGAAGCTTTTCTCTGAGGTGGGGCTGATGGAATTTTTCCAGATAATTCTGAATCAACTCACGGGTCTGCAGGGAATTTTCCCGCGCTATCAGAGAAATTTCCTCGCGGATGAGTTCGTAATTCACTTTCTCGTTTAGAATCTGCTTCCGCAGTTGCTCCCGGTCGAGATCGGCCTGCAGGGATGTCTTCAAAGCAATCTCCAGGTAGCTCAGGCAGCCCTTTACAAGAGACTGGACCTTGTGCCGAAGAATCTTATTAAACTCGTCCTGCCGGTTTACGGAGAGGGGGCCGAGAATCTCGCTCTCCACCCTTTCTTTCCATTTTTCAGTTTCCGAACGAATGGAGTAAACGAAAATGGGGAATTCCTCGTGGAGTTCCCGTTGGAGTGCAGTCCGAAAAAAATGGATGACTTCTTTCTGCTGCTCCTGGGACAGAAGGTCGATCTTAGTAAGGAGGAGAACAATTTTCGGCGTATGCGTTCGCAATTCCCGAATGAGCTGCAAGTC
>Ga0187771_10003063_pt1 | contig 11627 bp, 20 predicted proteins | sample 0116_SJ02_MP15_1_FD_133139 | JGI IMG/M metagenome (GOLD analysis project Ga0187771, IMG submission 133139) | Tropical peat soil microbial communities from peatlands in Department of Meta, Colombia - 0116_SJ02_MP15_10_MG | ecosystem: Environmental > Terrestrial > Soil > Wetlands > Peat | place... | reverse complement strand
TGAAGACTTCAGTCTTTCGACTACGGTGGTCTTGCCAACTCCGGGTATCCCTACAACTACGACCCTCAGTCTCGTCCTTATCCCGCTCCGATTAGTCCGGCAAGAGCGGGGGATATCTCCTCGACCTGTTCCTTGAGCAACATCTGGTAGTACTGCAAAATGATGTCTACCATGAGCAGCATCCCTATGCCAGAACCGAAAACCCCGAAGAGGTCAGAGACTCCGGCTATCAACCCTATCAAGATCCCACCAATTATTGTCAAGGTAGGTATGTAACGGTTCAAGACCTGTTCAATCGAAAGACCCGTTCGCCTGAATCCTGGGACCTGGACGTCAGCGTCCATCAGGTTCTTTGCCACGGCCCTCGGATTGAGTCCTCCAATCTCCACCCACAGCCGTGCGAAAACGACTGCCATTCCTACAAGATAAAGGAGGTAGACGATGGAATGAAGTGGGTCACTGATGGTCTGGTTGACGCTTTGCGGAGCGGTCAGGTAGTAAAGCAGTCCTCCGGTCGGATAAGACTGTTGCGTGCCGTTGACGACCGGCCAAACCCCTAGGTAGTTAATCAGACTTCCCGAGGGGCATATGCCAGTCGGGCACTGATAGTGCTGCACCAGTTTCCCGAAGAAGGTGATGTTGGCACCGAGTGCGGAGACCAGGATTACGGGGATGTTTGAAACGTAGAGTAGCTTGATTGGATATACCCCTTGGAATCCTCTGTACCGCGTAGATGTGATCGGGAGTTCAACTCGAATGCCTTCTATGTAGATAAGGACGAGGATCATGACGACGGTTAGCACGAAAGTCAGAAGGCTCGGGTACTTGTAGTCCCTGACGGCGATGGATGCTAGGGTCGCATATGTGAAGCCGGTGCTAAAGATCGAGTTGATCAAGGCGGGAACGAATCCGAAGATCTCTTGGGTTGTCTGAGTGACGGCCACCGATATTGGAGTGAATGTGTACCACATCACGGTCTGGCAGACCCCCGCCAAGATGAACAGGCTCACACCGCTTCCAATTCCCCACCCCTTCTGAATCATCTCGTCCAACAGGAGGACAGCGACGCTCCCGATGAACAGCTGGACGAATATTATGAGCTCCTGTCCCGGTCCACCCGGAAGAACTCCCAGCGCCCCACCGAAGATGTAGGCGAGTGACTCGCCCACGATCACGATGAAAGTCAGCAGCTTGGTCGCTGAACCGAAGATCGACCTGTCCTCTGGATTGCTCATGTCCAGCTTGATGATGTCACTGCCCACCAGCAGTTGCAGAATGAGGCCCGCGGTCACTATGGGACCGATCCCCAGCTCCATCAATGTGCCCTGGGTGGAAGCGAACACGACCCTCAAGAATGCGAGCTGATCCGACCCGGTTGAACTCCGAATTGCGCACACACCGGTGCCGGTGGACGTGGTGTGCCCCCCGAATCCGCAAAGCGGGGTTACTGCCATGACCAGGTAGGCCACGAGGGCGAATGCTGTCCAGACAAACCTCTCGTTTAGGCTGGGTTTCTTCTCAGGCTTCGGAATCTCTGGTAGAACGGTCGCTATGCCCTTGATGAAGTCCCTCATAGAAGCCATGAAGACCGGCCCTACTCCTTGACTGCGACCTTTCCCCCGGCTGCCTCTATTTTAGCCTGAGCCTTCTTGGTGAATGAATCGACAGACACTTCGTAGGACCCGATGACTCTTCCTGAGCCCAGAAGTTTCTCGTAACCGAGAGACGACAGGTCCAAGACCTTGCTCCCCTTCGCCAACGCGTCCAGATCGCCCACGTTCACCCAAGTGCCGGGCTTCACGTGTCCAGGGGGCCTGAACGGGTCCCTCCCGAAATGATCAGGGTCGTACTTGACCATCCAGCTCCACTTGTGCTTGTGCAGGCCCGCGTTTCCGTGACCACCGCTCTTGCCAGAATGGCGATGCTGCCCGATCTGCCCGTAACCATGGGTTCTCATCCCCCGGTACCTTCTTCCTTTCCTCATGCGAGTAGGCGTCTAGATCATTCTCCTGATCAGATCCGAGAGATTCGGATTCATCCCCAAGGTCCCTTTCTCGCTGAACTGGCGACGGAGAGACGATTTGAATCCTCCTTTGGGAGGAGCCAACCTGAAGAAGGGACGGACTCCTCTAATCTGAGAAAGACGAAGATGCTCGCTCATCATTTTGTTTGCAAGGCCCGCGAAGTCCTTGAACCCCATCTCTGAGAGCGCAGAAGCGTCCAGTTTCGTGTACGTGCTCACCATCCCTCGTTTTTCGAGGAGGGTGGCAAGGAGTTCCCCGTTTATGGGGGCCCAGGCAACGTAGTCCTTGCACAGACGTAGCATACCCACGGTCGCTGCGTCGTTCGTGACAACGGAAGCCGAGAACTTCTTCTCTACTTTGAGTTCCTTCAGTGCCTGGCGGACGGCACTGGGTGAATTGATTTTCCCGTGAATATTTAGCACAAGTAGGAGATCCATCGAAAGCAACCTCATACGTTGAGTCCGTGCGACATCCTGAAGGCGTCGTACACCGCGTTTGCAAGAGAAGACATCGTGTTGGTGGACCCGAATGTCCTGATCCAAGCGTCCTTGACGCCCGCGAGTTGAAGGAGGTTCTTCAGAGCAGGACCGGCAACGAGCCCGAGGGCCCGCGGGCCTGGTATTATCTCGACGGTGACGCTCCCTGCCTTGCCTCTGATTCTGTACGGTACGGAGTGGGAACGCCCACATCTGCACTCCCAGCTGCCGCAGCCCAACTTGACCGGAATAATGTTGAGAAGAGCCGCGTTCGTGGCCTTGTCGATGGCTTCTCTTGTCTGCATTGCCTTCCCCTTTCCAACACCAAACCATCCGGCCCCGTTCCCAACGGCAACCACGGCCGCAAACCTTGTGAGCTCCCCTGCGTCCGTCTGCTTCTGAACGACACTCACCCCTACAACTTCATTTCTGAGGTCGGGGAGAAGTTTCTTGACAATCTCAGCCTCGCGCACCCTTTGACCGCTTCGGAAGATTTCGTCGAGTGATGCAACCTTCCCCTCGTTCACCAGGTTCCCCAGCTTCGTACGAGGGAGCCAGACCTCCGGCTCCTCATCGCCCCGGGCGGACCTAGGGACAGCGCTCAACTCTTGGATCCTCCCATTATGGCGGACTTCGCTTTCTCAAATTCTTCCGGGTAGTTCTCAGGACTGAAGCCTGCTTTCAGGAGTGCCGAGAACCTTCTCTCGTAGGCACCCCTGTCTTCTTCCGCCAGTTTCCTGGCGAATCCGGCGATGTCCTTACCCGCGATTCTATCGTCTGATGGAAGCGCTTCCTCTCCCAAGGGTACCTCTACACCTGAATCGACGACCCCTTTCACAAAAGCTGATACTCTGGCCCCCCGAATGAACGGTTCCACCCCGTTGTATAGGACAGCCTTCTTCACTCCTTTCTCCACGGCCTTCTTTCCGGCGAGGATTCCAAGAAGGTAGCAGGCAGGAGTGGACTTCAGTGATCCTTTCCAGCCGAACTTCCTGAGTTCTCTTGAATGAGACGATGCGACTACGATGTCCCCTCCGACCTTCGGTGTTATGAACTGCGAGGACACATTCTTGTTTGAGACTCTTACGACGAGCAAGGTCGACATGGAGGTTATTGCCCTCTTTCTAGACCTGTAGTCCGTAACCCCTTCTCTCCTTCTTCTCAAGAGTGGCACATAGGTCGACATCACTTCTTTGCCTCCTTCAAGAGGTCCATCAGGTGCTTTACTCCCCTGACCTGTCCTCCTTTGACCTGCTTGTAGAGCCTCTTGTACGACTCGTGACTAATTTCTCCTCTGTCCTTCGCCACCTTGAGCCTCCATCTTAGGGCTCTCACCTTGGATACCCACATGCTCTTTCTTGGGTTCCTCGCTCGAGCAGCCCCTTCTGTCGAGCCAGCACCCCTTCCCCTTTTCAGGGCCGCCGACCGCTCCCTGTACCTTCCCCGGGACACCCCCTTCTTGGGGGAAGCCCTAATGGCACCGAATCCTATGAGCCCTCGAATCGTGCTCCGCGTAATCGCATCCTGAATCAGGTCCGAGTATTCATCATCGAACACCACTCTGTCCTCCCCCACCCCAAGTACCGAAGCGGCGAGCCTTCTCTTACTTCTTAGATTCAATGACCCTCAGTCCTGTCGGATTCACAATTCGTATGCCCAGTTCGTTGGCTCTGTTAAGAATCAGCTGGCGTTTCCTTGCGCCCACCGTTGCACCGATCCTGGCTACGTTCCTCCCAGGGACTAGTCCATCCAGATCTTTCGGATTATAGGCAAGAACTTCGATGTGGCCGCTCGGATGCAACCCCCTCGATTCTGCAGGTCCCCGGAATCCTATCCTGACAAGAGCTGGCCAGCCCTTGTCCTGCCTGCGGACCTTGTTGTCCACCCCCTTGGGTTTTCTCCATTCCGGATGGATCCTTACGTATCTCCAAGACTCCTGTCTAACGAACTTAGGCCTGTTCTTTGCAAGATCCGTTCTCTTTTCGACCAGAGACTTCAGCTTGCTAGAGTCTAGGCTCTTTGGCTTTGGCAAGTTTTACGAGCCCTGCTCCTTTTGATATATGTAGATGCCATCCAGGAAGATCCTCTGATCTTTCCTGCGGATCTTGGTTGCAAGCTCCACGTTGGCGGCGGTCTGTCCCACGTCTTCGACCGATACGCCCTTGACGACTATATCGTCACCTTCGACGCTCACTTTGCAGTTGCCGACGATCTTTGCGATCCGGGGCGATCGTTCACCGACAAAATTCTCAACGAGTATCTGGTCGCCTTTGGTCTTTACTGATATGGGGAAGTGGGCGTAGACTATCTTCAGTCTGTAGGTATAACCCTTGGTGACCCCCGTCACCATGTTGCTGACGTGACTGAGCGCGGTGTTGATTATGACGCCGTCCTTCTTCTTTGATGAGAAGGGCGACACAACGACCTGTTTACCCTCTACCGCTATGTTGACGTTCACCTTGTCGAAGTCCTTCTTCGCTTCGCCAAGCTTTCCTTTAATGGTGAGTACCCTGCCTGACATCGACGCCGTCACGTTTTCAGGTATCTCGAGCATCTGTCTCTGGACCTGTTCTGCGGATTCAGTAGACATATCCTATCAGCCTCCCACCGAGCCTCTTGTCCTGAGCATCTGAATGCGACATCACTCCCTTGGGAGTAGACACAATTAGGGTCCCCACCCCGACCGCGGGCAGGTACCTGTGCTCCCAATCTACCAGTTTTGAGGAGCGAACGGCGAACCTTGGCGAAATGACCCCGCACTTGTTTATTCTCCCCATCAACTGAACCCTTAGCTTCCCGCCTACACCGTCGTCGATGAACTCGAATTCGCCGACGTAGCGTTTCTTCTGGAGAACCCTGAGCACTTCACTCGCTAGTCTTGACGCTGGAATAACGATGCACTCCTTCTTGTTCCGCATTTCTGCGTTCTGCAGGCTCGTGAAAAGGTTTGACAGCACGTTGGTTGCTGCCATTCACATCACTCCTAATCGTATTTCCTGAAGCCGAGCTTCCCAGCGACTTCCCTGAAACACTGTCTGCACAGGACTAGGTCGTAGGCTCTTATGACAGCGCCGTACTGGCCACATCTCCTGCAATAGTGCGTTGACTTGCCGTACTTCCTCGGCTTAGGGTGCCTCTCCTTCATGAAATGGCAACCCCGAAATTGTCTACGAAGTACCGCTTCGCGTCGTCCCTTGACACAAAGTGCTGCTTCCCAATCTTCGCCAGTCTTCTACCCCTTCTCGCAACTCGGTATCCCGCTCGCTCCAGAAGCACAGATACGTTCATCCCGAGTATCCCGATTGCGGGGTCGTACTTTATCCCCGGAATCTCAATGTGTTCTTTCACCCCAAAGGACACAGAACCCCGTTCGTCGAAACACGATTCGTTAAGCTTCTTGTCCCGAGCCGTTAGGAGTTTCTCAATGAGCTCTTTGGTCCCTAATCCCCTTACAGTCACCACTACCCCTATAGGTTCCCCTTTGTGAATTCCGAAATCCCGGACGGACTTCTTTGCTCTGCGTTGGCTCGGTTTTTGGCCGGTGACCTGCTCGAGCACTCGCTTTCCTCTTTCAATAGCCTCTCCAGACTTGCCGACCCCAATGTTCACTACCACCTTCCCGACCTTGATGGCGCGCATTGGATTTTCCAGCACTGTACTCTGACTCATTATGGACTAACCCCCACCGTTATCATTGGCTGCTCTTGCCCTACCGGGAAGACTAGCCGCGATGGGATTTCTGCCTCCCCACTTGGAAGGGATATCTTAACCATTCGCTCCCTCGAAATGGTCCCTTTCTTCACATCCAGAATCTTCCCCAACTGGCCGGCCCTGTCCCCCGTGAGAATTAGTCCCATAGAGTTCTTGGCCAACTTCACCTGGCCTAGGACCTTTTGGGACGGAACCTCTAGCAAAAGCGCGTCTCCAGGGGACAGCGAGATCTTGTCCTCCAGGATGCACCTGCCGTCGTGCAGACCGTACTGTATATGACCACCCCGAACCTTGGTCTTTGTGTTCACGCTGCACAGTTTTTTCGCGACCTCGCTCTCGTTGACTTTTGCGAGCATCAGGCCCTTGGGGGTGGGGACGAGTCTGAAGGATACACCCTCTGACGGAAAGCTTACAACGTTGAAGAGACCCACTGGGAAGCTAGGCGACTCACGCGAACGCCCGTCTACAAGGACCCTGGAGGTCTTTACCAAGTACTTGATTTCCTTGTTCCTCTCTGCCATCGCAGCTAGTTCCCGTACGACTACTCCGAGCGGATAGGACGATTCTGTGGGATGAGTGCCCGGGCTGGGCTTGTAGACGAACCTCTTGCCCTTTCGCGGGATGTCCCAAGACCTGGGTGCGGCCACGCGCTTTAGCTTGTTCCTTCCTCCTTTCTTACCCATCTAGGCCTGTCCCTCCAGCTTCGCCTTCCGCATCTTGTCTTCCAATGAGAGATTCGTCAGAACCACATTCGACATGTGAATCGGCACCAGGGCCGTCCCTCCCTTCTGCTTTTCCTTCGTAACCCCCTCGACGTTTATGATTCCATCTTTGGGGGAAACCCTCGTAATCTTCCCCTCAACGTTCTTGAATTCACCGCGAAGAATCCGTACCGAATCGCCTTCCTTCGGTCTAATGGACCTCCTCCTGTATTTCTCGCGGAGTTCTTTTGAGAGAGCCGAACCTAGTTTCATCTCAATCCCTCTAGGCAATTATCGACGCCAGATTGGCGATGCGGGGCCATTTCTCAGCGGCCTCGCTTGCTACGGGCCCCTTGATGTCCGTGCCTTTCAGGTCCCCCTCTGGAGTTACTATTACAGCTGCGTTGTCCTCGAATACAACCCTTTGTCCGCTGACTCGTCTCACCGGGTATTTCTGGCGAATTATCACTGCACCAAAGACTTGCTTCCTAAGGTCCGGGGGACCCCTCTTCACAACGCACACGACGCTATCCCCGACTGACGCGGCGGGGACCCTGCTCAGTCTCGACTTGGCCTTCGTCACCTGCACGACCCTCAGTGTCTTTGCACCGGTGTTGTCCGCGCAGGTGATCACTGCGTTCAATGGAATCGCCCTCGTGATGTAGTTCTTGAATTCCTCCACTCCCTTTGCCGAGACTGCACGTGATTTCGTGGACATTACCCCGCCCTCCTTGCCTCCACAACTACAAAGGAGATTGTTTTCGACAAAGGTCTACATTCTCCAATGGTCACAGTGTCACCCTCGTTGACGGCGATGCAGGCTGGCGTGTGGGCGCTGATTCTACTGCGGCGCCTCTCTCCCCTGCTATACTTGCCAACGTTGTGAAGGTATTCCATCTGTACCACCACAAAGCTCTTCCCGGCCGTCGAAACGACTTTCCCGGAAAGGAGTCGGCCCCTAACCTTTAGGTTTCCGTGGAAGGGGCATCTTTCGTTGTCACAGGCAGTCTTCGGCCTGGGAACTTCGAGGCCTGCGCTGCTCATCGCTTCACCGACCTCAATCTGTCTTCAAGCCGTCCAGCGATCTGGACCCCTTCCAAGAACTCGTGGGATCGTAACAGTTTCAGATCGGTGCCTTTCTTTTCTACCCTAACTCTCCTCGATTTCGATTCGAGCAATATCGTGTTCGCAGTTTCCAATAAGACCATTCCCGTAACCCCTCTTTTGCCGGGGTCACTCGCCTTCACGATGACTACCTCCTCGCCCACGATGTTCATTCCATGACCCCCTTCTCGTTCATAACTGTCAGTATTCTTGCGACATCCCTCCTCACCCTTCTCACTTTGCCCACGTCCTTTTTCACCAATCCCCTGTCTGCGTCACCTCGAAGCTTGGAGAGCTCTGACCTCAGGTCGAAGAGCGTCTGCCTGAGCTTCTCAGCGTCCTGGCTTCGGAGGTCCTTCAGTTTGAGCTGGGGCATTTTCTATTTCCTCTTGCTTCGGTTCTTCCTTCACGTCTTCTTTGAACTGAAATTCGGGCGGAAGGGCGTCCTTCAGCGCAATCTTCACTTTGATACCGTAAAGACCTAGCTTGAGCAAAACGTCTGTGGTCGCTTCGCTCACAGACCTTTCGGCCGTGTCACCGCTTTTGGGGACCACGCCCGCCCTGTACTTCTCACCGTGGGAGCGGTCGCTTCTGAGTTTCCCGGCGACTGAAATCTCAACTCCGGAGGCCCCCGCGTTCATTATGTTGTTGACGGACCACATTGCCGCCCTCCTAAAGGCCGTTCCGCGGGACACTATCTGAGCAATCCTCCCTGCCATGATTCGTGCGTTCAGCTCTGGGTTTTCAACTTCCGTAACCGCAATCTGTGGGTTCGGGAAACCAAACTTTGCACCGACCTTGTCCGTCAGATCCTTTATCCCAGTCCCCCTCCTTCCTATGGCCAAGCCGGGCCTGGCGACGTAAACCTTCAGCGTTGTACCGACCGGGCTTTTCTGGACCTCCAGTCCACCATAGCCCGCATCTCTAAGCTCTTTTTCGAAGAATTCGTCGAGTTCAGCAAAGGAACGACTTGTCAGGAGAATCGACTTCACGGAACTTCTCTGCTGAACCGACACTTCCTAAACCTCCTTCCCCACAAGCTCGATGTGCACCAGCTGATGGAAGTTGGCCGAACTCCTTCCGAAGGCCCTAGGCACAAAATCCTTGATGGTCCTTCCAGCGTAGGCTGAAGAGTGTACTATCTGGACCCTCTCCGGATCTAGGCCTTTGAATTCGGAATTGCTTTGAAGATTTTTCAGGACGGTCACGAAGGCTTTGGCTGTCTTCACCGGGTAGGAACCGGTCGGGAACCCGCTCAATTCGCTTCGATGTCCGACCTTAAGCTTGTGCCTTCTGAAGGCAATCGCCATTTTCTTGTCAGCCACATCTTCGAGCAACTCAATGGCGGCTGTCACTGGCATCCCTTTGATTGCGAGCGCCACTTCTCTTGCCGCCTTCGGGGATACGTTTACCTCTCTACCGCTAGCCCTCACGTGTACCGCAGGGTCGAAACCCTCGAATGAGTAACCATACCGAGGCACTTTATCCCTCTCGTAGCCCTCTGGCGATTCCTGATGCCATTATAAACGTGTCCTTGATTCATGGTCGTTACCTTCGCATACAAACGGAAGGCTCCCTCCAGTTCCGAGTATACCCAATCAAAGATTCTTTGAAGCAAAGCCTAAGAGAAGAATTTCAGGCCCTCTGAGTGTGAGAAGGCAATGGTAGAGAGCATTAAGCACGATGTGATAATAGTAGGTTCCGGCATCGCAGGTCTTAGGGCGGCGATAGAGGCGGCCAGAGTGAGTGAAGGGAAGGCCGACATCGCCTTAGTGACCAAGGTCCAGGCCATGCGCTCCCATTCAGTCAGTGCGGAGGGAGGAACAGCCGCCGTACTCTACACCGACAAGGGGGACTCTGTCGAGAGCCACACTTTCGACACTGTAAAGGGATCGGACTACCTGGCCGACCAGGACGCGGTTGAGAGATTCACCAGCGCCATGCCAAGGGAGATCTATCAACTTGAGCACTGGGGCCTCCCATGGTCTAGACGGGAGGACGGAAGGATCGCCCAGAGATGGTTCGGTGCGATGAGCTACCCGAGGGCTACGTTCGCGGAGGACAAAGTCGGGTTCTTCGAGATGCAGACATTGTACGACACTGCCTCGACTTTCGAGAACATCACCTTCTACCAGGAGTGGTTTGCTACGTCTATCCTGCAAGAAAGTGGAGAGTTCCGAGGATTCACAACCATCGAAAGGAAGACCGGGGATTTCGTCGCACTGCTGGGGAAGGCGGGAATCATGGCAACAGGCGGCTCGGGTCGCCTTTACAGCTTCGCGACATACGGATACAGTTCGACTCCTGAAGGGCAATCAATCGCGTACAGGGCAGGAGTTCCACTAAAGGACATGGAGTTCATTCAGTTTCATCCGTCGGGCCTCGTTCCTTCGGGGATCCTGATCACAGAAGCCGCGAGAGGGGAAGGAGGAATCCTGATTAACAAAGACGGAGAACGCTTCATGAAGCGGTACGCGCCCGAGAAGCTCGAGTTGGCGTCGAGGGACGTCGTCTCGAGAGCGATAATCTCCGAGATCGAAGCAGGAAGGGGGTTCAGAGATGAGGCAAGCGGGCTTGAATACGTTCTCCTCGATCTAACCGTCTTAGGTGGCGAGAAAATCAAAGAAAGGCTCTCGGGGATTCGAGAAATTGCTCTAAAATTCCGAAGTATCGATCTGATAGAGAAGCCGATTCCCATAAGGCCCGTTTGCCATTACGTAATGGGAGGCATCGATACAGACATCAACGGTTCGACAAGAATGAAAGGGCTATGGGCAGCCGGAGAGGCCGCTTGTGTGAGCATCAACGGCGCGAACAGACTAGGAGCAAACTCGACAGGGGAATGTCTGGTTTGGGGAAGGATAACAGGGGAAGAGGCCGTGAAGTACGCGATGGCTAAGGGTCATGGGGCGACTCAGCTGGAGGCCATAATGAGGGAAGAGGGAAGAATCTTCGATGGGATCTTCCATGGACGTGGAGGGACCAACCCCTACGAAGTAAGAGACAGAATACAAAAGGTCATGGACGCTGATGTTTTTGTCTACAGGACTGAGGAAGGGCTGCAGAGGGCGCTCAAGACAATCAGGGAACTGAAACAGAAGGACTTCCTTCACTGTGACGACAGTAACAGAGCGTACAACACGAACCTTAGCGACGTGCTAGAAATAGAGAGTATGCTGGAAATTGCAGAAGTTGTGGTGACTGGGGCTCTTGCAAGATCCGAATCGAGGGGGGCGCATTCGCGGAGAGACTATCCGAAGAGAGACGACGTGAACTGGCTGAAACACACATTGGCCTTCTACACCCCACAGGGGATACGACTCGACTATTCACCTGTAAAACTAGGAAAATACCAACCCGCCGAAAGACACTACTGAAACCGTATTAACAGAGGACCAGACGGGGTCTTCAATATGGATGAAGAGGGCCGAGCCGCAAACCGGAGAGGCCTTCAAGGGTGGCTGAATCCACTTCACTACAATCTCGAAAGATGGGCTTATCTTTTCCAAAGAGTTACGGGAGTTGTAATCCTCCTGTATGTGCTGGGACACCTCGGAGACACTAGCTTCTTTGTCGGTGGTCCGTTCGGGGGAGGGCCGAACCAGGCAAGC
>Ga0187771_10003062_pt1 | contig 11628 bp, 12 predicted proteins | sample 0116_SJ02_MP15_1_FD_133139 | JGI IMG/M metagenome (GOLD analysis project Ga0187771, IMG submission 133139) | Tropical peat soil microbial communities from peatlands in Department of Meta, Colombia - 0116_SJ02_MP15_10_MG | ecosystem: Environmental > Terrestrial > Soil > Wetlands > Peat | place... | reverse complement strand
GGCAATCACGCTGAAACAAGGCTTCGGACGCCTAATCCGCTCACTTCATGATCGAGGCCTGCTGGTTCTACTGGATAATCGCATTCTCAAGAAGCAATATGGCCGGGTTTTTGTGGAGAGCCTGCCGAACTACCGCAAGACGACGGATCTACGTCAGGTGGAGGAGTTTTTTGGAGCGACGTAAATCTGGCCTTGCCCTGGTTAAGCTCAGTCGCCATGCTCGCGCTAGAATAGTTAGGTAGCGAGAGTTTTGTCTTTGCAAAAGGACCCATGTTCGAAGTCACCGTAGAAGATTCGTTTGCAGCCGGGCACTACCTGCGCAACTACAAAGGAAAGTGCGAGAATCCGCACGGGCACAACTACAAAGTGCGAGTTACGCTGGCGGGCAACGAACTGGACAAAGCCGGACTACTACTGGACTTCAAAGATCTGCGCGAGGTCATGAAGTTTGTCATTGACCGTTTAGACCATCAAATGATCAATGACATCGAGCCGTTCACGACCGTCAATCCTTCGGCGGAAAATCTGGCCAAATATTTTTATGACGAGGCCGACGCAAAGCTGAAGCACGTGACTAACGGGCGAGTGCATGTGAAGAACGTGACGATTTTTGAAACTGACACGACCACCGCGACATACAGCGACTAACTGCGGAAGGCACTGAGTTCGGGTTCGCCGATGCAGATCACCGAAATCTACAAGTCGATTCAGGGCGAGTCCACGTATGCCGGCCTTCCCTGCGTCTTCGTTCGGCTCACGGGCTGCAACCTGCGTTGCTCATGGTGCGACAGCGAATATACCTTCAGCGGCGGACACCGGATGACGGTGGAAGAAGTGATTGAGGAAGTCGAGCAATTGGGTCCCAGTGGTGGGTTGGTGGAAATCACCGGCGGCGAACCCATGTTGCAAGAACGTGAAGTTGTACCCATGATGCAACGCCTCGTGGACGAAGGGTATACGGTGTTGCTGGAAACCAGCGGCGAACGTCCGCTGGAGCGCGTGCCCAAAGGTGTGGTGAAAATCGTTGACGTCAAGTGTCCCAACTCGGGCGAGCCGGACACTTTTTGTATGGAAAATCTTGAGTCGCTGACTTCGAGCGACGAAGTGAAGTTTGTCCTGAGCGATCGTAGCGATTACGATTTCGCCCGCGATTTCGTAAGCCGTTATCATTTGGCCGACCGCGTGAATGCCGTCTTGTTCTCGCCAGCATTCAGCAAAGATGCGAGTGGCGGCAGGGACACTTCCCACTGTCTGCTCGACCCTCGCGAATTGGCCGAATGGCTGCTAGCCGACAACCTTCCGGCACGCCTGGGACTGCAGGTTCACAAGTTTATCTGGGATCCGGCGATGAAGGGGGTGTAGACATTTTTCGATGGTAGATTTCCGATTGCAGATTTCAGATTTTAACAATCTGCAATCTCAAATCTTAAATCTTCAATCCTGAGGGCCGTCTGAATGGGTGCCAAAGCACAGTCCCGTGCCGTCGTCCTGCTTAGTGGCGGGATGGATTCGTGCGTCTGCGCCGCCCTCGCCGCCCGCGATTCTGCATGCGCCGCAGTTCACGTCAGCTACGGGCAGCGAACGGAAGATCGAGAACGGCGTTCCTTCCTGGCAATCTGCGACGCGCTGGGCATTCGTCAGCGGCTCATAATTCGCAACGAGGCGCTGCGCGCAATCGGCGGCTCAGCGCTCACCGATGAGAACATCGCAGTCCCGGAATCCCATTTAATCGGATATGGCATTCCAGTCACCTATGTGCCATTTCGCAACGCACATTTCCTCTCAGTTGCCGTCAGCTGGGCCGAGGTCCTGGGCGCAGAAAAGATATACATCGGCGCGGTGGAGCAGGATAGTTCGGGCTATCCCGACTGCCGGCCGGCTTATTATCGCGCCTTCAACGAGGTGATAAGAGCGGGCACGAGAGAGGGCCGCATCGAGGTTGTGACCCCGCTGATCGGGATGAGAAAGTCAGAGATTGTGACACTTGGCCTTGAACTGCGTGCGCCCTTCGATTTAACGTGGTCTTGTTATAGCCGGGAGGACCGCGCCTGTGGACTGTGCGATAGCTGCGTGCTTCGGCTGCGGGCATTTCATGAAGCAGGAGCAGCCGATCCCATCCCGTACATGGAAGCGGTTCAGAACCGGTAGCAAATTTTAGATTTTCATGCAATCGCAAATCCGTAGCGGAGTGAAAAAATGAAGAAACACTTTGCAGTATGCGTCCTAATGAGTTTGATCGTCTTACTTGCGCCTTCGGCTTTGGCGCAGAATACCGGCACAGTAAAGGGCGTTTGCAAGGACGTGGATGGCAAGCCCTTCGCCGGTGCGCAGGTCGAGTGGATGAACACGGAGAATGGCCGGAAATACACGCTCAAGACCAACAATAAAGGCGAGTATTTCTCGCTCGGGATCACCGCGGGAAAATACAAGGTCACGCTGTCGAAAGACGGCAAGGAAATCTATCATTTCACCGGCGTGAATGTCTCCCTGGACGAAACAACGATGGATTTCGACATGAAGAAGGAGCAGCAGGCAGCGGCTCAGGGGGCGGGCTTAACGCCTGAGCAGATCAAGCAGCGGCAGGAACAGGAAGCCAAGGTCACCAAAGAGAATATGACCATTAAGTCGCTGAATGAGAAGCTGGCGGCGGCCAAGCAGGCAGCAGATGCGGGCGACTTCAACACCGCGAAAAACACGATGAGCGATGCCACGCAAATGGATCCCAACCGCGATCTGCTATGGGCGAAGCTGGGCGACTACACCGCCAGCGCTGCTTCGAAGGAGACTGATGCTGAGGCGAAAAAGAAAGATTACAGCGATGCCGTCACCGATTATCAGAAGGCCGTTGACCTGAAACAAAAGACTTTCGATACGGACCCGGCGAAGAAGACTCCCGATGCCACCAAAGTTTTGGCGCAGTATTACAACAACCTGGGCCAGGCGCAATCGAAAGCTGGACAAATCGACGATGCGGCCAAGTCATACACCCTGGCCGCTCAATTAGACCCTGCTGGCGCAGCCCAGTATTACTTCAATTTGGGCGCTGTAATGACCAATGCCGGTAAGGTGGATGAAGGCATAGCGGCTTTTGACAAGGCCATCGCCGCCGATCCCAATCGAGCCGAAGCTTACTATTGGAAAGGCGTAAACCTGATTGGCAAAGCAACTTTGCAGGGCGACAAGATGGTTGCGCCCGAGGGCACGGCTGAAGCGTTCAACAAGTATCTTGAGCTCCAGCCCAATGGGCCGTTTGCCGAACCCGCCAAGCAGATGCTGGCCAGCATCGGCGCATCGATCGAGACCAGTTACGGCAGCAGCAAGAAAAAACCAACTAAGAAATAGTTGTTTTCAGCACTCGTAGGGAGCGGCTCCGGCCGCTCCCTTTCTATTTTGGATTCGGTCCAATGCGTGGCATTCGACCCCTGTTACGAAGGTTCATGGGCGTGCTGTTCTTCGTGGCGAACTGTCGTTCTTCTCCGTTAGAGTAAATCCTTGGCGCTGCAGCGCCACATCCCTCACCCAAATCATGGCGACCGGTACTGCTCAAATCAGCATTCCCCTCGAGGAAACAACGGGCTCCACCAGCATCGCGACCGACACGTTGCTGTCGGCGATGCTGCGCGCGCATGGCCAGGTCAGCGACCTGATTTTCTCGCCCGGTCGCGTACCGCAGATTGAAGTGAATGGCGAACTGATTGCCATTCAAGCCACCGGCCTCCGCCCGCTTACTGCCGATGACACCCGGCGAATCGCCTCCGATCTGATCGGCAGCAACAAGCAGGCGATCACGGCTTTGCGGGAGCAGGGATCCTGCGACCTCTCATACGGCTTGCCTGGGCTGGCGCGCTTCCGCGTGAATGTCTTTATTCAACGTGGCAGTTGCGCTGTGGTGATGCGGGTCATTCCTACGGCTATTCCCAACCTTGCGTCGCTTGGCCTGCCGGCACGGCTGGAAGAGGTGAGCAGTTTTCGTGACGGCATTGTGCTGGTCACAGGCCCGCGCAATTCGGGGAAATCCTCCACCCTGGCGGCCTTGCTCGATGGCATCAATCGAGACCGTGTATGCCACATTGTCACCATCGAAGATCCGATCGAGTTTCTGCACAACCATAAGCGGGCAACCGTACACCAGCGTGAACTGCATAGCGACATCCCCAGCATTTCGCTAGGTTTGCGAGCGGCTCTTAGGCAAGTACCAGATGTGATCCTGGTCAGCGAACTGCGCGACAGTGAGACGGTTGAGATGGCCATGGAAGCCGCCGAAACCGGACACCTGGTCTTGTCTAGTCTGAATGCTGCCGACGCAGCAAAGACAGTGGAGCGCATGGTTGCACTTTGCTCTGCCCACGAACAGGCAAATATTCGGAATCGGCTCGCCAAGACAATTCGCCTGATTGTTTCGCAGCGGCTGCTGCCTCGAAAAGACGGAAGCGGGCGCGTCGTTGTCAGCGAAGTGCTGAACTTCAATGGCCAGGTTCGGCGATGTGTGGGGGAGAAAGACTTTTCCGCGCACAAGCTAGTGCAGATCGTGAAAGCAGCTGGCGCGGAAGGAATGCAGGATTTCGACAGCGAGATTGCAAAGCTGGTGCGTGGCGGCATAGTCGATTCCGACGCCGCCCAGATGCACGCAACCGATCCTGAGCAACTCCGCCAAGCACTTGCCGACCTTCGTTAGATTTTTCTCGCCGCGGCTCGTATGATCTCGTCCATGCCCTCCACTGCGGCTTCCGCCAACGTGCTCAGCTTTGAAGATGCGCGTCGTGTGGTTGAGGAGCACGCTTCCCAGCTTCGTCCGCGAGGCAAGGAACTGCTCGAGCTGCTCGATAGTGTCGGCCGCATTTTGGCTGAACCAATCCCTGCCGATCGAAATTTCCCGCCATTCCCGCGTGCCACGCGAGATGGATATGCGCTGCGCGCAGTAGACATCGCACCTCTGCCAGCAACACTTCAGATAATCGGCGAGATCAAGGCCGGCGCGAATGTCACAGTCAAACTGGAAGCCGGTCAAGCGGCGGCAATCATGACCGGCGCTGCCGTCCCACCCGGCGCCGACGCGGTTGTGATGGTGGAATACACGTCGCGAACTGGCGATTGCGTCGAGATCTCCAGGGGAATTACAGCGGGCGACAACATTGTGGCCGCAGGGGCCGAAGCCAAGCGTGGAGAACGGCTGCTTCTTCCCGGCACACGCCTCGATCACGCGGCGATAGCAGTTGCGTCATCCGTCGGAAGGTCCCATTTGCTGGTCCACTCCAAGCCGCGAGTTGCCGTGCTCGCCACCGGCGACGAAATTGTGGACATCGATGTCCCGCTAACGCCTTACCAAATTCGCAATTCGAACAGTTACTCCTTAGCAGCGCAGATCCAGGCAACCGGGGGAGAGCCCATGCTGCTGCCGATCGCAGCCGACGATCCGGAGCGCTTGCGCGAACTAATTACCGATGGATTCGAAGCTGACCTGTTACTCCTCACCGGCGGGGTTTCCATGGGCAAGTATGATCTCGTGGAACAAGTACTGGCAGAGTTTCACGCGGAGTTTTTTTTCACCGGCGCACAAATTCAACCCGGACGGCCTGTCGTATTCGGACGTATTCCGTGCGGCGCTGGCGCCCCCGCCGACGAAAAAGCTTGTGAGCACAAATACTTCTTTGGACTGCCGGGAAATCCGGTTTCGACCATGGTGACATTCGAGCTCTTCGCCCGGCCCCTGCTCGAAGCATTGGCGGGGATGCAGCCACGGAAACTCGTTTTTCTGCGTGCGAAGCTGAGATCTGGCATCAAGACAAAACCAGGGCTCAAGCGATTCCTTCCGGCACAGCTTTCGGGAGAGTTTGAAAATGCCGAAGTTGAACTCATCCGCTGGCAAGGCTCAGGCGATATCGCCGCGACGGCACGGGCAAACTGCTACATCGTGATCTCTCCAGATCGCGAACAAATCGCCGCAGGCGAGTGGGCGCCGGTTCTTATGCGATAAGAATTCCTCGAGTGCTGAACGCGGCCGTGCCTCCACCTTCACCTGAATTTCGCCAGTTCCGCAAACAGCTCGCGGATGCGCTCGCCGATTTGGTCGTATTCCGCGCGCTGTGATGGCGTCAACCCTACGAACGTTTCGGACTTCATCAGCTCGATTTGCTTCCGGAACAGCTGATCCATCTCCGCGGCGATCTGGGATACAGCGCGGCCAGGGGTGGTAGTCGCGACCTGGGATTTCATCGGGGCTGAGCGCAAGATTACCTGTCACCGCCTGCTGATTTGTCAGGCGTTTGTCAAAAGTTGAGTGTCTTGTTCTGGGAACGAATTGTGTACACATCCATTGAAGACGAAATGCAGGGCGCTCAATGCAGCCCAGCCCCATTCGATCAGCGACTGCTATTCATAACGGCGGGCTGTGCGCTATCTTTGGGATACGAATGCCGTCACGTTACGCAGAGTGGATGTACGACTGGGAGACGCGTCTCACCTCGGTGGACAACAACCGCGTGGTGCGTCCCTTGGAATGGGGCGTGGAATGGGCCGGAGGTTGGCCCTGCCGCAATGGCTTCGCGCCGGGTCACGTCCCGGACGATTGTGAAAGCTTCCTGCGCGAGTACAACCGGCGCATCATAGCCCAAAGCGACGAGTTTTACTCCTACGCCGAGCCAACCGACTATCGCCTGGAGCGCCGTGAGGTCGAGGTCTTCAGCACGCGCGAGATACCTGATCCCGTGCTGGAGAGAAACGTTCGCGGTACCTATGCCGACTTCTTGCGATTCACTTCGCCAGTACGCACGCCTTTCCCGGAAAATAATCTGGCAAACGCGCGCTGGTTTCCCACGCGTGGCAAGCGCGCGGTTGTGCTGTTGCCGCACTGGAATTGCGATGCCGTGGCTTATACGGGCCTCTGCCGGGTGTTGAACCTTCTCGGGATTTCCGTCTTGCGACTGAGCATGCCTTATCACGACATTCGCATGCCGGCGGAGATTGGGCGCGCCGATTACGCCGTGTCTGCCAATATCGGACGCACTCTCGACGCCTGCCGCCAGGGCGTAATCGACATTCGTTGCTGCCTGGATTGGCTCGAGTCACAAGGCTATAAGCGGCTCGGCATCGTGGGAACAAGTCTCGGCTCGTGCTATGCGTTCCTGGCTGCTGCTCATGACCCGCGAATCCGCGTAGCCGCGTTCAATCATGCTTCTACTTACTTTGCCGACGTCGTCTGGCACGGTCAATCTACCCGCCACATTCGCGAAGGCCTTGAATCATGCATTGATCTGGAACGGCTGCGCATTCTTTGGAGCGCGGTCAGTCCGATGTCGTTCTTTCCGCAGTTTGCGCGCTGGCCGCAAAAGTCACTCATTATTTACGCGAAATACGATCTGACCTTTCTGCCCGAGTTTTCCCGCGAAGTCGTGACCCAGTTTGAGCGATACGGTCTGGACCACAAAGTTGTAGCCCTGCCTTGCGGCCACTATACGACCGGCGAAGCGCCCTACAAATACATCGACGGCTGGCAGATTGCGTCATTTTTGCGCACCGCGTTTGAGAGCTAACTCAGCCTGGTAGGGTCTGACTTTGGTTTCTTGCCCTGCGTCATTCCGACGCCCGCTGCGCCTGAAGAACGTTCGGGATGACGCCACCGAACTCCAGGGGTGCTCGCGAGCAATTCAAACTGAGGCGCTAGCCGCAGCCTGACAGCCGTGCCAAATTCAAGGCGCTTGTTTAGAATTGATGTGCACGCCTGCTCAACCATGACTCCCGCCAGTCAATCGGATCGCGTGATCGAAAAGCGTCGAGGCGAATTCCTGCTCAGCACTGATCCGGCGCGATTGGACCTCAATCTAATACACGGCTTTCTGACAGAGTGCTACTGGGCCAAGGGCATCCCTCTCGAAGTCGTCGAGCGATCTATCAGGAATTCGTTATGCTTCGCTGTTTACGCTGACGGCAGGCAGATGGGGTTTGCGCGCGTGATCTCGGATTTCGCGACGTACGCCTATATCGGCGACGTGTTCGTGCTCGAATCCGTTCGCGGCCGTGGCCTGGGAAAATGGATGATGGAATCGATCATGCAGCATCCCTGGTTGCAGGGGCTGCGGCGATGGAGCCTATGTACGAACGACGCTCACGATCTGTATGCGAAGTTCGGTTTTACGCCACTGAAGTCGCCGGAAATATATATGGAGCGTTACGATGCGAATGTCTACCGAAAGGGCGAGGTATGAGGAAATTGTCGGTGATCACGATATATCTTGTGGCCAGCGCGATCTGTGCTCATGCCCAGGCAGGTATGACCAAAACGCAAGACGCCAAGTTAATTGCTGACATAAAGCAAATGTCGGTTTCGGAACTCGATCCCACTCTGCCGAGGCTTGGCTTCGAAAAGTGGCTTAGGGTTGAGGCAGGAGCGGATCCGATTTTCAGTTGGGAAGTTAATGATTGCGGGGAGCAAACTGGGAGTGTGGCTGACCGTGGGCGCGATATACCCGTATGCGTTGAGGTAGACGCTTCCATGAAGGACGGCCGCAACATCACGATCCTGGTGGCGGTTGGAACAACCAAGAAAGTTCCGGCTGGAAGAAGCAGACTTTATTTCTCACAATTGACCACACCCGGCGAAACGATTCAAATACGGAAGCTCGGTGACTTGCCCGCGGCGTTGGTAAGAACTCACAGACTGGTAAGTTACCCGGAGATCGCACAATGAAAAATCAAAACAGCATGTCGCGTCCTCTATACGAAGTTGATCCTGAAGTAGCCACTGCGATCGACAATGAAACCCGCCGCCAGCATGAAGGCCTGGAGTTGATCGCCTCCGAAAATTTCGTGAGTGAGGCCGTGCTCGAAGCCATGGGCTCGGTGTTCACCAACAAATATGCTGAGGGCTATCCGGCCAAGCGATATTACGGCGGCTGCGAATTTACTGACGTGGTAGAAAACCTGGCGCGCGACCGCGCGACGAAGCTTTTCGGCGCGGAACATGCCAACGTTCAGCCGCACGCCGGATCCCAAGCGAATATGGCCGCATACGCAGCGGTTCTGCAGCCCGGTGACACGATCCTTGGCCTGAATCTAGCCCACGGCGGTCACCTCACTCACGGTCATCATCTGAATTTCTCCGGCAAAACCTATCGCATTGTTCCCTACGGCGTGACCAAGGAAACCGAGACCATCGACTATGACGATCTGGAAAAGCTCGCCGAGAAGGAAAGGCCGAAGCTGATTATCGGCGGCGGCAGTGCTTATCCCAGAATTATTGATTTTGTGCGGATGCGGCAAATCGCCGATAAAGTCGGAGCGATCTACTTAGTCGACATGGCGCATTTCGCTGGCCTGGTTGCTGGGGGTGTGCATCCTTCGCCCGTGCCGCATGCGCAGATTGTGACGTCTACCACCCACAAGACGCTGCGCGGTCCGAGAGCAGGCATGATCCTCTCGAGACAGGAGTACGCTGCGGCGATCGACAAAGTTGTTTTCCCCGGAATGCAAGGAGGTCCGCTGGTGCACATCATCGCCGCCAAGGCCGTGTGCTTCCATGAGGCCATGCAACCCTCATTCCGCGATTACGCACGGCAAATCGTGGCCAACGCGAAGGTTTTGGCCGAAACTCTTGCGGCTGAGGGCTTCCGCATTATTTCAGGCGGAACTGACACTCACCTTATGCTGGTGGACGTCTTCTCGAAAGGCATGTTGGGCAGCGAAGCGGAGAAGGCGCTGGATCAGGCCGGCATCACGGTCAACAAAAACGCCATTCCATTCGATACTAATCCTCCCATGAAACCAAGTGGCATCCGCATTGGTACGCCGGCGCTGACCACTCGCGGCATGAAGGAAGGCGAAATGAGACAGATTGGCCGCTGGATCTCCGAAGCCTTGCACCATCGCACGGACAACGCCGTTCTCGGCAAAATCCGCAAGCAGGTGTTTGAGCTGGCGGAGGCGTTCCCGTTATACCCGGAACGCCGGGCTCGAGCTCAGGCGGAAGTTCGAGCCTGAGTTCCTCGGGTGAGCCGATCTTACTACTGCCGGCTGGCCCCGTTGGGCGCCAGCGACTTTAAATACGCTACCACCGCTTCCGCGTCCTGCTTGTTAAAGCGATATGGCGGCATGGGAGGCCGTGCAGGCAAATCATTATAAGCAATCCCAGTCATCATGAATTTGATGGCTGCCCCATCGTCCCATCCCGGCAAGCCTGCGATGGCCGGGGCCTTGTCGGCCCATACCGGTACAGGTGCAATCGGCTTGAAACCAATTGGAGCCCCCTGCAGATACTTAGCTGCAATGGGCCTGCCGCGCTCATCGCGAGGCGTGTGGCAGTCGTCGCACATTCCCACCTGGTCAACCAGGTATTTACCGCGAGCAACCTTCGCTGACGACCCAGTTGCAGCATGAGGCGAGTCTGCCGCGACCATGGTTAATCCGCAAGCTATAGCGATAAGCAGGACAGCGATCGACACTCTGGCCATTGATTCACCTCAATCGGCGTAAAAACGAACCACAGTTTACCAAAGCTGATCACCCAGATCATTGTTTGTGATTAAATCAGCCTGTGAAGGTCGCCATTGACATCCGGCGGATCACTGAATTTGGCGTTGGCACCTACACGCGCAATACCGTGCGGGCGCTCGCCAGACTTGACCATTCGAATTCGTACTTCCTCGTCGGTTCTCCCCAAAAAGTGGCGGAAATGGGCCCGTTGCCCGCGAATTTCAAAACTGTTCCCCTGCTTGAGCCTGACACAACAGTTAAGGGCTACTTAGAATTCCGCGCCGTCATCAAGCGGTTGCAGTGTGAGCTCGTCCACATCCCGCACCTTTTCTCGGTGCCGCGAAGCCTGCCTTGCCCTTATGTCATGACCGTACATGACGTGCTTGAGCACATGTACCGGGCGCACGAGCATTCCAGCTTGAGACGTTCATTGCACTTTCGTCTCACGCGCCACGCCCTGAAAGCAGCGGGGCGGATTCTGGCGGTCTCCAGGTTCACTAAAAGCGAGATCGAGAAACTATTCGGCATCCCCGGCCGGCACATCGAAGTGGTGTACAACGCGATTGATGAGCGCTTCTTGCGCGGCCATGCATCGGAAGCCGATCGCCAGCTCCTCGCAGAGCGTTACCTGGTCACCTATCCCTTTCTTCTTTATGCCGGCCGCATCAGTCCACACAAGAATCTGGTGCGCATCATTGAAGCCTTTTCGGCCCTGAAGACCGAGCTTGAGAAAGAAGCGATGTACCCCGACCTCAAGCTGATTATCATCGGCGACGAACTTTCGAAGAACCCCGATCTCCGCCGCACCGTCATCCGGAGCGGGGTGCAGAATGATGTCCGGTTCATGGGATTTGTTCCCATCGAAATGCTGCGGGTGTTCTACGACGCGGCCAAGATTTTTGTCTTTCCGTCGCTCTATGAAGGATTCGGATTGCCACCTTTGGAAGCGATGGCGCACGGAACTCCGGTTGTCACATCCAACACTTCCTCGCTGCCCGAAGTAGTCGGCAATGCGGCAGTGCTGGTAAACCCGGAAAACGTTTTTGAAATCATGCGGGCTCTGCACCGCGTCCTGCTCGATCAAGCGGTGCGCGATAAGATCAGGCAGCGTGGCTACGAACAGGTAAGAAAATTTTCCTGGGACGCCTCGGCACAGCAAATCCT
>Ga0187771_10003061_pt1 | contig 11632 bp, 9 predicted proteins | sample 0116_SJ02_MP15_1_FD_133139 | JGI IMG/M metagenome (GOLD analysis project Ga0187771, IMG submission 133139) | Tropical peat soil microbial communities from peatlands in Department of Meta, Colombia - 0116_SJ02_MP15_10_MG | ecosystem: Environmental > Terrestrial > Soil > Wetlands > Peat | place... | reverse complement strand
CCGATCAAGATCGGTACTGTTGCCGTCGGCTTGGGAGTGTTGATGGCTTCTTTGACGACGTAATTCTTGCCTGTGTAAGAGAACTTGTCGTTCTTCACCATCCCGTGAATTATTTTCAGACCTTCTCTTAGCATCTCTATCCTTTCGCCCGGTGGCGGGAACCTATACCCGTAGGCTATGTACTCCGCCTCGTACCATCCAGCGCCATAGCCGAGAATGAACCGGTTGCGAGATATTGTGGCAAGTGTTGTCGCCGCCTTGGCTACCAGCGCTGGGTTCCTGTAGTTATTGCAGACCACCCATGTCCCGAGCTTCACATTCTTGGTAAGGACCGAAAGAGCGCTCAGGACAGTCCAGCAGTCAAGTATTTCGCCGTTCTTTCCAATCATCACATGATCAGGAGCCCACAGAGATTCGTAGCCGAGTTCCTCGGATCTCTTGGCTGTCTCAAGCACTAACGGCCATGAGACCTTGTCATTCACGGGGAAGTCGTAGACGCCCCAATATGTTTCCGCACCAACCTGAGTTAGAGAGTTGCCTGCATACGTAGGCAGTACTACCCCGAAGGACACATCATCAAAGTGCATCGTACGAGCCTTGAGGACCCCATGTTGAGCGTGCAAATATCTGTGTTGCGGCACGTTAGCTTGTTGTAATAATGTGGAAGGCGAGCCGTTCGCTGAGTCTAGGATCGAATCGCCATGGAAAGCAATCAAGAAGGTCTAGACGAAATGATTAATTTGGAGGTTTCGCCTGAGGCGAAACGAGATAACTTGCAGTGTCGTTACGTAGGTGTTCACTGATGAAGGCTGTCGTCAAAACCAGAAAAGGTGTCGGATTCATCGAGCTGCTGGACATACCCAAGCCAGAGCCTGGTCCGAATGAGATTCTTGTCGAGGTGAAGGCAGCTGGCATATGCGGCACAGATATCCACATCTACCATGACGAGTTCACGTACAATCCCCCAGTGGTATTGGGGCATGAGTTTTGCGGCGTCATTGCTGAAGTGGGAAAGAACATAGGAGACTGGAAACGTGGGGACAGGGTGACTTCAGAGACCGCGGGGTATGTTTGTGGGCAATGTCGCTATTGCAGAACGGGGAGGTATAACCTCTGCCTCAAGAGGCGGGGGTTAGGATACCATTTGAACGGAGCGTTTACAAAGTACATCATTATCCCGCGCTCTGAGATTCTTCATAGGCTCCCGGATAGTGTTGACTTCACATCAGGCGCTCTTTGCGAGCCGTCAGCTGTTGCCACGCACGGCGTAATAGAGCTGACCAAGATCTCTAGTGGCGACTTTGTGGCTGTGTTAGGCGAGGGACCCATTGCTCTCTTAGCTCTCCAACTTGCAAGAAGCGCTGGTGCTGGCAAAGTGGCAGTAACGGGGATAATAGAAAGCAGGCTAGAGATGGCGAAGACTCTCGGCGCAGACTTGACAATTAACGTCGAACGAGAAGACCCCGTTAAGGCAATAGCGGGGCTGACTGAAGGGTATGGAGCAGATGTCGTCCTAGAATGTTCGGGATCGCCAACTGCTGCTAGCCAAGGCCTGCAAATCGTCAGAAAAGGAGGAAGCTATACTCAGTTTGGTCTATTCAGTAAACCAATCCAGATAGACTTCGATCAGATCGCATACAAGGAGGTGCGGACCACGGGGGTTTTCAGCCATAAGTGGAGCTCATGGGAGACCGCCCTCAAACTGATAGCTTCTGGTAGGTTGCTGACCAAGCCGTTGGTTACGCACATATTCCCGATCACGGAATGGCAGCAAGGCTTCGATGCGATGCAGAAGAAGACTGGAGTAAAGATTGTGTTAACGCCAGTGGAATGAGAGCTAGCCTAGGAACTTCTGCAGGTAGCTCTTGCCTTCCACAAGGTCTCGTGAAATGTCTCTTCGCAGGATCGGCTCCAAGGTCACGTATCCATCATACCCTATTGTTTTCAGGGCGCTGAAGACTTCATCGAAGTCGATGTGGCCTCTTCCGGGAATGTCCCTATTATTGTCGGACACATGCACGTGAGCCAGCATTCCCGCAGCATGAACAATCGCGTCTCTGATGGAGCCTTCCTCAATATTCATGTGATAAGTATCACAGAGCACTCTGACGGCCGGCGAAGCTACACTCCGCGCCAGCTCAGTAGCTTCGCCCACTGTATTGGCAACATTTGACTCGTACCGGTTCAACGGCTCAATAGCGAAGGTTACGTTTCTCTCCGCCGCGTATTCTCCAGCCTCCTTCAGAAGTTCGACGATCCGTTCCATGCCGACCTTTCTCGGAATCCGCGGAGGTATGTTCCTTGCATACCCGCTTCCCCACACGAGGATTCTTGCTCCTACCTCGGATGCGATGTCAACCAACCTCTTCGTATAGCGCAGACTCCTCGCTCTCTTCGACCGTACAGGAGAAACGTGACGCATATCCTTGGGGTAGAGTAGGCAAAAGCCGGAGACATCCAAGTTAGTCCGTTCTAAGATCGACCTGATCTCCTTGACATCATCCTTTGTTATCTTCTCAGGGTTTGCTTGTAGGGCTCCAGGGATCTCGATTGCAGAGTAGCCAGCCTGCGAAACTAGTTGAGCTGATTTCTCGAAGGAGAGATCAGGATCGCACAGGAAGAGGGTGCAGCTCAACTTCATTTGGGAAGGGCACATCCGTTGGCGAGCAGTTTGGGAAGAGTCCTCCTACCGCTATCCTAGGGGAGGATCTCAGACAATTCTCTTTCCGCTCGTTTTGTCAAACACTCGGATGCGATCCTTCTTTACCTCGATCGCCCCTTTATCGCCAACGCTCAGTTTGGTGTCTAGCGGAAGGAGCGCCTTGATGAGTGAAACGCTCTTCAGGGTAACAATTGTGAACGTACCCATCGGTTCCACAGTGTAGACTTCAGCCGTGAGATTGTGTGATGACGAACCGGGTGTTGGGTTGAATGATGTGTCCTCTGGCCTAAATCCTATCACCACGTCCCGGCCTTCCATCTCTTTGAGCCCCTCGCTCTCCGGAGAGAGGAAAGCATCTTCCCCAACCTTTGCGGCGATCGCGCCGTTACTCATGCGTGTTATTGTAGCGTCAAGAAAGTTCATTGGAGGCGAGCCGACAAAGCCCGCGACCATCGCGTCACTGGGAAGACCATAGATCTCCAGAGGAGATGCAACCTGTTGTATGACGCCTTTGTCCATGACAGCTATTCTATCTGCCATGGCCATCGCCTCGGCTTGGTCGTGGGTGACAAAAATAGTGGTCACGCCGAGCTCGTGCTGGAGCCTCTTGATCTCAGTTCGAGCTTGCATTCTGAGCTTTGCATCAAGATTCGAGAGCGGTTCATCCATCAAGAAGAACCTTGGCTTTCTGATCAATGCCCTCGCAAGTGCAACCCTCTGCCTCTCTCCCCCGCTTAGTTCTCCAGGTTTCCTATCGAGAAGGTTCTCTATTCTTAGAAGCTCCGCGACTTCCCGGACCTGCCTATCGATCTCTTGCTTAGGTACATGTCTCACCTTTAGCGGGAAGCCTATGTTGTCTTTGATCCTCATGGTCGGGTAGATCGCATAATTCTGAAAGACCATGGCGACGTCTCTATCCTTCGCCCGGAGGTTGTTAACCTCCTTCCCGTCCATTAGGATCCTGCCTTCATCGACCGCCTCTAGCCCCGCGATGCATCTCAGCGTTGTCGTCTTCCCGCAGCCTGAAGGCCCAAGGATTACCAAGAACTCCTTATCTTTCGCCTCAAGGTTCAGATTGTCTAATACCTTGGTGCTTCCCAAAGTCTTGGATACCGACTCCAGAACGAGATCTCCCAATGCTACTCCTCACCGCTCCCGACGCTTTCTACGAAATTTAAGCGTATCGACCAACTTCTCATCGTGAGAGACGCCTGTCTGCTACTTCACGCCGCCAAAGGTCAGGGCCCTTACTAGCTGCTTCTGAAGCGCAATCACCACTATGATTATCGGAATGCTTGCCACTAGCGCCACTGCGGATACATCTCCGTAGAGGATGTTATGCGAGCCCGTGAACTTCGGAATGAGGGTTGGCAGCGGGGTCACATTAACGATTGTCAGAAACAGGTTAAGCACAAACTCATTCCAACTGAACATGAAAAGAAGGATTCCAGTTCCCACTATTCCAGGGAGCGCGGTGGGGACGACGACGCTTCGTAGCGTTCGAAAGAGAGATGCCCCATCCACTTGAGCGCTCTCATCCAATTCCCGTGGTATTTCGTCAAGGAAATTCTTCATCATCCACACTGCGAGAGGAAGATTGAAGGTCAGGTCAACCAAGATGATGCCCAGATAACTATCGTAAAGGTGGATACTACGGTACAACAAGTAGAACGGCACAGCAAATGCGACCGCGGGTAGCATGCGCTGCGACAGTATGAAGAAGGAGAGGTTCTTGCTTCTAGGGAGGTACCTCGATAGGCCATATCCAGCAAGCAAGCCAAAGAATAGGCTTATCAGCGAATTGGATGTGGCGATGAAGAGACTGTCGAGTATTCCTTTAGCCCCTCCCATAACTAGTAGGCCTCGGTAAAAGTTCAACGAAGTCGTCTGTGGCGGAAACAAGGGAGGAGGAGAAAACGCCCAGTAGATCTCCGGCTTGAAGGCCATCGTCACCATCCAGTACAGAGGAGCTGCGAAGAAAAAGAGCACCACAGCGACTGCGACTATCCATCCAATCGTCCATAATCTCATTGCCTAGCGCCTCGCGTTCCTCTCATCTTGCTAACCCGCCTGGATAGATCCTCACGAAGAGAGTTATCAAGACGCTGACGACGACCAGCAACACGAGCGCCAGAGCGGCCGCGTATGTCAAGTTGAAGAAGCCAAGTCCCGCACGATAGATATACAGGGCGATCGTTTCAGAAGTCACCCCAGGCCCACCGCCTGTCAATATATAAGGCACGCCGAACGTCTGGAAAACATCCATCATCCTAAGGATAACGCCGACACCCATTACCGGAGCGAGCATTGGCAGAGTGACGTGCCGGAAAGTTTGGTATGCACTTGCCCCGTCCACCTGCGCAGCCTCGAGCGGCTCACGAGGCAGCGAGGACAAGCCCGCGAGAAAGATGAGGAAGAAGAAAGGCGTCCATTGCCATATATCCGCTACCATTATGGATTGTATCGGATAATTCCAAAGAGGGTTGGCGCAGGTTCTCCAAATCCCCAGAAGCTCCAGTATGGAGTCAACTGGTCCAAACGAACAGAACAGCAGAATGCTCCAGATCATTCCTGCTACCGCGCTCGAAAGAGCAAGAGGCATGATTATGATGGACCCTATGACTCTGCTGCCCCGTATCTTTCTACTGAGCAGCATTGCCAGACCGAGTCCAAGAAAGTTCTCCACCGGTACAACCACCGCGATCAAAGCTAGAGTCACACCTACGTCGTTGTAGAAACGAGGATCTGTCACAACCGTAGCGAAGTTGCTGGCGCCAGCAAAGGTTGGTTGGCTTCCAGCGAACCGGATCTGCCAATTAACGAGGCTGAGGAAGATATCATAAATCAATGGAAACAAATTGAGGGCGAGAAGAATCGCGATCGCCGGCATAACCAGCATGTACCCGTACTTTCTTTGATCCATCGCGCCTTCTTGCCCCCTTCTTAGGAGTAAGTTAGGTCGTTGTTGTGGTTGTTGTGACTAGCTAGGCCAGAGGCCCAAGGCCTTGTACGCTGCCACTACTTCCTTCCACAATGCTTGCTGCTTCGGAAGACCGATATCCTTGGTTATCCCCACCCAGTCGTCGTTGACACTGGACATCGCCTCCGTTGGAGTCGACTTACCAGCGAGCATTTCACCGAGGTGCCGGTCCAGAGAGTCGACGTACTGGGCCTGGCCTGGGAGGTAGATGTCAGGGTATCCGTTGGCGAGGCATGTCTTTGCGCCAGCTATGTAGTCTTGGATTCCTGCCGCGCTCCACGCAGTATTAGAGGCACTCCAATAGGGCAACGATCCGGGTGCGTCGCAAGCATCGTCTGGTGGGTCCTCTCCGTTCAGTCCAGTGGGTACGTAGATGGGACCAACTTCGTACATCCACTTCATGAGCAGGAAGACTGCTTCCACTTTCTCCGGCGGAGTGTACTTCGAGATCACCATCACCCTTCCTGGGCTTACCAAGGATCGCCTAACCAGGTTTCCATTGACTGTCGCGCCCCCCGGGGGCAATGTAGTGCCGATTTGATCTCCCTTTACAGAGTAATTGCCGGTCCCTCCCCTCGGTCCTATGTCCGGCCACGCGACCATCTGCGGCACTGTGCCATTACAGAATGTTGATATGACTTCCTCCCAAGCTAGTGAGGTGTCCCCAGGCGGCGCGTACTTGGTAATTGCGGTTAGCAAGTCAGTGGCAGCGCTTATTCCCGCGGGCGTGTTAACCTGCGGGTTCATGTTCTCATCAAAGTATACTCCTTGCCAGGACGCGAATCTCTGCATCCACTGTTCGTGCCCGAGATCTTTGATATCCTCTACGAGCCCGTAGTGCGGCTTTCCGTCGCCGGCCCAATCCCAGCCTGTGAAGAACTCGCCTATGTCATTGTACTGTTTCCATGTTTGTGCGGGTGCGAGATCGTAACCATACTTCGCCTTGAACTTCGACATTATGTCAGGATTGCTGAATATGTCCTTCCTGTAGTAATATGCGTGGAAGTCTCCATCGTAGGGTAGGGCCATAAGATGGCCGGCATAAGAGCAGTAGAGCTGCTTTATGAAGGGTGGCATGAGACTAGTATCCACGTTGTACTTTGCCACCAAGTCGTCGATCGGATAGGTGTATCCGCCGCCCATTATGTCGCCGTTGTAGGTAGAGAAATAAACGATGATGTTCCACTTCCCTGTCCCGCTCACCAGATCTGTCATGTAAAGCGAGTATGTATCGCCTGCATCAACTGCATCCATCGTGACCGTGATTCCTGTGGCATCCTGGAATTTCGGAACTTGATTCTGGCCGAAGTGTGGACCTGAGGTTACAGAGTTGGGATACCCCTCGTCAGGATCCACAAATGGGATGTAGTTCAATCCACTGTCGACGACTCCAGTTATCGATGTTCCTTTAAAGTCGAAGTCAGTGAAGGGCTGAAGATACGCGTTCCCACCTAGGTAAAACGGACCTGTAGCCGGGTGTAGGCCCGACACTGAACTGCTCGCCATCGTAGTGGCAACAGCAGATGTTGGAGGAGGCATTGCAGTTGTAGTGACTGCCGCAGTTGTAGTCGGTGGAGGAGGCGTTGGAGGAGGCAATGTGGAGTAATAGTAAGCTCCTCCGGCGCCAGCAGCTACAACGACTACGGCCGCAGCACCGTACTTGATGTAACTTCTTGAGAAACCTCTTTCTTTTCGCTCATTTTCTTTCAACCGAACAAGATTCTTATCCGGTTGATGTAATAGCTGGCCGCCAATTTCTATTTAAGCCTTGTCAGGAAGATACGCCAGTCTCGTTTCCCGAGATAATTCCACTACCCGGAATAGACCGTTCATGATCAAGCTCAACGAGCGGAACATACGTTGGATCATACAGCAGAACCTGAGGGGGAGAGGGCAGCGATATGCGTGCCAGCTGCCTAGTCGACTATGTAGTCCTCCCACGCGCGAAGTACAAACCGCCGCAGCAGAAGGACCAAAATCATTGCCGGAAGGATTTGGAATATCGCCACACTTCCCATAAACTGGAAGACCTCAGCATCAAAATCTTTGGGAGGAGGGATCATCATTAAAACCCCTACAGGTGCGGTCAACGCATCCGACCTAGTTAATATGCGAGCGTACGGCAGTTCGTTCCAAGAGAGCAGGAATGCAAGGGGTAAAGCAGAGAAGATATTGGCTGCTATCGACCCGATTGCGATTCTCAAGAACAGGGTTGACTGACTGCAACCATCAAGTAGCGCTGCATCATTAACTTCTGGGGAAATCCTACTGAAAGCGCCGCTAAAGACAGGTAGAGTGATGGAAAGGTTCAGAACTGAATAGAGCAAAATCAGTCCGAACAGGGTGTCGGTCAACCCAAGGGTTCTGTACACGTTCAGCAGTGGAATAGCAATTGAAAATTGTGGAACCATCCTAAACGCGAACGAGAGGTAGAGTAAAGGAGTGGAGAACCTGGAGAACCAGTTGGATCTGACCCTGGAAATAAGGAACGCCAGCGGTAGCGACAAGAGCACCGCGGCAATGGAGGAAGAACCTGCAACCACGAAACTGTTGAGCAAAAGCTGAACAAAACTCCTTCCCGGGAGAAACGAGGATCCGCTGACTAGCAGATACCTGTATGGCTCTAGGGTCGGAGCGAAAAGCCACACGGGAGTGCTCGATATCAAGTCTTCCTCGCTCTTGAATGACTCTATTAATGTCCAAGCTATCGGTCCAACAACAATCGCAGCAGCTACGGCAAGCCCAACTACTCTTGTGAAATGGCGAAAAAAAGGCATGCTACCTTTCACCTCTGATTCTTAGGAAAACAATCAATATCGATGAGGACAGAATGAAAAGCAAGAGACCAAGCGCAGAAGCATACCCTAATTCACCGTAGTGAAAAGACTGCGTGAAGATGTAGAAGTTAGGGAGGCTCACCGTGCCTTGAAATGGGATCAGAAGTTCGAATATTTTGAGTGACTCCAGAATTCTGAGGACAATCGCTATGATGATGAATGGCCGAAGTGCGGGGACAACAATTCGTCGAATAACTGCTATGTCTGATGCCCCATCGATTTCGGCTGCATCCCATATGTTTCGTTGTAAGGTTCTCATACCAGCCAGCATAATGATTATGACAAGTGGTGTCCATTGCCACACGTCAGCCAGTACCACCAGCAGCAGAGCTGCCGAAGGATCGTTCATGAGATCAATCGTTCTAATTGACAGAGAGTTGAGGACATAACTGACCAAACCGAAAGCGTGATTGAACAGAAACACCCAAATTGACCCTATCACAATTTGTGAGATTGAAAGAGGTATAACCAGCATTACAATCGCAAAGGATTGCACTCTCTTCGTAGATTTGTAAATCGCGTACGAAAGTAGAAGCCCCAAAGAAATTTCTATCGAGACCGAAAGAGTGGTAACAAGAGCTTGGGAAAGCAACGATTCTATGAACTGCTGGTCTTCAGTCGCAGCTAGAAAATTGTTCACACCTACAAATTCGGCGGGCTGATTCGAGAGTTTGGCATTGGTGGCGCTCAAAGTCAGTGCTGAATAGAGGATTACAGTTGCGGTGAGAACTACCACAACTATCGCAGGAATGCTGGCTAGCTGAATCGGAAGTAGATCGGAGCCTTGTCTCTTGTTGACCTTCACAATCTGAGCTCCAATGTGGAGCCGTGGGCATCTTCCTAATAGCTCTGCCGGCGTACTCAAGGTACCGTCTTAAGAAATCGCTTTACCCTCTTCCTTCTTATCACTCATTTTTCTCAAAACCGGTTCGTGCCGACATAAGATAGCTGGATACCTCTGAACACAAGGCAGCACCGCTCTTGAGGGAATGCCCACCACCCCACAGCAAAGACCGTTTGTGAAGCACTTCGACTAATCTTGAGAGGCCGGGTGAAAGTTCTGCTTCCTATCACTCACCCCATACGACCTTGATGCCTAGAATCTCGCGTGATGGTAGGGCGATTGGCGCTGACGCCTCAGGGGCAGGATTATGCCCAGCTCGACGAGAGTTTTCGGATAATGGTTGCCTCTCGCCCTTTCCTAGAGATTCTGCAATCTCTGTAGGCCTGCCTAGACCTAGGCGAAGGATTGTATTCCAATGACATCAGAAGAGATCGATGTCAGATCCTCATAAGCAGCTGTGACTTGATCAAGCGTCAAGTTGCGAGTTGCCATCGTCGGTGTCACGAGGTCGAAATCTTCAAGATCGTCCGAAACGATCCTCACCCCTAACTCGTTGGCATGGTTCCAGAGGTACGTACCCGGAAAAGGTGTGGTTGCAGAAACGATGACTAAAGCGCCCAGCGCCTTCAGTTCTAACATGAATTTCTTGGTCTCAGCAATTGTCGCCAAGGTATCTTCCGGGTGAGGGACCATGAAGGTGCAGAAAGTTCGAAGGCCAAGCTCACACGACCACCTGACCGCGTCGCGAACCTGTTCACGTGTAATCCCTTTTCGCAGAGAGTTCAGAACAACCTGAGAACCTGATTCCACTCCAAACTGGATGCAGAAACAGCCTGACTCGACCATCTCCCGGAGCAATTCTCTGTTCACGAAATTGGCTCTCGACTCGCAGACCCATCTGACTTGCATGCTCTTCAAACCTGCACAGATCTCCTTGGTCCTATCATGGCGGACCGTGAATGTGTCGTCGGCTATGAAGTAGAACGGTGGGTTGTACCGTGTTTTCATTTCATCGATCTCTGCGAGAACGTTACCTGCGCTTCTAACCCTATACCTGCCCCCTGACATTGCTTCGGCAGCGCAGAAGATGCATTTCGAAGGGCAGCCCCTACTTGTGATCAGGGTTCCAGGAATCTTGTAGAGATCTAGGGGTAAGAGGTGCCTCGCAGGGAATGGAAGTTGATCAAGGTTCTGAACTAAGTCTCGACTCTGATTGTTCACCGCTCTACCTTCATTGCGATAGACTATGCCTCGGATTCGGTCGAGGCTTCCGTCTCCTCTAAGGTACAGTCTGCAGAGTTCTAGCATTGTGATCTCTCCCTCATTTCGGACGACCAAATCAATTTCCGGGTGGGAGAGAGCTTCTTGAGCTTCGAATGTTACGTGAGGACCGCCGACGACCGTGACCGTGTCGGGATCTATCTGTTTTGCCTTTCTTGCGATCTCAAGTGCTTTCTTGTATGTGCACGTTGACGCTGTGATGCCTAGTATCTTCGGTTTCTTTTGACGGATTTCGAGCTCAACCGTTTCCGGGTTGGAGTCGGAGATAGCCAGATCAAGGACACTTACATCGAATCCGTTGGCAAGAAGATTAGATGCGATATAGCAGAGGCCAAGTGGAGGGCATAGGACGATCTCTTTTCTGTATGGGAGAAGCCTATCGGGCAACGGAGCTTGGATCAGCATAACATCAGTCATAGCTTCAATATCCCTCTGCGGCAGGGCGCATAGCGTGGTCCACTCTTGCATCGGCGCTCCAGTTCCGGCTGCAGAACAACGCCCTCGCATTCCTCAACATGGCTTATTGCATCTTGCTACCCGCACGACAGTCTGGACGGAATACACCCATTTAACATCCTATTTATCCTACGACGGCCAGGCCCTTCTTTCAAGATCTTGAGAATTATCTTGGCCGCCAGGGTTGAACCAAATTTGGCGCCGGCTTGAATGCAGTCTGTCCTATAGACTGGATGCGCGCGGAATGCTTAGTCCCTGAACAATAGGGGGTTCACATGGCCGGTTGCACTGCGAGGACTCCGCAACCCTAAGATTCTAGAACGCGCCGGCGCTATTGGTCAGCGAGTTCTCACGGTACATCACGGGTCGATGCGCAATTGTTGTCGACGGAACGTAGCTGTAGCCGTAGATCTTCCAGAAGAGAATTCGCCCGGACGTATGAGGAGTTTTCGCTAGTTCCACTCTTGCTCCCTCTGTCTTTGAGAAGCACGCGGGAGTTCTGTCGCTAGACTCATCTGAATTGGGCCCAGAATCGAGCGGTTACTAGACCTTGTACACAGGTTTGGATTTGT
>Ga0187771_10003060_pt1 | contig 11633 bp, 11 predicted proteins | sample 0116_SJ02_MP15_1_FD_133139 | JGI IMG/M metagenome (GOLD analysis project Ga0187771, IMG submission 133139) | Tropical peat soil microbial communities from peatlands in Department of Meta, Colombia - 0116_SJ02_MP15_10_MG | ecosystem: Environmental > Terrestrial > Soil > Wetlands > Peat | place... | reverse complement strand
TCCTATGATGGGATGGCGGTAATAAGGACGAAGGATCCTCATGAGGCGATCGTGGAATTGATGGTGGCTCCGGGATGGGAAAAAGATTTGGAGGAGGTATTGGAAGGTCTCCGGAAAGAGATTTCTATCGAATCTCTGTCATTCTCCATCTAACGGTTGGCTAGTAATCGTTTTCAGTTTAAGCGTCAAATTCTAGGCATCAAATTCCAGGCAAATTCTAATGTCGAAATTCTAGATCTCAAACAACATCGTATTGGTCATTTGGATTTGGAAATTGGAATTTATTAAGAGTACACCTGAAAACCCCGTCCTGTAGACGGGGATGAGAGGTGTGTCTGTTGAAGACGGAAAAAATAAACCAGATGCTGAAATCGTTAGATCCTGAATTAAATTCAGGACCTGGTTCAGCACGACATGCCAGTTCGGTTCTGTTCTTTTTGTCATCCCGAACTTGTTTCGGGATCTCGGTCTTGGGCTTTGGAATTTAGGGTTTAAAGCCCCACCCTGTGGGCGGGGTTCTTTGCTTGGAATTTGAATCTTAGAAGCGAATCTCAGGGGGAACAGAATGAATTTAGAGCTTCCATACCAAGAGATATTGCGTGAGGCTCTTCGAGAAGGAGGGGAGTTTGCAGACCTCTTTTGGGAACAGACCCATTCCGTCGCCATCGTTTGTGAAGAGGATCGAGTCGAGAAAGTGGTATCGGGGTTGGATGTGGGTGTGGGGCTTCGAATTCTTTTTGGTAGGAAAACATTTTACGGTTTTACCACAGAGATCTCAAAGGAGTCTCTTTTCAATCTAGCCAAACGGATAAGTCGATCTGCAAAAGAAGGGGGAGCGGAGAAAATCAATGTTCCTCTCCGCCCAAACCGAGCTGCCCCAATTTCCGGATCCCTCTATCAAATCCAGAAACATCCTGAGAGGCTATCGATAGAAGAAAGAGTTTCAGCGGTAAAACGGGCCAACAAAACGGCCCGGAGAATGGATCCCCACATCCGACAGGTGAAAGTACTCTATCGAGATGTCAATCAAAAGCTGATGATTTCAAATTCGGAAGGGATTTTAATAGAAGGGGAAAGGGTGGGAACAGTCCTCTCTGTCCAGGTCGTTTCTGCAAAAGGGGATGTTATCCAGACCGGATATGAACCGATAGGAGGAACGTTAGGGTTTGAGCTCTTTGATCTCCATCCCCCCGAGGACGTAGCTGAAGTTGCCGCAAAGAGATCTCTCCTCATGCTTTCAGCCAGAAAAGCGCCAATGGGGAAAATGGCAGTGGTCTTATCGAGCGAAGCGGGAGGGACGATGATCCATGAGGCCATTGGCCATGGGTTGGAGGCAGATCTCGCTCAACAAGGCCTCTCCGTCTATTCTGAGAAAATTGGAGAAAAAGTTGCTTCTTCTTTAATCACTGTAATTGATGACCCCACCCTTCCTCAAAGAAGAGGGTCCTATGCCTTTGATGACGAGGGGGTGGCCTCTAGAAGAACGATCCTGGTGGAGCAGGGAATCCTGAAAGGATATCTTTATGATCGGCTATCCGCTATGATGGAGGATGGGGTGGAATCGAGTGGCAACGGAAGAAGAGAGTCCTATCAGCATAAACCGATTCCCAGGATGAGCAATACGATGATCCTTCCGGGGAAGATGGAGCCCGAAGAGATTGTTCATTCTGTCGAAAAGGGATTGTTTGTGAAGAAGATGGGCGGCGGGCAGGTCAATACCGTCAACGGAGATTTTATCTTCGAGGTCAACGAGGGATACTTGATTGAAAAGGGAAGTGTCGGAGAGGCGGTCCGCGGGGCGACTCTTATCGGCAACGGACCACAGGTGCTGAAAGACATTGATATGGTCGGCAGGGACCTCGGGTTTGGGATCGGGACCTGTGGAAAGGATGGCCAGGGAGTTCCGGTTGCCGATGCCCAGCCCACCTTGAGAATTCCAGAGTTGGTCGTAGGAGGGCAGGAGGAAGTCAAATGATTCGAGGATGGAGAATGAGCTTAGCGCCCGCATTTAGTGCTCCTGTCTTGTAGTGAGTCGTCTCGGAATCGAGTCGTACCGACTTCTGGTTACATAAAGAGATGGTGTTTTTGACAATACAACTATGAAACGATGCGACTATGTGACTTCTCCGCCATGGGGAGGTGGTTCTTCTGGAGCCTCCGGCAGTTTTTCCAACTTCACCTTTGATATTTTCTGTCCGATCATCTCGACAATTCTCATTCGCTTCGCTTCAATCTCAACCATATCCCCGGCTTGAGGGATCTTTTGCAGGGCCGTCATCAAGAATCCGCCCAGGGTTTCGTATTCGGGAGATTCTGGAAGCTGGATATGATAGTCCTCCTTTAAATCCCTGAGGCTGATGGACGCGTCGATCAGCATCGTTCCATCCGAGAGGTGAATCACAGGACTCTCGATATCATGCTCGTCTCTGATCTCTCCGATGATCTCTTCCACCAGATCTTCCATGGTAACCAGTCCCGCCACCCCGCCATATTCGTCCACCACCAACGCCATATGAATTCTCTTTTTTTGCATCTCCCTTAAGAGAAGGCTGATTTTCATCGTCTCCGGAATAAAATAAGGAGGTCTGACGATCTTTCGGATGTCAACCTGCCCTCCCGTTTTCGCAAATATGGTAAGAAAGTCTTTCGCATAAAGGATTCCCCTGATATGATTCAGTTCTCTCCCAAAAACGGGATATCGGGAAAATTGTTCTTCCTCGATGATGGAAAGGACCTCCTGGGGTGACCGGTCGATTTGAATCGCCACCATCTGTGTGTCGGGGACCATCACTTCTTTGACTGACATGTCTGTGAACTCGAAAACGCTTTGAAGGATTTTTTCCTCTGTCGGTTCGAAAACCCCGTGCTCTCCTCCTTCCTTTATCAAGAGTTTCACCTCTTCCTCGGTAATATAGGCTCTTTCGGTAAAGGGTTCCCTGCCGAAGGGTTTGAGCACGAGGGAAGTGCTAAAGGTAAGAAGCTTGACAAAAATAGAGTTGATTTTAGAAAAGGCATCGATCGTCCTTGCTGTCCAGAGACCAACGTTTTCAGGATGCATCAAAGCAATGGACTTAGGGACCAGCTCTCCGAAGATGACCGAAAAATAGGTAATGACCACCACAACGATCCCGATGGCAATGGGTTCGGCAGCAAGAGAGATGGCTTTGATGGGAAGTGCCTGAAGGGCGGGTTTGATGATCTTGACGGCTGCCGCGCCGCCCACCGCAGAGGCGAGAACGCTCACTCCCGTAATGCCAATCTGAATGGTGGCCAGAAACCGATTGGGTTCTTCTTTGAGCTTTAGAAAAATCTTTGCACTTTTCTTCCCGGTTTCTGCCAGCTGTTTGATGTAGCTCTTCCTCGCCGTCACTACGGCGATTTCCGTCCCGGCCAGGTAACCATTCAGAAGGATAAGAAGTGCGATGAGAAATGCCTCATAAAGAAGGTTCTCCATTTCTTGCCTCCCTTACCCCCAATCTCTTCTCCCTATTGCCTGACTGCGGTAAGCAGAAGTCGGGGCACTGTTTTCCTTTTCGACCTTGGGGACACCGGTATCTTGTAAAATTGAGTACAGAAAGAAAGCTTAGAACTGGATCTTTTTGAGTCTTTCGATTGCCTCTTTCAACCTTTTCTCATCTACCGTGAGGGCCATTCGGATGTAGCCTTCTCCTTCTTCTCCAAAACCATTTCCCGGGGTAGCCACGATTCCTCCCTGCTCGATCAGCAGTGTGGCGAATTGGGCGGAGGTATATCCTCTGGGCACCCGAATCCAAAGATAGAAGGTGGCCTTCGGTCGAACCACTTCCAGCCCCATCTCTTCCAGACCCTTGACCATCACATCTCTTCGTCTTGTATAAGTGCTAACGATCTCCGGAAGCGGGGTATCAAGATGATTGAGCGCCTCGGTTCCTGCTTCCTGGATCGCTTGAAAGAGGCCGGAATCGATGTTGGTCTTTACCCTTCCTAATCCGGAAAGTATTTCAGAATGTCCCACCGCAAATCCGATTCTCCATCCGGTCATATTAAACGTTTTTGACAGGCTATGAAATTCGACCCCCACCTCTCTGGCCCCTTCCACTTCCAGAAAACTGAGAGGGCGGTAACCATCGAAAGCAATCTCTGAATAGGCCGCATCATGGCAGACAATGATCTGGTGGCGCTTCGCAAAGGCTACAACCTCTTCAAAGAAGGGTCTCTCAGCGACGGTGGAGGTAGGATTATTAGGATAGTTGATGAATAGGAGTTTTGCTTTTTTGGCAACCGCAGCAGGAATGTCAGAGAGGATCGGCAGAAAGCCGTCCTCTTTACGAAGGGGTAGAAAATACGGGGTGCCTCCCGCAAAGAGGGTCGAGACACGGTAAACAGGGTAGCCGGGGCTGGGGACCAAAACAACATCCTCAGGATTGACAAAAGCTAAGGGGACGTGGGCAATTCCCTCCTTGGACCCAATCAGGGAGAGGACCTCTGTCCCGGGGTTGAGGTTGACGCCAAACCTCCTTTCGTACCATTCCGCGACGGCCGTCCTGAATTCAATCATCCCCTCGTAGGAGGGGTACCGGTGGTTCCTGGAATTTTCCGCTGCCTTTTTTAATCGTTCGATAATCGGTTTGGGGGTAGGGAGGTCTGGATCTCCAATCCCCAGGTCGATGAGATCTATCCCCTTTTTCCTCAGCTCTTCTTTCTTCCTGTCTATCTCTGCGAAAAGGTAAGGAGGGATCTGATCAATCCTTTTTGCCATCTCGAATCGCATCTTTTTCTCTTTCTTTTTCTGAAGTTTTTTTAAATCAAGGACACGCCTGCGTGCCCTGCCTTCGCCGAAGCGGCTTCGCACAGGCGGGCGAAACGGCTGTCCCCGTTAGCCCACTCGGCGAACAAGTCTTTGTTAGACAAGATATTCAACGAAACCAAGTATTCCTGCATGCAGGCCCTGAACCCGCCATGGAACACGGCAGCCAGGGGAGCGTTTTCTATTTTTATCTTAAGGACTTTCCCTCCCAAATTCAAGATAAAAGATGCTTTGTCGGAAGGCCCCTTTTACTTATGATTCTAGAGAGAAAGGGATTTTCGTATTGACATCCTGGGTCCTTCCTATCATAATAGGGGAGCCTTTCATAGGTTTCGATATGAAAAAGAGAATATTTCTGAGATGGATGATCTTAGTGCCTATCGTCCTCTCCCTTCTTTTTGGATGTGGTGGCAAGGGAAAGGACGTCAAGAAAATCGAGGGGGACCCCGAGATCCTTTATAAACAGGGGTTGACTCAATTCAATAAGAGAGAGTACCCTGACGCCCTGAAGAAATTCGAGGAATTGAAGTCAAGTTTTCCCGATAGTCCTCCCTATACCGTTCTGGCGGAGCTGAAGGTTGGCGATTGTCATTTTCAGCAGAAGGCATACGTAGAGGCGATTGCGGCTTATGAGGAGTTCAAGAAGACCCATCCTAGCCATGAAGAGATTCCTTATGTTCAGTTTCAAATTGGGATGGCTTATTTCAATCAGATGCTCACCCTCGATCGGGATCAGGCTTCGACGAAGAAGGCCCTCTCCAGCTTTGAATATCTCATCGCCAATTATCCACCGGGTCTCTTTACCGAGAAGGCAAAGGAAAAAATCGGTGTCTGTAAAAAAAGGCTAGCTGACCATGAATTCTATATCGGGCATTTCTATTACAGACAGGGAAGATTTCAGTCGGCGGTCTGGCGGTTTGAGGAAGTATTAATGAAATTTCCTAAGGACCCCGATGAGGATAAGACGGTTTACTTCTTAGGAAAGAGTTACCTTGAACTGGAGCAATGGGACAAGGCCGAGGCGGCCTTTTTTAAGATTGTCACTGAATATCCCAAAAGCCTCCACTCCGTAGAAGCCAAGGCCATTCTCGATAAGGGTTTAACGGAAAGGAAGGCCTCTCTTCGCAAGGCCAGAGCTAAAGAATCCGAGAAGAAAAACGAGGTAGCCGCGAAAGAGCCCGACAGGGTCGCTTTGGTCAAATTCGAGGAAGAAGGAAAGCGGCCTGTTTCCTTAAAGGAGGAGAAGAAGGCTGAGTTGAAGAAGGAGGAAAAAGGGCTGACTTTTTCCCCAGTCACAAGCGAGTCGGTAAAGGAAATTCCTTCTGAAGAAGAAGCCAAAACCATTCCTGATAAGAGTCTAAAAGAAACGAAGGCCTCTCTTCGCAAGGCCAACGCCAAAGAGTCCGAGCAGAAGAACGAAGTAGCCGGGAATGAATCGGGCAGGGTTGCTTTGCTCAAATTCGAAGAGGAAGGGCAACAGCCCATTTCTTTCAAGGAGGAGAAGAAGGCTGAGTTGAAGAAGGAGGAAAAAGGGCTGACTTCTTCCCCAGTCACAAGCGAGTCGGTAAAGGGAAGTCCTCCTGAAGAAGAAGCCAAGAAGCCTTCTTCATCCATGATGATCGAGCCTGTTCAAGAGGATCGAAGTCAAGCCATTCCTCTCACCATGGAGGCGAAGAAGGGAGACCCCATTCCGGCATCTTCCTCTTCCGATCCTGTGACGCCTAAGACAAAAGTGAAACCTGTCGAGGAGAAACGGACGGCCCTATTACCGGGTTCAACAGCGCCTCCGAAGGAGAAAGAAGGGGTCAAAAAAGGGATTCCTCCAGAAATCGAGGAAGCGAAGCTGGTGGACAAAAGCCAGCCCATCGATATCACCTCCGACAAGGTGGAGGCATACTGGAAGGAGAATTTGATCGTCTTCAGAGGGAATGTCGTTGCCCGTCAGAAGGATATAGTGATCTATGCCGATTCTATAGAGGCTGTGACCATCGAAGACGGTAAGGGGATCGAGCGGGTGACTGCCGGAGGGAATGTGAAGATCCAGCAGGGTCTTCGAGTTGCGAATTGCGAGAAGGCGATTTTTTACAACCTCGACCAAAAAGTGGTTTTGACGGGTGACCCAAAAATTTCAGAAGGAGAGAATATCGTTTCGGGAGATGAGATCATTGTTGATATTGAGAAGAATCGGGTCGAGGTAAAAGGAGGGTCGGGTGGACGAGGGAAGGCGAAGATTCAACCCGGGGAAATTGAACAGTTGAAATGAGAAGAAGTCTCCTCTGCTTTCTCCTTCCAATTTTTTTCCTGTTAGCCTGCCAGGTTTCTGAAGAAGAGAAAATCTATCAAGTTTTGAATCGAAGGCAGGAAGCCCTCCAGAAAAGAGACCTCTCCCTCTACCTTTCATGCATCTCTAAAGCCTATCAGGATAAGGAAGAAGACTTTTCCGGGCTTCAAAGGCGGATCGAAAGATATTTCGAAACCTTCGACCGGATTTTTTACTCCTGTTGGGATCGGTCAATCCAAGTCGATGGAGAAACTGCTGCCGTCATCCAGTCATTCTACTTAGAAGTAGAAAAAGGAGAGAACAAAAATCACTATTCCGGTAAAGAGATCCTCTTCTTGAAGAAAGAGGGGAGGGATTGGAAGATCATCAAGGGATTGTAACTGAAAGAAGGGAGGGGGGTACGAATCAAGGCATACGAGAATTTGACAACCTGGGAAAGTGCAAATAAAATATATTAATTACGGGCAATTCGGGCCGATGTATGTTTGAAAATCTTTCAGCCAAGTTAGATTCCATTTTTAAGAGACTGAGAGGCCATGGAAAGTTGACGGAGCAGAATATCCAAGAGGCCTTAAAGGAGGTGAGGATTGCCCTCTTGGAGGCCGATGTCAATTTCAAGGTGGTCAAGGACTTTGTTCAGCAAGTCCAGGGAAGGGCCGTCGGCCAGGAAGTGATGGACAGCCTTACACCCGCTCAGCAATTGATCAAGGTTGTAAAAGAAGAGATGACCTTCCTGATGGGCGGTGAGGAGCAGAGGATTCATCTTTCGGGGAGCCCTCCTGTTCCGATTATGCTGGTGGGCCTCCACGGTTGTGGAAAAACGACCACGGCAGCTAAACTGGCGCGGTATTTTCAGGAAAAGAAGAAGCGACCTTACCTGGTCCCGGCCGATGTCTACCGGCCCGCGGCGATTGAGCAATTGCAGAAATTAGGGGAAGAATTAAAGGTGAATTTCTATCGTCCCGAGGCCTCCCAAACGCCAATAGAGATCTGCTTGAAAGCAAGGGATCTCGCCCTGAAGGGAGGATATGATGTGCTGCTCATTGATACTGCTGGTAGGCTTCATATCGACGAGGCTTTGATGTTGGAACTTCGGGAGATCAAATCCCAGATCAAGCCCAATGAGGTGCTCTTGGTAGCGGATGCCATGACAGGGCAGGATGCGGTCAATATTTCTAAAAGCTTTAATGACCGGCTCGGGGTTGACGGAATCATCCTCACCAAAATGGATGGGGACGCACGGGGAGGAGCAGCCCTCTCAATTAAGTCGGTGACTCAGAAACCCATCAAGTTTATCGGAGTGGGAGAAAAGTTAGATGCCCTCGAGGCCTTCCACCCCGATCGAATGGCTTCACGAATTCTGGGGATGGGGGATGTCCTCACCCTTATCGAGAAAGCAGAAACCGCCTTCGATGAGAAGAAGGCGAAGGAATTAGAGAAGAAGATCAGGAAAGATTCCTTTACCCTGGAGGATTTCCGTGACCAGATCCGACAGGTTCGAAAGATGGGATCGTTGGAGTCGATCTTGGGGATGATCCCGGGACTTCCCAAAAAGATGAAAGGCATGGGAGGCTTCGATTTTGACGAAAAAGAATTGGTGAAGGTGGAGGCCATCGTCGATTCCATGACGCCCAGAGAGAGGGCCAATTATCAGATTGTGAACGGAAGTCGGAGACTGAGGATCGCTCGAGGAAGCGGAACGAGCGTTCAGGATGTCAACCGGCTGCTTAAACAATATGCGCAAGCCAGAAAGATGATGAAACAATTTACGAAAATGGGAGAGAAAGGATTCGGAGGAGGAAGAGCGCCGCTGTTCTCCTAATGAGGAAAGAATGCTGTTCAAATTCGAAGCACGAAATCCGAAACAAGCACGAATGTTCAAAATCGAAATGACCAAAACAGATTGAGATAATTTTAGACTTTGAAGAGTCGGTTTGTTTCGTATTTCGATATTCGAATTTCGGATTTTATTCAATAGAAGGAGGTGATAGAGAACAATATGCCTGCATCGATGAGATTAATGAGGTTTGGTGGGAAGAAGAGCCCGTATTACCGAATTGTCGTTTCGGATCTTCGGTTTTCGAGGGCTGGCAAGTTTATTGACCAGGTAGGGACTTATGATCCCAAGAAAAATCCGGCGGAGGTTCAGTTCAAAGAAGAAAAGGCACTTCAGTGGCTGAGGAAGGGAGCTCAGCCTACTCCGACCGTTCGTCAGCTGCTCATACGAACCGGAATTTCAAAGAGGTTGGCGGAAAGAAAGACTGAGTGAGCTGCCTTTTTTCAAACCCTTGCTGGTGAAGAATCTCTTCAAGGAGGGGTGCGAAAAGTGGAGGTGGGGTGATGAGTGCAAAAGAGCTCGTTGAGTATATCGCCAGGGCGTTGGTGGATTATCCAGATCAAGTCAAGGTCTCCGAAATCGAAGGTGAGAAAACCTCCGTTCTTGAGCTCTCCGTGGCTAAAGAAGATTTGGGCAAGGTGATCGGGAAACAGGGAAGGACGGCCAGGGCCATTCGTGTCATCTTGGGAGCTGTATCGGCGAATTTGGGGAAACGTTCTGTCTTAGAGATCATCGAAAAATAGTCTATGGAGAGAAATCTTTTCCCCATCGGCAGGGTGGTCAAGCCCCACGGGGTCAGGGGGAAGGTAAAGGTGGAGTATTTCGGGGAAGACCTCCACCAGCTCAATTTGTATCGTAAGATCTTTATCAAGGACGCAAAGAATAAACCTGAGGCGTACGAAGTCCTGGAGGCAATTCCTCAACCACCACGCCTCATCCTCCGATTAAAAGGAATCGAAAAGATTGAAGAGGCAGAACCTCTGATAGGGAAAGAGATTCTCATTGAGAGAAAATCGCTCCGTCAGTTGGGAGAAGGAGAGTACTATTGGGTGGATCTCTTGGGAATGAAGGTCGAAACTGAAGAAGGAAAGATCATCGGAGAGATCAGGGCGATTTTTCCGACGGGAGCCAATGACGTCTACGTGGTCGAAGGAAGAAGGGGAGAAATCTTACTGCCGGCCACAGAGGAGGTGATCCGGGGGATAGACCTCAAGGGAAGAGTGATGAAGGTCGCCCGAATGGAGGGCTTGTGGGAGGATGAAGATGAGGTTTGATATTCTTACCCTCTTTCCCGGTATGTTCTCTTCTCCTCTGCAGGAAAGCATTTTAGGCAAAGCCATTGAGAAAGGGCTCCTCCAAATCCGAACCATCAACATCCGGGATTACAGCCAGGATAAGCATCAGGTGGTGGACGATACCCCTTATGGAGGGGGACAAGGCATGGTGATGAAAGTGGAACCCATTGCCCGGGCGATCGAATCGGCCAAGTCTCAAAATCCGTCTGCCCGGATAATCTATCTGACTCCCCAGGGAAAACCCCTCAACCAGGATTTGGCTCGCAGGCTTTCCACTCAACTCCATCTCATCCTTCTCTGTGGGAGATACGAGGGGGTGGACGAGCGAGTAAGAGAGCTCTTTATCGATGAAGAGATTTCGATCGGAGACTACGTCCTAACAGGGGGGGAATTGGCAGCCATGGTCCTCATAGACGCTGTCTCAAGGTTCATTCCCGGAGTCTTAGGATCTGATCGCTCAGCCGAGGAGGATTCCTTCTTCAACTCTCTCTTAGAATATCCTCAGTACACGCGGCCTTCCGATTTCAGAGGGAGTTGCGTTCCGGAGGTCCTTCTGTCCGGAAATCATTCGGCCATTTCTGAGTGGAGGAGAAAAGAAGCGCTGAGGCGAACGTCATTGAGACGGCCGGATCTGTTGACCAAGGCCAATCTCTCTGAAGAGGATCGGAAGCTCCTGAAAGAGATTCAACACGGTAATTCAATTGGTCATCGGGGATTGCCAAATACGGATTGAGAAGTTGAGTCAGACACAACGCCTCGGCTGGAAATATGGTGGAGTGAGAATGAATGTCGGGATTGGCGTCTAACCTCTATATTGGACTGGTCCACCATCCCGTTTATGACAAGAGGCGAGAGGTGGTGGCCACGGCCATTACCAATTTTGATATTCACGACATTGCACGTTGCGCAAGGACGTTCGGAGCGGGTGGTTTCTTTATTATCACTCCATTGGAAAGTCAGATTCAGTTAGCAGACAGAATCCTTCGCCATTGGGAGGAGGGCGTTGGGTCGACCTACAATCCGACGAGAAAGGAATCTCTTTCTCTTGTCCGGGTCTCACGGAGCATTGATGAAGCGGACCGAGAGATTTCCGAGCTCTGGCAGACAAAAGCGAAGAGAATAGCGACGGGGGCTTCCTCTCATCCAAAGAGTATTGATTTTGGGTTCTTAAAGAAGTTATTGAAAGAGGAAAACACCCCTTTCCTCATTCTTTTTGGGACCGGATGGGGTTTAACTCAGGAAGTGAAGGACAGTTCCGATTATGTCCTGGCGCCGATTGCGGGGAAAGGATATAATCACCTTCCAGTTCGTTCAGCAGTGGCGATCATTTTAGATAGATTGCTGGGCGATCGGACAAGCTAATATTTGGATTAGTTTCAAGTTGCAAGTTACAGATTTCGAGTTAAATTAAAAGACTTGAAACATGAAACTTGC
>Ga0187771_10003059_pt1 | contig 11636 bp, 4 predicted proteins | sample 0116_SJ02_MP15_1_FD_133139 | JGI IMG/M metagenome (GOLD analysis project Ga0187771, IMG submission 133139) | Tropical peat soil microbial communities from peatlands in Department of Meta, Colombia - 0116_SJ02_MP15_10_MG | ecosystem: Environmental > Terrestrial > Soil > Wetlands > Peat | place... | reverse complement strand
GCGCGCTCGAACATGGCGTGAGCGTCGGCATCGGTGATCAGCGACTCGTCCTCATGGTCGCGCAGCTGGGTATGGAAGGCGAACTCACCCTTGCCGTCGACCGCGGCCATGAATGCGCGGCGGTCGCGATTGTAGGTGACGTGCATCCAGGCGCGCGGATGTCTGGTCACCTCGTGGAAGGCAGGGCAGCGCAGATGGATGGCGTACATGCGCCCACCCATGAAATCACGGACGACGCCTGCGGCTCCGGCGTAGCGCAGCCCGAGCCGGCCGCGCACGAGGCTGCGCGGTCCGTCCGCGCCGACGAGATACGCGGCACGCATCCTGCGGCGCGCGCGGCCGTCGACCGCCTCGATGGCGGCGGTCACGCCATCGCCCGAATCCGCGAAGTCGGTGAGCCGCCAGCCGAACTGGAGCGTGGCGCCCGCGGCTTCGGCGTGCCGGCGCAGGATGCGCTCGACATATTTCTGCGAGATCCGGTGCGGCAGCTCCGCCGCGCTCCAACCGCTCGCGAGCTCCGTGGCGCGCGCAGAGGCCTGCTGCGCCGACGGCAGCTGGTAGCGCGCCAGCTCGTAGGTCGCGAACCGGGTGAAATAGGCGATGTCGGTCGGATAGTCCGTCGGCAGGCCGGCAAAGCGCACCTCGGACGCGAAGCCCAGGCGCCGGTAATATTCCATCGTCCGCGCCTGGGTGGCGTTGGCCTGCGGATTGAAGGCCGTGTCCGGTTTCTCGTCGACCACGAGCGCCCGCACGCCGCGCCGACCGAGCTCGATCGCCAGCATCAGTCCGCAGGGCCCGCCCCCGGCGATCAGCACCTCGCAGGCGTCTGCCCCTGTCATCGCTCCCTCGCCCGGCTTCCCGCCAGGGCGACCATACGCCGGCGAAACCATGATGTCGCCGTCAGCAACCCGGTTTGCACGACAGCGTCAGGTCGATTTGCAGCCCCATGACCAGAACGACGAGACCAACATCGCCTACAATCAACAGGACGCCGATCTGGTCAGTCGTTCGGGCGCTCGCGCTCCACGGCCGCCAGGACCCGCCGCGCGACGTCGTCTGTCGCCAGATCCTCGATCGGCCCGCGCTGGCGACGGCGCCAATTGGGCCGCTCGCGGTCGGTCCCCGGAACGTTGAGCGGCTCGGTCTCCTGCCACAGATCGTCGGCCTGGACGGTCATCAGCACGGACGGCGCCCGCGCCACGAACGCGTGGGCGTCGGCCATCAGATCGCCGCCGCCCTCGCTGGCCCCCGCCTTGCGGATCGCATCGCGCAGGTGCTGCATCTCGCGCCCGCGCTCGGTGAGCCGGGCCTCGGCGCCGGGCGCGTCGAGACGGCCGGTCTCGCGATCGATCTCGACGTCGCGTCCGCGCATCCAGCCCACGAAGGTCGGGAGATCGTGCGACGACAGGCAGCTCACCGCCAGCGCCGGATAGTTTTCGGGCGCGCGAAATTCGTCGCCATCCTTCTCGAACCACAGCACGCGACAGGACAGGATGCGGGCCGCGGCGAGCCGCTGGCGCAAGCCGTCCGGCACGGTGCCGAGGTCCTCGCCGACGATGGTGCATGTCGCGCGCCGGCTGGCGATCGCCGTGATGGCGACGAAGGCATCGAGCGGAAACTCCACATAGGCGCCCTCCCGCCCGGCAGCGCCCTGCGGCACCCAGAACTGCCGCATGAAGCCGAGGATGTGGTCGATCCGCAGCATGCCGGCATGCCGCATGTTCGATTCCAGGATGGTCGCGAACGGCGCGCAGGCGCTGCGGCAGAGCGCGTGCGGGTCGAACGGCGCGAGCTGCCACACCTGGCCGTCGCGGGAGAATTGATCGGGCGGGGCGCCGAGCGACACGCCGGCGGCGAACGATTCTGGGCTCGCCCAGACCTCGCCGCCGTCGGGCGCGGTGCCGAGCGCCAGGTCGCGGTAGACACCGAGGTCGAGCCCGGCCTCGCGCGCCCGCCGTGCGGCTTCCGCCAGCTGGCGGTCGGCGATCCATTGCAGGAATGTTCGGAAGGCGACCTCGTCCGCGCGGGCTTTGGCGAATTCCGTGACGGCGGGGCCGTCCGGGGCGCGCCAGGCGGCTGGCCATCGCGACGGGTCGACGCCGCCGGCCTGCGCGGCCAGTGCCTCGAACACGGCGTGCGCGCGGAGGGCATCGCCGGCATTGCGCACGAACGCCTCGAATTCCAGGCGAAGCGGCGCGGCGGCGGACGATCCGCGGCTCGCCTCGAAATTCGCGAAGGCGGCCGCAAGCACGGCGCGTTTGACCTGCCAGACGCCCGCGTAGTCGACATCGGAGAGTGTCCGGAGCCGGGCGATCGTGGGATCGGCCTGCCGCAATGCCGCTTGCGCACGGGGCGAGGGCAGGCCCGCCACGAGGCCCTGAAGATCGATGTAGATTGGATCGATGAAGCGGCGGTCCGACGGCTGGTAGGGGCTCGCCCGGCTGCGGTCGGTCGGGAACAGATGATGCAGGGGATTGATGCCGGCGACCCGGCCCCGCAGCGCGGCGGCGGCTTCGCAGAACCGGGACAGCGTCTCGAAGTCGCCGATCCCGCCATCGCCGCGATGGCGCACGGCGTAGAGGTGCGACACCAGCCCGAACCGGCGCGCGCCCCGCGAGAGCGCGCCGTCGAGGAAGCAGGTATCGGGAGCGGCGATCAGGCGGCACGCCTCGTCCGGCTGGTCGGCCAGGGCGGCGACGTGATGGCCGGGCGGAAGCGCCGGCAGCGGAACCGCGAGGTGACGCAGCCGCTCGCCGCCGATGCTCAATCGCCCAGTCTCAGGCAGTTCCCCGGGGGGAAATTCCAGCCGCCGGGTGTCGCCGCCGTCGAGCCTGAGGTCGAGCGCGAGGACGCGATCGCCGAACCGCTCGGGGACCGCGAGGCGCACCGTTCCGGGCACACCGGCGGCGAGGATCTGCACGTGCGGCAGCGCGCGGGCGTCCCGCTCGCGCCGCATCGCCTCCAGCGTCTCCCAGGCCTCCGATGCGGTCGCGCTGGGCAGCCGCATGGCGCGGAGCAGCGCGCGCGTGGTCTCCGGGGTGACCCGACGGTGGGTCCCATCGAGCTGCCACCACTCCGCCTTGATGCCGGCGGCCGCGCCCAGCCGGCCGATCAGCGCGTCGTCCGCCATCCGGCTCACCGCAGGCCGCGCGTCGGGCCGCTCGGCCGCGACGACGACGGAGCGGCCGGGAACGACCAGGGCGCATTCAGCAAAAGTGGACACCGGTTTTGCGTCCGAATGCGCCCTAGACTTAAGATCTGGCGCGCTTTCCGGGCGGCCGACCGGTCCCCACTCGGCCTGAAAGCGCGCTAGCCGATCGGATCCCGGCTCCTCGTCGAGATCGGCGCCGCCCCGCGACGAGCAGCCGGCGATCCGCCAGACCTTGCCGGGCCGCGGCGCCGGCAGCGCCGCGGTCGCGTCCGCGTCCGCACGATTGAACCAGATGCAGACCCGGTCGCTCGCGGCGGCTTCGGCCGCGGCGACGTAGAGCGCGAGCCCGAGCATCGATACCGACGGATCGGCCCAGTCCGGGCCGGCCATGTCGCGTCCGTCGGGCGTGAGCCACGCGGCGTCCGGGATGCCGGTATCGTCGATCGCCCGGCCGGCGAGAAAGCCGTCGGCGGAGAGCGCGCGATGGGCGCGGCGCAGCCGGGCAAGCCCGGCGACGAAGCCGCGAAGGGCGTCGTCCGCGTGCTCCCAGTCGAGCCAGGTCGTGGCGTTGTCCTGGGCGTAGGCGTTGTTGTTGCCGTGCTGGGTCCGCCCGAGCTCGTCCCCCGCGGTGAGCATCGGCGTTCCGCGCGACAGCATCAGGGTCGCGAGCATCGCCCGCACGTCGCGGCGGCGGCGACTTTCGATGCCGCCGTCGGTCGTCGGCCCCTCCACGCCATGGTTCCAGGAGACCTCGTGGTCGCCGCCGTCGCGGTTGTCTTCGCCGTTGGGCAGATTGTGCTTGGTCCGGTAGGACACCGTGTCGCGCAAGGTGAACCCGTCATGCGCGGCGACGAAGTTGATGCTCCGCGACGGCGGCCCGCCGGTCGCCGGCGGCTCGCCGGCGCCGCCGAACACGTCGGACGAGCCGGCGAGGCGCGTCGCCAGCGCCCCGGCGCCGCCGCCCTCGCCGGGACGCCAGAAGCGCCGCACATCGTCACGATAGCGGTCGTTCCATTCGTGCCAGGCGGCCGGGAACTGGCCGAGCCGGTAGCCGCCCGGACCGACGTCCCAGGGCTCGGCGATGCGCGCGAGCCCGGCGAGCATGGGATCCTGGTCGATCGCCGCCAGCAGCGGGGCGCCGGCGTCGAAGCCGTGCGGCGTGCGCCCCAGGACTGTCGCGAGATCGAAGCGGTACCCGTCGGCTCCGGTCGCCTCGGCCCAGTGCCGCAGGGCATCCATGACCAGCCGCACGACCGGGGCGCGCTCGACGGCGAGCGTGTTGCCGCAGCCGGTGTCGTTGACCAGCCGTCCCGGATCGTCGTCGGCGTGCCGGTAGTAGAGGGCGTTGTCGAGGCCCCGCAGCGACAGCGTCGGCCCGTCCCGGTCGCTCTCGCCGGTATGGTTCGCGACGACGTCGAGCAGCACGCGAACGCCTGCGGCGTGCAGCGCGTCGACCGCGAGACGCAGCTCGGCCAGCCCGCCGGGCGCCAGCCGGGGATCCGGCGCCATCAGGACGACCGGGTTGTAGCCCCAGGCATTGCGGAGCCCGAGCGCCGGCAGATGCCGTTCGTCGATCCATGCCGCGACCGGCATCAGTTCGACGGTATCGACACCGAGGGTCACGAGATGGTCGACGACCCGCGGATGGGCGAGCGCCGCGGCGGTGCCCCGGAGCGGCACCGGCAGGCCGGGATGCCGGGCGGTGAAAGCCTTGACGGCGACCTCGTAGATGAAGCCGGGGGGCTGCGGGGGAAGCGCCGCAGCCGCCGGCGCGGGCGCCTCGACCACCGCCTTGGGGACGAGAGGCGCGGTGTCGATCGCGGCCTCGCGCGGCGCGGCGAGGTCGGGATGCCACGCGAACGGCCGGTCGAGCCGCCTGGCATAGGGATCGACCAAGAGCTTTGCCGGATCGAACAGATGGCCGCGGGCCGGATCGAACGGGCCGTCGGCGCGCAGGCCATAACGGGAGCCGGGCTCCACGCCGGCGATGAAGCCATGGTGGATGTCGTTGCCGGCGCGTCCCGGCAGGGCGAGGCGGGCGATTTCCCGGTCGCCGTCCGGCCCGAACAGGCAGACGAAGATGCGCTCGGCATGTCGCGACAGAACGGCGAGGTTGATGCCGTCCGGGTGGATCGTCACGCCGAGACGTACGGCCTGCCCGGGCGAGACGGAAAAGCGTGGCGGCATGCCGGATCGATCAGGTGATGACCGACGGTTTTCGGCGGCCGGTGCGGGCCTCGATCTCGGCGAGCTCGCGGGCCAGCGCGACGAGTTCCGCGAGCGCCGCCCCGGTCTCGAGGCCATGCCGGGCCGGATCGGGCTCGAAGCGTTCGATGTACACCCGCAGGGTCGCGCCCGCGGTGCCGGTGCCGGACAGCCGGTAGACGATGCGCGACCCGTCCTCGAACAGGATGCGAATGCCCTGATGGCTGGCGCGCGAATGGTCGACCGGGTCCTGGTAGGCGAAATCGTCGGCGGAGCTCACGGTCGCGGCGCCGAACCGCGCCTGGGGCAGCCGCGGCAGGCTTTGGCGCAGATGCGCGACGAGGCCCTCGGCGGCGTCCTCGTCGACCTCCTCGTAGTCGTGGCGGGCGTAATAGTTGCGGCCGTAGGTTCGCCAGTGCTCGGTGACGATCTCGTCGACGCTGCGGCGGCGCCTGGCGAGGATGTTGAGCCAGAGCAGCACCGCCCACAGCCCGTCCTTCTCGCGCACGTGGTCGGACCCGGTGCCGGAGCTCTCCTCGCCGCAGATGGTGGCGAGGCCGGCATCGAGCAGGTTGCCGAAGAATTTCCAGCCGGTCGGGGTCTCGTAGCACGGGATGCCGAGCCGGGCGGCGACGCGATCGGCGGCGGTGCTGGTCGGCATCGACCGCGCGATGCCGGCGAGGCCGCGCGCGTAGCCTGGGGCGAGATGCGCCTGGGCGGCGAGAATCGCCAGTGAATCGGACGGCGTGACGAACCGGCCGCGGCCGATGATCAGATTGCGGTCGCCGTCGCCGTCGGAGGCCGCGCCGAAATCGGGGCCCGACGGCGACATCATGACATCAAAAAGATCCCTGGCGTGCACCAGGTTCGGATCGGGATGGTGGCCGCCGAAATCGGGCAGCGGAACTCCCTTGACGACGGTCCCGGACGCGGCGCCGAGCATGTCCTCGAGGATCGTCCGGGCATAGGGTCCGGTGACGGCGTGCATGGCATCGAACCGCATGCGGAAGCCCGAGGCGAGCAGGTTTCGGATCGCATCGAAATCGAACAGCGTCTGCATCAAGCGCTGGTAGTCCTCGACCGGATCGATGACCTCCACGGTCATCTCCTCGACGCGGGTCACCCCGAGCCGCTCGAGATCGACGTCGGGCGTGTCGGTGGTCCGGTACTGCGAGATCCGCCGGGTCCGGGCATAGACCGGCTCGGTGAAACTGTCGGGCGGCGCCGGCCCGCCGTTCTCGACGTTGTACTTGATGCCGAAGTCGCCGTCCGGTCCGGCCGGATTGTGGCTCGCCGACAGGATGAGGCCGCCGACGGTCCGGTTCTTGCGGATCAGGTGGGACACGGCCGGGGTCGAGAGCAAGCCCGCGCGGCCGATCAGGACGCGGCCGAAACCGTTCGCGGCCGCCATCCGGATGATGGTCTGGATCGCCTCGAGATTGTAGAAGCGGCCGTCGCCGCCGACGACCAGCGTGCCGCCGGCAAACCCCTGGAGCGTGTCGAAGATCGACTGGACGAAGTTCTCCACGTAATGGGGCTGCCGGAATACCGACACTTTCTTGCGAAGGCCGGATGTGCCGGGCCTCTGGCCCTCGAACGGCGTGGTGGCGACGACCTTGATCATCCTCTGGCACCTCGGCGGTGGTCGGTGGAGGCGGACGCTGCGGCGGCTGACGCCACGGCGGCGGGCGCCGCGCCGCGCTCGTGCAGCCCGCGGAACAGGGCGGCATAGCGGGCGGCGCTGCCGTCCCACGATACGTCGGTCGCCATGCCGCGGCGCTGCATCCCGCGCCACAGCTTGCGGTCGGCGAACAGGCTCGCGGTTCTTGCCAGCGCAGCGACAAACGAGGGCTGGTCGACCGGCTGGAACTGGATCCCGGTCGCGACACCGGCCGCGATCGCGGCGTCGTTGGCGTCGATGATGGTATCCGCCAGGCCGCCGACGCGCGACACCACCGGCACGCAGCCGTAGCGCAGGCCGAACAGCTGGGTCAGCCCGCACGGCTCGAAACGCGACGGCACCAAAATCGCATCGCACCCCGCCTGGAGCAGATGGGAGAGCGGCTCGTCGTAACCGACGATCACGCCGACGCGCCCGGCGTGACGCTCGGCGGCCGACGTAAAGGCCGTTTCGAGCGCCGCGTCTCCGGACCCCAGCAGCGCCAGCCGGGCACCCGACTGCACGAGCTCGTCGATCGACGCGACCACCAGATCCATGCCCTTCTGCCCGGTCAGGCGGCTGACCACGCAATAGAGCAGACCGTCGCCCTCGACGAGGCCGAAGCGATTTTCGACGGCGCGCTTGTTGACGATGCGGCGGCGCAGCCGGCCGGCGTCGAAGGTCGCGGCGATGTGGCTGTCCGCGGCCGGGTCCCACACCCTGGTGTCGACGCCGTTGACGATGCCGACGAGCACGTCGCGCCGCATCCGCAGCAGCCCGTCGAGCCCCATCCCGCCGGCCGGCGTGCAGATCTCCCGCGCATAGGTCGGACTGACCGTGACGATGGCGTCGGCGCATTGCAGACCGCCCTTGAGGTAGCCGACCCCGCCGTAATACTCGACGCCGTCGATGGCGTAGGCGGCGGGCGGCAGGCCGAGCTGCGCGAAGATCGCCGCCGGAAACCGGCCCTGGAAGGCGAGGTTGTGAATGACGACCACGGATCGCGTCGCACAGGGCGGGCCGAACCTCAGATAGGCCGGGCCGAGCGCGGCCTGCCAGTCATGGGCGAGCATGATGTCAGGTGCAAAACCATGCACCGCACCGCGGCAGATCTCGGCCGCCACCTGACCGAAGGCGGCGAACCGTTGGGCATTGTCCGGCCAGTCCGTCCCGCCGGGCGCAAGATAGGGATTGCCCGGCCGGGCGTAGAGATGCGGCGCGTCGAGCACCAGGAGATCGAGACCTTCGGCCTCCCCGACGAGCAGCTCGGCGGTGCCTCCAAACAGATGGTCGAAGCGTCGGGCGACCTCCGGGCAGTCGAGCGCGGCGCGGACCGCCGGATAGCCCGGAACGAGCGTTCTGACGGTGATGTCGTGAGGGGCCAGCGCGCCGGAAGCGCGCCCGCGACGTCGGCGAGGCCGCCGGTCTTCACCAGCGGATAGATCTCCGAGGCGACCGCGAGGACGTCGATCGCGCTCATGTGGCGAGCTTGTCGATCATCGGCTGGGTGATGAGGCAGATGCCGCTCTCGGTGCGCCGGAACCGCCGGGCGTCAAGCTCGGGATCTTCGCCCACCACCAGGTTCGCCGGGATCTGCACGCCGCGGTCGATCACGACGCGCTTGAGCACCGTGTGGCGCCCGATCTCGACATACGGCAGGATCACGGCCTCCTCCACGTGCGAATAGGAGTTGACGCGCACGCCGGTGAACAGCAGCGTCCGCCGCAGCGTGGCGCCGGAGATGATGCAGCCGCCGGAGACCAGCGACGAGAATGCCTGGCCGCGGCGGTCGTCCTCATCGTGCACGAATTTGGCCGGCGGCGTCACCTCCCCATAAGTCCAGATCGGCCAGTTGCGGTCGTAGAGATCGAGCTCCGGCAGGACGGCGACCAGATCCATGTTGGCCTCCCAATAGGCGTCGATGGTGCCGACATCGCGCCAGTAGGCCCCGGCCTCCTTGTCGGAGCGGACGCAGGAGGTGGCGAAGCGGTGCGCCACCGCCTTGCCGCCCTTGACGATGGCGGGGATCACGTCCTTGCCGAAATCGTGGCTGGAGTGCGGATCGGCGGCGTCACGCTTGAGCTGATCGAACAGGAACTTGCACTCGAACACATAGATCCCCATGGAGGCGAGCGACATGTCCGGGTTGTCCGGCATGCCGGGCGGATCCTTGGGCTTTTCGACGAACGTCAGGATGCGGCCGCCGGCGTCGACATGCATGACGCCGAAGCCCGACGCGTCCTTGCGCGGCACCTCGAGGCACCCGACCAGCACATCGGCGCCGCTGTCGTCGAAGTGCTGCAGCATCAGCTGGTAGTCCATCTTGTAGATGTGGTCACCGGCCAGGACGACCATGTATCTGGGGCCGTAGCTCTCGATGATGTCGATGTTCTGGAACACCGCATCCGCGGTCCCGCAGTACCACTGGGTCTCCGAGACGCGCTGGCTCGCCGGGAGGATGTCAAAACTCTCGTTGCGTTCGGGCCGCAGGAAGTTCCAGCCGCGCTGCAAGTGCCGGATCAGGCTGTGGGCCTTGTACTGGGTCGCCACCCCGATGCGGCGGATGCCGGAATTGAGGGCGTTCGACAGCGCAAAGTCGATGATGCGCGACTTGCCGCCGAAGAACACGGCGGGCTTGGCGCGGCGGTCGGTGAGCTCCATCAGGCGGCTGCCCCGGCCGCCGGCGAGCACATAGGCCATGGCGTCGCGCGCCAAGGCGGCATTCCGGTGAGAATCGGTCACCGCACTTCCTCCCCTTCGGCCCTCGCGTTCGGCGATGTCCCAGCGCGCTTTCAGGCCGAGTGGAGACCGGTCGGCCGCCCGGAAAGCGCGCCAAATCTTAAGTTTAGGGCGCATTCGGACGCAAAACCGGTGTCCACTTTTGCTGAATGCGCCCTAGTCTTTGGCATGCTCGAAATACAACGTCGCCAGCGGCGGCAACACGATCTCGGCGCACGCGGCCCGGCCGCGCCACGCGCGGGCGGTCGCGGTGATCGCGCCGAGATTGCCGCGGCCGCTGCCGCCATAGACCGATGCGTCGGTGTTGAGCCGCTCCCGCCAGCGCCCCGGGTGCGGCAGCGGCAGCACATAGGGCTCGCGCGGCACCGGAGTGAAGTTCGCCACCACGACGAACGGCGGCTCGCCGTCGGACGCCTTGCGCAACCAGGCGAACACCGAGCTCTCGGCGTCGTCGACAATGAGCCACTCAAAGCCCTCCGGCTCGCAATCGCGCGCATGCAATGCGGCGGCGTCGCGATACAGCCGGTTGAGATCGGCGACGAGGGTGCGGATGCCGGCATGCGCCGCGGCGTCAATGAGCCACCAGTCGAGAGCGCGGTCCGCGTTCCACTCGCGGCGCTGGGCAAATTCCTGGCCCATGAACAGCAGCTTCTTGCCCGGATAGCCCCACATGAACGCATAATAGGCCCGCAAGGTCGCAAACTGCTGCCAGTCGTCGCCGGCCACCTTGTCGATCAGGCTGCGCTTGCCGTGCACGACCTCGTCGTGCGACAGCGGCAGCACGAAATTCTCCGAGAACGCGTAGACGAGCCCGAACGTGATCTCGTCGTGATGGTGGCGCCGGTGGACGGGATCACGACCCAGGTAGGCGAGGGTGTCGTGCATGAACCCCATGTTCCACTTGAATCCGAACCCGAGCCCTCCGGCAAAGACCGGCCGGGACACCGACGGCCATGCGGTGGATTCCTCGGCGATCGTCATGATGCCCGGATGCGCACCGTAGCACGCCGCGTTCATGCGTTGCAGGAACGACACGGCCTCGAGGTTCTCCCGGCCGCCGTGCACATTGGGAAGCCATTCGCCGTCCTTGCGCGAATAGTCGAGGTAGAGCATGGAGGCGACGGCATCCACCCGCAGTCCGTCGATGTGGTAGCGTTCCAGCCAGAACAGCGCGTTGTTGATGAGAAAGCTCGCGACTTCGCGGCGGCCGAAATTGTAGATCGCCGTGCTCCAGTCCGGATGAAACCCCAGCCGCGGGTCTTCGTGCTCGTAGAGCGCGGTGCCGTCGAACCGCGCCAGGCCATGCGGGTCGGTGGGAAAATGCGCCGGAACCCAGTCGAGAATGACGCCGATGCCGGCAGCATGCGCCTTGTCGACGAACCGGGCGAAGGCCGCCGGGTCGCCGAACCGGGACGTCGGCGCGAACAGCCCGGTCGGCTGGTAGCCCCAGGACGCATCGAGCGGATGCTCGGTCACCGGCAGCAGCTCGACGTGGGTGAAGCCCATCTCGCGGACGTACGGGATGAGGCTGTCCGCGATCTCGTCGTAACCGAGGAATCCCGCGTCGTCGCGGCGGCGCCATGAGCCGAGGTGGACTTCGTAGATCGACAGCGGGCTGCGGCGCGGATCGCCCGCCCGGCGTCGCGACATGTACGCGCCGTCGGTCCAGCGCAATCCGTCGATGCAGGCGATCACCGAAGCCGTTCCGGGCCGCATCTCCGCCGCGAAGCCGTAGGGGTCGCTCTTGAGCGGCAGCAGGCGGCCATCGCCGTCAAGCAGCTCGTATTTGTAGGTCGTGCCCTCGCCGAGCCCGGGAATGAAGATCTCCCACATGCCGGAATCGGCCCGCCGGCGCATCGGGTGGCGCCGCCCGTCCCAGGC